>ERZ500994.189-NODE-189-length-19890-cov-6.713738_pt1 | contig 19890 bp, 21 predicted proteins | sample MGYA00248878_ERZ500994 | MGnify/ENA primary metagenome ERZ500994 (study PRJEB25958, sample SAMN03398533) | human skin metagenome | study: EMG produced TPA metagenomics assembly of the Human Skin Microbiome Metagenome (human skin metagenome) data set. | reverse complement strand
GGTCGCGGAATGCGCCGCGGCTACCATGGGTTGAATGCGCTGAGGCGCCGCTCGATCCATCGCGGCGCCCCGCAGACGAAGGGAACCCACGTGCGCAAGCTCATCATCATCGGCTCCGGCCCCGCCGGTTTCACGGCGGCGATCTACGCCGCGCGCGCGAACCTCGAGCCCCTGCTGATCGCCAGCTCCGTCGAAGCCGGCGGCGAGCTCATGAACACCACCGAGGTCGAGAACTTCCCGGGGTTCCCCGAGGGCATCATGGGCCCCGACCTCATGGCGAAGATGCAGGAGCAGGCGGAGAAGTTCGGCACCGAGGTGCTCTACGACGACGTGACCGCGCTCGACGTCGCCGGTGACATCAAGAAGGTGACGCTCGGCAGCGGCGTGACGCACGAGGCGGAGGCCATCGTGTTCGCGACCGGCTCGGCGCCCCGCAAGATCGGCATCGCCGGCGAGCAGCGGCTCTCCGGACACGGGGTCTCGTACTGCGCGACGTGCGACGGCTTCTTCTTCCGCGAGCAGGAGATCGCCGTCGTCGGCGGCGGCGACTCGGCGATGGAGGAGGCGACGTTCCTCACGAAGTTCGCGTCGAAGGTCTATGTCATCCACCGTCGCGACGAGCTGCGCGCCTCGAAGATCATGCAGGACCGCGCCTTCGCGAACGAGAAGATCGAGTTCGTGTGGAACAGCGAGGTCGCCGACGTGCTCGGCGACGATGCCGTCAGCGGCCTGCTGCTGCGCGACACCGTCGACGGATCGACCCGAGAACTGCCTGTGACCGGGGTTTTCGTCGCGATCGGCAACGACCCGCGCACGCACCTCGTCCACGGATCGCTCGACCTCACCGAGCACGGCACGGTCTGGGTCGACGGGCGCTCGTCGCGCACATCGGTGCCCGGTGTCTTCGCCGCCGGCGACGTCATCGACCCGACCTACCGCCAGGCGGTCACCGCCGCCGGCAGCGGGACCGTGGCGGCCCTCGACGTCGAGCACTACCTCGCCGCGCGGGGTGATGCCGGCGCTCCGGCGCAGGATGCCGCCGAGATCGACGGTCTGACCGACGCAGCCTGACGGGGATCATCAGCCCCGCCCTGCCGCTCGCTGACCCGGACGGAACAATCCCGGCATCCGCCGTGTTGGACCGAGAAGATCCGCGTATCGAGCGGGTCGCACACGAAGGAGAGAACATGACCGCCAAGGCCACGAGCGAGAGCACCTGGCAGCAGGATGTCATCGACGCCGAGGGACCCGTGCTGGTCGACTTCTGGGCCGCGTGGTGCGGTCCGTGCCGCATGGTCGGACCCATCCTCGATGAGATCCAGACCGAGAACGGCGACAAGATCACCGTCCTGAAGCTCAACGTCGACGAGAACCCCAACCTCGCGATGCAGTACCAGATCACCTCGATCCCCGCGATGAAGGTCTTCAACAAGGGTCAGGTCGAGAAGACGATCATCGGCGCGAAGCCGAAGTTCGCGCTCGAGCAGGACCTCGCCGCCTACCTCGCGTAAGCCGCGCGCCGCGTCGCGCTACGACGCTTCGATCCGCACCGTCGCATCCCAGCGGCGGTGCGGTTCGCTTCCCAGCAGTCGCCACACCGCCCGGGTGAGCGGCGGGTAGTCGAAGGCGATCTGCCGCAGCACACGGTAGTTGCGCGCCTGCGTCGGACGGTTGCCGCCGTCGGCGGCGATGTTCTCCGCCCGGAGCGTCAAGACCACGAGCTCGTCGACGGAGGGGAGATCCTCCATGAAATCCCACGGGTCCTCGCCGTCACGCAGACGCTCCTCGATGAGCACCGACAGCTCGTCGCCGGCCTCGGCGCGCAGCAGCTCGAGACTGGCGCGGCGCGGGAGCGAGGGGCGATCGGTCACCCATCCAGCCTACGTGCGTGACGGCGGATGCGGCTCCGGCGGCGCCGGGTCATTGACCGCTCAGCGCGCGCCGAACTCCGTCTCGCCGATCTCCGCGAGAATGCGATTGAGATCCTGGATCGTCGCGAAATCGACGATGATCTGGCCTTTCTTCGCGGCCAGCGTGATACGGACCTTGGTGTTGAGGCGGTCACCGAGGCGCTCCGCGACGTCGTCGAGGTGGGCGCGGCGGGCGCCCGCCTTCGGCGCCGCCGTCTTGGTGCCAGCGGCGGCGACGTTCTTCGCGGCGGCCTCCGCAGCGCGCACCGAGAGGTCCTCGTTGACGATCTTGTCGGCGAGCCGCTGCATCGCCTCCGCGTCGTCGAGCGACAGCACGGCCCGGGCATGGCCGGCGCTCAGCACACCGGCGGCCACGCGCTGCTGCACCGGAACGGGCAGCTTCAGCAACCGGATCGTGTTGCTGATCTGGGGGCGCGAGCGGCCGATGCGGGTCGCGAGCTCCTCCTGGGTGATGCCGAAGTCCTCCAGCAGCTGCTGGTAGGCGGAGGCCTCTTCCAGGGGGTTCAGCTGCGAGCGGTGCAGGTTCTCGAGCAGCGCGTCGCGCAGCAGGTTCTCGTCCGAAGTGTCGCGCACGATCGCGGGGATCGATGTCAGTCCCGCCTCGCGCGAGGCGCGCGTGCGGCGCTCACCCATGATGAGCTCGTACTTGCCGTCCTCGTTGGTGCGCACGACGACGGGCTGCAGCACACCGAACTCGCGGACGCTGTGTACGAGCTCGGCCAGGTCGTCGGGGTCGAAGTTCGTCCGTGGCTGGCGCGGGTTCGGCACGATCTCGTTCGGGTCGACCTGGATGAGGCGGGTGCCCGGGATGGCGAGAAGCTGCTCCGCGCTCTCGTCGGTGGAGGAGACCGGACTGCTCGTCTCGTCGGCGGCGGATGCCGCGGCATCCTGACCTGCCGACGGCGCGGCGCCCGGGAAGAACACGTCCACCGGTCGCGCTTCAGCACTCTCGGCCGTCGGGATGAGGGCGCCGATGCCTCGGCCCAGTCCAGTTCGCTTCGCCATCAGGATGTCCCCTCGTCGGATGTCTTCAGTCGCTCTCGCTGCACGAGCTCCACAGCCGCTTCGCGGTACGAGACCGCGCCGGCGGACTGACCGTCGTAGGCGATGACGGTCTGGCCGAAGCTCGGCGCCTCGGAGACGCGCACGGAGCGCGGGATGATCGTGCGCAGCACCTCGTCGGGGAAGTGCGTGCGGACTTCTTCGGCCACTTGCTGCGCGAGTCGGGTTCGACCGTCGTACATCGTGAGCAGGATCGTCGACAGGTGCAGTTTGGGATTCAGGTGCTTCTGGATCATCCGCACGCTGCCGAGCAGCTGGCTGAGCCCCTCGAGGGCGTAATACTCGCACTGGATCGGGATCAGCAGCTCCCCCGCCGCGGTGAACGCGTTGATCGTCAGCAGGCCGAGCGACGGTGGGCAGTCGATGAGGACGAAGTCGAGCTGCACGTCGGGGCGGGCGAGATAGTCGTCGAGGGCGGTCCGCAGGCGATGCTCCCGGGCGACCTGGGAGACGAGTTCGATCTCGGCGCCGGCCAGGTGGATCGTGCTGGGCGCGCAGAGGAGGTTCGCTGACTCGGGGCTCGTCTGCACGATGTCGGCAAGCGGGAACTCGTCGATGAGCACGTCGTAGACACTGGGGGTGTCAGCGGTGTGCGGGACGCCGAGGGCCGTCGAGGCGTTCCCCTGAGGGTCGAGGTCGATGACCAGGACCCGCGCGCCCACCGAGGCCAGCGCGGCGGCGATGTTCACCGTCGTCGTGGTCTTGCCGACGCCGCCCTTCTGGTTCGAGACCGTCAGGATGCGGGTCTGCCCGCTGAACTCGATCTCGACGGCATCCAGCGCCTTGCGGCGCGAGGTCAGGTCCGCGAGTTCACGGGCGATAGGACTGTCGTCGATGGAGAAGGGTGCGGGAGAGGTCGCGTTCTCCGATTCCGGCACCATCAACTCCTGTCATTCCGGGACCTCTCTACTGTAGTCGAGCCCGCACCCCCCGCCGTTTCACGTGAAACGGGACACTCCCCCGCCCGGTGATCAAACACCCGCGAAGACCCTCCAACCGGTGATCGAGTAGCCGCGAGGACCCGCTACACCCGCTGATCGAGTAGCCGCGAGGATCCGCTACCCCCGGTGATCGAGTAGCCGCGAGGAACGAGCGGCGTATCGAGATCAACCCGCCCCAATGTTTCACGTGAAACGGAAACACCCTCGCAGGCACCAACCCGCCGCTTCGGTGATCGAGTAGCCGCGAGGAACGAGCGGCGTACCGAGATCACGCCCGAACAATCTCTCCCCAACGTGACTCAACCGCGAGTTCTCCCCAGTTCGCGCTATTCATCACCCACCGCCACCCCTCGGGCGGGATCATCGGGCATGCCATACATGTACATCCTCGAATGCAGCGACGGCAGCTACGACGTCGGGAGCTGCCGCAACCTCGATCAACGCCTCTGGCTCCACGATTTAGGTGAGGGCGCCGAATACACCAAACGACGCCGGCCACTGAAGCTCGTCTACTGCGAGGAGTTCTCGAATGTCGGCGACGCCTTCGCTCGCGAGAAGCAGGTGCAGGGCTGGGGTCGCGCGAAGAAGGCGTTCGGCGGCGATGTTTCACGTGAAACGCTGTGGTTTCGATACGCCGCTCGTTCCTCGCGGCTACGCAACCACCGGGGCAAGCTCGTTCCTCGCGGCTACGCAACCACCAGGGGAGAGGTTAGCGGCGGGTGGCGCGGAGGACGCGGGTGGGCTCTGCGATGACGCCCTCGCCGACGATCTCGACACGCACGTCGTTGAGCTTGTACATGCGGATGGCCTTCTCCGCCGCCGCGATCTCGTTCTCGGCGTTGGCTCCCTTGAGGAGGATCAACTCGCCGCCCGAGCGCAGCAACGGTGCGGTCAAGGGGATGAGCGTGCGCAACGCGCTCACGGCGCGGGCGGTGACGGCATCGAGCACCGGACCCTGCTTCCACTCTTCGCCCCGGCCGCGGATCACCTCGACATTGTCGAGACCCAAGTCGCGCTGCTGCTCGTTCAGCCACGCCACGCGTCGTTCCATCGGTTCGATCAGGACCCACTCGACATCCGGACGAGCAATCGCGAGCACCAGGCCCGGAAGACCGGCACCCGACCCCACGTCGGCAACGCGACCACCGGTCGGGAACAGGGGAGCGGCGATCGCCGAGTTGAGGATGTGCCGGTTCCACAACCGAGGCGGTTCGAGTGGACCGATCAGCCCGCGCTCCTCGCCGTGCGCCGCCAGCGCGGCGGTGAAACGGCGCGCCAGATCCAACCGGTCACCGAACACAACGGCAGCGGATGCCGGCTCGGGCTCGACCTCGCCCGATGTTTCACGTGAAACGTCTCTCATGACGCGTCAGGAGCGACGGATGACCGTGTGACGATCCGCGCCCTCACCGTAGGACTCAGAAACCAGTCCGCGCGCGGCCACGATGTCGTGGACGAGCTTGCGCTCGTAGCTGGACATCGCCGGGAGGGATGCCTGCGAGGCACCCTCGTCCAGGCGGGCGATCGCACGGTCGACGAGCTTCTCGAGCTGCTGCTGTCGAGCGTCCCGAGAACCGCCGACATCGAGGATCAGACGCGAGAAGCGCCCGGTCTTCGTCTGCACGGCGATGCGGGTGAGCTCCTGCAGCGCCTGGACGGTGTCGGGATTCGACAGCACGCGCAGCGCCTCGGCATCGTCGTTCTCGACGGAGACGTATGCCCGTCCGCTCCGCACATCGAGCGCCAGGTCACCGTCGATATCGGCGATGTCCAGCAGCCCCTCGAGGTAGTCCGCGGCGATATCGCCTTCCTGCTCGAGCTGTGCGACGGTCGCGGTGACACGCTCGGCGCCGTCGTGCTCGGTCGACGCCTGCTCCGGGGTGATGCTCATGGGGTCCTCGCTGTGATCTCGTGCGCTCAGGCGTCCGACTGGGGCTTGTTCTTCTGCTGCTGCTTCTTCGCGCGCTGCTTGCTCACCGGCTGCTGCCGCTTGGGCGCCTCGGCCTTGGCCTTCTGCGCCTCCTCGAACAGACGCTGCTGCTCAGCCTGGTACTTCTCCAGCGGAACGATCTTGCCCTGCGCGTCGATCGCCTTGCCCTTGCGCGCCAGTCGCTCCTCGCGCGCCTTGGCGGCCTCGGAGCCGGGGGTGGGAAGGTTCCGGATGACGAGGAACTGCTGCACCATCGTCCAGATGTTGGAGGTGAACCAGTAGAGCACCACGCCCAGCGGGAAGAACACACCCGAGAAGATGAACGCGAGCGGGAGGACGTACAGCATGATGCGCTGCATCTGGTACGCCTGGCCGGTCTTGGCCTCGGGGGAGAGGTTCTTCGAGATGATCTGCAGCTGCGTGATGAACTGCGACGCGATCATGAGGATCACGAGGATCACCAGGATCACCACGGTCGCGGTCTGGTTGTCGTTGATCGCTTCGATCATGTTGACGTGCAGGGGAGCGACGCCGAACAGCTTGGCCTCGTAGAACTGCCACGTGAGGTCCTTGTTCAGCAGACCCACGCCGCCCAGGCCCCACTCGGCGTGCTTCTTCACATCGCTGAGCGTGTAGAACATGCCGAGCAGAATCGGCATCTGCACGAGCAGCGGCAGACAGCTCGACACCGGCGTCGTGCCGTGCTTCTTGTACAGCGCCATGGTCTCTCGACTCATGGCCTCGCGAGAGAGCTGATCCTTCTTGCCGCGGTACTTCTCCTGAACTTTTCGCAGTTCAGGAGCGATTTCCATCATCTTGCGCTGACTCTTGATCTGGCGCACGAACAGCGGGATCAGTGCGGAGCGCACCACGACCACAAGGCCGATGATGGACAGCACCCACGTCAGGCCGGCATCCGCCTCGAGCCCGAGGGACGTGAACAGCCAGTGCCAGAACACCAGGATCGCCTCGACGATCCACTTGAACGGCCACATGATGATCTGGAAGAAGTCCAGCTGCGTCCCCGGATAGGGGGTGGTCGGCGTCGGGACGACCGGGCTCGGTGTCGCGGCGGCGAACAGAAGATCCAGCACGGATCAGTCCTTTCTCGTCGACACGGATGCCGCGGTGCCGCCGTGCGATGAACCATCGCGCGGCGGGACGACGAACCCGTGTCGGGTCAACTCGTGTCGGAAGTTCTTGTGTGCGGGCACGTCGTCGATGCCGCCGCGCGCCCAGGGATGGCACCGCGCCAGGCGGGCCGCCGTCAGCGCCGAGCCCTTGACGAGCCCGTGCTGCTGCACCGCACCGACCGCATACGCGGAGCAGGAGGGGTAGTACTTGCAGACGTCGCCGTAGAGATGGGAGACCGTCGCGCGATAGCCGTGCAGCACGGCCAGTCCCGCGTTGCGCGGGATCAGGGGGAGGGCACGCAGGGCGGTGGATGCCGAGAGGCTGCCCGCTCCGAGTGCGTACGAGGGCAGAGTGGTGGCGGTCACGCCGCGGCCCGCCGAGCCAGGCACCGCGTCACCTCGGCGCGCAGCTGCGCGAAGTCGGCGGATGCGGCCGTGGGCAGCGCGCGGATCACGACATCCGCACCGCTGCGGACCTGCGGCAGCGCCTCGGCGCACACGGCCTTGAGCCGGCGGCGGACGGTGTTGCGGGTCACAGCGGTTCCCACCTGCTTGCTCACGATGAATCCGAACCGCGGTGGGCGGTCTTCGGATGTGGCGACCACGTAGGTCACCGTGTGCACAGCGGCGCACCGGCTACCCCCACGGACGACGGCCTTGTATTCCGCCCCGCGGGTGATGCGATGATCCCGCGCCAGCACCGTGTCAGGTCAGGCGGACAGCTCGGTACGACCCTTGGCGCGGCGCGCCGACAGGATCGAGCGGCCGGCACGCGTGCGCATGCGGGCGCGGAAGCCGTGCTTCTTGGCGCGGCGGCGGTTGTTGGGCTGGAACGTGCGCTTGCTCATGAGGATCACTCCGGATCGGCGGTCACCGGAACGCTCTAGACCGGGGACACGGGTACAGGGGACTGCCCGCGAGGGCATAAGTCAACCGACTAAGGCTACGTCGCGAACCACAAGAACTCAAACCAGCGATCACTCAGGAAGGGCCGAGGCGACATTATCCAGCGACTGTGGATAGCGTCTGGTGAAGACACGCGGGCCGGATCTACAGTGGATTTTGCTCTCGACGGGGTCGCTGGATACCGTGACTCGGGTAGTTATCCACAGGTGAAGGTTCCAGGGGGGACATGTCTCAGCACGAAGTTCCGGATGTCCCGGTCTGGACCGCCGTGCTGGACGAACTCAGCGGCGACGAGCGGGTGACACCGCAACTCCAGGGCTTCCTGAACCTCGCCGTCGCCCAGGGTGTCATGAGCGGCACCCTCTATCTCGACGTGCCGAACGACCTCACCGCAGCGCAGCTGAACAAGCGGCTGCGCGCGCCGATCATGGAGGCGCTGGCGCGCGTGGACGCCGAGCCGGCCGCATCCGCGTTCCGTGTCGTGGTCAATCCAGAACTCGCCGACGCGCACCTGACCGCGCCCATCCCGGTGCAGTCCGCCGCCGCGCCGATGCCGATCGCGCGGCCGGCAGCCGAGGAGTTCAGCGAGCCGGCGTCGCTGCCGGCGCACGGCAACAGCCGCAGCGACACCCGGCTGAACCCCAAGTACAGCTTCGACAACTTCGTCATCGGCCAGTCCAACCGGTTCGCGCACGCGGCGGCCGTCGCCGTGGCCGAGGCGCCGGCGAAGGCCTACAACCCGCTGTTCATCTACGGCGACTCGGGACTGGGCAAGACCCACCTCCTCCACGCGATCGGCGACTACGCCCTGAGCCTCTACACCGGCATCCGCGTCCGGTACGTCTCCAGCGAAGAGTTCACCAACGACTTCATCAACTCCATCGCCAACAACCGCGGCTCCGCCTTCCAGGCCCGCTACCGCGACGTCGACATCCTCCTCATCGACGACATCCAGTTCCTGCAGGGGAAGGCCGAGACGCAGGAGGCCTTCTTCCACACCTTCAACACGCTGCACGACCACGACAAGCAGGTCGTGATCACCAGCGACGTCCCGCCGCGTCACCTCACCGGGTTCGAGGACCGCATGCGCAGCCGATTCGAATGGGGCCTCATCACGGACGTGCAGGCGCCCGACCTCGAGACCCGCATCGCGATCCTCCGCAAGAAGGCCCAGTCCGAGCGGCTGCTGGTCCCGGACGACGTGCTGGAATACATCGCGACGAAGGTCTCCAGCAACATCCGCGAGCTCGAGGGCGCACTCATCCGGGTCTCGGCGTTCGCGAGCCTCAACCGGTCGAACCTCGACATCTCGCTGGCCCAGACCGTCCTGCGCGACATCGTCGACACCGACGACGCCAACGTCATCTCCCCGACGGACATCATCACCGCGACGGCGCAGTACTTCCGGCTCTCCGTCGACGACCTGTACGGCTCCAGCCGCTCGCAGTCGATCGCCACGGCCCGCCAGATCGCGATGTACCTCTGCCGCGAGCGCACGAGCCTGTCGCTGCCGAAGATCGGTCAGCTCTTCGGCAACCGCGACCACACGACCGTGATGTACGCGTACAAGAAGATCAGCGAGCTCATGAAGGAGCGGCGCTCGATCTACAACCAGGTGTCGGAGATCACGACACAGCTCGGCCGCGTCGGCCGCTGACGGCAACACGCCGATATATTCCGCGTCCGGATCTTGACAGCCTTCACAGCTGTCGCCAATATGCGCGTTCTGCACAGTGTGGACAGCCTGTGGATAACTACATGTCGAGACGGGACTGCTGTGAGCCGATCGACGGATGCTGTGGATGACGGCGCTTCGCGAGCGTGCGCTCGGATGCCGCTTTCCCCGCGGCATCCGCAGTTCGCCCACAACTTACACGCGTGTCGTTTCCCTCTCTCGACAGCGATCCACCGAGTTGTCCACAGTTTCCACAGCTGTTAACACCATGACAGAGACCTCCTTTGATGAAACCGGTTCGATCACCTCTGCGAGGCGAACGCCGGCCAGCGCCGTGGGCGGGAGATCGCTCGACAATCCGGACGGAGGAGGGCACTAGCATGAAGTGGCTTGTCCTTTGTCTAAGCCCGAGTAGGGAGCGCCAGTGAAGTTCCACGTGAATCGCGACGTGTTCAGCGAGGCCGTGTCGTTCGTCGTCAAGCTCCTGCCGCAGCGCAACCCGCAGCCGATCCTGGCCGGTGTGCTCATCGAGGCGACGGAGGACGGACTCTCGCTCGCCGCGTTCGACTACGAGGCGTCGGCACGCACGACGATCGAAGCGACCGTCGACGAGCCGGGCACGATCCTCGTCCACGGCCGGCTGCTGTCCGAGATCGCGAGCCGTCTCCCGAGCGCTCCCATCCAGATCGAGGTCGGCGCCGACGACGGCATCGTCCTCACCTGCGGGTCGGCGCGGTTCACCCTCGCGTCGATGCCGGTGCAGGAATACCCCGCCATCCCCGAGGTCTCCGGCGAATCCGGGCTCGTCCCGGCCGAGGAGTTCGCGACGGCCATCTCGCAGGTCGCGTTCGCCGCCTCCCGCGACGATGTCACCCCCGTGCTCACCGGTGTGCAGCTGGAGGTCGCCGGTACCGAGCTCAGCCTCGTCGCGACCGACCGCTATCGCGTCGCGCTCCGCGACGTCGCCTGGGACGGCGGCACCGTCGCGGGTGAGGAATCGACGACGGCGCTCGTGCCGGCGCGCACCCTCACCGAGGTGGGGAAGACCTTCGCACACTCCGGCGACATCCAGATCTCGTTCTCCGGATCCGGCGATCGCGAGATCATCGCGTTCACGGCGGGCAACAAGACCGTCACCTCCCTGCTGATCAAGGGCAACTTCCCGCCGGTGCGCCGGCTGTTCCCCGAGCAGACCGACCACTACGCCGTCGTCAACACCGCCGACCTCGCCGAGGCCGTCCGCCGCGTCTCACTCGTGCTCGACCGCTCCGCCCCGCTGCGGTTCACATTCGGCGAGGACGGGGTGTCGATGGACGCCTCCGGCACCGAGCAGGCGCGCGCGACCGAGTCGGTCGACGCGACGCTCGCGGGCGAAGAGGTCACGCTGGGCCTGAACCCGCAGTACCTGCTCGAGGCGCTCGGCGCCGTCAAGAGCGAGTTCGCGCGCATCACGTTCACCTCGAGCGACAACGCGAACAAGCTCAGCCCGGTGCTCATCACCCCGCAGACCTCGGGCGGTCCCGAGAGCTTCAAGTACCTGCTGCAGCCGAACCTGCTGCTGCGCTGATCGCCGCACGGTCAGCGACCAGCGCGTCGGTGCCGCGGCCTAGGCTTGACCGGTGATCGTGGAGCAGCTGAATCTCGTGGACTTCCGCAATTACGCGGCAGCCGACGTGACGCTCGCGCCCGGTCCGAACGTCTTCGTCGGTCGCAACGGCCAAGGCAAGACCAACCTCGCCGAGGCCATCGGCTACTTCGCCACCCTCGGGTCGCATCGCGTCTCGCAGGACGCGCCGATGGTCCGCGACGGTGAGGATGCCGCGATCGTGCGCATGCGGCTGGCTTACGGCGAGCGGCGGGTGCTGCTCGAAGCGCAGCTGAACCGCACCGGGAGCAACAAGGCGCGCGTCAACGGGTCCGCGGTGAAGACCGCGGAACTGCCCCGGTACGCCCAGGTGGTCCTGTTCGCGCCGGAAGACCTGCAGATCGTGCGATCCGATCCGTCCGCCCGGCGCCGGTTCGCCGATCAGCTGCTCATCCAGCGCGCACCGCGCATGGCGGGCGTCCTCGCCGACTACGACCGGGTGCTCAAGCAGCGGACGGCGCTGCTGAAATCGGTGCGAGCCCGCGGCATCCGAGGCGAGAACCTGTCGACCCTCGAGGTCTGGGATGACAAGCTGATCCAGCTCGGCACCGACGTCATCCGCGCCCGCCTCGCCCTCGCGGCGGATCTCGCCGGTCCCGTCGCCGAGGCGTACACGGCGATCGCCGGCGCGGACCACCGCCCCGAGCTGGAGTGGCTGCTGTCGATCGGCGGCACCGATCCCGATGACGACGAGGAGCGTGCCGATGCCGCGGCATCCGACACGCCTTCTGCCCACGCCGCGCTTTCGGCGGCGGACATCGCCGGCGCGTTCCGCTCCGCGCTGACGAGCAAGCGCGCCGCGGAACTCGAACGCGGTCTCACCCTCGTGGGTCCGCACCGCGACGATCTTCTGCTGCGGGTGCGCGGACTTCCCGTCAAGGGCTACGCGTCGCACGGTGAATCGTGGTCGGTCGCCCTCTCGCTGCGCCTCGCGTCGGCGCACCTGCTGCGCGCGCAGTCGCAGCTGGGAGACCCGGTGCTGATCCTCGACGACGTGTTCGCCGAGCTCGACACCGATCGGCGGGCGCGTCTGGCCGGCATGGTGGAGGGCTTCGAGCAGGTCATCGTGACGGCCGCCGTCGAGGAGGACGTCCCGCCGGCCCTGCGCGCCCGCACGGTGCGGGTCGTCGCCGGCACGATCGAGGTGGCGCATGAGTGACGAGACGCCCGCGGTGCCCGAGACGATCGGCACCTACCTGCGCCTGCGCGGACTCGAGCCCTCGCCCCGTGCCGCGCGCCGACGCCGCAAGCGCGGCAGCGACGACGAGGACAAGCAGCCGTTCGCCCCCGGCCGCGACCCGAAGGGGGTCGGCGACGTGCTCGCCGACCTCACCAAGCAGTCGGGATGGGACTCGCAGCTGGCGCGCGAGGACCTCGTGCTGCAGTGGACCGACGTGGCGGGCGGGGGGACCCCCCCCCCCCGGCACCCCGTCGCCCTCGCCGACGGACTGCTGACGGTGCAGTGCGACTCGACGGCATGGGCCAAGAACCTCCAGCTCATGCGCGGCGAGATCGTCACGCAGCTGATGCGCCGGTTCCCGGATGCCGGGGTGACCAACGTCCGTTTCGTGGGGCCGGACGTCCCCTCCTGGAAATGGGGCCCCAGAGCCGTTCCAGGGCGCGGTCCTCGCGATACCTACGGCTGAGCCACGTCCTGCGGCATCCGGGCGATTTTCCGGGCGCCACAGGGCCGTTCTCGCGTCGTCGGCGAGGAAAAAACGATAGACTCGATCGTTGGAGGACCGCGCCTGCGGTCGGACCCAGGAGCACGCGAGCATATGACGTCTGATACCCCCGACAGCGTTCCTCAGGAACTTCCGCCCACGCCGTCTGAGAGGGCGGGGCAGCCGCAGAAGGTCGAGAACGAGTACGGGGCCGACGCCATCCAGGTGCTCGAGGGCCTCGAAGCCGTGCGCAAGCGGCCGGGCATGTACATCGGCTCCACGGGTGAGCGGGGCCTGCACCACCTCGTCTACGAGATCGTCGACAACTCCGTCGACGAGGCGCTCGCCGGATACTGCGACACGATCGCCGTGACGATCCTCGCCGACGGCGCGATCCGTGTCGTGGACAACGGCCGCGGCATCCCGGTCGACCCCCACGCGTCCGATCCGACGAAGTCCACCGTCGAGGTCGTGCTCACCGTGCTCCACGCCGGCGGCAAGTTCGGCGGCGGCGGATACGCCGTCTCCGGTGGTCTCCACGGCGTCGGCTCGTCGGTGGTGAACGCGCTCTCGACGCGGTTCGAGGTGGAGATCCGCCGTCAGGGCTACGTCTGGCGGCAGACCTTCAGCGGCGGGGGCAAGCCGGAGGGACCGCTCGCGCGGGGCGAGGAGACGGAGGAGACCGGGACGATCATCACGTTCTGGCCCGACGCCACGATCTTCGAGAGCGTCGACTTCGACTACGACACGCTGCGCACCCGCTTCCAGCAGACCGCGTTCCTCAACAAGGGCCTGCGGATCACACTGAGCGATCACCGCCCGGCATCCGCCTATGTCGTCGACGGCGACGACGGCCAGGCCGTGGAGATGCAGCCGCACGACGACTTCCACTACGAGCGCGGCCTCGTCGACTACGTCGAGTACCTCAACAAGGTGCGCAAGGCCGAGGTCGTGAACGACGAGATCATCGAGGTCGAGTCGGAGGACACCGAGCGCCACATCTCGCTCGAGCTCGCGATGCAGTGGACGACGAGCTACACCGAGAACGTCTTCACCTTCGCCAACACGATCAACACGCACGAGGGCGGCACCCACGAAGAGGGATTCCGTGCGGCGCTGACCACCCTCATCAACAAGTACGCCCGTGCGAACAACCTCCTGAAGGAGAAGGACGACAACCTCACCGGCGAGGACATCCGCGAGGGCCTCACCGCCGTCATCTCGGTGAAGCTGTCCGAGCCGCAGTTCGAGGGGCAGACCAAGACCAAGCTCGGCAACACCGAGGCCAAGGCGTTCGTGCAGAAGATCGTGGGCGACCAGCTCACCGACTGGCTCGACCGCAACCCGCAGCAGGCCAAGCGCATCATCACGAAGGCGATCGACGCGGCGACCGCGCGCCTGGCGGCGCGCAAGGCGCGGGAGACCGCCCGTCGCAAGAGCGTGTTCGAGTCGGCATCCATGCCCGACAAGCTCAAGGACTGCACGAGCAAGGATCCCTCGATCAGCGAGATCTTCCTCGTCGAGGGCGACTCCGCCGGCGGTTCGGCCGTGCGCGGCCGCGACCCGGAGACGCAGGCCATCCTGTCGCTGCGCGGCAAGGTACTGAACGTCGAGAAGGCGCGCCTGGACCGTGCCCTCGGCAACAACGAGATCCAGGCGATCATCTCCGCGTTCGGCTGCGGCATCGGCGAGGACTTCGACGTCGAGAAGGCGCGGTATCACAAGATCGTCCTGATGGCGGATGCCGATGTGGACGGGCAGCACATCACGACGCTGCTGCTGACCCTGCTGTTCCGCTACATGCGCGGCCTCATCGAGGCCGGCTTCGTGTATCTCGCGATGCCGCCGCTGTACCGGCTCAAGTGGTCCAACGCCGAGCACGAGTACGTGTTCAGCGACAAGGAGCGCGACGCACTGCTCGCGGACGGACTGGCCAACGGCAAGCGGATCCCCAAGGAATCCGGCATCCAGCGCTACAAGGGTCTCGGTGAGATGAACCCGAAGGAGCTGTGGGAGACCACGATGGACCACAACACCCGCACCCTGCGGCAGGTGACCATCGACGACGCCGCCGCGGCGGACGAGATCTTCTCGGTGCTGATGGGTGAGGACGTCGAGTCGCGACGCGGGTTCATCCAGCGCAACGCCAAAGACGTCCGCTTCCTGGACATCTGACCCTTCGACGAGCTCAGGAACGATGACGAATGACTGACGACGTACGCCCCGACCCCAACGCGGGCCACAACCACGGCAACATCGACCAGGTCGACCTCCAGGTCGAGATGCAGCGCAGCTACCTCGACTACGCGATGAGCGTCATCGTCGGGCGCGCGTTGCCCGACGTGCGCGACGGGCTCAAGCCCGTGCACCGCCGCGTGATCTACGGGATGTACGACGGCGGGTACCGGCCGGACAAGAGCTTCAACAAGTGCGCGCGCATCGTCGGCGAGGTGATGGGTCAGTACCACCCGCACGGCGACAGCGCGATCTACGACGCCCTCGTCCGGCTCGTGCAGCCGTGGTCGCTGCGGTATCCGCTCGCGGAGGGCCAGGGCAACTTCGGCTCGCCGGGCAACCAGGGCGCGGCCGCCCCGCGGTACACCGAGACGAAGATGTCGCAGCTGGCCATGGAGATGGTCCGCGACATCGACGAGGAGACCGTCGACTTCGAGGCGAACTACGACGGCAAGACGCAGGAGCCGACGGTCCTGCCCTCCCGGTTCCCGAACCTCCTCGTCAACGGGTCGGTCGGCATCGCGGTCGGCATGGCGACGAACATTCCGCCGCACAACCTGCGCGAGGTCGCCGAGGGCGCGCTGTGGGCGCTGGAGAACCCCGACGCTCCGCGCGAGGAGCTGCTCGAGGCGCTGATGAGCCGGGTGCACGGCCCCGACTTCCCGACCGGCGCGCAGATCCTCGGCACGAAGGGCATCCGCGACGCGCAGCGCACCGGGCGCGGCTCGATCACGATGCGCGCCGTCGTGAACGTGGAGGAGATCCAGGGCCGCACCTGCCTGGTGATCACGGAGCTGCCGTACCAGGTCAACCCCGACAACGTCGCGCTGAAGATCCGCGACCTCGCCCGCGACGGCCGCATCACCGGCATCGCCGACATCCGCGACGAGACCAGCGACCGCACCGGGCAGCGCCTGGTGATCGTGTTGAAGCGGGATGCCGTGGCGAAGGTCGTCCTGAACAACCTGTACAAGCACACACAGCTGCAGGAGAACTTCGGCGCCAACATGCTGGCGATCGTCGACGGCGTGCCGCGCACGCTCGCGCTCGACGGGTTCATCACCTACTGGATCGACCACCAGATCGAGGTGATCGTCCGGCGCACGCAGTACCGGCTCAACGAGGCCGAGAAGCGCATGCACATCCTGCGCGGCTACCTCAAGGCGCTCGACGCGCTCGACGAGGTCATCGCCCTCATCCGTCGCTCGCCGACCGCGGACGACGCCCGCGAGGGTCTGAAGACGCTGCTGGAGATCGACGACGATCAGGCGAACGCCATCCTGTCGATGCAGCTGCGTCGCCTCGCGGCGCTGGAGCGCCAGAAGATCATCGACGAGGCCACCGAGCTCGAGCTGAAGATCGCCGACCTGACCGACATCCTCGCCTCGCCGGTGCGTCAGCGCACGATCATCAGCGAGGAGCTGACCGGGATCGTCGAGCGGTTCGGCGACGACCGCCGCACCCACATCCTGCACGGCTTCGACGGCGACATGTCGATGGAGGACCTGATCCCCGAAGAGGAGATGGTCATCACCGTCACCCGCGACGGGTACATCAAGCGCACCCGCAGCGACAATTACCGGTCGCAGCACCGCGGCGGCAAGGGCGTGAAGGGTGCGCAGCTGCGCGCCGACGATGTCGTCGAACACTTCTTCGTCACCACGACGCACCACTGGCTGCTGTTCTTCACGACCAAGGGCCGGGTCTACCGCTGCAAGGCGTACGAGGTGCCCGAGGCCGGGCGCGACGCGAAGGGCCAGCACGTCGCGAACCTGCTCGCGCTGCAGCCGGGTGAGGAGATCGCGCAGATCCTCGACATCCGCGACTACAAGGTGGCGCAGTACCTCGTGCTCGCGACGCGCGACGGCAAGATCAAGAAGACCGCGCTCAGCGAGTACGACACCAACCGCCAGGGCGGGATCATCGCGATCCGTCTGCGCGGGCAGGAGGATGCCGAGGGCGGCGACGAGCTGGTCAGCGCGCTGCTGGTCGACGACACCGACGACATCCTGCTCATCTCGCGCCAGGGCATGTCGCTGCGGTTCACGGCGACCGACGACTCGCTGCGTCCGATGGGCCGCTCCACCGAGGGCGTGAAGGGCATGTCCTTCCGCGAGGGCGACACGCTGCTGTCGGCCTCGGTCGCGAAGGATGAGGGCTACGTGTTCGTCGTGACCGAAGGCGGCTACGCCAAGCGGACCGCCGTCGACCAATACCGGTTGCAGGGACGCGGGGGCCTGGGCATCAAGGTGGCCAAGCTCAACGACGATCGGGGCAGTCTGGCGGGCGGTCTCATCGCCGCGGAGGACGACGAGGTCTTGGTGGTTCTTGCCAGCGGCAAGGTGGTACGCTCTGCCGTGGCCGAGGTGCCCGCCAAGGGCCGCGACACCATGGGCGTCGTGTTCGCCCGTCCCGATGACGATGACCGCATCCTCGCGATCGCCCGCAACGGCGAACGAGCCCTGCGCCACGAGCAGGAGCCGGCCGAGAACGCAGACGCCGCAGACGACCCCTCCACTGCGAGCCCCGAAGGAAGTGACACTGACGCATGAGCACGGTAGCCGACAAGCTCGCCAAGAAGTCCTCGAGCAAGACCAGCGCCAAGCAGGTGCGCCTGCGCCTGGTGTACGTGGACTTCTGGTCCGCCGTCAAGCTGTCCTTCCTCGCGGCGGTGGCCCTGGCGATCGTGACGATCGTCTCGGTGTTCCTCGTCTTCATGGTCATCAAGACGACGGGCCTGATCGGCAAGCTCGATGAGCTGTTCACGGCGTTCGACGACAACTTCACGTTGAGCACCTACATCGACCTGCCGCAGGTGATGGCGTTCGCCGCGATCGTGGCGATCCTCAACCTCATCGTCATCACGGTGCTCGGCGCCGTGGTCGCGGGGATCTACAACCTCATGGTGAAGGTGACCGGCGGACTGCTGGTCGGCTTCACGTCCAATTAGGGCTGAGCCCGAGAATCGGGTAAAGTCTACGAGGTTGCGGGGCTATAGCTCAGGCGGTTAGAGCGCTTCACTGATAATGAAGAGGTCCCAGGTTCAAGTCCTGGTAGCCCCACCAATTCCTCCCCTACAACCACATCCGGGGCCTTAGCTCAGTTGGTAGAGCGCCTGCTTTGCAAGCAGGATGTCAGGAGTTCGAATCTCCTAGGCTCCACATCACATCGATCCCCGGCCTCGGGAGGTAGCGGGATCAACCGGGCACGTCGATCGACCAGCCGATCTCGGGCGCCGCGCCGTGGATGAGGATCCACTCGACCACGGAGAGCGCGTCCGGAAGCGCGAGCGTGTCGCGGTCCGCGTACTCGTCCTCCTGTCCGTTCTCGAGCAGGTACCCGCAGCTCGTCCCCTGCGCGCCGTCGTCGATCGCATGCCCGGCGCTCCCGTCGGCCCCCATGAGCATGACCATGACCCGTCGGCGGTTCGTGACGAGGTACAGCATCAGCCCGGTGTCCGACTGCAGCACCGTCGTGAGCTTCCCGGCGGCCGCCCGGTCGGCCAGGAGCGTGCGGATCTCTGAGACCGCGAGCGGTGAGTCGTCGACACCTGCCAGCGACCAGCTCGACGCGTGGTGCTTCTCGTCCATGTCCCCCATCCTGCCTGACCGCCGCGGACCAGCGGCCTCGGTAGGGTGGCGGGATGGACCTCCGCGTCGCGGCCTATGCCGTCATCGTCGACGACGAGGGGCGTGTGCTGCTGGCCCACTGGAACGAGGGGCGCCGCGCCGCGTGGACGCTGCCGGGCGGCGGACTCGAGCCCGGTGAGGATCCCGCCGATGCCGCGCGCCGCGAGGTCCTGGAAGAAACCGGGTTTCACGTGGAACTAGGGGATCTCCTCGGCATCCATTCCCGCGTGATCCCCGCGCGACAGCGCATCACGCCCGGCGCCGATGCTCCCCTGCACACCCTGCGCATTCTCTACCGCGCCCGCATCACCGGCGGTCGACTGCGCAACGAGGTGGGCGGCTCCACCGACCGCGCGGGCTGGTTCCCCGTCGCCGAGATCGCCGACCTGCAGCACGTGCAGCTCGTCGACATCGGGCTGGAGATGGCGGGGCTCTGATCTCGGTACGCCGCTCGTTCCTCGCGGCTACTCGATCACCGGGGTGAGGGCCGTCAGGGCGCGGCGGGCTGTGAGATGTCGGCGACGACGGCCTGGTAGGCCGTGATCAGGTCGTCGGCATCGACGAACAGGCTGTAGCCGTGCGCTCCGGCGCCCATCGCGATGCGCCGGCCGGCGATCGAGGCGTCCGCATACACGGGCCAGTCCTGCGCGCTGCCGATCGGGACGATCGTGCCCCGCTCGTATCCGGTCGCCGCGAGCGCAAGCTCCGGCTCGGGCAGTCGCAGCTTGTTCACCCCCACCAGCGCGCGCAGCTTCGGCCACGAGATCGCCCGGTCCCCTGGGATGAGCGCGAACAGGTAGCTGTCGTCGGACCGCTTGACCACGAGCGTCTTGACGATGTCGGCCGGCGTGAGACCCAGCAGTGCGGCTGCCTCGTGCAGAGAGGATGCGGCGGGCCGCTCGCGCAGCTCAATCTCGAGGCCGCGCGCGGCAGCGGCGTCGCGCACGCGCGCGAGGGCGTCAGGGATGGTCATGGCGTTTCGTCTCGCTCGTTCCTCGCTCGCTCAACGACCGGGGGTGCAACGACCGGGGGGTGCAACGACCGGGCGGCGGGTCAGGCGTCGGGGGCGCGCAGCGGGTCGTCCGCGACCCAGAGCTCGTCGTCGGCGCGGAGCGTCTGCCACGCGGCGTAGAGCACAA
>ERZ500994.187-NODE-187-length-19952-cov-10.254762_pt1 | contig 19952 bp, 17 predicted proteins | sample MGYA00248878_ERZ500994 | MGnify/ENA primary metagenome ERZ500994 (study PRJEB25958, sample SAMN03398533) | human skin metagenome | study: EMG produced TPA metagenomics assembly of the Human Skin Microbiome Metagenome (human skin metagenome) data set. | reverse complement strand
GGCGCCAACGGCGAGGATCTCGTCCTGCCCGTGCCCGCCGGCACCGTCGTCACCAACCGCGCCGGTGACGTCCTCGCCGACCTCGTCACGCCCGGCACGACCTTCGTCGCGGCCCAGGGTGGTCGTGGCGGTCTCGGCAACAAGGCGCTGGCGAGCGCGCGGCGCAAGGCGCCCGGCTTCGCCCTGCTCGGCGAGCCGGGGGAGTCGACCGACGTCGTCCTCGAGCTCAAGTCGCTGGCCGACGTCGCCCTCATCGGGTTCCCGAGCGCCGGCAAGTCCTCGCTGGTCTCCGTGCTCTCCGCGGCGCGGCCCAAGATCGCGGACTACCCCTTCACCACCCTCGTGCCCAACCTCGGCGTCGTCACCGCCGGCGACGTGCGCTACACCGTCGCCGACGTCCCGGGCCTGATCCCCGGGGCGAGCGAAGGGCGGGGCCTGGGTCTGGAGTTCCTGCGCCACGTCGAGCGCTGCTCCGTGCTCGTCCACGTCATCGACTGCGCGACGCTCGAGCCGGGCCGTGACCCGATGAGCGACCTCGACGTCATCGAGGCCGAGCTCGCGGCCTATGTCGCCGACGAGACCCTCGGCGGTCGCCCGCTGTCGGAGCGCACCCGCATCGTCGTGCTCAACAAGGCCGACGTGCCCGACGCGCTCGACCTGGCCGACATGGTCAAGGCCGACCTGGAGGAGCGCGGCCTCGAGGTCTTCATCGTCTCCGCCGTCGCCCACACCGGCCTGCGCGAGCTGACCTTCGCCATGGCCCGCCACGTCCAGGCGGCGCGCGCGGAGTCGGCCGTCGAGGTCGCCCCGCAGCGGGTCGTCCTGCGCCCCAAGGCCGTCGACGACGCCGGCTTCGTCGTGCGTCGCGAGGGCGGCTCGGAGGGCGAGGTCTTCCGCGTCCTCGGTGCCAAGGTCACCCGCTGGGTCCACCAGACCGACTTCGCCAACGACGAGGCCGTCGGCTACCTCGCCGACCGCCTCAACCGTGCGGGCGTCGAGGAGGAGCTGACCAAGGCGGGAGCCGTCGCCGGCTCGACCGTGCTCATCGGCCCCGAGGACGACGCCGTCGTCTTCGACTGGGAGCCCACCCTCGTCGGCGGTGCCGAGCTGCTCGGCGGCCGCGGCACCGACCTGCGCCTCGAGGAGAGCACTCGGCGCACGACCCAGGAGCGGCGCGAGCAGTTCCACGCCCGCAAGGACGCCCAGACCGCGGCCCGCGAGGACCTGCGCACCGAGCGCGACGCCGGGCACTGGACCGAGGACGACTGATGGGAGCCGACGCCCGGCGGGCGATCGCCCGGGCCCGGCGCATCGTCATCAAGGTCGGCTCGTCGTCGCTGACGAGCGCCGCCGGGGGAGAGCTCGACGTCGCCCGGCTCACCGCGCTGGTCAATGCGATCTCCGCCCGGCGCAGCGAGGGCACCGAGGTCGTCCTCGTCTCCTCCGGCGCCATCGCCGCCGGTATCGGCCCGCTCGGCATGGAGACGCGGCCCAGCGACCTCGCCCGCCAGCAGGCGGCCGCGAGCGTCGGGCAGGGCGTGCTGCTGTCGGCCTACGACAAGGCCTTCGGCCGGCACGGACACACCATCGGGCTCGTCCTGCTGACGGTCGACGACGTCACCCGGCGCACGAGCTACACCAATGCCAAGCGCACCTTCGACTCGCTGCTCGACCTCGGCGTGCTGCCGATCGTCAACGAAAATGACACCGTCGCCACCCACGAGGTGCGCTTCGGTGACAACGACCGGCTCGCCGCGCTCGTCGCCCAGCTCGTCGGCGCCGACGCCCTCGTGCTGCTCACCGACGTCGACGCGCTCTACACGGCCAAGCCGGGCACACCCGGGGCCGAGCGGGTCGAGCTCGTCGCCGACCCGGCGGAGCTGGAGTCGATCTCCATCGGCGGCACCGGCTCGGCCGTCGGCTCCGGCGGCATGACGACGAAGGTCGAGGCCGCGACGATCGCCGGTGCGTCCGGCATCCCGACGGTGCTCACCTCCGCCGACCAGGTCACCGAGGCGCTCGCCGGCGAGGACGTCGGCACGGCCTTCGCGCCCGCGCGACGTCGGCGGGGCTCACGCGCCCTGTGGCTCGCCCACGCGACGACCCCGCGCGGGTCGGTGCAGATCGACGAGGGCGCGGTGACCGCGCTGCGGGAGCGGGGCCGCTCGCTCCTGCCCGCCGGCATCACCGGGGTGACCGGCTCCTTCACCGACGGCGACCCGGTCGACGTCGTCGGCCCCGACGGCACCGTCATCGCGCGCGGCCTCGTCAACTACACCTCGGGTGAGCTGCCGCACCTCATGGGGCGCAGCACCAAGGACCTGGCCAAGGAGATCGGCCCGCAGTACGAGCGCGAGGTCATCCACCGCGACCACCTCGCCCTGCTCTGACCCGGGTCAGCGCACGCGGGTGACCTCGAACTGCATGCGCGGGTGGGCGTAGGCCTCCTGCGCCTGGACCAGCTGTAGCTCCCGCTTGCCGGAGTCGAGGGTGAGCTGCAGCAGGTCGAAGACCGCCGAGACGGTCGCGCCGAGGGCCTGCTGCAGGTCGCGGCTGCGCAGCCAGTGGCTCGTGAAGAGCGCGGCCGTGACGTCGCCGGAGCCGTTGGCCTTGAGCGGCAGGTGCGGGGTGCGCACGATCCACGCCTCGTCCTCGTGGCAGGCGAGCATCTCGATCGTGCCCTCGGGCCGGTCGGGGCGCAGCACCGAGGTGACGAGGATGGTGCTCGGCCCCATCGCCCGCGCGGCGTCGACGGAGGCGAGGGTCTCCTCGAGCGTCTCCGGCTCGGTCTCGGTGAGGAAGCCCAGCTCGAACTGGTTGGGCGTGATGAGGTCGGCCTGCGGGACGACCTTGTCGCGCAGCAGCACGGGGATCGACTCGTGGACGAAGCAGCCCGACTTCGCATTGCCCATCACCGGGTCGCAGGCGTAGATGGCGTCGGGGTTGGCGGCCTTGACCGCGGCGACGGCCTCGAGGATCGTCGCGCCGATGCCCTCACCGCCCTGGTAGCCGGACAGGACGGCGTCGACCTCGGCGAAGGCCTCACGCTCACCGATGCCCGTGATGACGTCGGCGACGTCACCCGGGTCCATGAGCGGGCCCCGCCAGGCGCCGTAGCCGGTGTGGTTGGAGAAGTTGACCGTGTGGACCGGCCAGACCTCGACACCGAGGCGCTGCATGGGGAAGACGGACGCGGAGTTGCCGACGTGGCCGTAGGCGACGTGGGACTGGATGGACAGGATCGTGGTCACCCCGGCATCATCGCATCGCCCGGTCGTACCCTGTGCCCCATGACGGACAGCACCGCCCAGGTCAGGGACCTCGCCGAGCGGGCCCGCGTGGCCTCCCGCACCCTCGCCCTGCTCACCCGCGCCGACAAGGACGCCGCCCTGCTGGCGCTCGCGGACGCCGTCGATGCCGCCACGGACGACGTCGTCGCCGCCAATGCGCAGGACCTCCAGCGCGGGCGCGAAGGGGGGATGGCCACCGGCCTCCTCGACCGCCTCGCCCTCGACGCCGAGCGCGTCGCGGCCGTCGCCGACGCCCTGCGCGACCTCGCCGGGCTGCCCGACCCCGTGGGCGAGGTCGTGCGCGGATCGACGCTCGCCAACGGCCTGCAGATCCGCCAGGTGCGGGTGCCGATGGGGGTCGTCGGCATGATCTACGAGGCCCGCCCCAATGTCACCGTCGACGCCGCCGGCCTGGGTCTGAAGTCCGGCAACGCCATGATCCTGCGCGGCGGCTCGGCCGCCGCGAGCACCAACCGTGCCCTCGTCACCGCCCTGCGCTCGGCACTGGAGGCGCACGGCCTGCCGGCCGACGCCGTCCAGCTGCTCGAGGGCGATCACGACGCGGTCAAGGCGCTCATGACCGCCCGCGGCTTGGTCGACCTGCTCATCCCGCGCGGGGGTGCGGGCCTGATCCAGACCGTCGTCACCGAGTCGACCGTGCCCGTCATCGAGACCGGCGTGGGCAACTGCCACGTCTACGTCGACGCCACCGCCGACCGGGACAAGGCCCTCGCGATCACGCTCAACGCCAAGACCCACCGCCCGAGCGTCTGCAATGCCGCCGAGTCGCTCCTCGTCCACCGCGCCGTCGCCGCCGACGTCCTGCCCGACGCGCTGCGTGAGCTCGCTGCCGCCGGCGTCGTGCTCCACGGTGACGAGGCGACCCGCGAGCTCGCCCCCGAGGGCGTGACGGTCGAGCCGGCGACGGACGAGGACTTCGACACCGAGTACCTCGCGCTCGAGATGTCCGTCGCCGTCGTCGACGACCTCGACGCGGCGATGGAGCACGTGCGCCGCCACGGCAGCGGCCACACCGAGGCCATCGTCACCGAGGACCGGGCGGCTGCCCGGCGCTGGACCGCCGAGGTCGACGCGGCGGCGGTGCTCGTCAACGCCTCGACGCGCTTCACCGACGGCGGGGAGTTCGGCTTCGGGGCGGAGATCGGCATCTCGACGCAGAAGCTGCACGCCCGCGGCCCGATGGCGCTGCCCGAGCTGACGACGACGAAGTGGGTCGTCGAGGGCGACGGCCAGATCCGGGGCTGACCCCCCTTCGCCCGTCCCGGACACAGCCGAGGGCCCTCCCCCCGACGCGGGGGAGGGCCCTCGACCGCTGTCCGTGTCACGCCCCGTGGGGTCCTGCGGCGACTGCAGCACAACGCGCGGCACGAGGCCGCGACGATGCGGTGACACGTGGACCAGGAGGCGCCGACGTCGCCATGGTCGCCCGAGCCCGACTCGGAGCCTCCCCGTGCCAGACGTGCGATCGTCGTTATCCCTGTGGTCCTGCCGGCCGCCTCACGACGGCCGCGGTGTGAGGACTGTTCTACGCCGCTGCGGCGGCCCCCGGCAACACCACAGCCGGCCCATCGGTGAGCGGACACCGCCCACACGTCTGTCCACAGGCACAGGGCGCGTTCCTCGCTCTCACCCACAGGCCTGTGGACCGCGACGGTGGACAACGTGGGCCGGGGAGGGCCGGGTAGCATGGGCCGCATGCTGAGCACCTTCGTCTCCCTCGCTGCCGAGACCGAGCACCACAACGCGCTGCCGATCCCGCCGTGGGGCTATGGCCTCTTCGCCCTGCTGATCTTCGCGATGATGCTGGCCGTCCTCTTCGCCTTCCGCCAGGCGGCGACCAAGATCCCGACCGCGGACAACACGGTCGCCCACGAGGTCCACGACGACCACGCACACGGGGACCACCACTGAGCAAGCGCCTCGGCGTGATGGGTGGGACCTTCGACCCCATCCACCACGGTCACCTCGTCGCCGCCAGCGAGGCTGCCTCGCGCTTCGGGCTCGACGAGGTCGTCTTCGTCCCCACGGGGGAGCCGTGGCAGAAGGCGGACACCCAGGTCAGCCCGGCCGAGCACCGCTACCTGATGACGGTGGTCGCGACGGCGTCCAACCCGCGCTTCACCGTCAGCCGCGTCGACATCGACCGTGAGGGCCCGACCTACACGATCGACACCCTGCGCGACCTGCGCGAGCTGCGCCCCGACGACGAGCTCTTCTTCATCACCGGCGCCGACGCCCTCGCGCAGATCCTGTCGTGGAAGGACGTCGGCGAGCTGTGGGACCTCGCCCACTTCATCGGCGTCACCCGCCCCGGCTACCACCTCAGCGAGACGGGGCTGCCGGACGACAAGGTGACCCTCCAGGAGGTGCCCGCCATGGCGATCTCCTCCACCGACTGCCGCCAGCGGGTCGCCGACGGCGACCCGGTCTGGTACCTCGTGCCCGACGGGGTCGTGCAGTACATCAACAAGTACGAGCTCTACACCGACGACCGGGAGTGACCGACACACCGTGGTAGCCACCCAGCAGGCCATCGACAACGCGACCATCGCCGCACACGCTGCGGCCGACAAGCTCGCGACGACCATCACCGGGCTCGACGTGTCCGGGCAGATGCCGCTCACCGACATCTTCCTCATCGTCTCGGCCGACAACGAGCGCCAGGTCCAGGCGATCGTCGACGCCGTCGAGGAGGCCATGCGCGAGCAGGCCCAGGTCAAGCCCCTGCGCCGTGAGGGCAACGGCCCCGGCCGGTGGGTCCTCATCGACTTCGGTGACGTCGTCGTGCACGCGCAGCACGACGAGGAAAAGGACTTCTACGACCTCGAGCGCCTCTGGCGCGACTGCCCGCACCTCGACCTCGGTGTCGTGGGCTCGCAGCAGTCCGACGAGCGGTGAGCGAGGCGAAGGGGGAGCCCCGTCGCCTGATCGTGCTGCGCCACGGTCAGACCGTCTCCAACCTCAAGGGCATCTGGCAGGGGCACCTCGACCACGAGCTGACCGACCTGGGTCGGGAGCAGGCCGCGGCTGCGGCCCGGGCGATCGCCGCCCTTCGTCCCTCGCGGATCGTCTCCTCGGACCTCTCCCGTGCCCACGACACGGCACTGGCCGTCGCCGCCGCGAGCGGTGACCTCGACGTGGCCGTCGACGAGCGCTGGCGCGAGATCCACGCCGGGGCCTGGCAGGGCCTGACGGCCGCGGAGGTGGGCGAGCAGTACCCGCTCGACGCCGAGCGGCTCGTGAGCGGCGAGGACTTCAAGCGGGGCGGCCACGGCGAGTCCCTCGCCGAGCTCGCCCAGCGCGTGCGCCCGGCCATCGACGAGCTCGTCGACGGCATGGACCCGGGCGAGACCGTCGTCGTCGCGACCCACGGGGTGACCGGCCGCACCGTCGTCGCCGAGCTCGTCGGCCTCGAGCAGCAGACCGCCTGGCGGGTGCTCGGGGGCTTCGGCAACTGCCACTGGGCGGTCGTCGAGCAGGGGCGCTCCGGCTGGCGGATCACCCAGTGGAATGCCTCTGCCGAGGGCCTGTGAGCCCCTCGCGGAGCTCGATTTGGAAAAGCGGGGGTGCGTAGGGTTAAACTCGCGCAGTCCCCTTCGGGGGAAACCCACTCGGGGCTGTAGCGCAGTTGGTAGCGCACCTCCATGGCATGGAGGGGGTCAGGGGTTCGAATCCCCTCAGCTCCACCCGGGAGCCAGAAGGCCCGGATCGCATCGCGGTCCGGGCCTTCTGCATGTCACGGCACCCTCTAGCGTGTGCGCATGCCGAGCGCCACCCTGCGACCCGTGACCGCCGGTGTCGTCACGGTGCTCGTGGGCTTCACGAGCGCCTTCGTCGTCGTCCTGCAGGGACTGACCGCCGTCGGTGCGACACACGCGCAGGCCGCCAGCGGGCTGCTGGCCGTGACGATCCTCATGGGCCTGAGCTCGATCGTCCTCTCCCTGACGACCCGGCTGCCCATCACCGTGGCGTGGTCCACGCCCGGAGCCGCGTTGCTCGCCTCCACGGGGACGGTCGACGGAGGCTGGCCGGCGGCGGTCGGGGCCTTCGTCGTCACCGGTGTCCTCGTCCTCGCGACGGGACTCGTGCCGGCCCTCGGGTCGCTCATCACCCGGATCCCCGCCTCGGTGGCGCAGGCGATGCTCGCCGGCATCGTCATGCAGCTGTGTCTCGGGCCGGTGACCGGCATGGCCGCCAACCCGTGGGCGGTCGACCCGGTGGTCCTCGTGTGGGTGCTCGCCCTGCGGCTGGCGCCGCGGTGGGCCTCGCCGCTCGCCTTCGTCGCGGCGGCGGTCGTCATCGCCGTCCACCTCGCCCGTTCCGGCGCGCCCGTCGATGCCGGCTCCCTCGTGCCCCGGCTCGAGCTCACCGCCCCGACCTTCACACTCGGCGGCCTCGTCGGGATCGCCCTGCCGCTCTACCTCGTGACCATGGCCTCGCAGAACGTGCCGGGTGTCGCGGTGATGCGCGGCTTCGGCTACGAGGTGCCGTGGCGGCGCTCGATGCTCGTCACCGGTGCGGGGACCGTCCTCGGGGCGCCCGCCGGAGGGCACGCGATCAACCTCGCGGCGATCAGCGCCGCCCTCGCCGCCGGTCCCGATGCCGGGGAGGACCGCTCCCGCCGCTGGATCGCGAGCGTGACCTCCGGCATCGTCCTCGTGCCGATCGGCATCGCCTCCGCAGCCTTCGCCACCCTCGTCTCGCTCGCGCCCGAAGGTTGTGGTGGCGGCCGTGGCGGGGCTGGCGCTGATGGGCACGCTCGCGGCCTCCCTCCGCTCCGCGCTGGCGGAGCCCGGCGAGCAGGTGCCGGCGGTCGTCACCTTCGCCGTCGCGGCGTCGGGTACCGCCGTCGCCGGGGTCAGCGCGGCCTTCTGGGCCCTCGTGGCAGGGCTCGTGCTGCGGGCGGTGCTGCACCGGCCGACGACGGCCTGAGCCGTCCCGACGTCACTCCCCGAGGAGCCGGGCAGCGTTGTCGTGCAGCACTGCCCGCGTCCAGTCGTCGCCGAGACCGAGGTCGGCGACAGCCTGCACGGCGTGCTCGTAGGAGTAGGGGATGTTGGGGAAGTCGCTGCCGAAGAGCACCCGGTCGCCGAGCTCGGCCAGGTCGTCGAGCCGGTCGGTGGGGAAGGGCGCGAGAGCCTCGGTGAAGTCGGTGAAGGCCATCGTCGTGTCGAGGTGCACGTCGGGGTGCTCGCGGGCGATGTCGAGGAAGTCGCCGTAGTCGGGCATCCCCATGTGGGCGATGACGAGCACGAGGCGCGGGTGCCGCTCGAGCAGGTCGCGCACGGCGGCCGGTCCGGTTAAGCGCCCCGGGGCCGGGCCGCTGCCGGCGTGCATGACGATGGGCGTGCGCGAGCGCTCGAGCACCGGCCAGACCTCGTCCAGACGTGGGTCGTCGAGCGGGTAGTCGCCGACCTGGACGTGCACCTTGACGATGCGGGCCCCGGCCTCGATCGCCGCCTGCGTGTACTCCGCCGCACCCGGCTCCGGGTAGAAGGTCGCCGAGTGGATCGCCTCGGGCACCCGCGCGGCGAAGTCTGTGGACCAGTCGTTGAGCCACTGCGCCATACCGGGACGGTGGGCGTAGTTGAGCGAGGGGAAGGCCTGCGCGCCGAGCGCTCGCAGCGTCGCCAGGCGCTCCCCTTCGTCCGTGCGGTAGGTGATCGGCCACGGCCGGCCGGTGAGCGGACCGGCGGAGTCGAAGTAGGCCCACACCTTGTCGAGGACCCGCTGCGGCATGAAGTGGGTGTGGATGTCGATGATGGGCGCGTGGTGCAAGGGCTCCATGACGGCACCCTAGGCCGGTAGGTTCGGGCGATGACTTCGACCCTGCTCGAGGTGGTCGGCTGGGTGGGCTCCGCGGTCCTCGTGGTGTCCCTGCTGCAGACCAACCTGCACCGGCTGCGGTGGATCAACCTCCTCGGCTGCCTCGTCCTGATCGGCTACAACGGCGCGGTCGGGGTGTGGCCCATGGTCGGGCTCAACGTCGTGCTCGCCGCGATCAACGTCTGGTACCTCGTGCGGGCGCACCGCGACCGCCACGACGGGCGCGCCTACCAGGTCCTCGAGGTGGCCGCCGACGACACCTACCTGCGGCACGTCCTGCGGGTGCACGCGGCCGACATCGAGCGTTGGCAGCCGGGCTTCGTCCACGACCCGAGCGCCGACGACGACTGCTACCTCGTGCTCACCGGCGACGAGACCGTGGGGGTGGTGGTCGTGCGACCCGGGGCGAAGGGGGAGGCCCGGATCGTCCTCGACCACGTCACCGCCCGCTACCGCGACCGCACGCCCGGGGAGTTCGTCTTCGGGCAGGAGGGTCCCTTCCGCCGGCGGGGCTACACGCGGGTGCGCACCCCGTCGGGCATGCGCAATCCCTACTACGGGCGTCTGGGGTTCGTGCCGGAGGGTGACCACTTCGTCCTCGACCTCCCGGGGGACACGTAGGCTTGGCGCGCACACGTCGACCCCGGGAGAAGCACCACAGATGAGCGAGACGCCCTACCGCTACACCGCGGAGATGGCCGGTCGGATCGAGACCGGCTGGCAGGACCGCTGGGAGGAGCTCGGCACCTTCCGCGCGCCCAACCCCGCCGGCCCGTGGGCCGAGCCGGAGCGCGTACGCGAGCACGACGGCCACATGCTCGTCCTCGACATGTTCCCCTACCCCTCGGGCGCCGGCCTGCACGTCGGTCACCCGTTGGGCTACATCGCGACCGACGTCTACGCCCGCTACCAGCGGATGCTCGGCAAGAACGTGCTGCACTGCCTCGGCTACGACGCCTTCGGCCTGCCCGCGGAGCAGTTCGCCGTGCAGACCGGTCAGCACCCGCGGGTGACGACCGAGGCCAACATGGCGACGATGAAGCGCCAGCTGCGCCGCCTCGGCCTCGGCCACGACGACCGACGCGCCTTCGCGACGATCGACCCCGACTACTACCGCTGGACGCAGTGGATCTTCAGCCAGATCTTCAACGCCTGGTACGACGAGGAGGCCGTGCGGCCCGACGGCGGTCTCGGCCGGGCCCGGCCCATCGCGGAGCTCGTCGCCGCCTTCGAGTCCGGTGAGCGCCCCCTGCCGAAGGGGGAGACCCGCACCTGGTCGCAGCTGTCGGCCAAGGAGCGCTCCGACGTCCTCGACGAGTACCGCCTCGTCTACACCAGCCACGCCCCGGTCAACTGGGCGCCCGGCCTGGGCACCGTCCTGGCCAACGAGGAGGTCACGGCCGACGGTCGCTCCGAGCGCGGCAACTACCCGGTCTTCAAGGCCAACCTGCGCCAGTGGATGATGCGCATCACCGCCTACGCCGACCGCCTGGCCGACGACCTCGACCGCGTCGACTGGCCGGACAAGGTCAAGGCCATGCAGCGCAACTGGATCGGTCGCAGCGAGGGCGCGCAGGTGACCTTCACCGCGACCGCCGCCGACGGGTCCGAGCACCCGATCGACGTCTTCACCACGCGCCCCGACACCCTCTTCGGCGCGACCTTCATGGTCCTCGCGCCGGAGCACCCGCTCGTCGACGCGCTCGTCCCGCAGGGCGGCTGGCCCGAGGGCACCCTCGATGCGTGGACCGGTAGCGCGGACACCCCCTTCGCCGCCGTGTCGGCCTACCGTGACGCGGCCGGCCGCAAGAGCGATGTCGAGCGCCAGATCGAGAGCAAGGACAAGACCGGTGTCTTCACCGGCGGCTGGGCGACCAACCCGGTCAACGGTGCCCGCATCCCGGTCTTCGTCGCCGACTACGTCCTCATGGGCTACGGCACCGGCGCGATCATGGCCGTGCCGGCGGGCGACCAGCGTGACTTCGACTACGCGACCGCCTTCGGTCTCGACATCGTCCCGACCGTGCAGGCCCCCGAGGAGCACGAGGGTGCGTGGGGCGGCGACGGCGCGATCATCAACTCCACCAACGACTCCATCTCGCTCGACGGCATGTCGGTCGCCGAGGGCAAGGCGGCGATCACCGCCTGGCTCGAGGAGCAGGGTGTCGGCCGCGGCACGGTCAACTACAAGCTGCGCGACTGGCTCTTCTCCCGGCAGCGCTACTGGGGCGAGCCCTTCCCGATCGTCTTCGACGAGGACGGCGTCGCGCACGCGGTGCCGGACTCGATGCTGCCCGTCGAGCTGCCCGAGGTCGACGACTACAGCCCGCGGACCTTCGACCCCGACGACGCGAGCAGCGAGCCGGAGCCGCCGCTCGGCCGCGCCACGGACTGGGTCGAGGTCGAGCTCGACCTCGGCGACGGTCCGAAGACGTATCGCCGCGAGACCAACACGATGCCCAACTGGGCCGGCTCGTGCTGGTACCACCTGCGCTACCTCGACCCGGCCAACTCCGAGGCGCTCGTCGACCCGGCCAACGAGTCCTACTGGGTCGGCCCGCGCGACGAGGCCGTGCCCGGCGCGCCCGCCGGCACCCGCGACCCGGGTGGCGTCGACCTCTACATCGGTGGCGTCGAGCACGCGGTGCTCCACCTGCTCTACGCCCGCTTCTGGCAGAAGGTGCTCTTCGACCTCGGCCACGTGAGCAGCGAGGAGCCCTTCCGCAAATACTTCTCGCAGGGCTACATCCAGGCGCACGCCTACCGCGACCACCGCGGCCAGCCGGTGCCGGCCGCCGAGGTCGAGGAGCACGTCGGCGACGGTGGCGAGACGACGTTCACCTGGCAGGGCGAGCCGGTCACCCAGGAGTACGGCAAGATCGGCAAGTCGCTGAAGAATGCCGTCAGCCCGGACGAGATGTACGAGATGTTCGGTGCCGACACCTTCCGCGTCTACGAGATGTCGCTCGGCCCGCTCGAGCAGTCCAAGCCGTGGGAGACGCGTGCCGTCGTCGGCAGCCAGCGGTTCCTGCAGCGCCTGTGGCGCAATGTCGTCGACGAGGAGAGCGGCGAGGTGCGGGTCACCGACGACGCGCTCGACGCCGACACCGAGCGCCTGCTCCACCAGACGATCGCGGCGGTGAGCCAGGACTACGGTTCGCTCGGCTTCAACACCGCCATCGCCCGGCTCATCGAGCTCAACAACGCACTGACCAAGCTCGACGCGGTGCCGCGTGCGGCGATCGAGCCGCTCGTGCTCATGGTGGCGCCGGTCGCCCCGCACCTCGCCGAGGAGCTGTGGTCGCGCCTGGGTCACCCGCAGTCGCTGGCGCACGAGGACTTCCCCGTCGCCGACGAGAGCAAGATGGTCGAGGCGAGCGTCACCTGCGTCATCCAGATCAAGGGCAAGGTCCGCGACCGCGTCGAGGTCCCGGCCGACATCGGCGAGGACGAGCTGCGTGAGCTCGCCCTCGGCCGCGACAAGGTCAAGGCGGCGACGGAGGGCGGCGTCCGCACGGTCATCGTGCGGGCGCCCAAGCTCGTCAACGTCGTGCCGGTCTAGGGGCGGGGGCTCAGGCCCGCGGCCGCACCGGGTGCTCGGAGAGGATCGACACCCGGTTGAAGGCATTCATCGTCACCGCGGCCCACTCGACCGCGGCGAAGGTCTCGTCGCCCAGCAGCGACCGGGCGGCGCTGAGGGCCTCGCCGCGCACCTGCGGGTCGGGCAGGGTCGTCGTCACCTCGGCGACGTCGAGGACGGCGCACTCGACGGGGTCGAAGAGCGTCGAGTCGCGCCATGCGGGCATCTGGGCGAGCTTTTGCACCGTGGCGCCGGCCTCGGTCGCCTGCCGGGTGTGCAGGTCGAGGCAGAAGGAGCAGCCGTTGAGCTGCGAGATGCGCACGTTCATCAGCTCGACGGTCTCGCGCTCGAGGCCGGCGGCCTCGGCCGCGGCGGAGACCTTGAGCGCGAGGGCGTTGAGGGCCTTCCACGCCTCGGGCAGGGACCTGTCGAGGTAGGGCAGTCGGTCGGTGTCGGCCATGACCACAGGCTAGGGCTCTGAGTAGTCTCGGCCTGTGAGTACCGCCGTCATCACCGACTCGACCGCCACGCTGCCCGCGGCGGTCGTCGCCGAGCACGGCATCAGGGTCGTTCCGCTGCAGCTGGTCATCGACGGCGGCGAGCGGATCGAGGGCGACGGGGTCGATGCCTCGGTCGTCATCGAGGCGCTGCGTCGCAAGGCGGAGATCAACACCTCGCGGCCGGCTCCGGCGACCTTCCTGAGGGCCTACGAGCAGGCGGCGAAGGGGGGCGCCACCGAGATCGTCTCCGTCCACATCAGCGGTGGGCTGTCGGGCACGGTCGAGGCGGCGCGGGCCGCTGCCGACGAGGCGCCGGTGCCCGTGCGGGTCGTCGACTCGCGGCTCGTGGGCATGGGCTTGGGCTTCGCCGTCATCGCCGCCGCGCGGGATGCGGCGGCCGGGCGGGAGCTGCCGGAGATCGTCGAACGCGCCGAGCTGCGGTGCGGGGCCACGAGCGTGCGTCTCGTCGTGCACTCCCTCGACCGGCTGCACCGCGGGGGACGGATCGGGGGCGCACGGGCGCTGCTCGGCTCGGCCCTGGCGATCAAGCCCGTGCTGCACATGGTCGACGGTCACGTCGAGCCCCTCGAGCGGGTGCGCACGGCCGGGCGAGCGATCGCCCGCCTGCAGGAGCTGACCGTCGCCGAGTGCGAGGCGCTGCCCGAGTGGGCCGACGGGGTCGAGGTCGGTGTGCACCACGTCGACGCGGCCACGCGGGCCGAGCCCCTCGCCACCGCCCTCTCCGAGCGCATCGCCGGCCCGGTGGAGCTGTCGCCGATGAGCGCCGTCATCGGCGCGCACGTCGGTCTCGGCACGATCGGCGTCGTCGTCAGCCCGCGTCCGCGGGACTGATCCACAAGCCCCCGGGGCGAAGGGGGCCGGTCCACAGGTCCGCTCGGGCGCGGCCGGTGACGGCGGGTGCTGCTTAGCGTCGGGAGCATGAGCCGACGCACCTCCGAGCCCTCCGAACGGGTCGCCGAGATCCTCGACGAGTCGCGTGACCCGCGACCCCTGGAGCTGCCGTCCACCCTCGCCGGCGGGCGCTACGGCGTGAGTCGGCAGGCGATCGTCGGGGTCGCGCTCGTCGTCGCCGTGGCGGTGGCCATGCTCGCCGGGCGCACCGTGCTCGCCCGGCAGGACGCCGCGCCCCAGCCCGTCACGACGAGCCCGGCAGGGGCGGTAGCGGCGAGCGGGGAACCGGACGGCGAGCCGACGACGGCACCAGCCGGTGCGTCGGCGACCCCCGGTGCGGCGCCGACGACGGCGGGGGTCACCGTCCACGTCGTCGGTCAGGTGCGCCGGCCGGGCATGGTCACCCTCGACGCCGGAGCGCGGGTCGCCGACGCGATCGAGGAGGTCGGCGGGGCGACCCGTCGGGCCGACCTCGACGGGGTCAACCTCGCGCGGCTGCTCGTCGACGGCGAGCAGGTCGTCGTGCCCAAGCCGGGGCAGACACCACCCGCGGCCGGAGCGCCGGCCGGGAGCGCACCCTCTGTTGGAGGCGCCCCCGCGGGCACCCCCGCCGCCGGGGCCCCGGTCAACCTCAACACCGCCGACCTCGCGACGCTCGAGACCCTGCCCGGCGTCGGCCCCGTGCTCGCCCAGCGGATCCTCGACTGGCGGACAGAGCACGGGCGCTTCACCGCGGTCGAGGAGCTCGGCGAGGTGAGCGGCATCGGCGACAAGATCTATGCCCAGCTGGCACCCGAGGTCACGGTGTGAGCCGCGAGGAGCAGCCGACCCCGGCGGCCCTCGACCTGCGTCTGCTGCTGCCCTGTCTCACCGCGTGGGGGATCGGGGCGTGGGCCCTGTCGTGGCCGGGCGGGCTGCGCGCCCAGGTGGCCGTGTACGCGGCGGTCGGGGTCGTCGCTCTCGTCGGGGCCGGGGTGCGCTACCGCGGCCGACACGCCCGCGCCTCGCTGCGGCGCGACGGGCCGGGCGTCCTCGCGCTCACGCTCCTCGCGATGGTGCTCGTGCTCGGGTCCTCAGCGGCCCACGAGACGACCCGGCGCACCGGGCCGGTCGACGACCTCGCGCAGGAGCGGGCCATGGTCCGGGCCGAGGGCGTCGTGCTCACTGAGCCGATCGTGCGGGCCGGTCGCGGGTCGGGCGACGAGGACGGTGACGTGCCCGAGCAGGTGCTGTTGCGGGTCCGGCTGGAGTCGGTGACCGCGCGGGGGACGACGACGCGGGTGAGCGCGCCCGTCTACGTGCGGGCCGCGGACGCGTGGGCGCAGGTCGGCTGGCACGACCGGATCCGCCTGTCGGGCAAGCTCGCTCCGGCCGAACCCGCCGACCCGGAGGTCGCCCTCCTCAGCCCGCGCGGACCACCCGAGGCGGTCGGCGACCGCTCGCCCGTGCGGCGGGCCGCGGAGCACCTGCGTGACGGCCTGCGGCAGGCCGTCGACCCGCTGCCCGGCGACGCTCGCGGACTGCTGCCCGCGCTCGTCATCGGTGACACCTCGATGACGCCGCAGGAGCTCACGGACGACATGCTCGTCACCGGTATGTCGCACCTGTCGGCCGTGAGCGGGTCCAATGTCGCGGTCGTCCTCGCTGCCCTCGTCGGGGCAGGTCGGCTGCTCGGCATCCCGCGCCGCTGGCGGCCCTGGGTCGCCGGGGTCGGCCTGGCCTTCTTCGTCGTCCTCGCCCGGCCCGAGCCGAGCGTCATCCGGGCGGCGACGATGGGGGCGATCGGGCTGCTCGGCATGAGCACCGACCGGCGCGGCGCGGGAACGCCGGCGCTGTGCTGCGCGGTCCTCGCGCTGCTCGCGCTCGACCCGTGGCTCGCACGCTCTTATGGCTTCGTCCTGTCGACCCTCGCGACGCTGGGGCTGCTGCTCTTCGTCCGGCCGTGGTCGGCAGCGATCAACGCTCACCTGCCGCGTCGACTCCACCTCATCGGCCCCGCGGTCGCGATCCCCGTCGCGGCGCAGCTCGTCTGCGGCCCCGTCGTCGTCCTGCTGCAGGGCAATGTGAGTCTTGTGGCCGTCGTCGCCAACCTCGTGGCGGCCCCCTTCGTCGCACCGGCCACGGTCCTGGGTGTCACCACCGCACTCGTGGCCGTCGTCAGCGGGGGACTGGCGGGGCTCGTCGCCTGGTGCGGCGCCCCCTTCGCCCTGGCCATCGCGTGGACCGCACGGGTGAGCGCAGACGTCCCCGGCGGGGCGATGCCGTGGCCCGACGGTCCGCCGGGGGCGGTGCTCCTCACGCTCGTCACGGGGTTGGTCGTCCTCGGTGGGCCCTGGGCGATTCGGCGCTCGCGGGGGAGCCCGCTTGTGGCGATCGCCCTCGTCGTCGTGGTCGCCGTCGGCGCGGTGCCTTCCCGCAGCCTCGCCTGGCCGCCGCCGGGGTGGCGGCTCGTCGCCTGCGACGTCGGGCAGGGGGACGGGCTCGTCCTCGCCTCGGGGCCCGGGCGAGCGGTGGTCGTCGACGTCGGGCCCGAGGGCGGCGGCATCGACGGCTGCCTGCGCCGGCTCGGTGTGCGCACGCTCGACGCCGTGGTGCTCACCCACTTCCACGACGACCACGTCGGCGACCTCGCCGCCGCGATGGACGGCCGGGCGGTCGGGCAGGTGCTCGTCTCGCCGGTGGAGGACCCCGCGTGGGCCGTGCGTCAGGTGCACGAGATCGCCGACCGGCACGCGGTGCCGGTGCGCACGCTGCGGGCCGGCGAGAGCTGGCAGCTCGGCGACGTCACCGCCGAGACCTGGTGGCCGGTCCGGTCCGTCGCGGGAGGGTCCGCGGCCAACAACGGCAGCATCGTGCTCCACGTGCGGGTCGGCGACCTCAGTGCCCTGCTGCTGGGGGACATCGAGCGCGAGGCCGGCAGCGCGATCCGGCTCGCCCTGCGCCGCGACCCGCGGATGAGTGCCGCTGTCGAGGACCTCGACGTGCTCAAGATGCCGCACCACGGCTCGAGCAATGTCGACGAGGGGCTCATGGAGGCGGTGGCCGCACCCGTCGCGATCATCAGCGTCGGTGCCGACAACACCTACGGCCACCCCACGCCGACGGCCCTGGCGTGGGCCGCTCGCCACGGGTCGCGTGTGCTGCGCACCGACCGGGACGGCGATGTCGCCGTACTCGACGGACCCGCAGTCGTCACGTCGGGATGAGGGCGGATGAAGGGACCCTCATCCGGATCTCATGCCCGCTTCACCCCGGTGCGGTGATCTGTCTCTCGTGAGCGCAGGACCCTGCGAGCACCGCACACGAGCACAGGAGCCGATCATGACGACGACCACCGACCGCACCGGCGAGGCCACGACGCTCGTCCTCGACCCGACCCCGGCGATGGCCCCCGGCCACCACACCGAGGCCGTGGACCCGCTGCGGCTGCGCCGGGTGCTCAAGGCCTACACCACCCGCTTCGTCGCCGCGGCCGTCGACGCAGCCCCCGACGGCTACCACCTCGAGTACGGAGCGGACGTCGTCCCGCGTGCCGGTGACGTCGTCCTCGCGCGGGTCGTCGAGATCGGCAAGCACACCCGTCTCGAGAGCCCCGTCTCCCGTCGCCAGTTGCTCTTCCCCGGCCGCGAGGTCCTCGTCGCCTACGGCGACCGCTATGCCCCCGACCAGTTCCTCGCGCACGTGCCCGACTCGCTCGCCCCGGCCGACCTCGTCGCCGGCGGTGGCCTCGCCTCGCAGGTGCTCGAGCAGCACGCGAGCATCGACATGGCCACTCGTCTTGAGCCGCTGGGCCTGCTCGCCGATGCCGAGGGGCGGGTCACCCTCGACCGCTTCGCGCCGCTCGGGTCGGGCACGAGCGCCGCCGCGCCCGCCGGGGCCCGGCCGCCGGTCGTCGTCGTCCTCGGCTCGTCGATGAACTCCGGCAAGTCCACGGTGCTCGGCTCGATCGTCAACGGCCTCGTGGGCGCGGGCCTGCAGGTCGCCGCCGGCAAGTCCACCGGCACCGGGGCGGGCAACGACCCCCACCAGTTCCGCGACGCGGGTGCCTCGACGGTCCTCGACTTCACCGACTTCGGCCACGCGACGACCTACCGCCTGGGGCACGAGCGCATCCGCGAGATCTTCGTCCGCATGGTTGACGAGCTCGTGGCCACCGGCCCGGATGCCGTCGTCATCGAGGTCGCGGACGGGGTCTACCAGGAGGAGACCCGCTGGCTGCTGCAGGACGGCGCCTTCCACGACCGCGTCGACCGGGTCGTCTTCGCCTCGCAGGACGCCCTCGGTGCGGTCGCCGGTCTGCAGGTGCTCGACGGTGCCGGGCTGACCACGGCGGCCGTCTCCGGTGTGGTCACCTCCTCGCCGCTCGCTGCGCGCGAGGCGGGGGCGACGCTGCCCGTGCCGGTCATCGGCACCTTCGACCTGCGCGAGCCGGCGACGGCGCTCGGGCTGCTGCCGGTCGAGGCGGCCGGCGCGCTGGCGTCCTGATGCCTCCGCTCCTGCGTGGCCCGCGACGGCTGCTCATGGCCCTGCTCGTCGCGACGTCGATCGCCCACACGGCGTGCGCGATCGGTGCGGGTCTGCTCGTCGGCGTGCTGCTGCGCGACGCGGGCCGTCCGGCGCGCGAGGTCGGTGTCGACGTTGCGGTCCTGCTCGGCGCCCTCGTCGGTCTCGGGGCCACGAAGTACGTCGAGCGGGTGGTCGCGGAGCGCCTCGGCCAGGACTACGTGCAGCAGATCCGCAGGGGTCTCGTCGAGCACGCGATGACCGCGGCGAGCGCTCCCTCGCTCGGCATCACCATCGCCCGCTCGACGAACGACCTCGCCAGCGTGCGCAACTGGGTCTCGCTCGGCATCGCCCCGCTCGTGGCCCTCGTGCCGCTCGTCGTGGGGTCGGTCGCCGCCCTCGCCGTCATCGCGTGGCCGCTCGCGCTCGCGCTCGCCGCCCTGCCCTTCGCGCTCCAGGGCCTCGGCCTGACGCTGACCTCCGCCACCGACGTCGTGGTCTTCGCGGCGGCGTGCCTGGGGGAGTACGGCTACCTGTCGACCACCGACCTCGGCGATGTCGACTCCTGGTCGGGTACCGGCGGCGCGCTGTCGATCATCGCCAACCGGGTGTCCTACTACTTCGATCTGCGCGGCCCGTCGATGACCGTCGACACCGCGTGCTCGTCATCGCTGGTGACGATCCACCTGGCGTGCCAGAGCCTGCGTGCCGGCGATTCCGACGTCGCACTCGCGGCCGGGGTCAACATGGTGCTCTCCCCGGCGGTGACCCGCAGCTTCGACCAACTCGAGGCCATGTCGAAGACGGGGCAGTGCCACGCGTTCGACGCCGCCGCCGACGGGTTCGTGCGCGGTGAGGGCTGCGGTGTGGCGGTGCTGAAGCGCCTGTCCGATGCGCAGCGCGACGGGGACCGGGTGCTCGCGGTGATCCGCGGGTCGGCGGTCAACCAGGACGGCCGCTCCAACGGGCTGATGGCGCCGAACCCGTCGGCGCAGATGGCCGTGCTGCGCGCCGCGTACTCGGCCGCCGGGGTGGATCCCCGCGAGGTCGACTACGTGGAGGCGCACGGCACGGGCACGCTGCTGGGCGATCCGATCGAGGCCCGCGCGCTGGGCACGGTGTTGGGCAAGGGCCGGCCCGCGGACCGGCCGCTGCTGGTCGGTGCGGTGAAGTCGAATCTCGGGCATCTGGAGGCCGCGGCCGGCATCGCCGGGTTCGCCAAGGCCGTGCTGGCGTTGCAGCACAACGTGATCCCGGCCAACCGCGGCTACCAGAACCCGAACCCGCACATCCCGTTCGACAACCTGCGGCTCGCCGTGC
>ERZ500994.186-NODE-186-length-19971-cov-11.911980_pt1 | contig 19971 bp, 18 predicted proteins | sample MGYA00248878_ERZ500994 | MGnify/ENA primary metagenome ERZ500994 (study PRJEB25958, sample SAMN03398533) | human skin metagenome | study: EMG produced TPA metagenomics assembly of the Human Skin Microbiome Metagenome (human skin metagenome) data set. | reverse complement strand
CGCTCGTCGTCGACTGGCGGGCGGAGGCGTCGCGCCCCTTCTACACCGCGACCGCGGTTGCGCCGCAGGGGAACTCGTGCCGCCGGCACATCCGCACCGAGGGGCGGCGGGTCGTCGCGGTCGACGACGAGCTGCTCGATGGCTCGACCGATGGCTCGACCGACGGCGAGCTCGTCGGCGAGGGCGCGCTGCTCGCGGCGCTCGACGAGCGCCGCACCGGCCGGATGGGCACGGCGGTGGCCACGCTCCAGCGCGAGCAGGACGACATCGTGCGCGCCGACCCGCGCGGCGCGCTCGTCGTCCAGGGTGGCCCCGGCACGGGCAAGACGGTCGTCGCGCTGCACCGGGTCGCCTACCTCCTCTTCGCGCAGCCGCAGCTCGCCCGGGCGGGCGTCCTGGTCCTCGGGCCCTCGCAGCGCTTCCTCGACTACATCGGCCAGGTGCTGCCCGCGCTCGGTGAGACCGCGGTCGTCTCGGCGACCTGCGAGACCCTCCTGCGCGGGGTCCGTCCGGGGCGAAGGGAGGAGCGTCGCCTCGCGGAGATCAAGGGACGGGCGCTGTGGCAGCAGGCGCTCGCCGACCGCGTCGCCGGGCTGGTGCCACCGCCTGCGGACCTGACACTGCACTGGGACGGCGAGGACTACCTCGTGCCGGCCGCGACGATCGATCGGCTGCAGCGGGGCGCGCTGTCGGGCCGGTCCTACCACTCGGCACGGCGGGTGCTCACCGGCCAGCTCGTCGACGTGCTCACCGAGCTCGTCGCGGAGCGGGTCGTCGAGCTGCTCGCCTCGGCGGAGGAGGGCTTCGAGGAGATCCTCGACCGGGTCGACGCGAGCCTCGCGCGAAGCGACGACCGCGGCGCGCGGACGCAGGGCTCGAGCGGCTCGGTCGACGGCGAGCTGAGCGAGGACGAGGTCGAGGAGCTGCGTCGGCGGATCGAGGACGACCCCGGCCTCGCCGCCCGGGTCCGTGCCTGGTGGCCCGACCGCGACCCCGCAGACGAGCTGCGCGCCCTGCTCGGCGACCGGGCGGCGCTCGCTGCCGTGCCCGGCCTCACCGACGACGAGCGCGACCTGGTGGCCGCCGAGCCGACTCCCTTCGCCCCGAGCGACATCGCCCTGCTCGACGCGATGTCCGACCTGCTCGGCGAGGACGCACCCCGGGTGACGCAGGGAGACTTCGTCGCCGATCGCGCTGCGGCGCAGCGGGACTGGGTGTACGGCCACGTCGTCGTCGACGAGGCGCAGGAGCTGTCGGCCATGGAGTGGCAGATGGTCCTGCGCCGCTGCCCGGCCGCCTCGATCACCGCGGTCGGCGACATCGACCAGACCGAGGCGCCGCACGCCCACACGACGTGGGAGGGCGCGCTCGGAGAGGTGCTCACCGACCGGTGGCGTCGCGCCGACCTGACGATCTGCTATCGCACCCCGCGCGAGGTCATGGACCTCACCGGTCCGGTCCTCGAGGCCGCCGGCAGCACCAACGAGCCGCCGCGCGCGGTGCGCGGCAGCGGTGTCGAGCCGTGGCAGCGCCACGTGCCCGAGGCCGACCTGGCCGCCAGTGCCGCGGCCGAGCACGCGGCACTCGCCGAGCGCTGGGACGGCGGGTCGGTGGGCGTCGTCGCCCCCGCCGACCGGGTCGCCGACCTCGCCGCGGCCCTCGGCCCCGACGTCACGGTCATGAGCGCCACCCAGGCCAAGGGGCTGGCGTGGGACGCCACCCTGCTCGTCGACCCCGACGGCATCGCCGCCGAGCCGCGCGGGTGGAACGGGCTCTACGTCGCCCTCACCCGCTGCACCCAGGAGCTCGGCCGGGTGGTCATCGCGTGACCCCCGGCGGGGCCTGTGCGAAGGTCGGGGCATGACCGAGAGCAGCGGGGACACCGCCGAGCACATCGTCGTCGTGGGCGCCGGCGAGTGCGGGACCCGGGCGGCGATGGCCCTGCGGGAGCGCGGCTTCGCCGGGTCGATCACCCTGCTCGGGCGCGAGGAGGTCGTCGCCTACGAGCGCCCGCCGTTGTCGAAGGCCGCGCTCGCCGACGACGACCCCGAGCTCGTCCACCCCTGGACGCCGGAGCAGCTCGCGGAGGCGGGGATCTCCCTTCGCCTCGGGGTGGACGTCACGGCGATCGACCGGGAGGCGCGGACCGTCGTCACCGACGCGGGGGCGATGCCCTACGACCGGCTGCTCCTGACGACGGGGGCGGGGTCGCGACGGCTCGGGCTGGACCACGTGCACTACCTGCGCACCCACGCCGAGGCGGCGACGCTGCGCGACCTCGTGCGGGCCGGGGGCCGGCTGCTCGTCATCGGGGCCGGGTTCATCGGTCTCGAGATCGCCGCCGGGGCCCGGCAGCGCGGCATGGAGGTCGTCGTCGTCGAGGCGGCCGACCGGGCGCTCGCGCGGATGGTGCCGCCGGTCGTCGCCGACGAGGTCGTCGCCCTGCACGCCGACCACGGGGTGCGCGTGCGCACCGGCACCACCGTGACCTCGGTCGACGAGGTGGCCGGCCGTCTGCGGGTCGGCCTGTCGACCGGCGAGAGCCTCGACGTCGACGCCGTCGTGGCCGGTGTCGGAGCCGCGCCGCACAGCGAGCTCGCCTCTGCCGCAGGCCTGCTCGTCGAGGACGGGATCGTCGTCGACGAGCAGCTGCGCACGAGCGACCCGCACATCTGGGCGGCGGGGGACTGCGCTGCCGTCCCCGATGCCCGCAGCGGTCACCGGGCCCGCGTCGAGTCCTGGCGCAGCGCCCACGACCAGGCGGTGACCGTCGCCGCGTCGATGACCGGTGGGCAGGAGCCACACGTCGCGGTCCCGTGGTTCTGGTCCGACCAGTACGACCAGATGCTCCAGACGGCGGGTCTGCCGACGACGGCCGTCAGCGAGGTCGTGCGCGAGCGCGAGGACGGGTCGCTGATCCACTTCGGGCTCGACGCGCAGGGGCGCCTCGTCGCCGCCACCTCCCTGGGCCGCGGACCGGTCGTCGCCAAGGACATCCGGGTCGCCGAGTCGCTCATCGCGACCGGGGCGACTCCTGACCCGACGGCACTCGCGGACCCGGGGACCCCCCTTCGCTCCCTGCGGTGACGCGGGCACACCGAGGGGTGACGCGGGCCCACCGGCAGTGACCACCCTGCCGTCCGGTCCGTGCTCGCGCCTGCATAGATGGGTCGCCGCCCGTCCGCCCGGACGCGCGACGGCAGCACGAAGAACCAGGGAGACATGGACCAGTCCACCGCGACGGAGCCGGCCACCTTGACCCGCCGAGCGGGCCCCTCGGGACTGCGCCTCGGCTGGACCAACGTCCGCAACAACTGGCTGACCCTGGTCTTCCTCGTCGTCGTGTGGGGCGGCTACTACTACCGCAACAACGACTGGAGCAGCACCGTCACGATGCTGTCGTGGACGGTGGGCGGCGTCTTCGTCGGCGCCACGCTCTTCTACGGCCTCTACGGACTGTCGACGGTCCGGCTCACTCGCGACGAGCTGGTCGTCACCCGCTTCGGTGTTCGTCAGCGCCTCCTCCGGGACGAGGTGGGGGATCTCGTGCGCGGCAGCGCCTACCCCACCGTCGGGAAGTCGCTGGAGCTGCACTACTGGTTCATCACCGACGTGCGGGGTCGGCGCTTCGTCGCCCTGCCGGACTCGCTCTTCCCGGACGACACCTTCGAGGAGCTGGCGGCCATGCTCGGGGTCAGGTCCCGACCGGTCACCGGGGCGGAGGAGGAGCACCGCCTCTCGCCGTGGTGGATGCGCAACCTCGTGCTGACGGGACTCCTGACGGCGGTGGTCCTCGTGGCCGTGGTCGCGCTCGCGTGGTGGGGTGGGGGCGCGGTCCGGGACTGGATGCACTCCCGGGCCGAGGCGTCCGCCCAGGAGGACTTCGCCGCGCAGGTCGAGCCGCAGCTGAAGACCTCGCGCTTCCCGCACCTGGACCTGGAGGAGCACGGTTCACCTGCATCGCCGCTCTTCGTCTCGGGGGATGCGAAGACGCGGTCCGAGGTGACCCTGCGGTCGCGGGTCGACCTCGTCGGCACCGACCCCGACCTGGCCTCCGCGGAGGCGATCGAGCTGCTCGAGATCCAGTGCGCTCCCTCGACGAAGGGAGCGGAGGTCACCGTCGTCGCGGTGGGCTACACCTCGGACGACGTCCTCGGCTACGACCGCTTCGTCGAGCTCGACTGCGCTGCCGATCCCGCCGCCCTGAACGACTGGCTGACGTGGTCCGAGCAGCACCCGGCGGACAAGGACGCGGGCGGCTTCACGGTGACCCAGGGGCGCGCCTTCGACGGCGAGCAGTCCGACCTCGAGATCGTCGGCGAGGCCGTGGACGCCTCCGACACGGCTCTGCGCGCCACGATGGAGCGCGCGTGCGCCTTCCCGGGGGCCGACGAGGCGATGGTGACGGTCTACGACCGCGACATGGAGCGCAGCATCCCGCACGTCAGGTGCGACGGCATCGAGGCGCATCTCGGCGAGTAGTCCGGCTCCGCGCTCACACGACCGAGAAGTCCGCCATCATCATCCGGTCCTCGTGCTCGAGGTTGTGGCAGTGCAGGACGTAGCGGCCGCGATAGCCCTCGATCGGCACGAGCACCTCGGCGCGCGAGGTCGGGCCGACGTCGATCGTGTCCTTCCAGACCGGCGCACCGTCCTGCTCGACCTGGAAGCCGACGAGGTGCGCGTGGACCGGGTGGTGCACGTCGGTCGTGAAGCGCCACCGCTCGAGGGCCCCCAGCCGGGGGCGGGCGATGTCGACCCCCGGCCGGTAGGGCTGGTCGTTGACCGTCCACATCGCAAGGTCACCCCCGCCGCCGTCGCGACCCCCGCCGCCGTCGCGACCCCCGCCGCTGGACCCGCCCGCCGATCCGTGCGACCCGTGTCCCTGGCCGCGCGCGCCGAGCGAGAGCTTGAAGTCGCGCGTCACGACGACATCGGCCGGGTCGAGCCGCTCGATGCTCGACAGCCGTGAGGGCACGTGCGAGTCGTCCCGAGCCCGGCGTGCCACGTCGAAGCGCATCACCTGACCCATCGCGCCGCCGTCGAGCCGGTTGACGAGGGTCACCTGCGAGCCGACCTCGTGCTCCGAGAAGTCGACGACGACGTCGGCACGCTCGGCCGGCGCGAGGGTGAGGGTCGAGCGCCGGTGCGGCCGGGTCATCAGGCCGAGGTCGGTGCCGACCTGGACGAGGTCGCCGCCCGGGTCGAGAGCCAGCTCGAGGCGACGGGCATTGCAGGCGTTGAGGATGCGCAACCGATAGCGGGCGGCGTCGACATCGGTCCGCGGCCACGGGGCGCCGTTGACGAGCAGGACGTCACCGAGGAGGCCCCCGTGGTAGCGCGCATCGATGACCCCGTCGGTCACCGGGTAGACGAGCTCGGCGTCGTCACCGAAGCTGCGGTCGGTGATGACGAGGGTCAGCTCGCGCTCCTCGCTCGGCAGCCCGAGCTCCTCCTCGGCCGGGTCGCGCAGCACGAAGGCTCCGGCCATGTCGGCGTAGACATTCGGCCCCGTCAGGTCCATCGCGTGGTCGTGGTACCAGAGCATCGCGGCGCGCTGGTCGAGCGGGTAGTCGTAGACGCGAGACGCGCGCGGCTGGACGAAGTCCGTCGGGTAGCCGTCGTGCTCCGGCGGCACGACGCCGCCGTGCAGATGGTTGACGACCGGGACGTCGAGATCGTTGGCCACCGTCAGGTGCAGCGGGACCCCCTTCGTCGCCTCGATGGTGGGTACGGGGAAGAGGCCCTCGTAGCCGGCGATCTCCGTCGTGCGCCCGGGCAGGATCTCGACGGCCTTGCGCCGCACCGTGATTCGCGCCCGGCCGTCACGATCAGGACGAAGGGGGGTCAGCCGCGGCAGGTCCGTGCCGAAGGGGCGCGGCAGCGGGACCGAGCTCGTGAGGAGGGTCCCGGTGGACCCGCCGGGCGAGGTGAGGGAGAGCCCGCAGGCGGCGAGGGCCACGCCGGAGACGATGCCGCCGGAGAGACCGAAGAGCTGGCGACGGGACAGGCTCACCGGGGGGCTCCCTTCGCCGCGCGGGTCCACGGCCAGACCGCCAGCCACAGGGCGAGGGCCACGAGGGCGACGCCGAGCGGGACGTGCAGGACGAGGACACGGGTCGAGCCGAGGGCCACCTGCGCCGTCGTGAGGAACCCGAGCGCGAGAGAGGTGGCGACGAGCCACCAGTGCCGACCGACGACCCCGAGGACCAGGCCGCACACCCCCGTCACCCACGTGACGATCACGAGGATCCCACCGGTGACGAGGTGCACGTCGAGCGCCGCCCACGTGCCCTGGAGGAAGGAGCCGATCGAGATCGGTTGCAGCACAAAGGCGATCGCCTGCGGCAGCATCACCAGCCGGGTGATCCAGAGCAGCGCGGTGTGCAGCCCGGACCGGCGTGGCGTCGGTGGCGCGAAGGGGGCGAGGGCGGGCGTCGTCATGGTCTTCGACGCTATGGACCGGCGCGCCCCGCCACCATGGGCCGGGCACCCCGAGGCGACGGGGGGATCGCCCCACCCTCCACGGTGGTCGAGGTGCGCGCCTGCGAGCCTCGAGACCCGCGAAGGAGGGCGGGCTTGACCCTCACGCGACGTGAGGCACCACAGTCGTCGCCATGACCGAGATCGCGCAGCACACTGGCCTCATGGAGGCGCTCACGGTGGGGCAGGTGGCCGAGACCTTCGGCGTGACGGTGCGGACGCTGCACCACTACGACGAGGTCGGGCTGCTGCACCCGAGCGAGCGCACGCCGGCGGGTTACCGGCTCTACACCCGCGAGGACCTGCAGCGGCTGAGCACGATCGTCGTCTACCGGAGGCTGGACTTCAGCCTCGAGGAGATCGGTGAGCTGCTCGACGCCGACGGTGCCGAGGTGATCGACCACCTGAGGCGCCAGCGCGACGAGGTCACGGCCAGGTTGGCGCAGATGTCCGACCTGGTGGAAGCGATCGACCGACGACTGGAGGCAGAGATGGACAACCAGCCCGCGACGACCGAGGACCTCAAGGAGCTCTTCGGCGACGGCTACAACGAGGAGTACCAGGCCGAGGCGCAGCAGCGCTGGGGCGACACCGACACGTGGGCGCAGTCGCAAGCCCGGACGCAGCAGATGACCAAGGAGCAGTGGGCCGAGGTCAAGGTCGAGATGGAGACCTTCGAGGCCGACCTCGGGGCCGCGGTGCGTGCGGGTACGCCGGTCGACGGCGACGCCGCTGCGGTGCTCGCCGAGCGGCACCGCGCGAGCATCGAGCGCTACTACGACTGCTCGCACGAGTTCCAGGTCTGCCTGGCGCAGATGTACCTCTCGGACCCGCGCTTCACCGAGCACTACGAGCAGATCGAGCCGGGCACCGCGCAGTGGCTGCACGACGCGATCGTCGCCAACGCGGCGCGCCACGCCGACTGAGGGCGTGTGCACAAGAGGTCGTCCTGAGGCGTCAACGGGCAGATGAGTGCCGCGAGATGCACGAGGACGACCCTTTGTGCACGCCCGTCAGTGCGGCGCGGGGCCGTCAGTGGCGCGCGGCCGCCGAGGCGAAGCCCAGCCAGGTGTGCCGGTTGCCCGCCCAGCACCAGCCGACCTTGGGGGCGCCCTTGCGGTCGCGCCCGTCGCGTCCGGTGCCGTTGCTGATCCAGATGGCGGGGGTGCGGGCGTCCAGGCCCTTGGCCTTGGGCTTGCGGGAGGCGATCGTCATGAAGCACCGGTTGCGCTCGAGCCGCTCCGGCTCCTGCAGCAGCCAGCTGATGCCCTCGCTGACCGTGAGCGGGTGGCGGCGGCGCTCGCGGATCGCCGGCAGCGCCTCGTCGGGTGACCAGTTGGCCATCTCGTCGCCGCGCTCGATGCCGGCGATCCAGTAGAGCGGTGCATCAGGCACGACCTCGTCGGGCAACGGTACGAAGTCGGCCAGGTCGGTCATGTCGGTCACGACGAACCCGGGCTGGTCCCCCTTCGTCAGCAGCGGGGCGAGGTCCGCCGCCGGCACGAGCGAAGGGGAGACCACGAGCACGCCGTCGCCCTCCGGGGCGTCGGGGACGAGGTCGGCGAAGGCGGTGGCGGTGAGGCCGGCGAGGTCGTGGACCCCGAGGGCGATGAGGCGGGCGGTCTGGGCGGCGGCGTCGGCAGTCATCGGTGGGGGAACGCGTCCCGGGTGAGATGTCCTTCCCGCCGATGTCGAGAAGCGCCCCGCGGCTCCGACGTCCGTGGTGTCATGGCCAGCAGGCCGCATCCCGAGGCCGCCCCGGCGGCAGGAGGCACCACCATGAAGTTCGTCATCCTCGTCCACTCCACGCCCCAGCCCTGGGGCCACCCCACGGGAGACTTCGTCGCCGAGCACCAGGCGCTGCCGGCCCAGCAGCGCGAGCAGATGGAGCGTGACTTCGAGCAGCTGCTCACCGAGATGCAGGAGGCGGGCGAGTTCCTCGCCGCGGAGGCCCTCGGTGACCCGGCGACGTCGCGGCTCTTCCGCTGGGCCGATGGCGAGCCGATCGCGACCGACGGCCCCTATGCCGAGACCAAGGAGCAGTTTGCGGGCTTCTTCCTCGTCGACGTCGCCGACCGGGAGCGGGCCGAGGAGCTCGGTCGGGCCTTCGCCGGCCCCGGCGAGACGATCGAGGTGCGGCCGACGATGTGGCCCGGCGGCGAGGAGCAGTGAGCGCCGGCGAGGACGTCTGGCGGGAGCACACCGCCGACGTCCTCGCCGCGCTGCTGCGGCGCAGCGGCGACTTCGGGGCCTGCGAGGACGCGGTCCAGGAGGCGCTGCTCGCCGCTGCCGAGCAGTGGCCGCGTGACGGTCGGCCCGACGACCCGAAGGCCTGGCTCGTCCGCGTCGCCTCCCGACGGCTCATCGACGCCCGGCGCTCCGCGGACGCCCGTGAGCGCCGGGAGGAGGGCGAGTCCCGCTCTGCCGCACCGCTGCTCGAAGGGAGCGGGGTCGGGGTCGGCGACCCCGGAGCCGTCGTCGAGGGGCCGCCGGTCGACGACGACACCCTGCGGATGGCGATGCTCTGCGCTCACCCCGACTTGTCCGACGCCTCCCGGGTGGCCCTGACCCTGCGAGCCGTCGTCGGTCTGACGACCGCGCAGATCGCGGCCTGCTTCCTCGTGCCCGAGGCGACGATGGCGCAGCGGATCAGCCGGGCCAAGGCGACGATCAGGGGCAGAGGAGCTCCCTTCGCCCCGCCGACGCAGGAGGACGCGACGGCGCGGCTGCACGCGGTGCGGCACGTCGTCTACCTCGTCTTCACCACCGGGCACACGACCGCTGCCGGTGACGCGCTCGTCGACGTCGACCTCCAGCGTGAGGCGCTGCGCCTCGCCGAGCGGCTCCACCGGGCGCTGCCGCGCGACCCCGAGACCGCGGGCCTGCTCGCCCTGCTGCTCGTCGACCACGCTCGTGCGGCTGCTCGGGTGGACGCGGCCGGCGACCTCGTCCCGCTCGATGCCCAGGACCGCGCGGTGTGGGACCACGACGCGATCGCCCGAGGCGTGCGGCTCGTCGAGGAGGCCTTGGTGCGTGGGGCGGTCGGGCCCTTCCAGCTGCAGGCGGCGATCGCGGCGGTCCACGGCGAGGCGGCGACGGCTGCGGAGACGGACTGGCTGCAGATCGTCGTGCTCTACCGGATGCTGCTGCGCATCGCGCCCTCGCCGGTCGTCGCGCTCAACCTCGCGGCGGCCATCGGCATGGCGCAGGGGGCGGCGGCTGGCCTCGACGCCCTCGCCCCGCTGCTCGACGACCCGACCCTGGCCCGCGGGCACCGGGTCCACGCCGTCCACGCCCACCTGCTCGAGATGGCCGGCCGACGCGAAGAGGCCTGTGCCGCATACCTGCTCGCGGCCAGCCGCACCCAGAGCATCCCCGAGCAGCGCTACCTCAACCGGCGGGCTGCCTCTCCAGGGAGCAGGGGTTGACAACGTACAACCATCTGGTTGTACGTTAGATCCATGGCACCGACGGACGAGGAGAGGGCAGACGCCTTCTTCCATGCGCTCTCCGACAGCACGAGGCGGGACATCCTGCGTCGCGTGCTGGCGGGGGAGCACTCGGTGTCCGCCCTGGCCGCTGACTACCCGATGAGCTTCGCCGCCGTGCAAAAGCACGTCGCGGTGCTCGAGCGGGCGGGGCTGATCACCAAGCGCCGCAGCGGACGAGAGTCGCTGGCGAGCGGGGACGTCGAGGCCGTGCGTGCCGTCGGTGCCCTGCTCGCCGAGCTCGAGGCCGTGTGGCGCGGCCGGGTCGCGGGGATCGACGCCCTGCTGGCCAACGACAGCACCAACCCCACCGCATGACCCACACCCAGGAGATCGACATGCCCATCATCGACGTCACCACCGACCTCGACACCCGCACCCTCGTCATGACGACCGAGTTCCCCGTCAGCGTCGAGCCCCTCTGGCAGGTGTGGGCCGACCCGCGCCAGCTCGAGCAGTGGTGGGGGCCCGAGGGCTACCCGGCCACCGTGACCGAGCACGACCTCACCCCCGGCGGCACCGTGAGCTACCACATGACCAGCCCCGAGGGGGAGAAGTTCCCCGGCGGCTGGACCGTCGTCGCCGTCGAGGAGCCGCGCCGGCTCGAGCTGCGCGACTACTTCGCCGACGCCGACGGCAACCCCGTCGACTCCGCCCCCCACGTCGACGATGGTCGTCGAGTTCGTCGCCGTCGACGGCGGTGCTCGGATGGTCAACACCTCGACGTGGGAGTCCGCCGACGACATGCAGAAGGTGCTCGACATGGGCGTCGTCGAGGGCTCGAAGTCCGCCGTCAGCCAGCTCGACAAGCTGCTCGCCGCCTGAGCGCGGCCGACGTTTCACCCACCGTTCGCCCGGGGGACCCGTGAGGGTCGCCCCGGGCGAACTCCTGCTTGCTGGACTGCGGACGTCCCCTCGACCGATCCCAGGAGTCCGCATGTCCACCCCCACCCCCATCGACCGCCGCACCCTCCTCGGCGGCTCCGCCGGCGCCCTCGGCCTGCTCGTCGCCGGCAGCTCCGCCCCCTTCGCCTCGCACGCCAGCGCCGCGCAGACCACCCGCCTGGCCGCCGGCTACGGCCCGCTGCGTCCCGCGGGTGAGCTGCTCGCGCTGCCGGAGGGCTTCAGCTACACCGTCCTCGCCGAGTCCGGCACGACGACGGTCGGCGGCTACGCCGTGGCCGGCAGCCAGGACGCGATGGGCGCCTTCGCCCGTCCCGGCGGCGGCTCGGCCATCGTCTGCAACCACGAGATCGGCGGCTCGGACGACAGCGTCGTCCCGCACGTCGACGGCCTCGTCTACGACAAGGGCGCGAAGGGCGGTACCTCCACGATCGTCGTCGACGCCGACAACACCGTGCTCGAGCACTACACCTCCGTGGCCGGCACCGTCGACAACTGCGCCGGCGGCGTCACCCCGTGGGGCACCTGGCTCACCTGCGAGGAGACCGACGAGCGCGCCGGCACGCACGAGGACGACGGCGTCACCTACACCTTCGAGCAGGACCACGGCTACGTCTTCGAGGTCGACCCGACGAGCCAGGCGGCCAACATCGGCAAGGCCAACATCCCGCTGAAGTTCCTCGGGCGCTTCGAGCACGAGGCCGCCGTCGTTGAGGAGGCGACCGGCCGGATCTACCTCACCGAGGACGCCGACGAGCCCAACGGTCTCTTCTACCGCTGGACCCCGCCCGCCGGCTACCGCCAGGGCAAGGGTGCGCTGCACGCCCTCGCGGCCGACGGTGCCGTCGAGGTCGGCACCCTCGAGGCGCTCGTCGCCTTCGAGCGCAACGGTGCCCACGTCACCGACCTGTCCAAGGCGACGAAGACCAACACGACCTACACCGTGCGCTGGGTCGAGGTCCCCGACCGTGACGCCCGGGAGACCCCGATCCGTGAGCAGCTCGCCGACGACGAGGTGACCCGCGCGCGCAAGCTCGAGGGGCAGTGGTGGGGCGGCGGCGGCGTCTACGTCGTCTCGAGCTATGCCCGCGCCGACGACGGCTCGCTGCACGAGCACGACGGCCAGGTGTGGTTCTTCGACCCCCGCAAGCAGACGGTCACGCTGACGACGATCTTCGCGGTCAACGCGGACGGCGCGGGTGTCGACGGCCCGGACAACATCACCGTCTCGCCCCACGGCGGGCTCGTCCTCGCCGAGGACGGTGACGGTGCCTCGCAGCTCATCGGCGTCACCGACCAGGGCAAGGCCTACCGCCTCGCGCTCAACCTCGTCGACGACAGCGAGTGGGCGGGCCCGACCTTCAACGCAGCCGGCACGACCCTCTTCGCCAACATCCAGGGCGACCCGGGGCGCACCTTCGCCATCACCGGGCCGTGGGGGCGTCCGTCCAACGCGCGGGAGTCGGCTCGCGGCTGACCCCCTTCGCGCTCTGCAAGAGAACCCGCGGTTCGCAAGAGTTTCAAACCCTTGCGAACCGCGGGTTTCTCGGGTCACCCGGAAATCGTGGGGTCAATGGGGTGCCACGGCCGGTCCGGTCGGGTCTCGATCGGGCTGGCCCCCACCCGCACCGCGTAGACCGGGGGCGGGCCGGGCTCGGCGACGCCGAGGTAGTGGTGGCCGGTGATCCGGCACCACGCCGGCAGGTCGATCGGCGCCACCGGGTCGGTCGTGCTCAGGTGCACGATGCTGCCGGCGGGCAGGTCGGCGACCCGTCCGCGGAGCAGGATGAGCAGCCGCGCACAGGACAGGTCGCCGCCGTCGATGCGCTCCGCGGGTTGTTCCGTCGCCTCCACTCAGGCGAGGACGGAGCGAAGGGAGGCCAGCACCCGGTCGTCGTCCGGCGTGACCTGCGGGCTGAATCGGGCGACCGGCGTGCCGTCGGCGTCGATGACGAACTTCTCGAAGTTCCACCGGATGTCGCCGCTCTCGCCGGCCTCGTCGGCCGTGTCGACGAGGCCCGTGTAGACCGGGTGGCGGCCGGGGCCGTTGACCTCGACCTTCTCGCTCATCGGGAAGGTCACGCCGTAGGTCGCCGAGCAGAAGTCGGCGATCTCCTCGGCCGTGCCCGGCTCCTGGCCGCCGAACTGGTTGCACGGCAGGCCGACGACGGTGAACCCCTGCGCGGCGTACTGCTCCTGCAGCGCCTCGAGCGCGGTGTACTGCGGCGTCAGGCCGCACTTGCTCGCGACGTTGACGAGCAGCGCCGGCCGGCCGCCGGTGAGGTCGCGCAGCGTGCCGGGCGTGCCGTCGAGGCGGGCGATGGGGGTGTCGAGGAGGCTCATGCCCCGACGATATGCCCACACCTCCCCCTTCGCCTTGCCCCCGTAGGCTCGGGGCATGCCTGCGCTCGTCGCCCTCGTGGTCGTCACCGTCGTCCACCTGGTCGCGCAGGGTGTCGCGCCGGGAGGGGTGCTCGCGGACCTGACCCAGGTGCTGCTCACGCCGCTGCTTGCGTGGCTGCTGCTCACGACGACCCGCCTGCCGCGCTCGCGGCTGGTGCGTCTGACGCTGCTCGCGCTGCTGCTGTCGTGGCTCGGCGACACCCTGCCGCGCTTCGTGGCCGAGGGCAGCGCCGCAGGCTTCGGGCTCATGCTCGGCTGCTTCCTGCTGGCCCAGCTGGCCTACGCGGCGGCACTGGCCCCCTTCGTCGGGCGCAGCATCGTGCGCACCCGACCCGCGCTCCTCGCGCCCTATGTCCTCGCGCTGGTCGTCCTCGTCGCGGTGACGGCCGGTGGGGCCGGGGCGATGTTGCCCGCGGTCGTCCTCTACGGGCTGGCGATCATCACGATGGCCGTGCTCGCCACCGGCCTCGACCGGGTCGCGACGGTTGGCGCGATCGTCTTCCTCGTCTCCGACGCGCTCATCGCGCTGCGTGCCTTCGCCGACGTCGAGCTGCCGCTGCACAGCGTGCTCGTCATGCTCACCTATGTCGTCGGGCAGGGCCTGCTCGTCGCCGCGATCGCCCATCGCGACCGGACGGCGCAGCCGAGCCCGGCATGACGCACGAGGGCTACCTGCCCGGCAGCAGCGGCTACCGGCGGATCGTCTGGTCGCTCTTCGCCGCCGGTCTGGCGACCTTCACCCTGCTGTACTCGACGCAGGCGCTGCTGCCCGACCTGCGGCGTGACTTCGGCGTCTCGACGGGGGCGTCGACCCTGAGCGTCTCCCTCGCGATGTTCGGCATCGGCGCGGGGCTGCTCGTCGCCGGACCGCTCTCCGACGTCGTCGGCCGCACCCGCCTGATCCACCTCTCGCTCGGGGCCTCGGTCGTCATCGGCTTCGCCTCGGCGCTCGCGCCGACGTGGGAGGCGCTGCTCGCGCTGCGCTTCCTCGACGGCTTCGCGCTCGCCGGGCTGCCGGCGGTCGCGACGGCCTATCTGCGCGAGGAGCTGCACCCCTCGAGCCAGGGGCGCGCCGCCGGGCTCTACGTCGGGGGCACGGCCTTCGGCGGGATGTCGGGCCGACTCGTCTCCGGATTCGGCGCGGAGCTGGGCGGCGGGTGGCGCTGGGGCATCGCCGCGACGGTGCTCGTCGGCCTGGCGTGCGCGGTCCTCGTGCGGCTCGCACTGCCGGCCTCGCGGGGCTTCGAGCCGGCGCCGGGCAACCCGCGTGCGCTGGCGGCGATGACCCGACGGGCCCTGTCGGACCCGGCGCTGCTCGCCCTCTACGCCATCGGCGGCTGCTCGCTCGGGGCGATGGTCGCGCTCTTCAACACCATCGGCTTCCGGCTGGCGGATCCCCCCTTCGCGCTGGGGATCGGTGCGGCGAGCCTCGTCTTCCTCGTCTACCCGCTGGGGACGGTCAGCTCGACGTGGTTCGGCGACCTTGCCGACCGTCACGGCCGGCGCACGGTCATCCCGATCGGGGCGGCCGTCGCGATCGTCGGGGCGCTGCTCACGCTGCCCGACGTGCTGTCGCTCGTCGTCGCCGGGATGGGCCTGCTCGTCATCGGCTTCTTCGCCGTGCACGGGGTGGCGAGCGGCTGGGTGCCGCTGCGGGCCCACCTCGGCGGGACGAGCGCCGGCCAGGCGGCCTCGCTGTACCTCTTCACGTACTACCTCGGGTCCGCGGTCTTCGGCACCGCCTCCGGCGCCGCGTGGACCCGGGCCGGCTGGCCGGGCTCGGTGGCGCTGTCCGTGGTGCTCATGCTGCTCGTCGTGGTGCTGGCGGTGCTGCTGCGGCGCACGCCGTCGCTCGTGCCCGGGATGCGCTGACCGGGACCGGCAGGGTGGGGCGGTGCCAAGGGCGTAGTCCTCGCAAGGACCCCGCACTCTCGCGGCTACTCGTCGGCCGGGTCCTCGACCGGTGTGCTGACCATGAGGCAGGTCGCGACGCTCACCGCCGCGGCCACCGCGAGCATGACGAAGGCGGCCTGGACGCCCGAGGTGCGCTCGGCCGTGCTCGGGTCGGACCCGGCGACGAGGGACATGACGGCGATGCTCGTCGCGGTGCCGGCGGCGCCGAAGACCTGCTGCGAGGAGCCGAGCAGCGCCGACCCGTGGGCGTGCAGGAAATGCGGGAGCGACCCCAGGCCCGCGGTGAAGAGCGGGGTGAAGAGCAGCGCGAGCGAGAGGCTGAGGAGCACGTGCAGCACGAGCACGGTCCACATGCCGACGTGCGGGAGCAGGAGGGCGAAGAGGCCGAGCGAGACGGTCATGCCGACCGCACCGGGGACGACGAGCGGTCGGGCGCCGATGCGGTCGTAGAGCCGGCCGATCGACGGGCCGAGCAGGCCCATGGCCAGGCCGCCGGGGATGAGCAGCAGCCCGGTCTCGAGGGTGCTCAGGCCCAGCCCGCGCTGCAGGTGGATCGGCAGCAGGATGACCGAGCTGATGAGCGCGGCGAAGCCGAGGCACATCGTGACGAAGGCGCCGGTGAAGCTGCGGTGCCGGAAGGCGCGCAGGTCCATGAGCGGGTCGCCGGTGCGGGCGAGGGTCAGCTGTCGCCACACGAAGAGGGCGAGGGCGAGGGCTGCGACGCCGGCCGCGAGGAGCGGGTCGACGACGGGCTCGGGAGCGGGACCCCCTTCGCCGCCGCGGCCGCCACCGAGGCTCGAGAGGCCGTAGACGATGCCGCCGAAGCCGACGACCGCCAGGGCGACGCTCGGCAGGTCGAGGCGGCTGTGCTCGCGCTCGCCGGTGTCGGGCAGCAGACGCAGGCCGAGGACGAGCGACGCCGCGGCGATCGGCAGCACGGCGAGGAAGATCAGGCGCCACGTGCCGAGCTCGAGCAGGACCCCGGAGACCGCCGGGCCCATCGCGGGGGCGACGGCGATGACGAGCGAGACATTGCCCATGGTGCGGCCGCGGTCGGCGACGGGCACGAGGTCCATGAGGGTCGTCATCAGCAGCGGGATCATCACCGCGGTGCCGCCGGCCTGCACGACCCGGGCGGCGACGAGCACCTCGAAGCTCGGGGCGGCCGCGGCGATCGTCGTGCCGACCGTGAAGAGGCCCATCGCCAGGGCGAAGGTGCGCCGCGTGGCCAGGCGCCGCATGATCCAGCCGGTCATCGGGATGACGACGGCCATCGTCAGCATGAAGGCGGTCGTCAGCCACTGCGCGGAGGTCTCGACGACGCCGAAGTCGTCCATGAGCCTCGGGATGGCGTTGTTCATGATCGTCTCGTTGAGGATCACGACGAAGGTGGCCACCGTCAGCACGCGCAGGACGAGCGTCGTCTGGGCAGGGGTGGTCACGGGGTGCGGCGCCGCCGCGGTGATGGGCATGTCCTCCATGGTCCGCCAGCCCACCGACAGCGACCAAATGCTTGTGACCGGCGAAGGGGGGTGCCCCTGTCGGTCCGCAGGAGGAGACTGGGGGCATGTGCCGAAACATCCGACAGCTGCACAACTTCGAGCCCCCGGCCACGACCGACGAGGTGCGCGCCGCCGCCCTCCAGTACGTGCGCAAGGTGAGCGGTTCGACGAAGCCGAGCCAGGCCAACCAGGCCGCCTTCGACGAGGCCGTCGAGGAGATCGCGCAGGTGACCCAGCACCTGCTCGACCACCTCGTGACCAATGCGCCGCCGAAGGACCGCGAGGTCGAGGCCGCCAAGGCCAAGGAGCGGGCGCGGGCCCGCTACGAGCGCGCCGGCTGATCGCTCCCGTGGACCCGTGTGACCGGGCGGGCCGTCCGTCGATACGGGGCTTGCCTGATCGCCCCCGATGTGTCGCGGAGCACGTCGTGGTCTGTGGATGGTGGACGGCTGATCTTTTTGGGGTCCACACCTGTTCCTCGGTGTTTGCGCAGGTCAGAGGCGGTGTCGGTGCTGGTCGAGACCGGAGATCCACAGACTTGTCCACGGGCTGTGCACAGACCAGTGGCGCGTCGTCCACACCCGGTCCACACCTCTGTCCACAGGGCCGTTTGGCGTTGTCGGCACCGGGTGCGACAGTGCTCTGACGTCCCCTCGCGGGGGCGCGCGGACCCCCCCCTTCGGCCGGGTCCGGTGCAGGAGACGGAGGGTGGCCCGGGTGACAACGTTCGAGCAGGACACGAGGTCATTCGGCGACTCCGACTCCTACTCGTCCGGGCCTCCCGCCGACCGGCTGCCCCCGCAGGACCTGGGCGCCGAGCAGTCGGTCCTCGGCGGCATGCTGCTGTCCAAGGACGCGATCGCCGATGTCGGTGAGGCGGTGCGCGGGCACGACTTCTACAAGCCGGCCCACGAGCTGATCTTCGACGCGGTCATCGACCTCTACAGCCGCGGTGAGCCGGCCGACGCGATCACCGTCGCCGACGAGCTGAGCAAGCGCGGCGACCTGCAGCGTGCCGGCGGCCAGGCCTATCTGCACGACCTCATCCAGTCGGTGCCGACCGCGGCCAATGCCGGCTACTACGCGCAGATCGTCGCCGAACGGGCGGTGCTGCGTCGCCTCGTCGAGGCCGGGACCAAGATCGTCCAGATGGGCTACGCCCAGGGCGGTGGCGACGTCGAGGAGATCGTCAACGCCGCGCAGGCCGAGGTCTACACCGTCGCCGAGAAGCGTGGCGGCGAGGACTACGCCCCGCTGTGGGACACGCTCAACGAGACGATGACCGAGATCGAGGTCGCCGCCGGTCGCACCGACGAGATGACCGGTGTGCCCACGGGCTTCACCGACCTCGACGAGCTGACCCACGGTCTGCACCCGGGGCAGATGATCGTCGTCGCGGCGAGACCGGCAATCGGCAAATCTACGCTGGGTGTGGACATCGCCCGCGCGGCGGCGATCCACCACCAGATGGCGACCGCGATCTTCTCCCTCGAGATGAGCCGCAGCGAGATCACCATGCGTGTCCTCGCGGCGGAGGCGAGCATCCAGCTGCAGCACCTGCGCCGCGGCAAGATGAGCGACCCGGACTGGCGCAAGCTCTCCCGGGTGGTGGGCCGGATCAGTGACAGTCCGCTCTACATCGACGACTCGCCCAACCTCGCGCTCATGGAGATCCGCGCCAAGGCGCGGCGCCTGAAGCAGCAGCACAACCTCAAACTCATCGTCATCGACTACCTGCAGCTGATGACCTCGGGCAAGAAGGTCGAGTCCCGCCAGCAGGAGGTCTCCGAGTTCTCCCGTGCGCTCAAGCTCCTGGCCAAGGAGCTGCAGGTCCCGGTCATCGCGATCTCGCAGCTGAACCGTGGTCCCGAGCAGCGCACCGACAAGCGTCCGGCGATGAGCGACCTTCGTGAGTCCGGCTGCCTCCCGGCCGAGACCCGCATCCTGCGTGCGGACACCGGAGCCGAGACGACGATCGGTGAGCTCGTCGAGACGGGCGCCCAGGACATCGACGTGTGGGCGCTCGACGACTCACTGCGCTACGTGAAGCGCAAGATGACGCACGCCTTCTCCACCGGCACGGCCGTCGTCTTCAAGCTGACCCTCGCCTCCGGCAAGACGGTGCGGGCGACGGAGAACCACCCCTTCCTTGCCTACGAAGGGTGGACCCCCCTCGCCCAGCTGCGGCAGGGGGATCGTGTGGCCGTGCCCCGCCACGTCCCCTCGCCGCGGGCGCTGACCGAGTGGGAGGACGCGCGCGTCATCCTGCTGGCGCACATGCTCGGCAGCGGGCGACAGTCCTCGATGATGGATCGCGTGCCGGAGGAGGTCTTCTCCCTCCCCAAGGCTCAGATCGCCCTCTTCCTCAAGCACCTCTGGTCGACCGGCGGTGCCGTCACGATCGATGACGAAGGGGGAACCGGCAGACTTTCGCTGGCGCTGTCTCGCGGTCTGGCGGACGACGTGTCCCGACTGCTGCTGCGGTTCGGCATCCAGGTCGAGCTCCTCGACGGCGCCGTGGTCATCACCGAGGTGGACTCGCAGCGACGGTTCCTGCAGGAGATCGGTGTCCACGGTGTGTACGCCCCGGCTGCCGACGAGCTTCTGTCACTCGTCCGTCAGGCGCGGGAGCACCTCGACACCGCCGCGGTCGCCCCTGATGTGTGGGAGGACGTCCGCGAAGCCGTGGTCGAGCGTGGCCCGTCGCTTCGTGAGCTGGCCGCGTCCGTGGCCAGCGATCATTCCGGCGCCGTCGACTACGCGACCTCCCCGTCGCGGGAGCCGGTGGCCCAGGTGGCTGCGGTCCTCGACCGAGCGGAGCTCGATCTTGCCGCCGTCAACGACGTCTTCTGGGACACCGTGGTCTCCGTGGAGGCCGACGGCGTCGAAGAGGTCTACGACGCCACCGTCCTCGGTCGTCACAACTTCGTCGCCAACGGCATCGCGGTGCACAACTCCATCGAGCAGGACGCTGACCTCGTGATCCTGCTCCACCGCGATCGCGACCCCGGGTCCGAGCGCGAAGGGGAGGCCGACGTCATCGTGGCCAAGCACCGAAACGGCCCGACCGCCGACATCGTCCTCGGCTTCCAGGGGCACTACGCCCGCTTCTCCAACCTTGCCAAGGACTCGGGCGGGTTCTAGATGTAGAGAGGGGGCCTAGTTTGTACAAACGGCTCTGTACATTGTTTACGGGCAATTGCGGCGTGTCGTTAGGAGTTTTGCCTACGGCGTGGTAATGGAGCGCCAGCGTTCGGTAGTGTCGCTGTGCAGACAAA
>ERZ500994.185-NODE-185-length-20106-cov-29.962745_pt1 | contig 20106 bp, 15 predicted proteins | sample MGYA00248878_ERZ500994 | MGnify/ENA primary metagenome ERZ500994 (study PRJEB25958, sample SAMN03398533) | human skin metagenome | study: EMG produced TPA metagenomics assembly of the Human Skin Microbiome Metagenome (human skin metagenome) data set. | reverse complement strand
TGACAAAAATCTGCATCAATGAGCCATAAATAAAAAGGTTGATTCGGCTTAGATAGTAACGGCACATATGTCTTGGCAAGATTAGCGCTAGGCAACACTTGCTGCAATGCGGTAATCAGTCGATGAAAAACGATTGACGCGTCAGAAGCATTTGATGGCATTGAATTTTTATAGGGGGACGTTTTATAAGCGGAAGTTTCAGCATCAGTCACGTAAAGATTTCCAGTCATGAGTCATATTTTAAAAATGAATACAAAAAAAATGCACAAAAAAAGGAAGCTTTAAACACTTCCTTTTTTAATTCAAACCCATTATTTTGCTGCTGCTTTTTCTGCCGCTTCTACCGTTTGACGGATGAGTGTATTGATGGTCATTGGACCTACGCCACCTGGCACTGGGGTATAACTTGAGGCAATAGCTTCGATACCTGTCAGCTCAATATCACCCACGCCACCGCTCGTACCATCCGCATGGGTACGCGGATGAAACCCTGCATCGACCACCACGGCGCCCGATTTAATCCAATCTTTTTTGATAAGTTCTGGTTTGCCGACAGCACCCACCACGATATCCGCTTGTTTGACCAATTCTGCCAAATTCTGGGTACGTGAGTGGCAAATGGTCACGGTACAGTTGGCGTTTAATAGCATCATCGCCATCGGTTTACCCAAAATCGCGCTACGACCCACGACCACCGCATGCTTACCAGCAAGCTCAACGCCGTTTTTTTCTAATAAATACATAATGCCTTGCGGGGTGCAAGAACCATACGCAGGCTCACCCATCGCCATATTGCCAAACCCTAAACAAGTCACGCCATCCACATCTTTTGCCAGTGCAATGGCATCAAAACAGGCACGCTCATCAATTTGGCTGGGCACAGGGTGTTGTAGCAAAATCCCATGCACGTCTGGATTGTTGTTAAGCTCGGCAATTTTTGCCAATAGTTGCTCGGTGGTGGTGGCTTGTGGCATTGCAACTTTTAAGGAATCCATACCCACACGTTGACAGGCATTGCCTTTCATTTTGACATAAGTTGCAGAGGCAGGGTCATCACCCACCAAAATCGTTGCCAAAATCGGCGTGCGTCCAGAGTCTTGTTTTAACTTGGCAACCCGCTCGGCAAGTTCAGCTTCCATTTGTTTGGCATACGCTTTGCCATCTAACACTGTCGCAGTCATGGTGGTTCCTCAATCAATAACGAATCGGTCAACAAAAAGTTGGTTAGCAAAAAATTTGCGTTATTTTAACCGATTTTGCGGTGTGATAACATCCATTGAAAATGTTTAACCGCTAAATTAGCGCTCAAATACCCTTCACAATCCTTCATTACATCGCTCAAATGGCTAAAAAAGTCCTTGCACTTTTAAAAATTTTTGCTATCATAGCAAACCTAAATGAAATGGCTGGGTAGCACAGTGGCCATGCATCGGATTGCAAATCCGCGGACGCCGGTTCGATTCCGGCCTCAGCCTCCATTTTCATTTTGCGGTACTATTGTTTTATTATTATGGGTGTTTTGTTATTATGAGTCAGCAATAAACGCGAAAAAATATCGTAAAAAATTGCTTGCAAAGTTAACAAAACTGATTATAATAGCACCCACTTCTGACACAGACACCACACGACGCCAAGCGTCAGTGCTGTGACTACCCTGCCCGGGTGGTGAAATTGGTAGACACAAGGGATTTAAAATCCCTCGCTCTTACGAGTGTGCCGGTTCAAGTCCGGCCCCGGGCACCATTGATTAAGCCTAAACTTTTACGTTTAGGCTTTTTTGTTGCCGGCTATTTTTTAACTTTTACTTTTTGTCTTTCAAATAATGGTTAGCTGCCTAAGTTAATGGCACCACTCTCATCACTTCTTCAAACGTGGTAATACCTTCGGCAATCTTTTTTGCCCCTGCCAGTCTTAACGGCTGCAACCCATCTTGGTAGGCTTTTTGCGCGATTTGCGACAAGTCAGCGCCTTCGCTAATCAATTTTTTAAGCGCATTACTGAGCACCATGATTTCATACAATCCCACTCGCCCAAGATACCCGGTATTACGGCAATGTTCACAGCCAACGGCATGATTGATGCTATCTGGGGCTGCGGCTTTCCAAGGACTGACTAACGCCTGCCAAGTCTGCTGCTCAATGTCATTCATGGGTTTATTGGATTTACAATGCGGGCAAAGGGTACGCACCAAACGCTGTGCCATGATGCCCAAGATGGTCGCTGAGGTTAAAAACGGCGCCACGCCCAAATCATGCAGCCTTGTTAACGAACTGGGTGCATCATTGGTATGTAAAGTCGATAACACCAAGTGCCCAGTCAGCGAGGCTTGTACCGCCATTTCTGCGGTTTCGGTATCGCGAATCTCGCCAATCATGATAATATCGGGGTCTTGACGCATCAATGAGCGAATACCATCAGCAAAGGTCAAATCAATATTGTTTTGAATTTGCATTTGGTTAAACGACGGCTCCACCATTTCAATCGGGTCTTCAATGGTACAGACGTTGACTTCTTCTGTCGCCAGTTTTTTGAGGGTACTGTACAGCGTCGTGGTTTTACCCGAGCCTGTCGGACCTGTAACCAAAATAATGCCATTGGCTTTCCGGGTCATGTCATCCCATTTTTGTAAATCTCGCCCTGTCAGTCCCAATTGCTCAAAAGAGCGCACCAGTACTTCTGGGTCAAATACCCGCATCACCAACTTTTCGCCAAACGCAGTGGGGAGCGTCGATAACCGCAGCTCGGTTTCTTGACCTTTGGGAGTACGGGTTTTGAGCCGTCCGTCTTGCGGTTTACGTTTTTCAGCGACATTGAGTCTTGCTAAAATTTTTATCCGAGCCACTACCGCGGTCATAATCCCAGTCGGCATTTGATAAACGGTATGCAAAATACCATCGATACGAAAACGCACGTTGCTTTTATCTCGGCGCGGCTCTAAGTGAATATCACTGGCACGCTGGTCAAAAGCGTACTGTAATAACCAATCGACAATTTTGACGATGTGTTGGTCATTGGCATCGGGGTTTTCAATATTGGCGGCATTGCCCAGTTGTAATAACGCTTCGACATTGGTGATATCGGCATCCGCGCGTTTTTGCTGATGATTTGCCCCCGCAATGGCTTTGGTGACTTGATAAAATTCTTGGCGATAGCGGTTGATTTGCTCGGGACTGATTAATACGGTTTTGATTTTTTTGGGCGACACGATATGCGCAATATTGAGCTGCCAATCTTGATAAAACGGTTGGTCAGTACCGATTTCCACCGTATCTTGGGTGACGGCGACTGGCAAAATGTGCTGCGAGCGTGCATATTCAAATGACATAATTGATGTCACTGAGGGCACATCGGTTTTCAGTGGGTCGATACGTACATAATCAACGCCTGCTTTTTGTGCTAACCAGCGATTGAGCTGGTCAAGACTGAGCGCCATTTGCGTGGTTTTATCGACCAGATGAAAGCCTGCAATCACTTGTAGGGGATGCAAGGTTTTGCGGTTATGGGTCATCACCAAATTATAATCACGTTGGTCAATGATGCCATCTTTTAGCAGTTCATCAAGACACCAACGGGTATCAATTATCATTGAAAAAGCATTGGAGAGCATAGAGTTTCCAAAACGATTGCGCCCATAGCCATTAGGGACAATCTAGGGCAATCGGGTTAAAGGATTAAAATTATCATAAAATTGAGTGAAATAAATCAACACGCTACCCATCGGTATGGCTTGGCAACCTATATTGACAACATGGTATCGACAATATGAGCAAAAATATAAGGGCGACTACTGGTATAGTCCTTTGCCATCAAATCGGTGCAACCGCAAAAAATACAGCCCAGATAAAATCGTCATGATACCCAAAATGATAAAACTGTATGAAAATGCGGTTTGCGTCTGTGCCAGCGAGGCGCGAGCGGGCGTCAGTAAATGTAGCAGCATCGCCCCAAAGCCAATCCCAAAACTAATCGCCAACTGTTGGTTGACCGACAATAAACTATTGCCACTGCTGGTTTGACTTGGGCGAAGCCGTGCAATACTGATGGTGTTCATCGTGCTAAATTGTAGCGAATTACACGCTCCCATAAAAGTCAAAAATGGCACACTTAACCAAATCGGCGTGGTTTGATTAAGTTGTGATAGCAACATGATATTGACGCCAATCAACAAGGTATTGCCCACCAATGTTTTACGATAGCCAAATCGCTTCACAATACGCGTGACTAGCGGCTTGGTCAACAGCGCGCCCACCGCAATCGGTGCCAACATCCAACCCGCTTGTGACGGCGAATAACCCTGCACCACTTGCAGCAGTAGCGGCAGTAGAAAAGGAATCGCACTCATCCCCAAACGGGTCAGCAAATTGCCAACGATGCCCACGCGAAAGGTACGCACTTGAAACAAATCCAAGCCAAATAGCGGTTGTTGTCCATTACGCGATTCTGAGTATTTGGCGTGATAATAATAGCCAATAAGCAGCATAAACGCCAATAAAGCAACCATCACGGGAAAAACCGCTGAAGCCAGATTATCGGCATGAATGTTATTGGCAAACTCGAGCGCAAAAGTAAAGCTTGCCATCGCGCCACCAAACAGCAAGAACCCAAGCAAATCCATGCTGGGATTGCGCTGTAGATAGTTGGGCATCAGTTTCCACCCTGCCCACATCCCCAATGCCCCCATGGGAATATTAATCAAAAAAATCCAATGCCAGCTTGCAAGCTCCACCAAATACCCCCCGACCAAAGGTCCAATCACTGGCGCAATCATCGCAGGCATCACCGCATAATTCATCACCGACAGCATACGCTCTCGCGGATAGCTTTTGATCAGCGTTAACTTGCCCACAGGCATGAGCATCGCACCGCCCAATCCTTGCACCACGCGAGAAAAAATTAGGCTATTGAGCGTTGGTGACACCGCACACATCATCGAGCCTGCGGTAAACACGCCAATTGCCACCATAAAGGTGGTCTTAGTGCCATATTTATCAGCAATAAAACCACTAATCGGGGTAAAAATTGCCAAAGTGAGCGCATAGCTAATCACCGTCCACTGCATTGATAACGCAGGCTGACTCAAATCATGCGCCATCGCAGGCAAAGCGGTATTGAGCACCGTTGAGTCTAAAATTTGCATAAACAAGGCGATTGCCACCACGATTGGCAAATATTTGGTTTGCGCGGGGGTCAAGGCAGCTATAGCAAATACGTCATGCTGTGGCTTTTTGTCTTCGGTAATGATGGAATTTGGCATGGTTAACTTTTAACAATTGCTAAAGGGGCTGTAGTGAAGTGCATGTAATCAAGTCGCTGTATAAGTGCTTGTAATAAAATCACTAGGGTTAAATGACTAGGATAAATTGGCTATACTCAAACAAACTTACGTAACAACATGGTTCACGATAATTGTTAAATTTCTAATGTTTTGACAGCAAACCCGCTAGTTTTCACTGCTGTGCGCAATTAGGGCAGTCACATACTGATTTTGTGGTTGGCTGAAGATATTGTCTGTCGTATCATACGCTTGTGTTTCGCCATTTTTCAATACCAGTATCGTTTGACACAATGCCTTAACCACCTGCAAATCATGGCTGATAAAAATATAGCTTAAGCCAAATTTTGCTTGAATATCTCGCAATAACTCGACCATTGCCACTTGGGTGCTGCTATCAAGCGCCGATGTAGGCTCATCGAGTAACAAAATTTTGGGCTTCATCACCAATGCCCGCGCGAGTGCCACCCGCTGACGCTGACCGCCTGAAAGCTCATGCGGATAACGACTGATAAAATCTCGTGGCAACCGCACCGTGTCTAAGGCTGCTAACACGGCTTGTTCACGCTCCGTTTTTGCCATACCTTGAATGGTTAGCCCTTCTTCAATTATCTCAAACACACTAAATCGTGGATTGATACTGGCATACGGGTCTTGAAATACCATTTGAATATCTGAGCGATACGGCAAAAAGGCTTTATTCGACAACGCTAAAACGTCCGTCATGTGAGCATTGGCTGACAGCAAAATCTGACCTTGCACCTTGGCAGCATTCGCCAATAATTTGATGAGTGCCAAAGCCGTGGTGGTTTTGCCAGAACCAGACTCGCCCACTATACCCAAGGATTGACCTTGCGTAAGGGTCAAATTTAACCCTTTAACCGCCTCAAACCATTGGGTGGTTTGACCCAATATGTTGTTTTTTTGGGGAAAAGCAATGGTTAACGCTTTAACTTCCAAAACACTGGGTGAATTGTCAATGATGGGCAAACTTTTTCCAAAATCTTGATAAATCAATGAGCGAGTATAATCCTGCTGCGGCTGGTCAAAAATCGCTTGGGTTTGCCCCTGCTCCATGACCTTGCCTTGTTGCATGACGATGAGGTTGTCACTGTAGCGTTTGACAAGGTTTAAATCATGGCTAATCAAAATCATCGCCATGCCCCGCTCGTGTTTTAGCCGATGCAATAACCGCAAAATCTCATGGCGTAAAGTCACATCTAGGGCGGTGGTTGGCTCGTCTGCGATAATAATATCAGGGTCTTGCGCCAGTGCCATCGCTATCATGACACGCTGTCGTTGCCCACCCGATAGCTCGTGCGGATAGCGGGCAAGTTTGCTTTCAGGGTCGGCAATATTGACTTGATTAAGTAGGTCGATGGTACGCTGTCGCCAGTGTTTTTTTGCCACGCCAGCCAGACTTAACGATTCGGCAATTTGTTTGCCCACTGTATGGAGTGGGTTTAGAGCTGTCATCGGCTCTTGAAAAATCATGCCGATGCGTTTGCCACGGATTTGGCGAAAAATATTTTCGGTTTGTTTAGGTTTATTTTTATTGCTTAGGCTATTTTTTTCAATCGGTAAACTGATTGCTTGCTCTGTTTGGCTATCTGTTAAATACGCTTGTCCTGTGATGCTTAGGCTATTTGGCAGTAGTCCAAGTAAGGCAAGGCTTGATATGGATTTTCCAGAGCCAGATTCGCCGACGATGGCGAGCGTTTCGCCTGTGTGCAGGGTGTAGGATAAATTTTCTACCAAAGTTTGATTGGCGGATTTTATCGTTAGGTTTTCAACTTTTAGCAATTCGCTCATTTATCATTTCCTTGAATGGTCGAACTTTTATCCGTATGCACGAGCGTCCGCGCCACAAAACCTGAACTCATATTTTTATCCTTTTAACTATTTATTAAAATGTGTATAATGTTAAAGAATCATACACAAAGGCGAAATAATATGCGAACTAACATCATAATAGATGACAATCTAATGCAACAGACCCTACAAGCCACAGGTATTAAAACTAAAAAAGAAGCCGTCGAACAAGGGCTAAAGCTACTCTTGCAAAAAAGCCAACAACAAAAAATCCGTGACTTACGGGGCAAACTACATTGGGAAGGCGACTTAGCCGAAATGCGTAAAACAGGTGTTGAAGCGTGAACTTGCCTATCATCGCTGATACTAGCGTTTGGATAGACTATTTTAACGGTCATTCAACACCTCACACCGATTTTTTGGACACGCAACTTGAGGCAAGTAATGTGGCGATTTTTGATGTGATTTTGATGGAAATCTTGCAAGGTTTTCGCCTTGATACAGACTACAATCAAGCCAAAAATGCCCTTGATAGTTTACTATGTTACGATATTTTAAACCAACAAAATGCGATTAAATACGCTGATTATTACCGCCAATTACGCAAGCAAGGCATTACCATTCGTAAAGCCAATGATGTGATGATTGCTAGTTTTTGCGTTGAACATCAATTACCCCTGTTATTTTGCGATAGGGATTTTATTCCGTTTACTCAGCATTTTGGGTTGATTTCTGCATTGAATTTTAGTTAATTCAAGACTGCCGTGGGTCAAACGCATCTCGCAGCGCTTCCCCAATAAAAATCAGCAGCGACAACACAATCGTCAAACTAAAAAACCCTGCCAAAGCCAGCCAAGGGGCATCCAAATTATCCTTGCCCTGTGAGATTAGCTCCCCCAAAGACGGCGACCCTGCCGGCAAGCCATAGCCCAAATAATCGAGCGTGGTGAGTGCCGTGATATTTGCCGTCAAAATAAACGGCAACTGCGACAGACTCGACGACATGGCATTAGGCAAAATATGGCGAAACATAATCTTGGCATCTGACACCCCCATCGCCTTTGCCGACCGCACATAATCAAAATTTCTTGCTCGCAAAAACTCAGCACGCACCAGACCAACGAGCCCCATCCAGCCAAAGAGCAGCATCAGCCCAAACAACACAAACACGCTTGGGCTAAACAGACTGACCAAAATAATAATCATAAACAGCTGTGGTAGACCGCCCCACACTTCCATCAGCCGCTGACCCACCAAATCCGTCCAGCCGCCAAAATACCCTTGCACCGCCCCCACCGCAATGCCAATGATTGATCCTGCCACCGTCAACGCCAACCCGAATAATAGCGATACACGCAAACCATACAATACCCTCGCCAGCACATCTCGACCTTGGTCGTCGGTACCGAGCCAGTTTTGGGCATTGGGCGGCGCAGGAAACGGCACTGAGCGCATGACACTAGGCGTTTGGTCGGCAAACGGTATCATAGGCTCAATCATATAGCCATGTTGGTTGATTAGGTCTTTGACCACAGGGTCTTGGTAGTTGGTTTCGGTTTCGAACACACCGCCAAAGGTAGTTTCGGGGTAAGACTTGACGATGGGAAAATACCAGTGATTTTGGTAATTGACCAGTATCGGCTTGTCATTGGCGATAAGGTTTGCCCCCATGCAGGCAAGGAAAATCAGGCTAAACATGATGAGCGAAAAAAATCCCAACCGATTACGCCGAAAGCGGTGAATGCGCGCTTGCCAAACAGGATGTTTTATCAGCATTAGCGACCCTCAAAATCAATACGGGGATCAATGAGATGATAAGTCACATCACTTATCAACTGCAAAATCAGCCCCATCAAGGTAAAAATAAACAACGTGCCAAAAATCACCGGATAATCGCGTTGCCCAATCGCTTCAAACCCCAGTCGTCCCAAACCATCCAAGTTAAAAATTACTTCAATCAAAAAATTGCCGGTAAAAAATATTCCCACAATCGCCGACGGCAAGCCTGCAATAATAATCATCATCGCATTGCGAAATACATGACCGTATAGCACTTTTTTTTCGCTTAACCCTTTACTGCGAGCCGTCAGCACGTATTGTTTGTTCAACTCTTCCATAAAACTAAACTTGGTCAAATACGCGAGTCCCGCAAACCCGCCAATCGTGCTTGCCGTGATGGGTAATGCCAAATGCCAAAAATAATCTTTGATTTTGCCAAACGTGGACAGCTTATCAAAATTCTCACTCACCAAGCCTTGTAGCGGAAAAATCTGCCAATAACTCCCCCCTGCCAACATCACCAGTAACACCACCGCAAGCACAAACACAGGCACGGCATAACTCACCGCAAGCAGCAACGCGGTGGTTTTATCCATCAGTGAATTATGGCGTCTGGCTTTGGCAATCCCAAGCGGCACAGCGATTAAATAAATCAGTAGCGTACTCCAAAGCCCTAGCGAAATCGACACGGGCATTTTATCCAAAATCAGCTCGCCCACCGGTTTGCCTTTAAAAAATGAGGTACCAAAATCGCCCTTGGCATAGCTTGTCAGCATGAGCCAAAACCGCTCGGGCGCGGATTTATCAAAGCCGTATTGTTTTTTGATAGCCTCGACCATGTCTGGCGATAAACCGCGACTGCCTTGATAAGTGGTCGTTGACAGCTGGGTTTGGGTGGCGCCCTGTTTTTGTTCTGCTTCAATTTGGGATATTTTTTGCTCGACAGGACCGCCCGGCGCCGACTGGACAATGGCAAAATTGGTGAGCAGAATCAAAAACAAGGTGGGGATGATTAACAACAGCCGTTTAAGAATATATTTGCCCATGGTTATCCCTCATTATTAGCCTTAATGGTTACCTTTAATTGTTGCCCTTAAAAGTTATTTTTTAGTTGGCGTAAGGCTTTAAATATCTCAAACGGGCTGTCATCCTCAATTCCTGTCTGCGTTTGTACGGTTTTTATCATCTCATCACTGGGTGCAATCACTGCACGCATAAACGGATTGATGGCTTTTTCATCGGCAAGCGTGGTCGGTAAGGTTGGCGTATTTTGCTGGCGTAACTCACTGTCATGCGCTATTGCCTGTGCAATGGCTGGGTTATTGGGCTCGATAAACTGGGCAAAGTTAAGATTTGACAAGGTATACTCATGGGCAGGATAAAATAGCGTTTCATCGTCATGTAACTGCGCAAAACGGTCAAAGCTTTCAAACAACGTCTCAATCGTGCCGGTGAAAACACGGCCACAACCTGCGCGAAATAGCGTATCCCCACAAAAAATATGCAGACGGTTATCAAGCGTCACTAAGTACGCTAAGTGATTTTCAGTATGCCCTGCCACCTGCCACACCTGCACAGGACTGCCCCAAGCGGTTAATTCGCGTCCTTCAGCGACAGGGATTAACTGTGTGGCATTGATTAACGGGTGAATATTGGCATGCGCAAAAATCTGTGCGTTTGGAAACGCATTTGCCAATGCTGTTACGCCGCCGATGTGGTCGCTGTGATGATGGGTCACCCATATTTGGGTGATGGTTAGATTTTCACGGTTGACAAACTCTAAAACAGGCTTGTCATCGCCAGCATCAACAATAATCACTTCTTGTGTTTCATCATTGATAATCGCCCAAATATAGTTGTCAGTGAAGGCTGGGATTGGGTGGATTTTTAGCATTGTTTTATTCCTTATTATTTTCCTAAATACTGCATGACTTGTGCTTGTTTGTCTTTGTTCGCCCACCAATAATCGATACCGATGGCATTGCTTGGCAGCGGCCCATGCTCATAAAATTTCCAATACGCCACATTGTCAGTATGCTTGCCATAAGTCGGCACGACATAATAGCCCGCCCGTAGCAGACGGTCTAATACTTTGCTGTATAGCACAATATCGTCACGATTTTTCGACACTATGAGTTTGGCAATCACCGCATCAATGGCTTTGTTTTTGATGCCCGCCGAGTTTTGGTTGCCTTTTTCGTCTGCGGCTTGTGAGCCCCACATATAGGTTTGCTCGGCGCCAGGTGACAAACTTTGGGCAAACATATCGATAATCATGTCGTAGTCGTATCTGCGAGTGCGCTCTAGGTACTGGGGGACATCGGCTTGGCGAAAGCTGGCATCAAACCCGAGTCGTTGCAGGTTACGTAAAAAAGGCAACACAATGCGCGCATTCTTGTCATCGGCGGATAAAAATTCCAGTTTGGCGGGCTGACCATTGGGCTGATACAGTTTCATATTTTGGTATTTAAAACCCGCTTGTAGCAGCAATTCACGCGCTTTTAATAAATTGTCTCGATTAAATCCATCGCCAGTTGATTTGGGGGCTTGCCAATCGCTTAAAACAGCCTGTCTTTGAATAGACTCAAGGTCAGATAATAGCGGATTGATAACCGCCAGCTCTTGGGGCGTTGGCGTGCCAGTGGCGGCAAGCGCTGACCCATGAAAAAAGCTTTGCAAGCGTTCATATTGTCCATAAAACATGGTTTTATTGAGCCATTCAAAATCATATGCCAGTGTCATCGCTTGGCGCACCCGAATGTCTTGAAAAATCGGTCGGCGCAAATTCATCACAATCGCTTGCATCGGTACGGGGTTGTTATTGGCGATTTGCGCTTTTATGATCATGCCTGCTTTGACGGCAGGAAAGTTATAACCCGTTGCCCATGTCCGCGCTTTGCTTTCGGCACGGAAAAAATATTCGCCGGATTTAAAGCCTTCAAATGCCACTTCGGGGTTTTGATAATACACATACTTAATTTGGTCAAAATTATACCGACCGACATTTACCACCACGCCCGCGTCAGGTTTGGCGCCCCAATAATTGGGGTCACGCACATAGGTAATGGCGCGTCCTGCATCGATTGTGCCGACTTTATACGCGCCACTGCCCATCAGTGGCGTCAGTCCGACTTTATCAAAATAGCCATCAATCGATTTTTTTGACCAAATCGGCATTTGCGCGACGGTCAGTTTGATTTCTTGGTTGTCTTTGGATTTAAAAATAAATTTGACGGTTTGTCGATCTATCACTTGCGTTTCTTTGACATCCGATAAGTAGCTACGCATACTCATCACGCCTTTTGTGAGCAGCGCATCCATACTGGCTTTGACATCTTGCGCCGTCACAGGCGTGCCATCCCAAAAATAGGCTTTGGGGTTGATGTGATAGATAACCCAGCTTGGGTCATCTGGGTCATAAGTGACTTTATCCGCCAGTAGCGGGTACTGCACAAACGCTTCAGAGAGCGAACCTGTCATCAAACTTTCAAACAAATAATCGGTGCCGGTCACAGGTGTACCGACATCAATCCATTTATTAATACTATCAAAGGTGCCGATGGCAGATAGGCTTAACACACCGCCTTTGGGGGCGTTGGGATTGGCATAGGGTAAATGTGAGACATGGGCAAATTGCGCGGTGCTGTTGTGAGCAATAGACGTGCCAGTGATGATGGCAGTATTGGCAGCGGAAGCGGCCACTAACAAACCCAGCACCCAGTATTTCTTGCCGACTATTTGGCGAGTGATTGCCCTCATCCAGCGGGCTGGTTTTATCGCCCTATCTTTTTTAACTTGCATCCCCCTGACCCCTTCACCTATTTTTCAAAAAACCTTGTCATTGCTAGCTGTTATCCCTCATATGCCCCACACCCGCTAACTATAAAAAAGACTTAACAAGCATTTTGGCTGTTAAGTCTTAATGTAGCATGATTGTCAAATCTTTTTATACGCTAGTTTGTTCAAACTGCTGCATAAATTTGATTAACTTTTCAATGGTCGCCAAATCAATCGCGTTATAAATACTGGCGCGCATGCCGCCCACTGACCGGTGCCCTTTAAGATTCAAAAATCCTGCTTCGTCGGCTTTAGCTAAGAAGGTTTTATCAAGTTGACTATCTGCCAAGGTGAAGGGTACATTCATGATTGAGCGGTTGTCTTTGTTGACAGGGTTTTGGTAAAAATCGCTTTGGTCGATAAATTCATACAGCTTTTGCGCTTTTAACAAATTTTGTTGATAAATTGCCTCGACACCCCCTTGCTCAAGCAACCATTCAAACACCAAACCTGCCAAATACCAAGAAAAAGTTGCTGGGGTATTGACCATCGAATCATTGTCGGCTTGGTTTTTATAGTCCAAGATACTTGGGCAAACCAAGTTGGCATGACCGATCAAATCATCACGGACAATCACAAGCGTCAAGCCCGCAGGACCGATATTTTTTTGCGCACCTGCATAAATCAGTCCAAATTTTGATACATCTATTGGGCTAGATAGGATGCAAGATGACATATCCGCCACGATGGGTACATTGACCGCTGGCACATCAAACATCGCCAAGCCATTAATGGTCTCATTGGGGCAATAATGGAAATAATCGGCGTTGTCATTAAGTTGCCAGCTATCACGTGGGGGCACAGTGGTATAGTTGCTGTCTTTGGCAGAAGCGACGACATTGATTTTGCCTAGCCCCGCTTGCTCATAGCGTTTGGCTTCGCTGATGGCTTTTTTAGACCAAATGCCGGTGTCTAAATAATCAGCCTCCCCTTTGAGTAAATTCAATGGAATGGCTGAAAACTGCAAGCTTGCGCCACCTTGCAAAAATAGCACTTTATAATTGTCAGGAATGTTCATCAGCTTGCGCAAATCCTGCTCGGCTTTTGAGGCAATGCCCACAAATTCACTGCTACGGTGGCTCATCTCCATCACCGACATGCCTGAGCCATGCCAATTTAACAATTCGGCTTGCGCTTTTTGCAGCACCGCAGTCGGCATAGATGCTGGGCCTGCACAAAAGTTAGCAACACGTTGATCAAAGCTGACACTCATAGCACGTTCCTTTTTATCGTGTGAAATGTTATCGTGTGAAATGACATAAAAAAATACTTTACCACAATATGGCTAGTCGATGAATCATAAAGATGCGTCATCAATCGGCAGCTTTTAAGCTCAACTTGATAGCAACTGCCAAAGTTGACGTTTTAGGCGATAATCATCGAGCATATCTAGCAGATACGGCAGACGCTGTATCGGTTGTTCATCTAGACAGTCAGGCAATGGTGTCAATGCCCCCACCTTGGGATTGCCTTGATTGATACGGTATAAAAACCCCGAAAATCCTGCAACTGCCATCGGGTAGCTGCTCATTAATTGCACCGTGGCTTTGGGTAAATGCTGGCTATCGGTGAGCAAGGGAAAGTTAAAAAAATGCACTGACGCTTTTAACCCACTGATGATTTGTTGCCATAACTGGTGTTGGCGGCTGTCCGTTTGCAAAAAATGACTGTCAACCACCAGTGTCCACTCACCCACGACTATCGCCTGCACATCAAACCTGGCAGTGAGCAATTCATCATTGAGCTGTTCACTATTGAACCGTTCATCACTCTGCCCGGCATCACTGTACCTATCATTATTTGGCGCAGGGTCGCTTTTTAAAAGTAAATCATGGGGTAAAGATGAATCGCTGAGTAAAGCTACATCATGGGGGTGAAAATCTGCCAGACTCGCTGGGGGTAATTCTACTGCGCTATGACCGGCATCATCCGCAATAACAGGATGATTGAAGTCTGGCGTTGTATCAATGGGCGCAAGTTCGCTAGTTGACCCAGTTTGAGCGGGTTGTAAGTTCTGCGGCATGGCAGCAAGGGTCTCAACCGCTTGATAAGAAGAAAAAACCTCAAAATCTTCTAGATTATCAAACGTTTTGACAGGGCAATCTTGGCGCACCCAACGCGTAACACCCATCTGCGCCAGTATTTCGCTTTGCCAGGCATCGTACAGCTGCTCATCAAGGGTAAGGTCAGGTACAGTCATACCAATGTTAACTCAAGTTGAATGGGGCAACGCATTGTAGCAACCTTATGGCAACCAAATACCCCTAGTAAAAAATTACACAATCGGGGTGAGCGGCGCAGTGACATCTGCATTTTGCCCACGATGACGCAGATAATGGTCTAACAGCACAATGGCAAGCATGGCTTCTGCTATCGGCGTAGCACGCACACCGACACAAGGATCATGCCGCCCTTTGGTTAGCATCTCTACTGCATTGCCGTGAATATCAATACTTTGACCCGGGGTGGTGATACTGGCAGTAGGTTTTAGCGCAATACTCACTACAATCGTTTGCCCCGATGAAATTCCCCCTAAAATTCCCCCGGCATGGTTGGCATTAAAGCCGTGCAAGGTTAACTCGTCGCGAGACTCATGCCCAAACTGTCCCGCCACTGCCATGCCATCGCCAATTTCAACGCCTTTGACGGCATTGATGCTCATCATCGCATGCGCGATATCCGCATCAAGCCTGTCAAACACAGGCTCGCCCAATCCCACAGGCACACCCGATGCCAATATGGTGAGCTTTGCGCCACAGCTTGTCCCTTGCTCACGGCATTGGGTAATTAGCTGCTCAAACTTTGGCAAAGCATCTATATCCGCACAAAAAAATGGGTTGCTGTTGACAAATTCCCAATCAATCGTATTTTCAGGCATCTGTTTGGCAACCACATCACCAATCTGGGTCACATAACCGCGGACTTCTACCCCCAGCCGTTGTTTCAAATATTTCTTGGCAATCGCGCCCGCTGCCACTCGCATTGCCGTTTCGCGCGCTGATGAGCGACCACCGCCACGATAATCGCGAAACCCATATTTCATGCTATAAGTATAATCGGCATGGTTGGGACGAAAGGTGTCTTTAATATCGCTATAATCTTTGGATTTTTGGTTGGTATTGCGAATCAAAAGCCCAATAGAAGTGCCTGTCGTTTTACCCTCAAACACGCCAGAAATAATTTCAACTGTATCGTCTTCACGGCGCTGGGTCGCAAATTTTGAGGTACCGGGCTTACGACGATCCAGGTCAATTTGCAGATCTGCTTCGGTTAAAGGCAACCCTGGTGGCACACCGTCAACGATTGCCATAAGTCCTGCGCCATGTGATTCGCCACAGGTGGTGACGGTAAAAACTTGCCCGATGGTATTGCCTGCCATTTACGCTCCGCTTACTATTTCATGAATGCTTGCAAATAAAATCATGGATTTGTTACACACTGTTCATATATTGTTTTTTTAGCCATTATCTAACTCGTTAAATCCTCAAGCCCAATCAACCAGTTAAAGATAGTAACCTCAAACAAGCGCTTACTAAGAAACACTCACATACTGCTCAAAGTATGCCCGATTCTCCATCAATTCATCATAATCCATGGCAAAAATCCCATGCCCGCCATGCGCAAAGGTTAACCAATCAAACTGAATTTCAGGATACGCTTGGCGCAGTGCCCATTCACTATCCCCCACCTCGCACACCAGCAAGCCGTCACGAGTCAGATAATCTGGGGCACTGTATAAAATATGATGCACCAAATCCAAGCCATCTTGTCCCGCTGCCAATGCGTGGTCTGGCTCATGCAAGAACTCGGGTGGTAAATCTGCCATCGTTGCCGCATCGACATACGGCGGGTTGGTCACAATCAAATCATATTGATTTTCTGCAGGCACTTTTTCAAATAAGTTTGACTCAATCAAATTGACCTGATGGTTCATGTGGTGATGATCCACATTGACCGCTGCCACTTCTAGCGCGTTCTTGTCGATATCACTGGCATCGACCATTGCATCAGGGAAACGGCTTGCCAAGGCAATGGCAATACAGCCTGACCCTGTACACAAGTCCAGCATACGCTCTGGTTGTGCTAACTGCTTATCATACAAGCCGTGGTCATGAAATTTTTTGTCATTAGTAGTGCCACTGATTTTTTCAACCAAATCATTCGGCTCAAAATAGGGATAAAACTGCTGGCGAATCAGCTCAGCAATGGGCGAGCGTGGAATCAATACCCGCTCATCCACATAAAATGGCAAATCGCAAAAATAAGACAAATTAATTAAATAACTCAAAGGTTTACGTTCAACGATACGGCGCTGCAACAATGTCAATACTTCTGATTTTTCGCTATTGGTCAGGCGACAATCTAAAATTTGCTCATCGGCAGACCAATCAAGCGACAAGGTTTGTAGCACAATGGCAGAAGCTTCAGCAAACTCATCTGTGGTACCTTGCGCGACTACCACATCATGCTCGCGTAATTTACTGACTCCAAAACGGATAAAATCGCGAATCGTTTTTAGGGTTTGGTGGGCTTCAGCAAACTCTTGCTGCATAGTGTCAAAGATGTCATCTGACTCAGTTTCTTTATCCATATCAAGTGCTTGCAAATCGATTTGCAAGTCATCAAAATTTTGTGAATCTTGACGTTGGTCAAAAGATGGCGTGTGAGAAACATTGGCTGATGCAAATGGCGATGATGACATAGTGGTTAACCTAAAAAATTTTGAATTAAAATTATAATATACTTTGATTTTTTTACAAATTATTTAACGAGCTAAAGTCATTTAACAAGCTAAAAGGTCGCAGATTTGTACAATTCAATTTTTCATCATCGAGCTGTTCAATAAACATGGTAAAAATAAATGTTGCGCGCAGGTCTAAATGTTTCAAACCCTTTTTTGGGTTAATCTTGCTATAAAAATACCGCTTGGTTAAAAAATTTTACCATTGTCTATGGCGCGATTTGTTAATGTTAGACTTAAAGCATGTAAATTCCCCTATGGGACAATTTATTCATACGACAATTTAACTGTTTAGCTGTGGAAAAATTTAACTATGCAGCAAGGTTTCATGGCGCAAGGTTGTTAAACGCTTTGGCAAACGCTACTTAGATTGCCGTGCCACCAACAAATGAGCCATTGTCCGAAAAGTTGGTTTTTATAGTATAATTGCAGCCAATTTATGCTTTTATTGTACGTTATTTATATTGTCCCTTATTTTTATTTGTTATTGCCGATTATTGAGTCAATCTATGAAAAAATTTGTACTGTCTACCCTAGCTTGTCTGATTGCCAATCAAGCATTTGCAGCCACCAACACGGTCTCAGACACCACTACCGCCAAAACGGTACCCGCCACCAAAGCTGTTACCAAAACAACGACCACGACTAAAACTGCCACAACCAAAGCGGCCAGCGCCTCTACCGCAGCTGCGACTGCTAAAGAAACTACTACCGATAGTAAAACGGCTAAAAAATCGCAAACAGCCAAGCCCGCAGCTAGCGTCACACAATCTACCGCTACGCCGAAAGTCGCCTCGGCTACTGCGGTGACGGCAGCAACCGATATCCCTTTGACCCCAATCCCAACCACCACCACGGCACTGGGCATTAAAGAAGACGCCACCCAAACAGGTATCGACAGTGACTATACCTCGGGTGCGGGTGTCGCAGGCGCGAGCTCTGAAGAAGTCAACAATACTACGACGGCTGCGCCAACTTTTGACCCGACGACGGTAGGTAACAATAAAACAGCAACGACACCTGCCAGTTTTTCTACCCTAAATTTGTCTGACTACGCACAGCTAGTCAATAGCGCCGACTGGAAACCTGGTCAAAATGTTAACTCAGCAACGACCTTAAAACTTCAAGCCTTGTTAGATTGGAATCATGCTTCACCGGGTCCGATTGATGGCGGCTGGGGTATGAATGCCAAAAAAGCGCTCAAAAATTTCCAAGCCATGCATGGACTACCCCAAGATGGCCGTATGAACGCCGAAGTTTGGAAACTGTTAAATGAAAAAATTCCTGCCAATCAGCCTGTGTTGGTCGGTTATACCTTGACGCAAGAAGATATTAAAGGTCCGTATCAGCCAACACCGAGTGGTAGTGAAGCCAAATCTAAAATGAAAGGTCTATACTATCAAGACGTCCAAGAAATGTTGGCTGAACGTTTCCACATGGATATTCGCTATCTTAAAAAGCTTAATAGCGATAAAAAATTCACCGTGGGTGAAACCATCACCGTCTTTAACCCAGGCGCGCCGCTCAATGAGAAAATCACCCGTTTGGTTGCCAAAAAAGCCGACAATATCTTGTACGCTTATAATGGCGATAGATTAATTGCCACTTATCCTACCACGGTCGGTAGTAGTGATACACCGTCTCCTACGGGTACCTTTAGTATTGTCAATCGTGTTAAAAACCCTTGGTACCGCGCCAGTAGCGGTGAAGGCAAAGATAAAAAAGTGTTTATGTTGCCGCCAGGACCCAACAGTCCAGTCGGTGTGGTATGGATGGGACTGAGTAAACCCTCATACGGGATTCATGGCTCGCCCGTTCCTGAAGGCATTAGCCGTCAAGCCTCGCACGGCTGTGTTCGCTTAACCAACTGGGATGTGCTTGAAGTGTATGCCAATGTTGATACAGGTACCAAGGTAGATTTACAGTAGCTGTTGAGCTACAGCGTTTAGCACCGTAGTCTAGCGTGAGTGCTACACTTTTAACTTTATTAGCCATAAAAAAACCGCTTAGCTATTATTAGTTAAGCGGTTTTAGTGATTTTAGTTATTTATCTAGCGTACTTTATTATCGCGCAACTGGGATTTTGGCAGTAGTCAGTGTTTGCATTTTTTTGGCGACAATCCATGCAATTGGGATAGATAGGATTAAGCCAACAATCGCTGTGGCTATAATGTGTGGAATTTGGTCAAAACCAGTTACCAGCGCAATGGTCATTAGAACACCGATAGTCACACCAGAAGCGATTGTAAAAATTGCGCTAAATAATTGCCAGTTCATAACAACTCCTTATCATTGCGTAAATAGATGTATTTGTTAGGTATAGTTATAGTCCAATTCCACACTCAAAACAAGGAAAAAAAAGATTAAACAAATGCACGACCTAAAACAATTGGTTATCAATTCCACATTTTTAGTAAGGTTTAATTTGAATCAAATCTATTGAGAAATTTAAAAAACTCGCGTTTTTTTCCGATTAATATCACTGAGGTCGAGGAATTTAATTGGCTTTATAAACATTGATGAAAAAAAATCCCACGCAGTTTTTTAAGTTTAATGGCACATTTTTTAGTAACTATGACCCAATAACAGGGCTTGGTTAAAAAATTTGGGTAAAAAAATTTTCTATAATCTGCTATGTTAGCGGTGTTTATCAATTGTTTAACAC
>ERZ500994.184-NODE-184-length-20193-cov-7.116993_pt1 | contig 20193 bp, 16 predicted proteins | sample MGYA00248878_ERZ500994 | MGnify/ENA primary metagenome ERZ500994 (study PRJEB25958, sample SAMN03398533) | human skin metagenome | study: EMG produced TPA metagenomics assembly of the Human Skin Microbiome Metagenome (human skin metagenome) data set. | reverse complement strand
CCAAGCTCGCCCCCCGCCTGCCCCCGGGCGGGCGCGAATGGCCCGCCGGCGCGGCGCTGCCGGGGGGCGATTTCGCGGTGGACGGCGCCGGGGCGCTGGCGGCCACGCTGGGGCGCGACCACCCGTTCCTGACGCCGGGCTGGGCCAACCGGCTGGTGCGCGCCTACGGCACCGAGGCGGCCGAGATGCTGGGCGGCGCGCGTTCAGCACGCGACCTCGGCCGCGATTTCGGCGCGACGCTGACCGAGGCCGAGCTGGACTGGATGATGGCGCGCGAATGGGCCCGGTCGGCCGAGGACGCGCTGTGGCGACGCTCCAAGCTCGGGCTTCACATGACGGCCGAACAGATCGCGGCGGTCGAGGATCACATGTCCAGCAGAAGGGCTGCCGCATGACGCTGGAACTTCAGGGCGTGACGAAGGACGTGGCGGGCCAGACCTGGATCCACCCGACCGACCTGACGCTCGCGCCCGGCAGCATGAACGTCCTGCTGGGGCCGACGCTTGCGGGCAAGACCTCGCTGATGCGGCTGATGGCCGGGCTGGACCGCCCCACGGCGGGCCGCGTCCTGTGGCAGGGGCGCGACGTGACCGGCCAGCGGGTGCAGGACCGCAAGGTGGCGATGGTTTACCAGCAGTTCATCAACTACCCGTCGATGACGGTTTACGACAACATCGCCTCGCCCCTGCGGCTGCAGCGGGTGCCGCGCGCGCAGATCGACGCGCGGGTGCGCCGCACGGCCGAGATGATGCGGCTGACGCCGCTTCTGCATCGCCGGCCGCTGGAACTGTCGGGCGGCCAGCAGCAGCGCACGGCGCTGGCCCGCGCGCTGGTCAAGGACGCGGGCCTGGTCCTGCTGGACGAGCCGCTTGCGAACCTCGACTACAAGCTGCGCGAGGAACTGCGGGCGGAAATCCCCCGCATCTTCGCCGCTTCGGGCGCGATCTTCGTCTATGCGACCACCGAACCCGACGAGGCGCTGCTGCTCGGCGGCAATACCGCGACGCTGTGGGAAGGCCGGGTGACGCAATTCGGGCCCACGCCCGAGGTCTATCGCACCCCCCGCGACGCGACCACCGCGCGGGTCTTCAGCGATCCGCCGATGAACTTCGCGACCGTGCCGGTGCGGAACGGGACGGCGTCGCTTGCCGGGCAGACCTGGCCCGCGGGCGACCTGCCCGACGGCGATTACCGCGCGGGTTTCCGCGCCCCCCACCTGTCGATCGACCAGACGCCCGGCACGATCCCATTGCAGGTCGAGGTGGACGGGACCGAGATCACGGGGGCGGAAACCTATGTCCACGTCATCCACGACGCCACCCGCTGGGTCGCGCTGGTGCCGGGGGTGCGGCGGCTGGAACGGGGCACGCCGCTGACGCTGTGGCTCGATCCCGCGCATGTCTTTCTGTTCGCAGACGGCGGCCGGCTTGCCCGCGCCGCCCCCTATGCCGCGGCGGCCGCCACGGCGGCTGTCAGCGCGGCGGCCACGGCGACGGACACGGCGGCGGCCTGAGCGGGACGGGACAAGCACATGGCACGCATCACCCTTGACGACCTCGCCCACAGCTACGACCGCCACCCGCGCGGTGACGCGGATTACGCGCTGAAGCCGATGACGCTGACATGGCGCGACGGCGGCGCCTACGCGCTTCTGGGCAGTTCCGGCTGCGGCAAGACCACGCTTCTCAACATCATCTCGGGCCTCGTGCGGCCGTCGCGCGGACGGGTGCTGTTTGGCGACCGGGACGTGACGAACCTGCCCACGGCGGCCCGCGACATCGCGCAGGTGTTCCAGTTCCCGGTCGTCTACGACACCATGACGGTGCGCGAGAACCTCGCCTTTCCGCTGAAGAACCGGGGCGTCCCCGAATCCGAGATCGCCCGCCGCGTAGCCGGCGTCGCGGCCATGATCGGGATGGAGGAGAGGCTGGACCGCCGCGCGCGGGGGCTGACGGCCGACGCCAAGCAGAAGATCAGCCTGGGGCGCGGTATGGTGCGCCACGACGTGAACGCGATCCTCTTCGACGAGCCGCTGACGGTGATCGACCCGCACATGAAGTGGGAGCTGCGCACGCAGCTGAAATCGCTTCACCGCGAGTTCGGGCACACGATGATCTACGTCACCCACGACCAGACCGAGGCGCTGACCTTCGCCGACGAGGTCGTCGTCATGTCCGAGGGGCGGGTGGTGCAGGCGGGCACGCCGCAGTCGCTGTTCGACCGCCCCGAACACACCTTCGTCGGCTACTTCATCGGCTCGCCCGGCATGAACCTGCTGGACGCGCAGATCGACGGCGCGACCGCGCGGGTGGCGGGCGCGGACGTGCCGCTCGCCGCGCCTTACCGGCTGAACGCGGGCCGGGTGCAGATCGGCATCCGCCCCGACGCGGCGCGCCTGTCCGGCGGCGGCGACGGGATCCCGTTCCGGCTTGAGCGGGTCGAGGACGTGGGCCACCATCGCATCCTGCGCGGGCGCGTGGGCGATCAGCCGTTCAACGTGGTTCAGGGCGAGGGCGCGCCGATCCCGGCGGACGCGGACCGGGTCACGCTGGACCCGGCGCGGATCGGGGTGTTCGTCGACGACTGGCGGGTCGAGCCGCAGGAAAGGGCCGCCTGATGGAAAAACCCGTCAACAACCGCGCATGGTTCCTGGTGCTGCCGGTCCTGGTGCTGGTCGCCTTTTCCGCTGTGATCCCGCTGATGACGGTCGTCAACTACTCGGTGCAGGACACGTTCGGGAACAACGAATTCTTCTGGAACGGCGTCGGCTGGTTCAAGGAAGTGCTGGAAAGCGACCGCGTCCATGCGGCGCTGGGGCGGCAGCTGCTGTTCTCGGGCATCATCCTGGCGATCGAGATCCCGCTGGGCATCTTCATCGCGCTGAACATGCCCAAGCGCGGCTTCTGGGCCAGCCTGTGCCTCGTCCTGATGGCGCTGCCGCTGCTGATCCCGTGGAACGTGGTGGGCACGATCTGGCAGGTGTTCGGGCGCGTGGACATCGGCCTTCTCGGCCACACGCTCGCGGCGCTCGGGTTCGACTACAACTACGTCAACGACCCGATCGACGCCTGGGCCACGATCATCGTCATGGACGTGTGGCACTGGACCAGCCTCGTCGCGCTGCTCTGCTATGCGGGGCTGCAATCCATTCCCGACGCCTATTACCAGGCGGCGCGGATCGACCAGGCGAGCCGCTGGGGCGTGTTCCGCTTTATCGAGCTGCCGAAGATGTCGGGCGTCCTGCTGATCGCGGTGCTGCTGCGCTTCATGGACAGCTTCATGATCTATACCGAGCCGTTCGTCGTCACCGGCGGTGGCCCCGGCAACGCCACCACCTTCCTGTCGATCGACCTCGTGAAGATGGCGATCGGGCAGTTCGACCTTGGTCCGGCGGCGGCGTTCAGCCTGATCTACTTCCTCGTGATCCTGCTGATCTCGTGGGTGTTCTACACTGTGATGACCGCCCAGCGAGAGGTGCCGTGATGGCAGTTGCGCGCGACGACCGGCGCTGGGGCTCGGCGGTCGTGATGACGATCTACCTGATGTTCCTGCTGCTGCCGATCTACTGGCTCGTGAACATGAGCTTCAAGACCAATGCCGAGATCACGGGCGCCTTCAGCCTGTGGCCGACCGATCCGACGCTGCGGAACTACCGCGTGATCCTGACCGATCCCAGCTGGTACATGGGCTATGTCAACAGCCTGACGTACGTGGTGATGAACACCGCCATCTCGCTGGCGGTGGCGCTGCCCGCGGCCTATGCCTTCAGCCGCTACCGGTTCCTCGGCGACCGGCACCTGTTCTTCTGGCTGCTGTCAAACCGGATGGCCCCGCCCGCCGTCTTCGCGCTGCCGTTCTTCCAGCTTTATTCCGCGGTCGGGCTGTTCGACACCCACATCGCGGTCGCGCTGGCGCATTGCCTGTTCAACGTGCCGCTGGCGGTGTGGATCCTGGAAGGGTTCATGTCCGGCGTCCCGCGCGAGATTGACGAGACCGCCTATATCGACGGCTACTCCTTCCCCGAGTTCTTCGTGCGCATCTTCACCCCCCTGATCGCCAGCGGGATCGGCGTCGCCGCGTTCTTCTGCTTCATGTTCAGCTGGGTCGAGCTGCTGCTCAGCCGCACGCTGACCAGCGTGAACGCCAAGCCCATCGCGGCCACCATGACCCGCACGGTCAGCGCGTCCGGTCTGGACTGGGGCGTCCTCGCGGCGGCGGGGGTGCTGACGATCGTGCCGGGCGCGCTCGTGATCTGGTTCGTGCGCAACTACATCGCCAAGGGCTTCGCCCTGGGGAGGGTGTGATGTCGCGCCGCGTCCGGGCCGGGCTGGCCGGAACGCTGCTGGTGGCGATCGGCGTGTTCCACGAGGTTGCGGGGCTGTTCCTGTTCCGCGCCGAACTGGCGGAAATCGCGCGCGCGGGCGTCATCGACAGCGTGATGCCGTCGCTCGATCCGGCCCTGCGACCGCGGCAGGCGGCGTTCTGGTTCATGGTGTCGGGCCCGGTCCTGATGATGCTCGGGGCGCTGGCCCGCTGGACCGAGCTGCGCGCGGGCCACCTGCCCGGCTGGCTCGGCTGGTCGGTGCTGGCGCTCGCCGTTGCGGGGGTCGCCCTGTTCACCCTGTCGGGGTTCTGGCTGATCTTCGTGCCCGCCATCCTGATGATCCGCAACGCCCGCGCCTGCGAACTGCACGACCCGAGGACCGCGCCATGACCATCTCTGCCGCCAGACGGCCGTCGCCGGCCGTGAACCTGGGCTTCGCCGTCGCGGCGGGGCTGATGCTGGGCGCGCTTGCCTGGCTGGTGATGCTGGTCCCGGCCGAGGACGGCGTGCGCGAATGGACGGGCGCGCTGAACCCCGGCGGGTGGATGGCGTGGACCTTTCCGACCGCGCTGTTCTTCTGGGTCATCGCGGCCCTGCTGCTGGCGTTCACCTGGCTCGCCATCCGCTTCCCCGAGACGCCGCGCCGCGGCATCCTGGGCATCGCCACGACCCGGGGCGACCGGCTGTTCGTCAGCCTGCTCGGCTCGGCCTTCGTCAATCTTGCCTGGCAGGGGTTTGGAGGAGCCCCGGGCTGGGTGGGACTGGTCCTGTCACTGATCTACGCCGCGGCGGTCTTTCGCTGGGTGTGAAAACCGGGCCGAACGGCCCATTGGGGAGGAACGACATGAAACTGCACCTGACGACCGCTATCGCGCTTGCGCTGATGGCCACCGGGGCGCCGAACCTGGCGCTGGCCGGGATGGAGGAAGCCAAGACCTTCCTCGACAGCGAGATCGGCGATCTTTCCACGCTGGACCGCGCCGGCCAGGAAGCCGAGATGCAGTGGTTCATCGACGCGGCCCAGCCCTTCGCGGGGATGGAGATCAAGGTCGTGTCGGAAACGATCACCACCCACGAATACGAATCCAAGGTGCTGGCGCCCGCGTTCACCGCGATCACCGGGATCAAGGTCACCCACGACCTGATCGGCGAAGGCGACGTGGTGGAAAAGCTGCAGACGCAGATGCAGTCGGGCGAGAACATCTACGACGCCTATGTCAACGACAGCGACCTGATCGGCACCCACTGGCGCTATCAGCAGGCGCGCAACCTGACCGACTGGATGGCGAACGGCGGCAAGGACGTGACCTCGCCCACGCTCGACATCGACGACTTCATCGGCAAGTCGTTCACCACCGCGCCGGACAAGAACCTGTACCAACTGCCCGACCAGCAGTTCGCGAACCTTTACTGGTTCCGCTACGACTGGTTCAACGACGAGCCGAACAAGGCCGACTTCAAGGCCAAGTACGGCTACGACCTGGGCGTTCCGGTCACCTGGTCGGCCTATGAGGACATCGCCGAGTTCTTCACCGGCCGCGAGATCGACGGCAAGAAAGTCTATGGCCACATGGACTACGGCAAGAAGGACCCCTCGCTCGGGTGGCGCTTCACCGATGCGTGGCTGTCGATGGCCGGAAACGGCGACAAGGGCATCCCGAACGGCCTGCCGGTGGACGAATGGGGCATCCGCGTCGACGAGAACAGCCGTCCCGTCGGCAGCTGCGTGGCGCGCGGCGGCGACACCAACGGCCCGGCCTCGGTCTATGCGATCCAGAAGTACCTCGACTGGATGAAGGCCTATGCCCCGCCGGCGGCGCAGGGCATGACCTTCAGCGAAAGCGGCCCCGTCCCGAGCCAGGGCGAGGTCGCCCAGCAGATGTTCACCTACACCGCCTTCACCGCCGACTTCGTCAAGGAAGGGCTGCCGGTCGTGAACGAGGACGGAACGCCGAAATGGCGCTTCGCCCCCTCGCCCCACGGTGCCTACTGGCAGGACGGGATGAAGCTCGGCTACCAGGACGCGGGCGCGTGGACGCTGCTGAAATCCACGCCCGACGACAACGCCAAGGCCGCATGGCTCTACGCACAGTTCGTGACGTCCAAGACGGTGGACGTGAAGAAAAGCCACGTCGGGCTGACCTTCATCCGCGAATCGACGATCCAGGACGAAAGCTTCACCGAACGCGCCCCGAAGCTGGGCGGCCTGGTCGAGTTCTATCGCTCGCCCGCCCGCCTGAACTGGTCGCCGACCGGCACCAACGTGCCGGACTATCCCAAGCTCGCGCAGCTCTGGTGGCAGGCGATCGGCGACGCGGCATCCGGCGCCAAGACCGCGCAGGAGGCGATGGACAGCCTGTGCGCCGAGCAGGAAAAGGTGCTGGAGCGTCTGGAACGCGCCGGCGTCCAGGGCGACATCGGCCCCAAGATGGCCGACGAGCACGACCTTGCGTGGTGGAACAACTACGCCAAGGAAAACGGCACCATCGCGCCGCAGATGAAGCTCGACAACGAGGATCCGCAGCCTGAAACCATCAGCTACGACGAGCTGGTGAAAAGCTGGCAGAACTGATCCGCTTGCAGACCACGGGGGCCCGCGCGCCGGGCCCCCTTTCCATTTGAACGGCACGACGGAGAACGCGCTTGGCCATCCTTGCCATCGACCAGGGCACGACCTCGTCCCGCGCCGTGATCTTCGCGGATGACCTGACCCCCCGCGCCAGCGCGCAGCAGGAGTTTCCGCAGCATTTTCCCCGCTCAGGCTGGGTCGAGCACGATCCCGAGGACCTGTGGGCCACGACCGCGGCGACCGCCCGCGCGGCGATCGAAAAGGCGGGCAACCCCGCGCTCGCCGCGATCGGCATCACCAACCAGCGCGAGACGACGGTCGTGTGGGACCGCCGCACCGGCCGCGCGATCCACAACGCGATCGTCTGGCAGGACCGGCGCACGGCTGACCTGTGCGGGCGGCTGAAGGAACAGGGCCACGAGCCCGCGGTGAGCGAGGCGACGGGCCTGCTGCTCGATCCCTATTTTAGCGCGACCAAGGTGGCGTGGATCCTCGACCACGTGGACGGCGCCCGCGCGGCGGCCGACGCCGGGCACCTTGCGTTCGGGACCGTCGACAGCTTCCTGACCTGGCGGCTGACGGGCGGGCGGGCGCATGTGACCGACGCCACCAACGCCTCGCGCACCATGCTTTACGACATCCGGCGCGGCGACTGGTCGGACGATCTGTGCGCGCTTTTCGACGTGCCCCGCGCGATGCTGCCCGAGGTGCGCGACAGCGCGGCCGCGTTCGGGATGAGCCGCGCCGACCTGTTCGGGCGCGAGATCCCGATCCTGGGGATCGCTGGCGACCAGCAGGCGGCGACAGTCGGTCAGGCGTGCTTTTCGCCCGGCATGATAAAGGCGACCTACGGCACCGGCTGCTTCGCGCTTCTCAACACCGGCGACACCGCCGTCCGGTCGCAGAACCGGCTGCTCACCACCATCGCCTATCAGCTGGACGGCAAGCCGACCTATGCGCTGGAAGGGTCGATCTTCGTCGCGGGCGCGGTCGTCCAGTGGCTGCGCGACGGGCTGGGCCTGATCCGCGAGGCGTCCGAGACGGCGGCGCTCGCCGCCCGCGCCGACCGCGCGCAGCAGGTCATCATGGTCCCCGCCTTTACCGGCCTCGGCGCGCCCTGGTGGGTGCCGCAGGCGCGCGGCGCGATCTTTGGCCTGACGCGCGGCACGGGACCGGCCGAACTGGCGCTTGCGGCGCTGGAAAGCGTGGCGTTCCAGACCCGTGACCTGACGCTTGCCATGCAGCGCGACTGGCCGTCGCTCGGCGACTCGGTGCTGCGCGTGGACGGCGGGATGACGGCGTCCGATCCCGCCATGCAGGCGCTTGCCGACGTGATCGGCGCGCCGGTGGACCGGCCCGTGGACCGCGAGACGACCGTGCGCGGCGCGGCCTGGCTTGCCGCATGGAAGGCGGGGCTGTGCGCGGGCCCGGATGCGGACGGAACGGACCCGGACGGAACGGGCGCGGGCTGGCAGCGCGACGCCCGGTTCGAGCCTGCGATGGACAGCGCCACGCGCGAGGCGCGGCACGCCCGCTGGACCCGCGCGGTCAGGGCCGTGATCGCCATGCACGAAGGCGACTGAGCCGCCCTGCCCCCGGCGGCGCCAGTTGCCGCTGCGGCCGATGACAACCGGAAGTTGCAGATTTGCGACGATCCGCCAACATCGCGTGGCGACTGGCGCAAACGTGCCGATGCGAAAGTTCTGTCATGAACAATGGAACCTCAAGCTGCTAGGCATCCGTCGCTCGCAGCCGAAGGCGGCTGCCCCGGACCGGCCGACCGCGCCGTCCGCAAGAAATCACACGAACGAGGGACTGCATGCCAACGAACCAGAACGACGTCATCAGGGGGCCCTACCGCGCCGCCGTGGACGCCCTTGCAGGGGACGACCTGCTTTACTGGACCCACACGTCGGGGAACGCCACGTTGCGCGGGGGCAGCACCGGCGAACACTACGACACCAACCCCTACAACGCCGGCAACCCGGGCGGCGACCGGCTGTACCTGACCGGCACGCAGGGCATGAACGTCAAGCTGCTGACGACCGAAAGCGGCACCGCGACCGTCGCCGGCCGCACCCTTTCCTTCAGCGGGATCGAGCGGGTGCACGGGTCGGACGGCAACGACACGATCTCGGCCGCCGGCGCCAAGCTTGCGGCCGCGCATGACGGCACACCCACGCACGGCGTGTCGTTCTACGGCGGCGGCGGCCACGACGTGCTGACCGGGTCGGCCTATGCCGACGTGCTGGACGGCGGCACCGGCAACGACACCATCCGCGCCGGCTCGGGCGACGACTTCGTCCAGTCCAGCACCGGCAACGACCTCATCTACGGCGACGCCGGGAACGAGAACATCCGCTGGGGCCTCGGCAACAACGTGGCCGCGGGCAACGACACCATCTACGGCGGCGAGACCGGCGAAGGCATCGGCGACCTCATCAACATCTGGGGCGTGAACGGCGACTTCCGCACCGGGGTCCGGGTCGGGTTCGACACCGCCGAAAGCGGGCACGCGACCTCGACCATGGGCGGCGTCACCAGCACGCTCCGCTTCTACGAGTTCGAGAACGCCTGGTCGCACGAGGGCAACGACTTCGTGTCGGCCGCCAGCGCCAACGTCGCGCTGAACGCGCGCGGCATCCACTTCAACACCCGCTGGGGCAACGACGTGCTGATGGGGTCGAACGGCAACGACACGCTGGAAGGCGGCGCGGGCAGCGACACCATCACCGGCGGGCGCGGCAACGACCTGATCTCGGCCAACGCGGATTACTACAACATGCGCGCGCCGGGCGATGACGTGCGCGACACGCTGGTGTTCGCGCGCGGCGACGGCGCCGACACGGTGCTGGGCTTCGACACCGGCATCGACGTGCTGCAACTGGGCGGTCGCAGCTACCACGCGACCGAGGTTGCGGGCGGCACGCTTCTGGACCTTGGCGGCGGCGACCGCATCCTGCTGAGCGACGTGTTCGACTTCATCTGAGCCGAATCTTCGTGGCGCTGGCGGATCACCTGCCCGCGCCACGTCTCTGCGATCATCGTTGTTACGCAATGGTCGCAATTCCTTCACGGCACCTTCGCAGCAGACGCGGACAACGCTTCCGTCCGTCCCCCCGCGAGGTAATCCGATGAAACTGCCCCTTTCCCTTTGCTCCGTCCTGGCGCTCGTCGCCGCGACGCCCGCGCTTGCCGATCCGGTGTTCAACCGCGTCGCGTCGTTCCCCACGACCGCCAACATGGCCGACGGCGAGGACAAGGCGCGCGAGACCTCGGCCGAGATCATGACCGCGACGGAAGACGGCAACACGCTGATCTATTCGGACAGCCCCCTGGGCGTGATCGGCCGCATCGACATCACCGACCCCGCCGCGCCCAAACCGCTCGGCAACATCGCCATGGAAGGTGAGCCGACCACGACCGTGGTCATCGGCAACACCGCATTCGTGGGCGTGAACACGTCGGAATCGTTCACCGCGCCGTCGGGCGCGCTGCGGACCGTGGACCTTGCCTCGGGCACCGTGGCCGAAAGCTGCGACCTTGGCGGGCAGCCGGATTCGGTCGCCCGGAACGCGGACGGGTCGATGCTGGCCGTCGCGATCGAGAACGAGCGCGACGAGGACGTGAACGACGGCGACCTGCCGCAGATGCCGGCCGGCTATGTGGTGACCGTCCCGGTCAAGGACGGACGCGCCGACTGCGCCGGGCTGACCAAGGTCGACCTGACCGGCATCGCCGAGGTCGCGGGCGACGATCCCGAACCCGAATACGTGGCGTTCAACGACGCCGGCGAGATCGTCGTCACGCTTCAGGAAAACAACCACATCGCGCTCATCGGCACCGACGGCAAGGTCGCCTCGTCCTTCAGCGCGGGCGCCGTCGATCTGGACGGGATCGACACTGAGGATGACGGCCGGTTCGACTTTACCGGCACCCAGCCGGGCCGCCTGCGCGAACCGGACGCTGTCGCGTGGATCGACGCCGACCATTTCGTCACCGCCAACGAAGGCGACTGGAAGGGCGGCAGCCGCAGCTTCACCGTCTGGAACAAGGACGGCACCGTCGCCTACGAGGATGCGGGCCAGTTCGAAAAGGCGATCGTGGCGGTCGGCCACTATCCCGAAGGCCGCTCGGACGCCAAGGGTGTCGAGCCCGAGGCGGTGATCGTGTCGGACTGGAACGGGCAGAAGCTGATGTTCGTGGCGTCCGAACGCGCCAGCATCGTCGGCGTCTACGACGTGGCCGACCCGGCCGCGCCGAAGCTGCTGCAACTCCTCCCCTCGGGGATCGGCCCCGAGGGGCTGGTCGCGATCCCGCAGCGCGGCCTGTTCGCCACCGCGAACGAGACCGACCTGGGCGAGGATGGCGCGGCGCGCGCCCATGTCATGCTGTTCCAGGCGGGCGACGCCGCGGCCAGCTGGCCCACGATCCGCTCCGAGGGCAGCGACGGCCCCCTTGGCTGGGGGGCACTGTCGGGCCTGACCGTCGATCCCGCGACGCCGACGCAGCTTTTCGCGGTCAGCGACAGCGCCTATGACGCGATGCCGTCGATCTATACCATCGACGCCTCGGCCACCCCGGCCCGCATCACCGCCCGCACCACCGTCACCCGCAATGGCGCGCCGGCCGAAAAGCTGGACTTGGAGGGGATCGACGCAGACGGCGACGGCGGGTTCTGGCTCGCCTCGGAAGGCGACGCCGAGAAAGAGGTGCCGCACGCCGTCCTGCACGTGGACGCATCGGGCGCGATCACGCAGGACTTCCCCCTGCCCGACACGCTCGCCGAAGGCGCGACCCGCTTCGGGTTCGAGGGCGTGGCGGTCCACGACGGCAAGCTGTGGCTCGCGGTGCAGCGCGAATGGAAGGACGACCCCAAGGGCCAGACCAAGCTTCTGCAGCTTGATCCTGCCTCGGGCGAATGGGCCGGCGTGCGCTACCCGCTGGAAAGCGGCGACGGCTGGGTCGGCCTGTCGGAAATCGCGATCCACGGCGACGACCTGTACGTCCTGGAACGCGACAACCTGATCGGCGAGACGGCCGCGCTGAAGCAGATCACCCGCGTGGCGTTGTCCGACCTGAAGCCCGCGCCCCTGGGCGGCGATCTGCCCGTCGTCGCCAAGGAAGTCGTGCGCGACCTGATCCCCGACCTGAAGGCCGCGAACGGCTATGTCGTGGACAAGATCGAGGGGATGGCGATCGCGCCGGACGGGACCGTGCACGTCGCGACCGACAACGACGGCGTGGACGACAGCTCGGGCGAGACGCTCTACTGGACCTTCAAGCTGCAGTAAGCGGCCAGCGAGGCAACCTACGGGGGCGCAACGGATCGTTGCGCCCTTTTCGCATGCGCGCTACCCCGAAGGCGTCGCCAGACCCGGGGCAAGCATGATCACCGAGATCGAGGATTTCTTCGCCCATGGCTGCGGCCGATGCGCGCGGTTCGACACCGCCGACTGCTCGGCGCTGATCTGGGCCGACGGCCTGTCGCGGTTGCGGGCGATCTGCCGTGGCGCGGGCCTGACCGAGGTCGTGAAGTGGGGCCACCCCTGCTACATGCACGGCGACCGCAACATCGCCCTGATCGGCGCGCTCAGGGGCGACTTCCGCCTGAACTTCTTTGACGCGGCGCTGCTGAACGACGCCGCCGGGCTGCTGGAGCGTCAGGGGCCGAACACCCGCCACCCCGACAGCATCCGCTTCACCTCGGCCGCGCGGGTGACCGAAATCGAAGCGGAGATCCGGGAGCTGCTGACCCAGGCGATCGGCAACGCCGCCGCCGGGCTGCGCCCCGCACGCGACAAGATCGAACTTGATCTGCCAGACGAACTCGTCGACGCGCTGGTCGCCGACCCCGACCTTGCCGAGGCGTTCGCCGCGCTGACGCCGGGGCGGCAGCGAAGCTACGTGATCGCGCTGTCGTCGGCGAAGACTTCCGCGACGCGCACCGCGCGGGTGGAGAGGTTCCGGGCGCGTATCATGGCCGGGAAAGGCGCGACCGAGCGGTAGGTGGTGTGCGGCTTGGGATGGGCAGGTGGCGGAGGGAATGGGCCTGACGTCGGACCTTCTCTGCTCCAAAGGCCGCATTGGGTTAGCTTTTTGGCAGGCCGCTGGAGTGGGAGGCGCGGTCCCCCGCGCGAGCGGCAATGGCAGCCCCCGCCCGACACCTTCTACGCCGAAGGCCACCGGCGGCAAGTCATGCCATAGGACACTAGCATCAGCCTGAAACCTCTTATAAGCACGGTCATGCAGGATCTGCCCGGTCACTCCGTTCCTGCGCCTAGTGTTCTTCGAACACGCCCCCTGTCGGGGCACGGGCTCCGCCCGACACTGAGCCTGGCTAAGCCGTTGGGTCCTGAGGCAGCAAGTCCCAACGGCGCTCATGCAACGCCGCAAGGTGCTTGAACGCATGCAATCGACGAGGGATGTCCCGCGCTCGATTGCGTTCCAACGCTGACAGAGTACTTTCAGGCGATGAGGCCTCATCGATCGTTACAAGCTGCTGGCGGGAGAGGCCTGTGACCGGATCATCAGCAATGGAGCGAGTGTCGGACATGCTGCGGTCCATTCCGAGATTCATTCGGATCGGGACGTGAAGATCTCCGATGTTCCTGATCGCAACATGAAATGCGTGGTCAGCGAAAGGGTTGCCCCTATCGCTATCGAACTTATTGCGATATTTCAAAATTTTATCTGAGTATAGCCAATATCGGCCGGGCTCCAACCATAGTCCGCCAGAAGACACTGATTCAATCTTATACGAGCCCATGCACTCCGAGGATCCGCGCCTCAGTTCAGTAAGCACCGCGTCCAAATAATCCGAAGGTAAAGAGAAATGGACAGAATCAATGTTCGCATAGCAAATCTCGACCTCGGGGGCCATTGCTAAGATTTTCTCCATTAGCTCGAGAAGCACCACTCTGCTTCGAGCGACTATACGTTGATTGAAGACGAAGCAGGCTCGTTGGTCCTGGATGTCAGGGACGCGGCAGTATAGGCCCTCTGTCGAATCGGAGATTGTGATGCCCTTCCGACATTGAAGCCATCGCTCTGAAGCGCCTCCAAGATCCCAAAGATCTGCTCTGACCCCCAAGCTTTTCTTTAGATATCCCTCAGCAGCTTCGTACGAAGCAAATCTCTTGCGCACCTTTCGAGGTCGGTGCGTGCACGATGCAAGCAGCGTTGACAGAAACTTCTCACGGTCGGCGAGCGCCTTGTTGGCATTGGCTCGGTAGTGCAGCCTTCGAGAAAAGGACCGCCTTGCGTCACGTGCAAGTGGATGAGAAATGCACTCGTCCGATATTATTGCATCCGCAACATAGACTCGATCGAAGTGTCGCTGGTAAAATCTTAACTCAAACTCATTCAGATCGACCGTGATGCCGTGAGCAATTGACCTTTGCAAGTACCTTCCCGAGAAAAATGCCGTGAACGGATTGTGTCTGATGATAAACTCGGTAGTTGGGTTCCGAAGTGTGCAGCGAAAAAGACCCGTCGGTAGCACCTCTTCGGGGAGAATATCGCGGTGATAATTGGCAAGCCGCATCTTGGAAGGGTTGGGAAATCTCTGCTGCATGCAGGACGGGTACATTGCGTTGAAGTCGAGCGCGATAATCCACCGATTCGGCCGTCGCTCCTCCAGCACGTATGCGCCCTGCACAGGCAGGTGCCAAGCTGTATAAAACCGAGCATCAAGATCCGTTGTCATTCGAACGGAATTGCAAACTTTATTCCATTTTTTGTCGCAGTAGATATCGGGGGCCAAGAGGTGATCGCCAAACTTCTGGAGCACCGATCGCAGTCGCTGAAAATTCTTATCGGAATCATTTACATAGACGTGCCGCGGGAGCCACGGGAACAGGTTTTCCAGAGCCTCGGGAGGTCTTGTGCCCGGATTGGAGAGTGCGATCAGGTCGGCCTCGCGACGAGTCAGGGTGATGCTGCCAGCTTCCGCGAACTCCGGGTATGCATCGATTGGAAAACGACCCCCGGAAATGGTGATGAAGTTGGAGTCTGCCGAAACGGGGGTAAAATCACTAGCTGCGCGTAGCGCCCTCTTCTTTAACCGTCTAGCTCTACCGCTCATCTTAAGACTAGTCGGCAGGTCAAAGCGAAATGTGGCATTCTTCACCAGCGAGCCCCTCCGCCCTGTTGCCGTGCTTCGGCGGCTCGCCGCTCGATCGCGGCATTCTTCATTAAGAGGATTCCGCACTCCGCGAGGGCAAGCTCGTTCACGACGGCGGCTCGGTCAAACGGACCGCTATGTTCTGTCGCTTGGCGGACGGCACGGTCGAGAGCATTGCGGAAAGCGAAGGGGTAAAAGTACAACAAAGGTTGCAAGTGCCGTATCTGCCAGTTCTGAATGAACTTTCCGGTTCGAGCGTGATGTGGGTTCGACTCGCGTGTCTTTCGAGCGAGATCATACCTCTTTTTTAAGTGGATCAGATCAGAAGTGGACAGAGCACGGCATTCAATGACCGAGAAATACAGTCGACAGAGGGAAAGGACAGTGCGCATCCCTTCTCTGCTAAGGGAGAGATAAGCATCGGACCCCACATCGGCGTTTGCGAGTTGATGGAGTTGAGCGCGTACGATCCCGGTACGATCATAGGCCGTCAGTGAACGATTGGCCATGGCGTCTAGAAGTGCCCGTTGGATCACGCCTTTCTTCGAGCGGGATAGTGTCCGCGGACGTGGTGTAATTTCTGCGCCTTCATCGGTGTAATCCCGGGTGGCCATCGAGGTGTATGGTCGAGGTGGAGTTTGGCGACTTCAACCACGAACCTTACGGAGACCCCGATGACCAAGACCAACATGGACCTGTCCGAGCTACTGGCCAAGCACGATCAGGGCGACTTCCTGCGCAGCATCGCCGAGGCTGTCCTGCAGCTGATCATGGAGGCCGATGTCGACGGCCTGATCGGTGCCGGTCGGCATGAGCGCAACGGCGAACGCACGACCTGGCGGAACGGGTATCGAGAGCGCGCTCTCGCTACCCGTTTGGGCACGTTGAACCTGCGGGTGCCGAAGCTGCGTCAGGGCAGCTACTTCCCCGGCTTCCTGGAAGCCCGCAAGACCTCTGAACAGGCCCTTGTCGCGGTGATCCAGGAGGCGTGGATCGGCGGCGTCTCCACCCGTCGTGTCGATGATCTGGTGCAGGCCATGGGGTTGTCAGGCATCTCGAAGAGCACGGTGTCCAAGCTGTGCAAGGACATCGACGAGCGCGTTGGCGAGTTCCTGAATCGACCGCTCACTGGCGAGTGGCCCTATCTCTGGCTGGACGCAACCTACCTGAAGGTGCGCCAGGGCGGACGCATCGTGCCGGTCGCGGCGATAATCGCCGTGGCAGCCAACACCGAGGGACGCAGAGAAATCATCGGCCTGGGTATCGGCCCATCCGAAGCCGAGACCTTCTGGACCGAGTTCCTGCGATCCCTGCGCGCCCGCGGCCTGGGTGGCGTCAGGCTGGTGATCAGCGACGCCCATACCGGCCTGAAGGCCGCAATCGCCCGGGTCTTCGAAGCCACCTGGCAGCGTTGCCGCGTTCACTGGATGAGGAACGCGCTGGCGCATGTATCGCGCGGCCAGCACACCGTCATCGCCGCGGCGATCCGGCAGGCCTTCGACCAGCCCGACCGCGCGCATGCCGGCGAGACGTGGCACAAGGTGGCCGAGCAGCTCCGCCCGCGCTGGCCCAAGCTGGCAGACCTCATGGATGCCAGCGAGCACGACGTCCTGGCTTACATGTCCTTCCCGCGCCAGCATCGGACCAAGCTGCACAGCACCAACCCGATCGAGCGCCTGAACAAGGAGGTGAAACGGCGCGCCGACGTCGTCGGGATCTTCCCCAACGAGGCCTCGATCATGCGCCTGATCGGCGCAGTGCTGTTCGAGCAGAACGACGAATGGCAGACCGCAAGCCGCTACATGATGGTCGAGGCCTTCGCTCAGATCGACAAGGAGGAGATTGATCCCATTCTCAGCATAACAACGAAAGCCGCCTGATCATGACCTCAGGCCATCCGGGAAATTACACCACCTTGACGGACGTGACCCTTTGGCCGATGCGGTCGGCAACCTGACCGACTTTCGGCTGCTGCCGGGACAGGCCCATGATCTGCGCGGCACAGGGGCGCTGATCGATGGCCTGACGTGTGGCCAACTTCTTGCCGACCGGGCGTTCGATGCCGATTGGCTGCGCGAGGCGCTAACCGGTGTAGGGATCGAGCCGGTCATTCCGCCAAAGTCCAACCGCCGCTTCCCCGCCGAATTCGACCGCGAAACCTACAAGTGGCGGCACCTGATCGAGAACCTCTTCGGCAGGCTCAAGGAATACAGAGGCATCGCCATGCGCTGCTGCAAGACTGATGAAAGTTTCAGCGCCTTCATTGCTCTCGCCGCAACCGTCGTCCGACTCCGGTGAACGTCAACACACCCTAGCATTACAGTTGCATTTTTCTCTCCGCTCTGAAGCAATGCGCCCCCATGACTCAGTGAGGGATCATGGATGGCGGGGTTGTCGGTCGAAGAGACGCTGGAGCTTTGGGCTTCCTCACTCCGTGAAGTAAAGGCTCGAATTCGGCCGCTGTTTACGCAGGAACGGGTTGCGGCATCGGCCGGTCAGTTTCTCGACGGCTTGTTGGGTGAGGAACGGCGCAAGACGGGTTGGATGCGGGCCGAAGCGGCTGGAGATCCGGGCCCCTGGCGTCAGCAGGCGATATTGGGTCGTGGCCATTGGGATGCCGACGCGCTGCGCGATATTGTGCGGGACTACGCCCTGGACACGCTGGCTGATCCCGAGGCGGTGCTGGTGATCGATGAAACCGGTTTTCTGAAGCAGGGCCACGCCTCCTGTGGGGTCGCGCGCCAGTATACGGGGTCGGCAGGAAAGATCACCAATTGCCAGATCGGCGTCTTCGCCAGCTACGTCTCGCGGCACGGACATGCTTTTATCGATCGGGCCCTCTATCTGCCGAAAGCATGGGCTGAAGCCCCGGTCAGACGAAGCCGGGCCCATGTGCCCGAGGCGGTGGAGTTCGCCACTAAACCTGCCATCGCCCGCAGCATGATCGAGCGCGTGCTCTCGGCCAAGGTTCCATTTTCCTGGGTGGCCGCCGACAGCGTCTATGGCGTTGGCAATATCGAAATAGCACTACGCCGCGCTGGAAAAGGCTATGTCCTGGGTGTCAGTTCCAAGCACGCCTTCAATTCCTGGGGGAAAGCCTATGCCGTCAGCGGGACGGCCGGGAGCATCGCGGGAGACTTGCCGCCCGAGGCTTGGCAGCGTCTTTCGGCCGGCGCGGGCACCAAGGGCGAGCGGCTTCACGACTGGGCCTACCTTGATCTCGCCGATCTCGATGCTGGCGAGTTTAATGCTGATCTCAGCGGCGTCTGGACCCGGGGCCTGCTGATCCGACGCAATATTGCCGATGGTGATCTGGCCTTCTTCACCACATGGTCGCCGCGGGGCACCACGATGGAGACGCTGGTCCGCGTCGAAGGGCATCGATGGGCGATCGAAGACAGCGTCGAGACCGCAAAGAATGAGCTCGGCCTCGATCATAACGAGACTCGCTCCTGGCATGGCTGGCACCGGCATGTTTCGCTGGTCATGCTGGCCTTCGCGATGATGGCCAGCATCCGCCATCATGCCAATGCCGCGCCGCCCAAAAAAACGATGCGCAAGACGAGGGCAGAACGCCAGAACTGATCCGCTGGTCGATCCAGGAAATCCGGCGCATCGCGAACCGCATGGCCCAGCGTCAGATCCAGGCAACTCAAATCATCGCCTGGTCAACCTGGAGAAGAGCCCATCAAGCCGCAGCAAGGCTCGCGCATATGCGCCTCAAATTGCAACTGTAATGCTAGAGCGGCGGTCGAAGCCTGCGACATGTTGCAGGCGACGAACAGCAGCCGTGAAGGTCGCGGACCCGCGTAGCCTTCGATGCCGCAAGGCTGATGCTCTGGCCGCCATTGCGGATGACGATCCTGACGGGCGATCCTGTCGCCCGCATGAACCGCTGATGCCAACCGGCTCTCGGGATCAGGGCTGCCGCAGGTGCTTCCTGCCTTTGCAAGCGCACCTTGGGGATCGGGACGTGCGTTCCTGTTGATCGGTGCACCTGATGCCGAGGCGGTCCGACCGGCCCGGAAAAGACCGGGGCCATGCCGGTCCTTTCCTTCTCCTTGCTCCCTCCCCTCAGGCCACCAGGGGCTTGTTGTTCTGGGCGTGCCGCATCGCAAGCTTTCGGGCCATGCGCCCCGAGGCCAGAAGCCGCGCGCCGGGGCGCACGAAGTCCGCGTTGCGCAGGTCGGGGAAAAGGGTGAGGATCTCCTCTCGCGCGGCCTTGCCGATCATGGTCAGGGCCTGCCTGCCGGGATGGAGCGACTCGGTTTCCGCGCCGTTGGACCAGACCACCTGATGGTCGTCGAACAGGAAGTGGACATAGGTGATCTCGTCCAGATCCTCGGCGATGTCGATGCCTTCGACCGGCAGAAGCTGCTTGGCCGCGACCAGGACCTCGTCTGCGCCGAACATCTTCTGCGCGATCTTCGATCGGACCAGAACCCGGTGCTGGGGCGAGACGATCAGGTCGGCATCGGGCGTGCTGCGGCCAAGCGCACCGGCCCTGATGCGGATCGGGCGCAGGTTCGGTGCGGCCTCAAGCTCGGCCGCGCCCAGGCTACGCTGCCCGATCCAGCGGATCGGCTGCAGCCCTGCATCGCGCGTCTGGACCTGGTCGCCCACCGCCAGCTTTCCCGCAGGAACCGGACCGCGGGCGGTCAGGATCAGCGCGTCCGCGCCAAAGCACACGACATTGGTGTTCGTATTGTCCAGCGTCTCCGCCGCAACCGCGTTGCCACCGTTACGAAGCACGAGATCGAGCGTCGGCAGTCCGTTCTGGCCGTTCAGAAGGTTCAGCCGGCCATCCGCCTGGTCGGCGCGCATCCAGGCCAGCGGGTTGTAGTACTGCTGGTCCGGGTTGGCGGCGTTCCAGCGGGCGAGGTTGGCCTCGTTGTAGAAGCCGGACAGGTCGATGAAGTCGCGGCTGTCGGCATCGGTGCCGGAATAGAAATCCGTGATCAGGTCGCCATCGCCCGCAACGAAGGTGTCGCGTCCCGATCCGCCGGTCAGCGTGTCCGCGCCCGCGCCGCCGTCCAGCGTGTCGGCCCCTTCGCCGCCCGTCAGGCTGTCCGCGCCTGCCCCGCCCGAAAGCAGATCCGCGCCCGTCCCGCCGTCGATGGTGTCGTTGCCGTCGCCCCCGTCAACCGTGTCGCTGCCGTCGCCCGCATTGACGAG
>ERZ500994.182-NODE-182-length-20505-cov-5.867090_pt1 | contig 20505 bp, 24 predicted proteins | sample MGYA00248878_ERZ500994 | MGnify/ENA primary metagenome ERZ500994 (study PRJEB25958, sample SAMN03398533) | human skin metagenome | study: EMG produced TPA metagenomics assembly of the Human Skin Microbiome Metagenome (human skin metagenome) data set. | reverse complement strand
GCGTGTTTTTCGCGAAGGAGCTCGACCGCCCCTGACCGAGATGATCCGGTTCATCAACGAGTACCGGGATGCCCGCCAGCCTGTGGCGGCGGTCGTGACGGTGCTATTCAGAGTCTGACCGGCTCCGTTTGGGGGCCGGTCAGACTCTATCGGGGCGTTGATCACCCGGCGCGCCCGGAGAACTTTGATTGCCCTGGCGGGGCTGATTCGTCACAATCCGCGAGAGAAGGTAGAGAAATGTCGCGCGCGGGGTGAACGGCCGTCCCAAACTCTTGGACGTGTCTGTTTGGTCACCCCCTTTCCAGTAGTACTCAATGAGGGGCTCATCTCAGTCTGTCCGGAAGCGCTTCGTTCGCCCACCAGGCGGCGAACGCTCCCGGGTCCATTCGCCCAGGCCGGGCCGCCATGGGCGGTGGGCCAGCGGGCCAGAGAGGTCTTCACGCCATTGCTGGCCGCCCGGCAAGCGGGAGGAGCCGGCCGAGCGGCGGACGGGGAGATGCGCTGGCGGCTCAGTCGGCCATTGCGCAGCGATGAGTGCCTCGAACTCCGCGGCCACCCACTCGGCATCAGAGCAGACCAGCTCGATGAATTCCTCCATCTGGGCATCGGTGGAGCATGCGCTCCAAGGATGCGTTTTCGTGGTCATGGCAACCTCCGAGAACGATCCTTAGGCGTCGATGGCCTGTCGGCCCCCTCCGCCTTTGGCGATCTCGATCTTGCGCGGCTTGGCCCGCTCGGCCACCGGGATCCGCAGCGTGAGCACGCCCGCGTCATAACTGGCCTCAATGTGCTCGGTGTCCAGGTTGTCACCGAGCACTAGCTGGCGGCTGAACGTGCCTCGCGCCCGCTCGGCCGCGAGCATCTCCTGGGTCTCGCTGCGTGTCGGGCGCTCTGCGCGAACGGTCACCACATTCCGCTCGACGTCGAGTTCGATCGCGTCCGGCGTGATACCTGGAAGGTCGAACTCCACAACGAACGTGTCCCCCTCGCGCCAAGCGTCCATGGGCATCGCGGCCGGGTGGGCCAACGTGCCGTTGCCTCGGAACAGCTGCTGGCTGAGCCGGTCGAGCTCGCGGAACGGGTCGGTACGCATCAGCAACTGGGCCATCGTTAACATCCCTCCTATGTCTTATCGGGGTGCCACTGACCTATCGCAGCGGCTATAGATTTCTTATAGCGCGAATGACACAATGCGTCAAGGGCAAGGGCAAGAAAAATAGGCGACTGCTGCTATGGGAAGCGAGCGCACTCGGTCCGACAAGACCCAGCACCCAATCCCAGACACGTAAACGGGGGCCAGCAATGATCGTTAACGAGGTATCAGTCGAGTGGGCTCCAACAGGACAGTCCGGTGCGGACCTCACACAGACGTTATCGGCCGACCAGGGCCGCGGCCGGCGACCTTACGTGTGCTTCAGGGGAGAGGATGTGCAGTGAGACGGGTCCGGGACGATCAGGGCGTCTACGGGATCTCGATGGCCGCGCAGTTGGCCGGGATGGGCGTACAACGGCTGCGGCTTTACGAGTCCCGCGGTCTACTTGAGCCCGATCGCACCGCCGGCGGTACCCGCCGCTACAGCCACGACGACCTTCGCCGGTTGCAGCGCATCGACGAGCTGCTCAAAGCTGGACTGAACTTAGCCGGCATCGCCCTGGTGCTCGACCTGCAAGAAGAGAACCAGCGCTTGCACCACCGCCTTCACCAATTACAAAACCGCACGTGAACACTTGAGTTAACAGAGCCAGAACAACCAACTGGGCTGAACCTGAAGCGTTCGGGATCGATGCCGCTTTCATACTTGCTGCTTCTCGGGGTTGAGGGCAGGCGTTCTCGTACCCCGCTGGAGGCAGCGATCAAGACGTTGTTGAAGCGCCCCAGGTCCGGCAGTACGTGAAGTCCATGACCCAGGTCCGGTTCCGCGCATGATGAGTCAGCTCGTCACGCGCACTGGCGTGAGCTCGTCGGCGATCGCGTCGACCGCCGTGCTTCGAGGTACGACGAGGATCCGCTCGCACGGTTCGTCGAGAAGCCCGTTGCCGAGCTGCTCCTTGAGCCGGCTCCAGCGGCGCCAGTGCCCGGCGAACGACGGGGCGCCGAGGACCCGGCCGCGCGCCTGCTGGCCACGAGTGGCCTCTGCTGGGGTGACGTCGATGAAGATCAGCGCAGGGCGCCACCCGCGAGCCCGCGCCAGCCGCACCAACGCCCGGCGAAGGCGCGTGCGCGTGCCGGGCTCGTGCACCACCAGCGGCCGCTTTCGCGGCCCCAGCATGACGAACCACAGGACGCGCAGCTGTGCGATCAGATGCACGAGCGGCCGGTAGCGACGGTAGGCGAGATCCGGAAAGTGCCCGCGTACCCAGCCGCGGGGCTGCTCGGGATCGAGAATCCGGGCGTGCGGTATCCGTCCGACGAGGGCACGCAGCGCGGTGGACTTGCCAGCGCCGGGTACTCCGGCCACCAGCACGAAGTCCGCCGGCGCGGTGGGGTCCATGCGTCCATTATCCGCTCGCCGGTCCCCTTTCGGCCTGTGCTCGGCCTGTGGATCGCGCGCTATCGCAGGTCGAGCCGGCGGCTGGCACACATGACGCACCTCACCCAGCCCCCCGCGGTCGGCAAGGCCCCAGACCTGTGTAACATTCAACCAACCATCCAGAGCGGCCGAGAGACTTGGCTTGTCGACGCCGCAGCAACCCGCGCCATGACGCAGGGTGCTAACGCCAAGGTCGATGGAGTTGATTCTCTTGAGCCTGACCTCTGCCCCACGCACCAGCACCACCGACGAGGCCGCACCGCTCGCACCTGACGTTGCCGCACCGCCGCTGTCGGTTGAGTTCCGTGACGTAGCACGGAAGTTTGGCTCGCATACGGTGCTGTCGGACATCGACCACCACATCGCGCCCGGCGCGATCGCCGCGATCCTCGGGCCGAGTGGCTCGGGCAAGTCGACGCTGCTGCGTCTGGCCGCTGGGCTCGACCGGCCGTCGCGTGGCGACGTGCTGATCGACGACCGTCCCGTCGCGGCGTACGACGACCGGTGCGCGGTCGCCTTCCAGGAGGCGCGCCTGCTGCCCTGGCGGACCGTACGCCGAAACATCGAACTTGGCCTGCCACGACGGGGAAATCCCACCGTCGTCGACCGTCTTCTCGAGCTGGTCGGGCTCGAGGGTTTCGCGTCCCACCGCCCTCGCGAGATCTCCGGCGGCATGGCCCAGCGTGTCTCGCTCGCGCGTGCCCTGGCGCGCCGACCCGGCGTGCTCCTGCTCGACGAGCCCTTCGGCGCACTCGATGCACTGACACGCTTGAAGATGCAGTCGCTGCTGCGCGATCTGCACCGCGCCGCGCCGTCGACCGTCGTCATGGTCACCCACGACGTCAGTGAGGCGATCACGCTCGCCGACACCATCCTCGTGCTCGGCAATGAAGGCTCCGGACCGTCGCGGATCGTCCGCACGGCGTACGTCGACGAGTCGTTGCGTTCCGACCCGGTCGCGGTCAACGCGCTGCACGGCGAGCTGCTCGCCTGTCTCGGCGTCCGCGAACCGTAGTCCGCTCCTGTCCCCTTCTGCTTGCTCGGCACCGGGAGTCTGCCCGGCGCTTCACTCCAACCGCTAGGAATCCCACTTATGTCTGTCATCCCCCGCCGTCGTGCGCTGCGCAACACGGTCGCCGGCGTACTCTCCCTCGCTCTCGTCACGCTGGCCGGCGGATGCGTCGCCGGTGAGTCGAGCGCCGAGGAAGGGTCGTCGTCGACCGTCACGATCGACTTCGCGACGTACAACCCGATCAGCCTGGTACTGAAGGAAAAAGGCTGGCTTGACGATGCTCTCGCAGAGCAGGATGTCACGCTCGAATGGGTGCAGTCGGCTGGTTCGAACAAGGCCAACGAGGCACTGCGCTCGGGCGCGATCCAGGTCGGCTCGACCGCCGGATCGGCCGCGCTGCTGGCCCGCTCGAACGGCTCGCCGATCAAGACGATCGACATCTACTCCCAGCCGGAGTGGTCCGCGCTCGTGACGACCTCCGGATCAGCGATCACCTCCGTCGCCGACCTCAAGGGCAAGCAGGTCGCAGCGACCAAGGGCACCGACCCCTACTTCTTCCTCGTGCAGGCACTCGCCACCGAGGGGCTGACGACCAGCGACATCACGGTGCAGAACCTGCAGCACGCCGACGGTTGGGCCGCGCTCCAGAACGGTTCGGTGGACGCCTGGGCCGGGCTCGACCCGATCATGGGCAATGCCGAAACCGCTGGTGCCACGCTGTTCTATCGCAACGTCGACTTCAATACCTACGGTTTCCTCAACGCCACCGAAGACTTCCTCGAGTCACAGCCCGAGGTTGCGCAGACGATCGTGAACGCCTACGAGGCGGGCCGTGAGTGGGCTCTGGCCAACCCGGAGGAGACCGCACAGATCCTCGCTGATGCGGCCGGAATCGACCTTGCCGTCGCGACGACCGTCATCACCGAACGTTCCAACCTCGACGTCGAGTCCGTGCCGGGTGAGGCACAGATCGGCGTACTCGAGAAGATCGGTCCCACGTTCGTCGAGCTCGGTGACGTCACCGACCAGGAAAAGGTCGACAAGGCGCTCGACTCGCTGCTCGAGCCGAAGTACGCCGAAGAGGCCGACCCGTCGGCGGTGTCGACCGGATGAGCACGCCCACGAAGCGCACTTCGGCTGCGCCGCAGGGGATCTCGTCGGCAGGGCGCTGGTACGAGCGGCGTTCGGCCCGCATCGCGCTCGGTGCCGTCGTACCGCTGATCTTGCTCACTGCCTGGCAGATCACCACCAGCGCTGGGATCTTCACCTCGGTGCAGCTGCCCTCGCCCGGCTCCGTCATCGACGCCGGTGTCGAGCTGCTGCAACGCGGCGAGCTGCTCAGGCACATCGCGATCAGCGTGCAGCGCGTGCTCATCGGTTTCGCGATCGGTGGCTTGCTCGGGCTGCTCGTCGGCGCGCTGGTCGGCCTGTCACCGCTCGCCTCGGCGCTGCTCGGCCCGGTCATCGGCGCGATCCGCGCGGTGCCGTCATTGGCATGGGTGCCGCTGCTGGTGCTGTGGATGAAGATCGGCGAGGAGTCGAAGGTCACGCTGATCGCCATCGGCGCGTTCTTCCCGGTCTTCACCACCGTCGCGGCCGCGCTGCAGCACGTCGACCGCAGCCTCGTCGAGGCAGCGCGGGCGTTCGGGCTGCGTGGCGTACGCCTCCTCACCCAGGTCCAGCTACCTGCGGTGATACCGGCAATCTTCAGTGGCGCACGCCTTGCGCTGGCGCAGGCCTGGCTGTTCCTGGTCGCTGCCGAGCTCATCGCATCGTCGATGGGTCTGGGATTCTTGCTCACCGACTCGCAGAACAACGGCCGCACTGACCGGCTGCTGCTGGCGATCGTGCTGCTCGCCGTACTCGGCAAGCTCACCGACGCGCTACTCGGGCTCGTGGAGAGATGGGCGGCCCGCCGCTGGGGCGGATGACCCTCGGTAATGTGAGCAGACCGGGCCGTGCCCGATCCGCGACCGAGGGAGAAGATCATGCCGAAGCCTGAGTGGCTACAGAACCCGTGGCGGCAGAACCCGTGGTTTGAGTCGGTGGCCGTCGCTCAGGAACGTGCCCGCAAGCGGTTGCCAAAGCCGGTGTACGGCGCGCTCGTCGCCGGGTCGGAGCGCGGCCAGACGATCGAGGCCAACGAAGACGCGTTTGCCGCGATCGGCCTGGCGCCGCACGTCGTCGGCCAGCACCCGGAGCGGGTCCTCAGCACCACGGTCTTCGGCCAGGATGTCTCGCTGCCGGTCCTGATCAGCCCGACCGGAGTGCAGGCGGTGCACCCCGAGGGTGAGGTCGCGGTCGCGCGTGCCGCCGCGGCACGCGGCACGATCATGGGGCTGTCCAACTTCGCCTCGCGTTCGGTAGAAGACGTGACCGCGACCGGTGCCAACACCTTCTTCCAGATGTACTGGACCGGCGACCGCGACACGATGATCCAGCGCATGCAGCGCGCCCACGCCGCCGGCGTCAAGGGCCTGATCGCGACCCTCGACTGGTCGTTCTCCATGGGCCGCGACTGGGGCAGCCCGGAGATCCCCGAGAAGGTCGACGTCAAGACCGCCGTGCGAATGGCGCCGCAGGTCATCACGAAGCCGAAATGGCTGTGGGCGTTTGGCAGCACGGGCAAGATCCCGGATCTCACCGCGCCGAACCTCGCGCCGCCCGGCGGCCCCGCGCCGACGTTCTTCGGCGCCTACTACGAGTGGATGACCACTCCCCCTCCGTCGTGGGAGGACGTGGCGTGGATGCGCGAGCAGTGGGCACAGATCAGCGGTACGCCGTTCGTGCTGAAGGGTGTCGGTCGCGTCGATGACGCGCAGCGGGCCGTTGATGCTGGTGTCGCTGGGATCTCGGTGTCCAACCACGGCGGCAACAACCTCGACGGGACGCCGGCCGCGATCCGCATGGTCGCGCCGATCGCCGCGAAGGTCGGCGACCAGATCGATGTCGTCATGGACGGCGGCGTACGCCGCGGCTCGGACGTCGTCAAGGCGCTCGCGCTCGGCGCCAAGGCCGTGATGATCGGTCGCGCCTACCTGTGGGGGCTCGCGGCGAACGGGCAGGCTGGCGTGGAGAACGTCCTCGACATTATGTCCGGTGGCATCGACTCGGCGCTGCGTGGGCTGGCCCTCGGCTCGGTGCACGATCTGCGCGAAGAGCACCTGTTGGTCCCGGAGGGGTTCCACCGCGCGCTTGGTGCCTCGTAGCTTCCCTGACATATTGGCGATCTTTCGGTGAGCACGTCGCGGCGCCTGCCGGACGGTTTCGTGGTGCGGCTGCGCCCCGACGTACGCCATCCCTCGCCTTCGGTATTGCTCGGCGGAGCGCCGCTGCGCGTGCTGCGCTTGCGGCCGGCGGCGCTGCAGCTGTTTTCCGGTGACCGGCTGACCGTTCGTGACGCGGTCACCGACCGGCTCGCGTCTCGGCTGCTTGATGCCAACCTCGCCGACCCCGTCGTTGAGGTCTTCGGGGTCGATGCGTCTGAGCTGACGGTGGTCATCCCGGTGCGCGATCGACCCGCGCAGCTCGCCCGCGCGCTGGTCTCGCTCCGCGGGCTTACGTGCATCGTCGTCGACGACGCATCGGTCGACTCTGCCGCTATTGCTGAGGTTTCCGCGGCATACAGCGCCTCCGTGGTCGTGTTGCCGCACAACGTCGGTCCGGCTGGTGCGCGCAATGCGGGTCTGGCACGGGTCGCCACGCCGTACGTCGCGTTCGTCGACTCCGACGTCGCCGTGTCGCCGGAGGCGTTGCTGAGGCTGACTCGGCACTTCGCCGACCCTCAGGTCGCCCTCGTCGGGCCCCTGGTCCGCGCGCGGTCACTTTCGGATTCCCCACGGTGGTTCGAGCGATATGACGAGATCGCGTCCTCGTTGTCGCGCGGCGCGGTTGGCGGGTCGGTGCGGCCGGGGACGGCTTTGGGCTGGTTGCCGAGTGCATGTCTGGTGGGACGGACCGGCGTACTCGCCGACCTGCCGTTTGCCGCCGAGATGCGCGTGGGTGAGGACGTCGACCTCGTGTGGCGGCTGGTGGATGCCGGTTACGTCGTACGGTATGACCCGTCGCAGTCGGCCGAGCACGACACCCGCGAGACGCTTGGGGCGTGGCTGCGGCAGAACTTCAGCTATGGCACGAGCGCGGCCGACCTCGCTGCGCGGCACGGCGCCAAGGGCGCACCCGCGGTGATGTCGGTGTCGATGGCCCTTGCTGCCGGCGCGCTGTTGTTACGTCGGCGCTGGTCGGCGCCGCTCGCGGCGGCGGCAGCTGCGGCGAGCGGTCGCCGGGTTGCGCAGACTCTGCCGGATCTTCCTCGACGCCCAGCTCTCTTGGCGCGCCTGGTGGCTCGTGGCCTCGGGTGGGCGCTGCGCCAGCAGTCTGGTCTGTTGCTGCGGCACTGGTGGCCGCTGGCGTTGGTCGGCGCGGTGGTCAGCCGCTCAGTGCGGCGAGCGCTCGTCTCCGCGCTGGTCATCGACTACGTGGTGTGGCGCGCGGAGCACGGGCGGGCGCCGTACTCGCCGCTCGCACGACGGTTAGACGACCTGGCTTATGGCGCCGGGCTGTGGACGGGAGCGTGGCGGCGCCGGTCGGTCGCCAGCCTGCTCCCCCGCCGGCCCGGGTAGCCGCCGAATTGGACGAGAGCGGGAGGCTCACGGCGTATATCGACGCCAGTACCCCGCTCTCGTCCATTTCGGTCAGGATTCGGCGCGCAGGCGGGGCACGACGTCCTCGGTGAACTGGGTCAGGAACCGCTCCTGGTCGTGGCCGGGTCCGTGGAAGATCAGGTGGTCGAAGCCGGCGTCGATGTAAGGCTGCAGACCGGCCATCGCCTCGTCCGGACTCGATGCGACGATCCAGCGCTTGGCGACCTGCTCGATCGGCAGCTCGTCGGCGAGCCGCTCCATCTCCTGCGCCGAGCTGACCGAGTGCTTCTGCTCCGCAGTGAGCGACAGCGGTGCCCAGAAGCGGGTATTTTCCAGCGCCTGCTGGGGATCTCGGTCGTAGGAGATCTTGACCTCGAGCAGGCGCGCGACAGTCGGCACGGGCTTGCCGGCGGCTTCTTCGCCTTCGGCGACCGCCGGCAGCAGCTTGTCGGTGTAGAGATCCATGCCCTTGCCGGACGTGCAGATCATCCCGTCGCCCATGCGTCCGGCGTACTTGGCGACGACAGGTCCGCCCGCCGCGACGTAGACCGGAACCTCAACCTCGGGACGGTCGTAGATCGACGCCCCGACGAGCTGGTAGTAGTCGCCTTCGAAATCGACGTCGTCTTCACTCCAGAGCTTGCGCATCAGCCGCACCGCCTCACGCAGCCGGGCAAAGCGTTCCTTGAAGTCCGGCCACTCCATGCCGGAGACCGCGATCTCGTTGAGCGCCTCGCCGGTGCCGACGCCGAGGATGACGCGGTTGTCGGTCAGCAGCGCCATCGTGGCGAACGTCTGCGCGACGACGGCGGGGTTGTAGCGGTACGTCGGAGTCGTCACGCTGGTGCCGATCTTCACCCGATCGGTCCGCTCGCCGACGGCCGCCATCCAGGTGTACGCCGACGGAGCGTGCCCGCCCTCGTGCCGCCACGGCAGGAAGTGATCCGAGGCCCAGACGCTGTCGAGTCCGAGCTCCTCGGCGCGTACGGCGTACTCGACGAGGTCCCGCGGCCCAAACTGCTCAGCCGATGCCTTGTATCCCAGTGTCAACGCCATGCCTACTCCTCGCGTGGTTTCCTCGGGCTAGATCGTGGATCCGCAGCTCCAAACTATCGCGGCCCGGTCCAGTACATAGATCACGTCGCCCGCGCTGGCCCGGCGACACGAAAGAACACTCAATGAAGCCCCAAATCCCTCCAATGTTGGATCGCTCGTATCGCGCCCGGATGCGCCGCCAGCTGTGGGCACCTGACGGCGCTCTATCACCTCTCAAAGGTGAGCCCGCAGTAGCGCTCCCCATACCCAAGACCGATCGGGCCGCACCCGCTCGCGCCAAGAAGGTTCAGTGCGGAGGCTAAGCTGGCCGCAGAGGACCGCCTGTATCGAAGTCGATGCGTGAAGCGAGTCGAGCTGCAAGGAGAAGACCGTGGCCGATGCCCCGACCGTGACCGGCCTTGAGCGCGAGCTTGAGGCCGCCCGTCGTACCATCTCGACCGATAGTTATCCGATGAGCATCGGGGAACTGACCAATATGTATCGGGACGGCGAGCTCATCATCCGCCCAGAGTTTCAGCGTCTTTTCCGTTGGGACCAAGAACAAAAGTCACGACTTATCGAGAGCATTCTACTCGGCATTCCGAGGATTTTGCGATGAAATTTCATCTTATCGATTACGATCTCGTTCGTCAGCGAAACATGATCGCTCACGGAGAGTTGTTGGATTTAAATGTAGACGCATATCAGGAGACTCACGACGAGGTGAGGCAGCTACTTGTAAGCTTTACCGACCAGTTGATGAATCTCGCGGTCAGTCGCGCGTTCGAACGCAATCTGACGTAAATCGTAGAGGGCGGTGGCGGGCCCGAGTAGGCGACCCTGAGCCGGCGGACCACGTTCAGGCCGAAGGTGGTCGCGCCACTGCTCTGCGGTAATCATCTCTCCAGTCGTGCCCAGGAAATGACAAGTACGGGCGCTCGATCGACAAACCGGAAGGATGCGGTCGTACGGGCCTCGTCCGGTGGGGCGGGCGGGACTTGAACCCGCGGCCGATGGATTATGAGTCCACTGCTCTAACCAGCTGAGCTACCACCCCACGCGCCGTACGGCGCTCGACCATCGTAGTCGGGGTGCGACAATGGTCCGCGACGCGCCAGTACGTATGAGGAGAATCCGCTGAGTCCCGACGACGCCCCAACCTCTCGGGACAACGACGTTCCCGCGGAGCCCGACGAAACCGACCGCTCCCCCGAAACCGAATCGGCTGCCGCCGCGAATCGCCCGCGATCGCGCGTCACGCTGTTCGTGGTGATCGTGGTGATCACGCTGCTTATTGACCAGGTCAGCAAGATGGTCGCCATCGAGACGTTGGCCGACCGCGCGCCTATCGAGCTCATCCCCGGTTTCCTGTCGCTCACGCTCGTCTTCAACCCGGGCGCCGCGTTTGGCATGGGTAGCTCGATGACCATTGTGCTGACGCTCGTCGCGCTCGTGGTCTGCATCGTCGTCGCCCGGATCGCCCGCAAGCTTCGCGACGGGTTCTGGGCCGTTGCGTTGGCGCTCTTGCTCGCGGGCGCGCTCGGCAACCTCATCGACCGCATCTTCCGCGCGCCGGCCCCGTTTCGCGGACACGTCGTCGACTTCCTGAACTACAACGGCTGGTTCGTCGGCAACCTCGCCGACGTCGCGCTGACCATCGCCGCCGCGATGATGATCATTCGTACCTGGCAAGGTGTCGCGGTCGACGGGACGCGCGAGTCGGACAAGTCGAAGAAGTCCTGAGGTCCGCGGCGGGGGTCTCGACGACGCTCGTCGCTAGCGCTCCTCCCTGCTCGACCACCAATAGGGTCGGGGTCTCGACGACGCTCAGGCCTTGGGGGCCTTCGCTGGTTCTCCTGAGCAGGCGCGAGGTACGAGCGCCGTGTCGAAGGGCTCGACCACCGGGATGGGGTCTAGGGGTTGAGGACGGGGCGGAGGTCTTCGAGCTTGTCGAAGAGGTGCCAGACGTAGTTGCCGCCGCCGGCCTCGCGATGCGGATGCAAATCAGCCAGAGCAGGATCGTTGACATAGCTGTCGAACGCGTCCTTGGACTCCCACTCGACCACGATGATCACCTGGCGCGGCTCGATCTCGCCGGTCATGCTTTCGCGGAACTTCCCCAGCGCAACGACCTTCCCGCCGTGCGCGGCGACCTCCTTCGCCGAGCGACGAGAGTAGGCCAAATACTCGTCGCGATCGGCCACATCAAACAGGTTCAGCGCGTAGACCGCTTCAGTGCTCATGCCCTCAGCCTGCCACGCGTCATCGAGCGCACTGCAGGGCACGTTCGGCGTACCTGCGCAGAGCCTGCTGCAGCGGTGGGCAGTCGATGACCCGGAAGTCCAGGTCAAGGCGCATGAGATGCACGGCGAGTACGTCGGTAGAGTCGGCGCCCACCACCAGTCGCGTCCGCCCATCACCGAGCGACGTCACCGTGCCGACCGACGGCGGGATTCGCTCGCTGACCGTTTCGGCATCGGCCTCGACCTCCAGCGTCGCGACGACGTCGTACGGCGACTGGGTGATCGACCGGCGCACGTAGTGCTCAACGTCCGGCGCCGGCCGCGGGGCAAACCGGAACGTCGTCGCGCGCACGTGCTCCATCCGGTCAAGGCGCAACGTCCGCCAGTCGTCGCGGCCGAGGTCAAAACCGACCAGGTACCAGCGATTTCGGGTCGCCGCGAGCCGGTACGGCTCCAGGCGCCGCTCCGTCTCGTTGCCCGCCCGGTCGACATACCGCACATCAATCTTGACCGACTCGCGTACGGCGCGCGCCAGTGTCAGCAGCAGGTCCGGGTCCACCTGCGAGCCACGCGAGTCCAGCGTCAGCGTCGCCTCCTGCACCGCCGAAACCTGCGCGCGCAGTCGCGGCGGCAGCACCTGGTCGAGTTTGCCCAGCGTGCGCACGGCCGCCTCACCGATTCCCGCCACAGTCCCGGTCGCGGCCAGCCGCAGGCAGACCGCGACGGCGACGGCTTCGTCCTGGTCGAGCAGCAGCGGCGGGAGCGCGCGACCCGCACCGAGCCGGTAACCACCTCCGGCTCCGCGCTCCGCTTCGACTGGATATCCCAGCTCCCGCAGGCGATCCACGTCGCGCCGGATCGAGCGAGTCGTGACCCCGAGCCGTTCGGCGAGCTCGGTGCCGGACCACACGGAGCGACTCTGAAGCAAGCCGAGCAGCTGAAGCAGACGAGCGGTCGTGTCAATCATGCCCACCAGCATGCCGGATACAGCGGACAGTATCTGTCCTATATGACCGACACGATGGATCTATCGACAACGACGAGGCAAGGAGCACCAGATGCCCGCACACGTGCCATCCCTGACAACGGAAGCCGCGCTACTTGCGGCGTACATCAACCAGCAGCTCGACGGCGTCGCGCACGCCGCCTACGGACTGACCGAGGAGCAGGCGCACGCGACGCCGACCACAAGCGCGCTGTCGATCGCCGCGCTGCTCAACCACACGACACGTGCCTCCGCAGCGTGGCTCGACCGCGTGGAAGCCGCCCCCGACCTGCCGGCCAACAAGCCCGCGAGCATGGAGGAAGCCGCCGCCCAGCACGCGGCCGAGTGGCAGACGACCGCCTCGCTCGACGAGCTGCGCGCGGCGCTGGTGGACCTGCAGGCGCGGGTGACCGACGTGTGCGAGCGGGTCGATCTCACCGTCGCGGTCCCGGTGCCCTCGGATGCGCCGTGGTGGCCGCAAGGCGTCGAGTCGTGGCAGGTGCGCTGGGTGCTGCTGCACCTGGTCGAGGAGATCGCCCGGCACGCCGGCCACGCCGACATCATCCGCGAGTCGCTCGACGGTGCGACCATGTATGAGTTGAAGGCAGGGGCCGAAGGATGGCCCGAGACGCCATGGCTCAAGCCCTGGAAGCCGGAGGTGGCCGCGTCGTGAGAGCAGAACTCGATCAGCTGACCTGGCACTGGAGCAACCAGCTGCGCCCGCGTCTCGACGGGCTCACCGACGAGGAGTACCTTTGGGAGCCCGTCGCCGACTGTTGGTCGGTACGCCGACGCACGGCCACGGCTCCGCACACGGCGACCACGCGAGCCGGCGGCGGTGAGTGGGCAGTCGAGTTCGCTGTTCCGCCACCGAATCCCGAGCCCGTGACCACGATCGCGTGGCGACTCGCGCACGTCATCGTCGGCGTACTCGCCGTCCGCACCTACAACCACTTCGACGGGCCAGAAGCGTCCTACGAAAGCTGGGAGTACGCCGGCTCCGCGGCCGACGCGCTCGCCCAGCTCGACGCGGCGTACGACGGGTGGGTGCGCGGCGTCGAGTCGCTCAGTGACGCTGCGCTGCAGGAGGCGATCGGTCCCGCTGAAGGACCGTGGGCCGACCGCTCGATGCAGGAGCTCGTGCTGCATATCAACCGGGAGGTCATCCACCATGGAGCGGAGATCGCCCTGTTGCGGGACCTTTACCGCGCGCAGCCGTCATCCGGTGATCGAGCAACGAGCGAGCGCTAGTGCGCAAGGAGTGCGGTCTGTAAGGATGGCGGGGTGGCCTATGCCTACACCAACCTGACGAGCGCGCTCGGTGATCGCGATTCGCCGCTGCGGCAGTACCTTTACCAAAGTTTCCCCCATCGACGCGAGATTCAGCGCGCCTACCGGGAGTCCGCCGGGCCGCTGCTCGTCGACAGTCGCGGCGGTGATCCGGCGTTGGTCGGCGCCGCGTTCGACTTCGGGGTGCGCTACACGCTGCGACCGCGCTATGTCGACGAGATGATGTTCATCGGACTCGCCGGCGACCAGCGTCACGTCGCCGTTGTCCTCGAGGTCGCACAGGCCGCAACACGTTCGGCGACGCACGGTGACTCGGACCTTCTGGTCCGAGCCTGCTGGGCGCTCGCGCTGACCACCGAGGTCTACCGCGCAGGTCAAGTGCCGCCGACATCGCCGCTATATCGGCGTATTCGTCGCCGTCGCTTCACCGCCGAGGCGCTGCTCGATCTTGCCCCGGACGCAGCCGTCACCGAAGTCAGCGAGCTGCTGCAGCTCGCCAGCGAGCGTCTTTATCCGAGCCTGGTGCCCTCCGAGCCGGTGTTACCGGGTCCGCGCTTCGACGCCTCGGCGCTCGTCGCGGCCGACGCCGACCTGATCGTGGGTGACCAGCTCGTTGAGCTCAAGACCCGGCTCGGCGTACGCCGCAGTGACGGCACGCGCGCGGATACCCTCAGCGGGCGCGACCTCTACCAGGTGATCGCCTACGCACTGCTCGACACGTCGGACGAGTACGCCGTACAGCGACTCGCGCTCTATTCCGCTCGTTACGGCCATCTCGCGCAGTGGCGACTCACCGACCTGCTCGCCGAGCTGGCGGGTCGGCCGGTCGATCTCACTGCCGAGCGCGAGCGCGTCTGGCGGATCCTCGGTGGCTAGATTCCAGGCGGGGCAGGGAATCCGCCGGCCTGCTCCTCTACGACGCGCGCGACCTGCAGGCACGTCCCGTCGTCGAAATGCCGTCCGATGACCATCAACCCGACGGGGAGCCCGTCGACGAGCCCTGCGGGAACGCTGGTCGCCGGATGGCCGGTCACGTCGAACGGCGCGGTGTTGGGGATCATCTCGAGCGCCCGCGCCACCTGGGTCGCCAGGTCGGCGTCCGCATCAGGGATCTCCGAGGCGATGATCGGCAGCGTCGGCATGACGAGTACGTCGTAGCGCGCCAGCGCGTCGTCGTACGCCTGCCGCATCGCCGGCACGAGGTTCTGCGCCATCGCGTACGCCGAACCGAAGTTGGTCTGCAGCGACTGAGCGCCGGTGAGCATCACGAGCTTGGTCGTCACCGACAGCTTGTCCGGCATCTCGCGCCATCGCTGGCCGTAGTAGGCCATCAGCTCCGGGTCATACCAGCCAGGAACGTTGTAACCGTAGGCATTTCCCTCGATCATCTGCACAGTCGCACCGTCCGTGGCGATCACATTCCACACCGCGAACGCGTCGCGGTGCTCGGGGATGCTGACCTCCTCGACGATCAGCCCGGCCTCGCTGAGCCGCTGCGCCGTCGCGCGCACGGTCTCATCGACGCCGGGCTGCGAGAGGTCCGGGATGCCGAATCCCTCGGTTACGATGCCGACCTTCAGCCCGGTGGCGTCGCGGTTCATCTCCTCGACGTAGTCGCCCGGGCTGATCCCGGCGGGCTGGCGCGGGTCCTTGCCGTCGTCGTACCCGGCGAGTACGCCGAGCATCACGGCGGCGTCCTCGACCGTTGCGGTCATCGGGCCGAGGTGGTCGATCGTGCGTTCGATCGGAAAAGCCCCGGTATATGGGACAAGTCCGTGCGTGGGCTTATGTCCGACGATGCCGCAGAAGGCCGCCGGCATGCGCACGGATCCACCCTGGTCACCGCCCAGCGCGATGTCGACCTCGCGGGCCGCGACGAGGGCACCACTGCCAGCCGACGACCCGCCGGTCGTGCGCGAGGTGTCCCACGGGTTGCGAACCGGTCCGGTGTCGTTGGTGTGGCTGGCACCAGAGAAGCACAGGCTCTCGCATACCGACTTGCCGGTGATCGTCGCTCCGGCATCGAGCAGCCGCTGCACGACGGTGGCGTCGTACGACGGGGTGAATCCCTCGACGGTCACCGTGCCGTTCATCATCGGCACGCCGCCGACTGAGACATTGTCTTTGATAGCAACGGTTTTTCCGGCTAACGGCCCGTCGGCAGCGCCCTTGATCTCGGTGCGCACATACCACGCCCCAAGCGGGTTGTCGCCGGCGTCGCGGTAGCTGCGGTCCGTCACCGGCGCTGGCTTCGACTGACCGTAGAGCTCCTCGACGCGGTCGTACGCCGCCGAGCTCGCGTCGATCAGCGCCGCATAGACCTCCTTCTGCGTGCCGTCCAGCGTCATTCCGAATCGACTGGCAAGCGCGGGAAGATCGTCTGGGCTCGGCTTCGCGAACGGCATGGTCGCTCTCTTCCACTCGGGGGCGCAGGCCGGGACCAGCCCACTGCTTACAGGCTAGGCAGGTGCGCGTGGGGCGCACAAGAGCACCACGCAGGCGGCCAGCCTGGCGACCAGGACCGCGTTACTCGCGATCGCTATCGCGCCGATAGTCCGGGTGAGGGCACGGCATCGACCCGAGTCCACCGGGCCACGCTCTAGCATGAGCGCATGAGAGCCGTTCACATCGCAACCCTCGACGGCCCCGAAGCCGTCTCGGTCGTCGATATCGACACCCCAAGCCGCAAACCACACGAGGTGCTGATCGAGGTGTACGCCGCGGGCGTGGCATTTCCCGAAGTGCTGCAGTCCCGCGGCAAGTACCAGATCAAGCCCGACCTGCCGTTTGTGCCCGGAGCCGAGATCGCCGGCGTCGTAGTCGAAGCTCCCGACGACGCGCACGTGCGGGCCGGTGACCGGGTTGCTGCGCTGTCCATGCTCGGCGGTTTCGCCGAGTACGCCGTCGCAGCGCCAGACCGGGTCTTCAAGATCCCGGACAACCTGAGCTTCGAGCAGGCGGCAGCTCTGCCGTTCAACTACATGACGGCGCACTTCGCTCTGCTGCCGCGCGGCCGGATGGCGTCCGGCGAGACGGTCCTCGTGCACGGCGCGGCCGGCGGAGTCGGCACCGCGTCCATCCAGGTGGCGAAGGCCTTCGGAGCGGGGAAGGTCATCGCGGTGACCTCGACCGACGAGAAGGGCGCCATCGCCACCGACGCCGGCGCCGACGAATACGTGCTCGCCGACGGGTTCAAGGACGCCGTGAAGAACGCGACCAACAACGAGGGGGTCGACATCGTGGTCGATCCGGTCGGCGGTGAGCGGTTCACTGACTCGCTGCGCTCCCTGCGCGCGGGCGGCCGCGTCCTTGTCGTGGGCTTCACCGAAGGCTCGATTCCCGAGGTCAAGGTCAACCGGCTGCTGCTCAACAACATCGACGCTGTCGGCGTCGGGTGGGGCGCCTACGCCGCCACACGACCCGGCTACTTCGCGTGGCAGTGGGACGAGCTGGAGCCCAAGGTCGCGAGTGGTGAGCTCAGCCCGCCCATCGGTGCGACGTTCGGCATGGACGAGGTAACCCAGGCGTTGTTGACGATTGATGAGCGCCGCGCCACCGGAAAGATCGTGCTCACCGTTCGCTGACCCCTGGCAGACCGGGCAGACCGAGCAGTGATCGCCGGCGGTCGCGCGCGGGGGCGTCAGTCGGAGCGCGAAGTTGCCTCCAGGCCGGCGATCTCCTCGGCGGTGCGGCGTACGGCGTTATGACCGGCGAGTTCGGCGGGTACGACGATGTGCCGGGCACGCAGGTACTCGCACACCGCTTTGCCGATCTGGTCAACACGGGTGTTGGAGGATCCCGCCGTACCCAGCAGTCCGCGCAGTACAAAGTGCACCGCGCCGATGCCTTCCATCTCGTGGCGCACGATGTCGAGGTCCTTGGCCTCGGGGATGAGCCGGCGGATCTCGTCGGTCGAGAGCGCCTGCCTCAGCCACGTCCACACAGCGGGGTCGCGCGACCAGACACCGACGTTGCTGTTACCACCCTTGTCGCCGCTGCGCGCGTAGACGAGCTGGCCAAGCTCGACCGTCGCGGTCTCCCCTTCGATCGGCTGCTGCGCTGGCTCGTTGTGGACGGGCTGGCTCGGTTCGCTGCTCTCGGTCGGTCGAGGCGCGTCCTCGCGCCGGCCATCCGAATGAACCACCACGTGTGCGACGTACTCGCTGGGCACCAGCGCGGGCCAGTAGTCGATCTGCGGAGATGGCTCGGTGCGCCACGGCGTAGCGCCGTCGTGGAAGAACCCAGGTATACCTTACAAGTAGAGTTCGCCGAGGCGGCGCGCAAGGCCAAACTTCTTGAGCGTCTCGGCATCGTCGGCGACCGCCATGAAGCGGACCGGCACGGTCGCCTCCCACTGGGTCTGCGGATCAACGGCTGGTACGCCGAGCGCAGCCACCTCCAGACGCACGTCATCGGCAACCCCGTCGCCTTCGACCTGCGCGCGCAGCAGCTCGACCTTGGCCTCCACGTCGGGCGCGGTCGCGAACACCGTGTTGGTGATCGTGTAGCCGACCTTCGCGAACGCCGCGACCTTCGCGGTCGGTGGCGGCGGCGAGCCGGTGATCCCGCCGAGTACGACGCGGTCTTTACCGTCCGGGGTGAGCGTCACGCCGTCGAAATGCACCGTTACGTCGGGGTTCAGGTAGCGAACGCCCTGCAGCTCGTAGAGCAGCTGCGCTGTCACGGTGTCCGGTGTGACCGCGCCACCGTCTCGCTCGTGCTTGGTCATGACCGCCGTACCGTCCTCGGCGATCTCGGCGATCGGGAAGCCGGGTCGCTGCATGTGCGGGATCGCCTGGAACCCGGAGAAGTTGCCGCCGGTGGCATGCGCACCGCACTCGATCAGGTGCCCCGCAGCGACGGCGCGGGCGAGCTGGTCCCAGTCGTCGGTGGCCCACTCGTGCCACCATGCGGCGGGGCCCGCGATCAGCGAGGCATCCGTGACCCGTCCGCATACGACGATGTCGGCGCCAGCTTTCAGCGCCGTCGCAATCCCCCACCCGCCGAGGTAGGCGTTGGCGGTGATCGGCTCGTGGCCCCACGAAGACAGCGGTTGCCGCGAGTCGAGATGGGTCAGCGGTTCGCCAGCTTCCTGCCAGGTGGCGAGGTCCGCGAGCACGTTATCGCCTTCTGTATGTGCGATGTTGAGCTCAACCCCGTCCTCCGCGCAGACCTCGCGGAGCCGCTGGGCGAGGCCGGCGGGGTCGAATCCGCCAGCGTTGGCAACGATTTTGATGTCACGCTCGGCGATGACCGGCAGGTTCGGGCGGAGCTGGTCGACGAAGTATCCGACGTACCCGTCACGACCGGACCTGCGCTGACCGGACAGGGCAGCGAGGGTGAACTCGGCCAGGTAGTCGCCGATCGCGACATCGACCGGATCGCCGGTCACTGCCTCGGTGAGCCCGGTGTAGCGGTCACCGAGGTAGCCGGAGAAGCTGGCGATGCGAATGGGCGTGGGGACATGGACGCGGCCTCCAGTGCAGCGGTACGACCGTCGGGTCGTCTTTCTATAGAACTTATCGCCCCGGCCACGCGTCGATACATTGTCCCTGCACCGGGCGCCTCGCGAACCGGTGCGACGTTCAGGAGGTCCACATGATTCCGATGGCTGCGCCGATGCTGCTGTACGGGTTGACAGTGCTCGGGCTCGTGCTGCTCATTCCGAGCCTGACCGCGTCCGTCGTACTCGGCGCGCTGGCGATCCCCAACATGCTGTGGGTGCCGGCGTTGCTCGCGATGGGGTGGGGTGCGGACGGCACACTGCCGATCGGGATCTGCTTTGCGCTGCTGATCGGGGCCGCGATTGCGCGACGAGTGACCGCGCCGTCGCCAGGGCCGACACCGGATGCCGACGGCGCGGCCGACCCTGACAGGGGATGCGAGGCGTTTGGGTCGAGGGTTTCACGGGTATTCGGTACGGCGTACCGGAAATGATGGCTGTCGCCAGCGCTTTCGGACTGGATCGGCAAAGCCCTGGCCGAGCAAAGTTGCTGGACCAGGGCTTATGTTGCTCCCCTACTTGGACTCGAACCAAGAACCCTTCGATTAACAGTCGAATGCTCTGCCAATTGAGCTATAGGGGATCGCGTAACGACCGATAAACGATACCGCACCGGGCTACGATGGATCGCTGCACCCCCTCCATTGTGCCCACGACTTGAAGGGAACCAGGATGCGAAAACTGACGCTGTTGATTGGCGGCGCCATCGGCTACGTGCTGGGCGCGAAAGCCGGACGTCAACGTTACGAGGACATCAAGCGGATGGGCCGCCAGGTCCAGGACAACCCGAAGGTGCAGGGCGTGGCCGGCATGGTCCAGGCTCAGGCCGAGCAGGTCGTCGGCGCCGTCAAGTCCAAGGTCAACCGCAGTGACTACCCGACCTCGTTCACCGGCGAGATCGAGGAGAACGAGGACTACCAGGCCAACGAGAAGCCCTACCAGCACCCGAAGCCGCACACCTCGGGAACGTCGACCTCGGGTACGTCGACCTCGGGTACGTCGAGTCCGTCCACCACCTCGACGAACTCGTCATCGGACCGGTCATCGACCTCGCCGATCACTCCGGCTCGCGGCGCGGGACCTGAGCACACTCCTGGTCTCGGAACCACCGGGTCGGCAACGCCCGGCTCCGCGACTCGCGACACTTCGCCAGGCACGTCCTCCGGCGGCACCACGCCCGGAGACGCCTCGAAGCTCTAAGAGCAACGAACGATCGGGCCCCCTCGGCCGCGGCCACGGGGGCCCGCCCCCCCGCCCCGCCCG
>ERZ500994.181-NODE-181-length-20511-cov-7.144016_pt1 | contig 20511 bp, 21 predicted proteins | sample MGYA00248878_ERZ500994 | MGnify/ENA primary metagenome ERZ500994 (study PRJEB25958, sample SAMN03398533) | human skin metagenome | study: EMG produced TPA metagenomics assembly of the Human Skin Microbiome Metagenome (human skin metagenome) data set. | reverse complement strand
CCGCCGCGATCTCGCGGTCGAGGGCCTCGATGGCCCGGTCGATCTCGGCGACGCTGCGATAGTCCACCGTCTTGCCGTCATAGCTCACCCGCGCCACGCCCGAGGCGCGCTGCGCGGCCAGTGCCTCGCGGCGGGCGCGGAGCTCTGTGGCCGTGGCCATGGGATCACCTCATGTAGCTGGAGTGCACGGTCCGTCGCCGCGGTGCAGGTCGGCTCGCTTTTGGTCCTGTTGTCGCGGTTCCCACATCCGGGTTGCCGTTCGCTGCCACACCGAGCTGCCCTTCCAGATCGGCCCAGCGCGCCTCGGGCCAGCGATCCGCACCGAGGATCCACGCCGCCGCGCGGGCGTAGACGCGGGTGTCGAGCGCCTCGTTGCGCTCGCGCAGCTTCTGCCATTCCAGCCGGGCAAAGCCGCGCTTCGTGCGCACCGTCACCAGCTGTTCGGCCACGAACTGCTTCAACCATTCGTTCTCGACCCAGTGCGGCAGGTGGACCGAGCCGGGCGGGAACGCCGCCCCGTCGGCCATCTCCTCCTCGGTCGGCCGCGCCAGCCGCAGGAAGCGGTAGGTCTCGGCCTTGAAGGTCGACACCGCCACGGTCCAGAGCCGGGCTCCGCGCCGCAGACGTTTGCCGCCCTCGGTCGCGTCGACGAAGGTCGGGCCCGACACCGGGCTCGAGCGATTGAAGCCCTCGACGCCCTTCACCGGCGACACCTGCCCAAAGCCCTGCGCCCGCGACCAGGAATAGACCGCCGGGGCCTCGTAGCCGGTATCGATGGCGAGCCGCGCGATATGCAGATGCGCGCCGCGTTCATGCGGCCAGGACCTGTCCAGCAGCGCGGTCAGTTCCGACCAGGCGTCGTGCCGGTCGGGTCCGCCCGCGATGACGACGTGATCGACGAGCCAACTTTCCAGACCGCGGCCCCAGGCCCAGACATCGACCTCGATGCGGTCCTTCTGGACGTCGGCCCCTGCGGTCAGGAACAGCCCGCCCGCGGGCACCGTGCCGGACGTCCAGCGCTCGCGCCGGTCGTAGAGCCGCTGCCAGTCCGGCGCTTCTCCAGTCTCGACCCAGGTCTCGCCGAGGATCGTGTTGCGGAACGCCTTGATCGCCTCGTCCGACCCTTGGCACCCGTCCCATGCCCGCACGATCCGCTCCCAGCTCAGCCAGCCGATCGGCGAATAGAGCGCCGAGAGGTGATACCCGACCGTGGTCGGATCGGCGGCGACAGCCGTCGTCCGCCATTCGCCACCCTCCAGCATCGCCGTCTTGTGGTGCTCCCCGATTGCCGCGTCGCAGCCCTCGCAGTGATATTCCGCCGTCTCCGGGCGGCCCTTCTGCCAGCGCAGCCGGTCGAACTTCAGCCACTGCATAGCTCCGCAGTGCGGGCACGGCACGAAGAACCGGCGCTGGTCACTGGCCTCGTATTCCCGCTCGATCCGGCTCAGCCCCCGGATGGTCGGCGTTGAGACCACGAACACCTTTCGCCGGTGCGCGAAGGTCAGCGAGCGCGCCTCGGCCAGCGTGACCGGATCGCCTTCCTCGTCGGCCGAGGCCGGATAGGCGTCGACCTCGTCGAGGAAGATGTAGCGCACTGGGGTTGAGCGCAGCCCGACCGCCGAGTTGGCTCCCGTCATGATCAGGATGCCACCGGCGAATTCCTTCGACAGCATGGTGTTGCCCGCGTCGCGGGACCGGGCCGGTTTGACCCGCTCCCGAAGTTCCGGGCTTTCGTCGATCAGCGGGTCGATCCGCTGCCGGGAGTTGCGCTTGGCCAGTTCGACGGTCGGCTGGACCGCAAGCATCGGGCCCGGCGCCTGGTGGATCGCGAAGCCGATCCAGTTGTTGCCCGCCTCGGTCGCGCCAACCTGTGCCGCCTTCATGAAGACGATCCGCTGCGTGGGATCGCCGGGGCTCAGCCGGTCCATGATCTCGCGCATGTAGGGCGTGCGCACCGTGCGATACCGCCCCGGCTCGGCCGAGGCGCGGCCCGAGAGCATCCGGTGCCGGTCCGCCCATTCCGAAACGGTCAGGTCCGGGTCGGGCCGCAGCCCGTTGCCCCAGGCGCGCAGGATCTCGCCCGCGCCGTCGAAGTCGGTCAGTGCGTCATCATCACCGGAAGTCGGGCCGGACCTCGGCGAGTTCGTCGAGGTGGGCGCGTACATGTTTCTCCAGGACCTTCTGCATCGCGGCTGGCTCCACGGTGATCTGCTGGCCCGTCGCTTCGCTGCACGAGGCCGAGAGCTCTGCTGCCATCAGCGCCGCCGCGCGTGCAGGCCAGTTCACCCACGCGTCCCGTTCCTCCCGCGCTAGCCGGAACACCAGCGCCAGCGCGCGGGCCCGCTCGATCAACTCCCCCTTCAGCTTCTGGAGCCGGATGCGCCGCTCCTGCGCCTTCAGCACCTCGTTCGCCGTCTTGGCCTGCAGGAAGGTCGTACCGCCGCCGACGGCGGGAACCGCCAGCCCCTGTTCGCGCAGCGTGTCGCCAACAGCGGCCACCGCCGCCTCGGGGACAGGCTTCAGCTTGGGCGCGGGCGGCTTGCGGGTCTTCGACGGGTCTGTCGTCTCGGCCCGCCGTGCGTCGCTGGCGGCCGCGTTGATGCTGCCGTCCGGATAGAGGACCAGCCGCTCGGCCGTCTTCGCCTTCTGGATCGCGCCGCGCGACAGCCCGACATGGGCGGCGTACTGGCGCTCGCTCATGCCCTGCATCGACGGCTCCGATTATCATTCTAAATCATGTGCTTATCGAGTTGATAAGCGCGGCAGAGAGAGCGAGCGTCACTCCAGCGAAGCGATGCAACTCACCAAGGAGCCACCACGATGACCACCCGCCTGAACCCGGTCACCACCCCGCGCCACGAACTCCGCGCCGAGAAGGCGCGTCGGAACAAGGAGGCCGCGCTCGCCGCCTTCATCGGCAAGAAGGCCGAGATCGACGAGATGCTCGCCCGCCTGCAGGCGCTCAGCGACGACCATTTCAACTGCGCTCCCGACGAGGCGGGCTGGGCCATGGTCGGCACCCTCGAACACTACGCCAGCCTCCTGAAGCGCATCACCGACAGCGCTTTCGGCGAGGGCGAGCACGCCCTCTGATCTCCGGCGACGCCGGAACTCCCGCCGCGCGCCCTGCGCGGCTCGGGGTCGTAGAAGGCGCCGCATGACGCGGGCCCGAATACGGAGACGACCCCATGACCAAGCTTTCCGATACCCAAGCCATCATCCTCAGCGCCGCCGCACAGCGCGAGGACCGCAACGTCCTGCCGCTCCCCGGCTCGCTCCGCGGCGGCGCCGCCGCCAAGGTGGTCGGCGCGCTCCTTTCACGCGGGCTCATCGCCGATACGACGACCGACAGCCAGACCAAGGCCGACGCGGCGCTGAACCGCATCTGGCGCAACGACGAGGACGGCCGCGCCATCATCCTGCACATCACCGATGCGGGGCTCGCCGCCATCGGCATCGAGCGTGAAGGCGACCACAGCGCTCCCACGGGCGCCAACGAGGCGCCGAGTGCGGAGGCCCCGCAGGACGCTCCGGCCAAAGCCGACCCCGCGCCCATGGCGCGCACGCCGCGCACGGGCACCAAGCAGGCGAAGCTGATCGAGATGCTCCGCGCCGAAGGCGGTGCGACCATCGACGAGATCGTCGAAGCCACAGGCTGGCAGCCACATACGGTCCGGGGCGCCTTCGCAGGCGCGCTCAAGAAGAAGCTCGGGCTCGAAGTCACCTCCGAGAAGGTCGAAGGTCGCGGGCGGGTCTACAGCCTGCCGCGCGACTGACGCCGCTCAACAAGCAGGTCTGAATGCCGCCGTCCCACATGGGGCGGCGGCTTCCGCGTCTCAGAGCGAGATGCTCCAGTAGTCGAGCACCTTGCGGACATCATCCCGAGGATAGTGTGGGCCAGCCGATGCCAGATCATTGCGAATGGCGGCCTTCCTGCGGTCGGCCGCATCCTTAATCCGCGTTGAGAACTTGGCCGTGCCGAGCGGGAGCGAGGTCCGGTCGGGCTTCGGCCAGCTCTTCGGATACGCGTCCCAGTTCTCCCATTCGGCAACCTGACCAGCGATGCCCGCGACATCTTCATGATCGCAGGACCAGCCGTAAAGGTGGAGCGCACAGACGCGAAGCATCATCTTCACGTCGGACATCACGTCCGTGAACGCCTTCAGCGGCGTAGGCAGCAGGACCATGTTCGCGACGCAGGAGAAGAAGCGCCTATCCTGAACCACAGCGTTGCTGACCTGGAAGAGAGCATCATCGACGCCCCAGATGTGGCAGCACGACCAGTTCGGTCGTTCTCCCGCCCGCAGGCCGAGAGCCAGCGTCAGCGCCTTGTTCGCGTGCACGTTTCCTTCGGGTTTGTGGATGCTGACGCCTGTCTGGCGGTTGCGGTTCATCTGCGGCTCGGACCAGTTGGATTTGTAGAACAAGCCACGCCGCGCATGCTCAGGATACCAGAGCGGCAGATAATTGAATGTTTTGGGGTCGACCCATCGCGCTGTCCGCTCGATCAGTCTCATCACATCCGACAGGCTGAGTTCCCGCCGCAGTGCCTCAAGGCCATCCGGAAGCGTATCCGCGCTGGTCGTTTGCTCGCTGGCGTCCTTCAATATTTCGATCCCCATCCATACGCCTGGACGGGAAGCATTTCAGGCCCATCCCCAACTTCGGGAAACCATAGGATCTGAACAGTATCGCGGCAATGCTGAGCCCCTGCATGTGGTCAGCTGAATCGGCTCTGATTTGACGCGATCCGGACCGCCTCAAACAGCCGTCGCAGGGCGAAGGACCGCGCGATGCTCACCACGGTGAAGACCGCGCCCATCTGCAGATTCTGCTCCAGCGTTGTGTGCAAGCCGAAGATCGGAAAGATCAGGATCTGCGTGACGACGGCGACGCCGTAGCCGATGATGACGTTGGTGACGGACTCGACCAGCGACATGAGGCGCGATTGCTTCATGCTGTAGTCTTTCGCTTTCGCGCGGGTTCGGGGGCGGCGTCCGTGTCCGGCGCGTCGGCCGGGGCTTCGGCACCGTCGCTCAGCCGCTCGGTTCTCAACTGCGCGAAGGTCCGACCGTCGCCATCGACGATTGCCTCGCGGCCGGTCTCGGCCTGCCAGCGCTCCACGGCCACATCGACATAGGCCGGGCTGATTTCCATCGCGAAGACGCGACGGCCATTGGCCTCGCCCGCCATGATCTGGGAGCCGGAGCCTGAGAACGGCTCGTAGCAGAGGCCGCCCCGCGCCACATGCTGGCGCATCGGGATTCCGAATGCGTCGAGCGGTTTCGGCGTGGGGTGGTCGGGGCGCTCGTCCTTGGAGAAGGACGGCATCTCCCACGTCGAGGGGAGAGTCTGCTCGGCCACCTTCGGCGGGCGGTTCGGACGGCGCCAGCCCATGAAGCAGGGCTCATGCTTCCAGAGATAGTGCGAGCGGGTCAGGACACCGCGATCCTTTACCCAGATGATCTGCTGATGGACGAAGGCGCCCGCCTTTTCCCAGCAGGCTTCCAGCATCGCCTGGCGGCGGGAGGCGTGCCAGCAGTACCAGGCCGCATCCTCGGTGATGGCCTCGGCCACGGCCGCAGCGATGAAACCATCGTAAAGCTCGGCCCCCTGCGAACTGTCGTCCCAGGTCGTGCCGTAGGACGCCGACCAGTCCTTGTTGCGGGTCGGATGGTTCGAGCCGTCGTAGTCCACCAGATACGGCGGGTCGGTCGCGAACAGGATCGCCCGCTCGCCATTCATCAGGCGGCGCACGTCGGCAGCGCTGGTGCTGTCGCCGCACAGCAACCGATGGTCCCCGAGGATCCACAGGTCGCCGGTCCGCGACGCAGGGTTACGCGGCGGCTCCGGGATGGTCACCGGAGGCACGGAGCCCCCGGCGCCACCCTCTTCTTCACTGCCCGATTCCGGATCGAACGCCAGCAGCTTGTCGAGTTCGCCATCGGAAAACCCGACCAGCGACAGGTCGAAATCCTCGGCCAGCAGGTCGTTCAGTTCGGCCGACAGCAGCGCCTCGTCCCAGGTCCCAAGTTCGGTCAGCTTGTTGTCCGCGATGCGATACGCCCGCCGCTGCGCCTCGGTCAGGTGGCCCAGCACGATCACCGGCGCTTCGGTCAGCCCCAGCTGCGTTGCGGCCAGCACGCGCCCGTGCCCCGCGATCAGTTCCCCGTCTTCAGCGACGAGGCAGGGCACGGTCCAGCCGAACTCCGCCATGCTGGCGGCGATCTTGGCGACCTGGTCCGCGCCATGCGCCTTCGCGTTCTTCGCGTAGGGCTGGAGGCGCGAAAGCGGCCACGTCTCGATCGCGTCCGGGGCGAAGCTCAGCGTCATGGCAGGCAAGGTTCCTCGGTCGGGTGGATGCCGGTGGCTTCCGGACTCCGGATGCCGGGCCGGACTCCAAGCGGGGTCCAGCGGCCACCAGCGGTGTCCGGTCGGAAGGCCAGCGTTCATTGGTGTTTGCGCGGCGGGCGAGTGGCTCCGGCTTCCGGGTGGCTTCCCAAAAATCCGGCCCTGTCGCTGGCGATGTCCCGCGCTTCGCCCGCCAGCATACGAATATCGCCAGGAAGGAACCAAGAACTCAATGGGTTAGCCCATTGGACCCCGGCTGGACCCTTCGCTTGACCCCGGAAGCCAGCGGCGCGGCGTCTGCCTGCGCGCTCCTCTCCCGAGCATATTCGTTTTCTAACGGCCTCGTCGAAATGTGTAAGGCCTCGTGATGTACACCCGAAAATTTCCTCAGAGGACGATTTTTCTTGACAGGCGATTGGCGTTTTCGATGACGAACTGCTGTGACCGCCGGGGCGACGGGACGCGACCGTTCAGCCGCCAGGTGATCACCGCAAGGCCGTACTGCCAGCGCTTGGTCGCGGCCGTGCGCGACAGACCGAACTGCCAGCAGATCGGCTTCCACGCCATGCCGTCGGCGCGGGCCCAGACCAGGCGCCCATCCTCGGGCTCGAGCCAGCGCAGCCAGAGCATCGCCTCCTCGGCCTGCGTGATCTGACGCGGGCTGGGCCTCGGGCGACGCATCTGCGGCTCCTGACCGACCTTGTCGGCGAAGCTGTGGAAGTACTCCGGCCAGGCATTGAAGAAGCCCTGTGGCATCACGCCCGGCATCTGTCGCATCACGCCGGCCGCGAGCTCCAGCCGATCCTGCACTTGTGCAGTGGTCCACTCACCCATGACGCGCCTCCCGTTCCCGCTTGCCGTAGAGCCGCTCGCCGAGCTGGCGCACCAGCTCCCGCTCGGGCCAGGTCAGGCGGTCGTCGTCGATGGCGACGGCTAGCAGGCCCTGTTCCTTCCAGCCGTCGCGCTTGACCTCGTCGGGGTTGCGGCGGTGACCGCCATAGCCCTTGGGCGTGAACCGCATGCCGCTCATTGCACACCTCCCCGGGTCTCCAGCGCCCAGAGCAGGATCGCGATGGCGTCGGCCTCGTTGTCGTCGGCAGGTGAGAAGCCGCGCGCCCGGGCGGCCGCCATCATGGCGTCCTTGTTCGCGTTGCCCTTGCCGGTGGCGTGGCGTTTGATGGTGCCGACCGGTACGCCCTCGTAGGGAATGCCGCGCATCTCGGCCCATGCGGTCAGCGTGGCCATCAGCCCGCCATAGACATGGGCCGCGTCGGTGGCCGCGTGGCGGCGGACCTCCTCGAACCAGATGGCGGCGACGGGTCCGGACAGACGGTCAATCTCGGTCAGCCAGTTGGTGAAACGGAGATACCGCATGCCGCCACCGTCGAAGCGGCCGGGTCGGAAGGACACCGTGCCAGAGGTGATCAGCCCATCGATCCCGTGCAGCGCCCAGCCCGTGGCGGTGCCGAGGTCGAGCGCCAGTATCACCTGGTTGGCGCGGACGACGGGCCGCAGATCGGGGATTGCCTCGCGGCTGGAGGTGGCGAGAGTCAGGTCAGCCATGGGTGGTCTCCTCTTCTGGTTGGCTGCTCGGGTGGAAGACGACGGCGGTCTGGTGCTTGGCGGTACGGGGCCGCCGTCGTCGGATCGGAATGTGCAGGGAGCGTCGGAGCCCGCGCGCGGACACCCTCGACGTATGGGAGGAGAGGCCAAACCTGCCGGTTGGCCTCCCCATACGTAGTATGGGGGCTTGCCCACTCGTCTCATGTTTTGGCCGCAAGTCTCTGTTCCCGTTGATTTTTCAAGGCTCAAGAGATGAGGCGGGTCGATGAGGAAGACCTTTCTCATCCTTATCACCAACCCATTGATTTCATTGGGCCATGAGGAAGGGACGAGAATGAGGAAGGCCGCGCTCATGATGAGAAAGTCAGTCATGGGCCTCCTCCGGATAGACCCAGACGGAGGGGTTCTCGACCTCTCGCGCGCGGCCGGAATGGGGGCATTTGTAGTGGGTCGGCAGCACCGCGACGCCCTCGGCAAGGACCTCTCCGGTGTCCGTGTCGATCACGGGATCGCGGCCGAAGCGCATGTCCCTGATCACGAGATATCCGAAATGCGATTGCGTCCCGGCGTACCCGTGCTCCGTGAAACTCCGGCGGAACTTGATCAGGCCCTTGGTGGCGAGCACCGACAGCCGCTCACGGATGCTGTAGCGCCCGCCGAGATCGTGCTGGTTCTCGAACGCCTCCGCGAACTGCGTGGCGGTGTAGAGCCGACCCTCGGCCGCCTCGTCGAAGATCATCCCCAGGACGACCTGGTTTTTCCGATCCCGCTCGGCATCATGCCTGGCGCCGATGTCTTGGCGCACGAGGCGCTCGTTCATCGGGTTGATTTCGACCCATTGGCCGCGCACCTTGTCGATCAGCTTCGAGGGCAGCGCGGGGCCATTGCGCAGCTCGATCTCCAGCTTGCGCTCGGACGCGTCCTCGTCGGGGCGGTGCAGGATCAGCCCGGAGGTGTAGAAGCCCCGCAAGGCGCTGGCGCCCGAAAGCGCGAGGAACGGATCCTCTTTCACCTGGTGCTTGCTGAGCTTCTTGGTGTGGTGGATCAGGATGACCCCGCAGTCCGGATCGATATGGTCGCGCAGAACCTCGACCCGCTCCTTGAGGAAGAACATCATGGCGGTGTTGTCGTTCTCGCCACCGCCATCGGGTCCGCCGTCAAAGAGGTTCCGGATCGGGTCGACGCAGAGGATGTCGGGCGGCGCATCCGGGAATGCCGTCCGGATCGCACGGGCAACCCGCACGCTGCCCTCGTTGTCGAGCAGCATTTTCAACTTGGGTGTGGCGACGAAGGTGTCGCGTGCGGCGGCCAGCACCTCTGGCGGCAGCGCGATCTGCTTCAGCCGTTCGCGCAGATAGTGATACTGGATCTCGGCCTGCAGGTAGAAGATCCGCAGCGGCCGTGGCGGCGTGAAGCCGAGGAAGGGCACACCGGCGGCCATGTGGACGAGCCAGGAGTTCAGCAGGTCGCTCTTGCCGACCTTTGGCGCACCGCCCAGCACCAGCAGTCCGCCCGGCGTCAGCACCCGGGGCGCGATGATGTCCTCCGGCATCGGGCTCTGATCGTCCAGCAGCGCGCCCAACGTGAAGGCGGGCATCTCGACCGGTCCCGGTGCGCCGGAGTCCAGCCGGATCAGCGGCGGGCCATATTTCTTGACATGCAGTTCCCAGAGCCGCTCGGATTCCCGCTTCAGCCGCTCTACCGGCCACTGGGGCCGCAGCATCGCGGCGTTGTAGCCGCAGATGCCGATCCAGCCTTCGTCCTTTGTCATCCGGCCCTCGTGGACCATGCGGATGAAGTGCCCGATCGCGGCGCTGGCACCCTGAAACCGGGTCCAGTCATCCTGCGCCCCCTCCCGCACCGGCGTGACTAGCACTTCGTCCATGGCGGGCTTGTCGGGATGGGTGAACGCAGGCTGCAGGGACACGCCCGGCGCGGGCGGCATGTCGGTTACGGCTTCGATGAATTCGGCCAGATCGCGTTCGCGGTCGGCGTTCAGTTCGACGATCCGCACCTGCGTCTTGAGGTTGTTCTTGTAGTAGACCGAGCCCGCCACCCGGATCGGCTGATGGGCGGAGCGGAAATGCATGTCGCCGCCAACCTTTGCGGCAATGTCGCCGCGCAGACGGCAGACGCGGGCCATGTCGTCACCCTCGGCGGGTTCGGTCAGCGCCCACCAGACGTGGCACTTGCGCTGCCCTGCTGCCGTGACGCCGCCGCTCTCCACCACCATGCTGGCCGCGCCGAGGTGGCGCTCGAGGTGCGCGCGTTTGGCGGCGATGTCACCGGTATCGAGATCGACCACCACCGTCTGCATCTGCAGGATGTCGGTGGTCTTGGCCTGACCGGGCGCGGCGACGGTGCCGGGGATCACATAGACCGCTGCCCCCTCGCGCGAGGCCCATTTCGCGAAGGTCGCCATCTTTTCCGGGGCGGAATGATCCGCTTCCAGCCAGATGTTGTGCGGGCGGCCATCGATGCCCTGACCCTTGTCGATGAAGCTGCGTACAGGGATCAGACCGTCGCAATACCCGAAGACGACCTGCATGAATTGCGCGATCTGCGCAGGGTCCGGCTCGTCGCCGAAGACGTCGATCTGCGGCGCGGCATCGTTGAAGTCGCGCCATGGGTTGAAATGGACGATGTTTTCCTTGGGCTCGTCGGGCGTGGTGTCGTCGCGCATGGCTGGCTCCTGGTCGGGATCGGATGGCTCGGTGGGCTCGTCGGTCATGCAGCCAGGCTCCAGCACCGCTCGGCGTGAGCGCAGAACCGGCATTCGAAGAAGTCTCGGCTGGCGGCGATGCGGGGCAGCAGCTCGCCCGCGTCTGTGGCTTGGAGTATCCGCACTGCGCGGTCGGACATGCGCTGCGCCAGATCGGCATCGAAGGCGACCTGCTCGTGATGCAGTTCGGCCGTGTCCTTGTTGATCGCCGTGAACAGTGCCGGGGCTGAAGAAATGCCCGGCACCGAGGGCTCCATGTAGGCCTGGTAGATCGCGATCTGGGCGGCATAGACGGGCTTGGAGACGGCGACCCCGTCCTTGACGCAGGCCCGCCAGTTCTTCGCGTTCATCGTCTTGCATTCCCAGAGCGCCGGGGTGCGGAGACCGAGCGCGGCCGGTGCCGCCGCGATGACCCCGTCGACATGGCCACGGATGCGACCGCCCGCGACGGAGAATCCGAACTGATCCCCATCGGGCCGATTGCCCTTGCGGGTATAGAGGTCGAGCCCCGCCGCCCGCAGCCAGCGGATCGCCAGATCCTCGAGCTGATGGCCGATGGCGAAGATGCGCAGCGTCTGGCCGCCGAAATCCGCGCCCTCATCCTTAGGCGCGCCTGCGAACTCGAACTGCAGCGCGCGTTCGCAGGCATGTCCCAGACGGGACGCGCCGAGATAGGTCCGGGGCGGCGTGGCCTCCCGCTCGGCGATCAGCGCGGCGTCGACCAGCGCGTTGATCCGCTCGGCCATGGAGGGGCGCGGGTTGAAATCCAGCATCAGAACGGCACCTCGCTCCTAGCGGCGATGCGCGACATCTCGGCGCCATAGCCCTCCAGAACCTCCTCGATCAGCGCGGTGACCTCTGTCGCATCCAGATCCCGCAGCCGCTTGTCCCAGCCGATCTCGTCCATGGTCGTGCCGAGCCGCTTCATCACCATCGCTATGGCGAGGCGTTCTTCATCAGTGGTTCCCTGCATGGTCAGTCCTTTCCGGTGGAGGGCCGCGAAGAACGCCTGGCAGTGCATCGAGCAAAACCATCGGTGTTCGCGGGGGCGGGGTCTGTTGGGGTTGAAGAAACCGAAGCCGCGCGCGGGGCGCAGACAGACGGCGCAAGGCTTGAGGCGCGGGTGCCAGAGCCGAATACGCTCCGGGCAATCCGCAGGCGCTGCGGGCGGGGATGGGACTTGCGCGACATGATTCACGCCGCCCTCCGCTCGGGCTCGGCCGCCGTGACGAGGCGCCGGATGTCGCGCTTGTTGAACTGGAACGAGATCAGCGCGGAGGCGCGATATCTGGTCAGGCCGTAGTCGCGCCGGAACTCGGGCGGCAGGCAGTTCAGCTGCTTTTCCGTCGCGTCCTGCTTCAGCCAGCCCTTCGACTTGAAGGCGCTCTCGTCGGTCTCATGGGTGTTAAGCCAGTCGTCGGCCTGCGCGAGACAGACGATGCGCTCGCCCACGCTCAGGAGCCGCGTCGCCTTGCCCTTGGCGCCCCCGACCGCGTGCCAGCGGCCCTCGAGGAAGAACACGCCGCCCCAGGCGTGAAAGCCGTTGGCCATCAGCGCGGCGTCGTCGCCGAACAGGTCCACCCACGCGAAACTCGATCGTTCGAGAAGATCGAGCTCGGTCATGACGAAGCTGTCGATGGGGTCCGCGCCTTCGCGCGGCAGCTCGCACCCGCATATCGGGCATTCGGTGACCGCGATCGGGATCTCGGCCTTGCATTCGGGGCAGAGTTTCGTCGGGGCTTCCCCCGGCGTCGGAACGCGCCCGTCGAGATCGACATCCTGTTCCAGCGTGCCGTGCGTGAGACTCGACGTCCCGAAATCCAGCACGACGCAATCGGTCTTGACCATGCCGGGGTGTTCCTCGGGGTCGACGGTGCGCAGGCCGCGCCCGACCATCTGGATCATGGTGGACTTGTAGGAGCTGGGCCGCAGCAGCACGACGCAGGAGGTGGGCGGATGGTCCCAGCCCTCGGTCAGCACCGCCACGTTGACGACGACGCGGATGTCGCCCGCCGCGTAGTCGGCGAGGATCGCCTTGCGGGTCTCGGCCGCCAGATCGCCGTGGATCAGCGCGGCGGAAACGCCCGCCGCCCTGAAGGCGTCGGTGACGTGTTCGGCATGGGCGACGGTGGAGCAGAACACCACGGTCTGCCGGTCGCCCGCCTTCTCCTTCCAGTGCCGGATCACCTCGTCGGTGACGGGCGCGCGGTCCATGATGCCCGCCACCTCCGCCATGTCGAAATCCGACATGGTCTTGCGGACCGAGCGCAGCTCGTCCTGCACGCCCACGTCGATGACGAAGGTGCGCGGCGGCACGAGGTGGCCCGAGGCGATCAGCTCGCCCAACCGCACCTGGTCGGCGACATTGTCGAAAACCTCGCGCAGGCCCTTCCTGTCGCCCCGGTTCGGGGTGGCCGTGACCCCGAAGATCCGGGCGTCGGGATTGGCTTCGCGCACCCGGTCGATGATGCGGCGGTAGCTGTCGGCGACGGCATGGTGCGCCTCATCGACAACCAGCAGGTCAAGGCGCGGCATGTCGGCGAGGTTCGAGGCCCGCGCCAGCGTCGGCACCATGGCGAAGGCGACCTGGCCGCCCCAGGACTTCTCGGTGGCGTCAATGACCGATGTGGCGACGCCCGGCACCACGCGCTGGAACTTGGCGCGGTTCTGCGCCGTCAACTCGTCGCGATGGGCGAGCACGCAGGCCTTGGCGCCGTCGCCGATCATCTCGCCGGTGACCGCCGAGAGCATGATGGTCTTGCCAGCACCAGTGGGCGCCACGCCCAGCGTGTTGCCGCGGGACGCGAGCGCAGCAACGCTGCGCTCGACGAAGGTCTTCTGGCGGGGGCGCAGGCGCATGGCCGATCTCCCCCTTACTGCGCCCAGCTCGGCCGACCGGCGTTTCCGGGGGCGGACGCGGGCTGGCTGGGCCGATGTGCGGGCGCCGCAGGGGTGGTCTGCTGCGGGGCATGTCCGGCTGCACCCTGTCCGCCGAACCGCAGCGCCGCGGTCCCCATGACCTGCGCGTAATCGCGATGATCCGGCGTGACCGCGGCGCGGATCTCGTTCTTGTCCTCGCCGCTGGCGTCGGTGCCGATGTCGATGCGCGCGACGAACTCGATCCCGTCGATATCGGCGAAGCCGTTGATCCGCCGCGCCGCCTGCGCCTCGGCCGACATGTCCTTGTCGGAAATCCCGCGGGCCGAGTTCAGCATGCCGCGCACGAGGCTGCGGCCCATGTTCGCCCAGTCCGGCCCCTTCGGGCTGTAGAGCCCGATCAGGGTGAAGATCTTGCGCCGGGCATACTGACCCTCGGTCACCGTGAACTCGCCGTTCAGATAGACTGCGCCGGTCGAGCCGCGCGTGGCATAGCCGCCGGTCCAGCCCTGCGAGGCATCGTCGAAGCCGCCCGGGCGGATCGTCAGGCGCACCTTGGCCAGCGTGCCCTTCGGGATCAGGTTGGTGTTGCTCTGCGCGTCGTTGAAATCGTTCCAGGAACCCATGGGGAACCTCCTTTTCTGATCAGGATTGCGGTTGGGATGGGGCGTCAGCCGCCGGGTCGGCGGGTGGCGGGGTGTAGGTCAGGCGCTTGGGCGCTGGCGCGACGGGGGCGCGGATCTTTGTCATCAGGCGGCCGAGGTGAGGCTCCTCGACCTGATCCAGCCGGCCGGAGCGGTCCTTGGCCGGAAAGCCCCAGGGGTTGATCGTCTGGCAGACGAAGGCGCGATACGGATCGCCATCGGCCTTCAGCTCCGCCATGGTGATCACCTCGTCGACGATCCCCGGCAGCTCCAACCCGGTCTTCGAGCCGTCGATCTGCGGCTGGAAGACCTTGCGATTGAAGTCGTCGATCTTCTCGTCGAGGATCCCGACGAACCAGACGTTCTTGGCCCGCGTGTGCTGGAGATGCGTGAGCCAGCCGATCATCTCGCGGCCGTGCAGCCCGTAGGCCCCGCGCACGTCCGGCTTGCCGGTCTTCTCCGACAGCGCCTCGGGCTGGCCCTTGCACCAGCCGAAGCACAGCCGCCCCGCCACGGTGATAGAGTCCACGAAGATCGTGTCGTAGCGGTCGAGCGCGGCCGGATCGCCCAAGCGGTCGCAGACTGCCTTGTAATGCGCCGGGCTGTAGGGCTGCTCGTCGCGCAGCGCCGGGTTCGGCCCGCCGATGAACACCGCGAAATCCCGGCATTCCGTCCAGGTTCGCGGCCGGATGCTGTCGCCCGCCCAGCCCTCGATGGCGAGATCGCCCGCCTCGAGGTCCATGAACAGGGTGGTCGATGCGTTCAGCGTCCAGAGGAGCGAGGTCTTCCCGATGCCGGATTTGCCGAAGATGCAGCCCTTGATCCCACGCGCCTCGGCCAACCGCTGGTCGGCGCTGATGATCGGGAGGCTCATTGATCGTCCCCCTGCGGGACGATCTCGATCTTCAGCGTCCCGGGCCGGACGGTGCGCGCGGGCTCGAACCCGGCGCGGATGGCGTCGGGCCAGGCGGCGTATTTGCGCTCGGGCACCTTGAAGGCGATGTCGACATACTGCGCGGGATCGTCCCCGGCGGCGCGGATGCGCTCGACCATGGCAGCGAGACGATCCTGATCCCAATCGACCCGTTTCGGCAGGTCCGCGACCACGGTGAAATCGCCGTCGTCGAACCGGATCGTGCCGGAATCCTTGTTCGCGGCCTGCCGCTCCTCGGCGGCGCGGGTGGCGTAGCGGACCGTCAGCGCGCCATCGAGGCGGGCTTTCGCGGCCTTGTCCCGCTTGATGCGCTCATCGACGTCGCGCTGCAGGATGGCCAGCAACTCGACGGGCAGCTGGGCGATGTCCTGCAATCCGAGGCCCGGCAGGTCGTCGACGGTGGGGGTGTTCGCGGGGAACGGCATGTAAGGGTCTCCATGATCGGCAAAAAGGGATTGGAAGGCGGTCATCACGCGGCAGCCCGACCACTCGAAGCGGTGGCGTGGTCGGGCTGCCCCTGCTCGGCGAGCAGGAGCGCGGACAGCGACACGGCTGCGGCCTTCGGTTTGGGGCGGGCGACGGCGATGTAGGCGAACTGGTCGGGGCCCATGCGCTCCTGCACCAGGTGCACGAGACCCTGTTCGGCGGCCCAGAAGGCGCGCGACCCGAGCCGTGCGAGTTCCGCGCGCTGCTGATCCGGCAACCGGGCGAACATCGGGAAGATGTCGAGAACCAGAAAGCCGCGATGGTATTCGAGCCGGTCGCCCGGCACGGCCTGCGCCACCCAAGCGCAGAACTCGATCTCGGTGAGCGGTCGGCGGGCGCGGACCGTGATGAAGGGGGTGGTGCCCATGAACATGATCTCCTCCTTTCGCCTCTACTCAGGCCGCCGCGAGATCGTCCCAGGCGGGACCGAGACCGTGGACGGTGAGGACGTGGCGGAGATCGGCGAGGCGGCGGTAGAGCGCGGACCGGCTCCCGAAACCCTCGGCCGCGAGCGCGGTGACCGGGCGATGCGCCAGCGCCGCGCAGAACCGGCGATCCTCGGCCGGGAGCCGCGCGAGGGCGGCCTGCAGGGCGTGGTGAAGTTCGGTGACGGCGGCGGCGCAGCAGGTCTGGCCGTGCCAGGCAGCAAGCCCGTCGTCCTCGGTCAGCGTATTGCCGACCGGCTCGCGGGCTCCGGCCAGCGGCACTTCGATCGAGAGCAGCGACCCACCCTGCGCACGGCGCTGGCGGTGATGGCGCATCGCGATCCGCGAGGACTGGTTGCGCAGGACGATGTTGGCGAAGGCGCCGATGCTGCCACGCGACGCATCGTAGGCGGACAAGCGGCGCAGCAGATCGACCAGAAGGTCCTGGCCCAGATCCTCGCGCTCGCAGACCGGCAGGCACAGCTTGCGCCGGAGCCGCTGCGCCGACGCATCGGCCTCGCGGATGATGGTTTCAATATCGTCGGGGGAGAGTTCGATCTGCATCGCTGTGCGCCTCGGTCATCGTTTCTGATGAGCCCAAGGTGCCGGATGCGGTCGCCGCGCAGGTGGGAACGGGGTGGGAATAAGGTGGGGGTTTGGTGGGCTTACGCTATTGCCTCAATTGTCGAACATCTGCTCTGCAGCTTGGCTGTTCGAACGGGTCTATAGAGGCTTCAGCGAGCGCTGATCGTCCGCTCGTGCATGAGATCGAAGATGCACCCTTGCTGCACCTGCCAAGCCCCAGGGTCGGTCGGCATTGCAACGTTGCCCTCGGGTGTATGCCGAAATGCGAGGATCATGAATTCTCCTCCGACGTCTCCCTTCAATGTTTGACCGCTCATTCGAACACGTGCCTCCGCCCGTGCAACAGTCGTCTGGCTCACCGAAATCATCTCGAAGTCAGTAAGCTGAATGTGCTCAGCGTCTGACCGCATGCGGCCTGCGAGATGACCATGCTTCTGCTGAGTGATGTTGACCGCACGTTTCGCCATGAGGCCGAAGTTCTTGGTCTTCCATCCAGAAAGGAACTCGCGGAACGCGAGTGGCGGTTCGTCATCGGCTAGGTCGGAATCAAACGGGCCGTCCCATTGGCGGCGCGTGAAAGCTTCGATCTGTTCCTTATCGGCGCGGCTCTTTTCCAGCGAGTTTCCGAGATCGCGCCAGCTCGTGGCTCGTCGGGCCTCGTCCTTCGCCCGCCGCGTCTCCTCCTCGCGCTTGTCCACGGCCCAGTCTACTAGTGCAATCATGAGCATCCACGCCTTGCAGCAAACGGTGCGGTTCGCGTAGCCGAGCGAGCGCCCGTGGAGGATGCCGTGTCGGAGAGGCAGGGACAGAGGCTCATCGCTCGACTTTCGGACGCCCTTTGTAACACGGGCCACTGCCGCAGGAAGTGAGGTCGGGTGTCCGACCACGGAGTCGAACAGGGCGAGGTCCGCATTTTTCTCGAACGGTGAGGTGCCCAGCACATCGGAGGCAAAGCCGTCGCAGGCGATCAGGATCAGCGGGACAGCGGACCAATAACGGCCCTCTTCGGTTAGAGCGAGGGCCTCGCGCAATTGGTCCCAACGGCCGTGGACGTCGCCGAACGACTTGCTCCGCGTGATCGCGAAAAGGTTGATGACCTCGGGTGTCAGCCAGTCAAGAATGACTTCTTCGGCGGCCTCGTCGTCGCCTTCTTCGTGGCGCTTCAGGGCGGCCCGCATTGTGTCGGCAGACAGCGACGATGTCGCGATCCATCCACTCTCAGCGAATGCCGCATTGAAGCGATCGGGAAGATTGAGGATATCAGACTGAGCTAGTAGCGCATCTGCGCTATCAAGGATCCGCTGCGCCTTCTCCCCTCCAACTCCGGCCTTGAGAGCTAGGTTCGCCAGCCCTCGCGCTACGTTTACGAAAGGCAGCGCCGTCGATATTTCCCGTGCGGAGGGAAGGTCGACTATAGATTTATCCTTTTTCGTCAATGTGAACCTCCTCCCGCCGCCACTTTATCGTTCTCACACCTGGCATTGACTTCTTACAAGATTTTCTATCTCAAACGAGAATTAACCTTCAACGAGGATATCGGCGGCGATGACCCCGAGCCGGTAGCCCCGGTTGCGCACTGTGGCGATCAGGGTCTTACTCTCGGCATCGGTGAACCCCGCAGCCTTGAACGCGTCGCGCAGCTCGCGGATCAGATCCTTGGCCTCGCGCGCCGTCGTGCCTTCGACATGCGATCCGGAGGCGACCTGATCGCGCGACAGCGCCTTTTCCAGCAGGCGCTCGAACACGGGGAAAATCTGACGCGACAGAATGACGGAGCGACCGTCCCATTGAACCTCGGCCGTTGCCCTTCGCACACGAAGAACGGGCGTCAGCGGAATTGGCGCCAGAGCCGCGACATCGATTGCGACGCCGAGGCCATCCGAGGCTGGCAGCAGCACCCCGAGCGTTTCCATCACGTGGAAGCCTGCATCATGATGTCGCTGCGCCGCTTCCGCTGGCAACTGCGGTGCGAGGATAGTGATGTCCGAGCCCTGCGCCGCCTGGCGCAAGGATGCTATGATGCCGTCGCCGGTCAGGGCTGCGGACTCCAGCACAAGAAACACTGCGCGCCCCGATGGCGTATCGCCGAGCCGCCAGACCTTCTCTGCCGCCAGCTTCGGGGCCGCGCCAAATCCCGCAGCCGCGCCGATCACGGATGCCAGTGCCGCAGCCCCGATGCGGAACTCGCGCAGATCGTCCTCGGTGAGATCGATGTCATGTCGGCGGTCGAGCGGGCACTCAGCACGATATCCATCGCCCGCTTTTCGGATCGGCCGACAGGGGAGTCCGCATTCGCAGACATCGCAGACCTCCCAATCGGTGAGCGGCGCCTGTTCGACAAGGACACGTTTCGCCAGGAGCCGGTCGAAGACCGGACCGAAGAAGGGCACGGCAAGGTCGCCGGACAGGATTGCCTCGTCGCCAGCCTCACTCAGCCGCGTCAACAACCTCAAAATCGTCTCGGTCATTCATCAGCCCGTTCCGTTCGATCAGCTTCATCACCCGCGCCTCATGCTGGGTGCGGCGGAACTGCACGACGCCCGGGGGCCGCAGCTTGACCGTGACCTGCGGCTGGCGCTTGCCGTCGCCCTTGAACTGGATCCGGAACACGAGCTCGCCCAGCCGCCAGGCCCCGCCGAAAGAGACCGGTGTGCTGCCGAAATGCTGGAGCGCGTCACCGCCGAGATCCCGCGACCGCAGCGTGCGCACCACGCGGGGATACCCCTTCTTGCCGGGCGCCATCAGGTCGGCCGCCGCCTCGATGATCAGCACCTTGTCTATCAGCGGATCGTAGGCGGCATCGAAGGTAAAGCCCGGTCCGGCCAGTTCTACCGCGCGCAGGGTATAGAGGTCCTGCGCGTCGTCACCGTCGAAGAAGCCGGGCCTGTCGAGAATGATCGAGGCGAAGAGTTCCGCGATCTCGGGCTGATGCGCCTTCCGGATGCGGGCGAGGCGCAGCATGCCGGTGTTCTCGGAGTATCGCAGCACGGCGTGTGAAATCTGGCGCACGCTGATGACCCGTTCGACCTGGCCCTCGACGACCGGCATGGTCGAGACCATGGAGCCGTGGCTGACCACGAGGTTGATCTCGTCATCGTCGTCGTAGTCGCCCACCCGGCAGTAGTCCCCGAGAAAGGCATCACGGAAGAGCGCGGCAACGGCCGTCCGGAACGCCTCGACCTTCTCCGCCGTCAGATCGATCGCGACGCCATGTTCCCGCCCGGCATATTCATGCAGGCGGTCGGCGGTGAGCATCGCCATGTGGTCGGCGGCCGCATCGAACAGATCGGGATGCTCCAGGAACACCCGGACGGCAATGTGCTTGGGATCATGCGCCTTGTTCGGCGTGTCCTCGTCGCCGGTCTTTATGTCGGGGAACAGATCGACGCCCTGACGGGCGGCCTGCGCCTGGATGATCTCGAGGCCGCGGGCATCGCCCAGTTCCGCGATGCGGTGCAGATCGCCGCGCAGCCCCTCAGGATAGCTGTCCTCGGCGCCGCTCAGCAGTTTCTCCAGCGCCTCGCGGGCGACATCCTCCTCCTGGTCCAGCAGGTCGACGGAGAAGCCCTTGTACTTGCCCTCGTGCCGCGCCAGCAGCGGCTTCATCAGGGCGAGATCGATGGTCTTGATGAACCGGGGGTTCACGAACTTCTTCAAATTGCCGGCCACGACGAATCCCCTTTCCTGCAAGACAAGTGTTCCTGTTACGTTCTTTCGTTCGATTCTTCAACCTGCGCGGGATCGGCTGGGACGGTTTCCGACATCGACGAGTAGAGGCCAGAGGAGACGACTGTTCCGAGGCCCTCATGAAACGCCCCAATCCCCTCCCGCCCGACCAGATGACGCCCGCCGAGCGCCGCGCCGAGCTGTGCGGCCTGCTGGCGCTCGGGCTGGTTCGGTTGCGGATGCGCGAGATGGGCGAGG
>ERZ500994.179-NODE-179-length-20646-cov-5.580156_pt1 | contig 20646 bp, 21 predicted proteins | sample MGYA00248878_ERZ500994 | MGnify/ENA primary metagenome ERZ500994 (study PRJEB25958, sample SAMN03398533) | human skin metagenome | study: EMG produced TPA metagenomics assembly of the Human Skin Microbiome Metagenome (human skin metagenome) data set. | reverse complement strand
CAGCGACCGGCACGGGTTGGCAGCGGGACCGCATCCGGGCTGGTCGATGCCTTTTCCCGATATCCACGTGCGCGCATTCAAGGCGCTAGCCGCAGGCGCAGCCAGCAGCATCGAGGCGCATGTCACGCTTGAAAGAAATGCCTGTCTCACGCCGATCCCCCTGAGCGGCCGCTGGCGACAATAGTGCGAGAGGCCTCCGAAGCACACGATACTATCGTCTTAAAGGTTTGCGATTCTGTCGCTCCGAAAACCGGCAAAACGTCTTCCGCACGTCTCTTGCGCACAATTCACCCGCGTCCTATAACACTGAACCATATGGTTCAACATATACCCCTCGACGCCTCCTTCTCCGCGCTCTCGGACGCCACCCGGCGTGGCGTGCTCGAGCGGCTGGGGCGGCAGGACGCATCGATCACCGACCTCGCCGGCACGTTCCGCATGACCCTCACGGGCATGAAGAAACATATCGGCATTCTGGAGCAGGCGGGGTTCGTCACCACGCGCAAAATCGGCCGTGTGCGCACCTGCCGGCTCGGCCCCTGCCGGCTGGAAGAGGAAGCGGCATGGATCGAGCGCTATCGCATGATCTGGGCCGAACGCTTCGATGCTCTGGACAAAGTCGTCGAGGACCTGAAACGGAAGGAAAAAACCGATGGCCGCAAAAGAAAAACTTGAACCCGCGAAGAAACCGACGACGGTCGAACGAACATCCGACCGCGAACTCGTGGTGACACGCGTGGTCAACGGTCCGGCGCACCTTGTGTTCGAAGCCTGGGCCACGCCCGATCTGTTCAGGCAATGGTGGGCGCCGAAATCGTTCGGTCTGACCATCCTTTCCTATGAAGCGGATGTCCGCACGGGCGGCGCGTATCGGCTCGTGATGAAACATCCCTCTTCCGGCCAGCCCATGGCGTTCCACGGTCGGTATGTCGAGGTCATTCCGAAGGCCCGTATCGTCTGGACGAACGAGGAAGGCGGCGAGGACGGGCCTGTCACAACGGTAATTTTCGAGGCCCAGGGCGACACCACGCGCGTCACCGTCCGCGAACTCTATCCCTCGAAGGAGGCGCTCGACGAGGCAATGGCTTCGGGCAGCACGAGCGGATGGAACGAACAGTTCACGCAGCTCGACGCGCTTCTGGCCGCCGGCGCGCAGCCCTGATCCGCCCGGTATCGGCAAGAGCCCTTTGCCGATGCGCGGCGCATGTCCGTGTCCGCTGCGCGGTCACGTGGTCTTCGTGTACACATCGTCATGGCCCGTCGCGCGCTTCTCGTCATCAACACCCACAGCCGCAGCGGGCACACGGCCTTCGATCAGGTCTCGGCGGCGCTGCGGTCACATGGTATCGAGCCGATCCATCGCGACTGCGACGGGCCCGATGCGCTTCGCGCCTGGATCGAAGCGGAAGGCCCATCGGCCGATCTCATCGTCGTGTGCGGCGGCGACGGGTCGCTGAACACGGTCGCGCCCGCCCTGCTCAAGGCAGACCGCCCGTTGGGAATCGTCCCGACCGGCACGGCGAACGATCTTGCACGGACGCTCGACATCCCGTCCGGCATCGAAGCGGCGGCGGCGATCGTCGCGACCGGGCAGGAACGGAAGATCGATCTCGGCACAGCCAACGATCGCCCGTTCTTCAATGTCGCAAGCATCGGGATGAGCGTCGAGCTGGCGCATGAGCTGACGCCCGATCTGAAGCGACGCTTTGGCTGGCTCGGTTACGCGGTCGCAGCCCTTCGCGTCCTTCTGCGTGCAAAGCCGTTTCGATGCATCATCGAAGTCGACGGCGAGCGCATGCATGCGCTTTCCTTGCAGGTCGCGGTCGGAAACGGCCGGTACTACGGCGGCGGCAACATCGTCGCGTGGGACGCGGCGATCGATGACGGCACACTCCATGCCTACAGCCTGGAATTCGTCCGGTCATGGAAAATCGCACTGATGCTCGCCGCGTTTCGCCGTGGCCAACATGGCGCAAGATCGGACGTGCGCGCTTTGAAAGGAACGCGCATCAAGGTCACAACGCGGCGTCGACGGTCGGTGAATGCTGACGGGGAGATCGTAACGAAAACACCCGTTGTCTTCGGTGTACTGCCGAAAGCATTGACCGTAATCGTTCCCTCCGATCCCGTACCCTGACCTACGTAAAAGCCCCGCGCTAAGGGCGCGGGGCTCAGAATCATCGGATATGACGCAACCTACACGGTGTAACGTGCGCGTTCCCTCGTGATTTCCTCGTTCGTATAAGCCGGCGCATCCGGATCGAACGTGGTCCAGCCCGCGTCGCGGTAAGCCTGCCCCCGCGCCGTGATGTCGACCGTTTTGTTCCGTTGCAATATGGCCTGAGCCTCTGCCGCACGGGCATCGTCGACCTTCGCGGAAACAAGTGTGCCGCCGCGCCTCACGCCCTCTGCGTAAACATGCGCATCACGTTCGGGAACGCCGGCCTCGGTCATGGCGCCGACGATGCCGCCGGCAGCGCCCCCGACGGCAGCTCCGGCAAGCGCACCCACGGCCGTGGATGCCAGCCAGCCGGCAGCGACCACAGGACCAAGACCCGGGATGGCCAGCATGCCCAAACCCGCAAGCAGGCCTCCAGCGCCACCAAGGGCGGCGCCCGCCGCAGCGCCCTTGCCGGCGTCCTCACCTGCTTCGCTCGCCCGATCGGACGCCGTGCGATCGCCCGCTTTGTTCGCAACGATGCTGATGTCGGAGTGCGGCACGCCCGCAGCTTCAAGACTGTTAACGGCTGCGGTTGCCGCTTCATACGAATCGAAAAGGCCCGAAACTGTCTTTGTCATATTCTCATCCTGTTGTTGGAAGGGGAACCGATCGTCGCCAGAAGGACGCGCAATCGCGTCACTTGCCGGCGACGATATTGCCTTGGTAGTCGAGACCGACGTCCTGCGTGGTACCGGCTTTGGTTCCCTTGCCGCGCCAGACTCCGTCCTTGTCCTTCGCCAGAGCGGACACGTTGGTGAAGCCAGCGGCTTCGATGCGCGATTTCGCCTGCGCTTCGGTGAAGCTGTTCGCACCAGCGGCGGGCGCGCCTGGATTGTTCTGGTCCTTGTTGGAAATCGCGGGCGTCGGAGGATTGGGGTTTGCGGGCGGATTCGCGGTTTGCGCGATGGCCAGCGTGCTCACCGTGGTGAACAACGCGGCAGCAATAACTTGTTTCATTCGTGCGCTCCGTGATCGTTGAAAGAGCACACTGAACGTCATCTAGGCGGAAACGTTCCGCAGCGACTATTAACAACGCGCAACGTTGCGGCGACGCAAAGCCTCGCGCTCAAGCTTTTCATGTCCGCTTGATTATCCCTGTGCGCCGGGCACGAGACATGCTTGGGCCGCAGCCTTGTTGGCGTTGCGCATGGCGAGCGGCAGCGGCTCGTCGCGATCGAGCGCGGCCGCCAGCGCGCCGACGAACGCGTCGCCCGCGCCGGTCGTATCGACGGGCGCGATCTTCTCGGCCGGCACATGAAACAGCCCGTCGAGCGAAGCGGCCTCCGCCCCGTCGCGGCCGAGCGTACGGATGACATCCATGCCGAGCGCGATATGCAGGCCTTTTGCGCTCGCCTCGCAGGAGAACCGCGACGCGAGCGTCGCGGCCTCGTCTTCGTTGACGACCAGCACATCGACATTGCGCATGGCGCGCTCGGACAGGGCGACGACCGGCGCGAGATTGAGGATCACACGCACGCCCGCATCCTTCGCGCGAAAGATCAGCGTCTCCATCTCGGTCGCGTCGCTTTCCCCTTGCATCACCACATGCGAGGCGCGGGCGAGCAGCGCATCATCGATCTGCGACGCGGTCGCCAGGGCATTCGCGCCGAGCGCGACCGCGATCTGGTTCTCGGCCTTCGCGTCGGTGCAGATGGAGGCGCAACCGGTCGGCGCATCGGCAACCGGGACGCCGGAAATATCGACGCCCTCGGCACGCAGGTTCGACAGCGCAATATCGGCCAGCGGATCGCGCCCGACCGCCCCGATCATCGTCACATCGGCGCCCGCGCGCCGGGCCGCCAGCGCCTGATTGGCGCCCTTGCCGCCGGGCTCGATCCGCATGGCATGGGCGAGGAGCGTCTGGCCGGGCGCGGGCAGAGCGTCGAGCGCGAAGCAGAAGTCGACGTTCAGCGAGCCAAAGACGAGAATCATCGGGCCTCCGAATTCCGCCATCATGGACGGGAAAGAAAGCGGATCGAGAAGAACACAGCGAGCCGGAAGGCTCGCGGGTCCACGAGCCGAAGGAGACGTGTCGCATATGCCGAGGGACGAGAAAACGGACCTGTCGCCGCTCACGCCGCTGCTGGGCTGCATCGCGCTGGTTCTGCTGTTTCTCGTCGTCGCGGTCGCCGTCTCGCAGGACATCACGACGCGGATCGACCGTGCGGTCCTGCTGGCGTTCCGCAGGCCCGGCGACCCAGCCCTGCCGCTCGGTCCCGCCTGGTTCGCGGACATGGTGCGCAATGTCACCGCGCTCGGCAGCTATCCGTTGCTCATCTTCTTCACACTGGCGAGCGCGGGCTACCTGTTTCTCGACCGCAAGCGCAATGCGGCTCTTTTCGTGCTGGCCGCCGTCGGCGGCGGCATCGCGCTGAGCCAGGGTTTGAAACTGTTTTTCGCGCGGCCGCGTCCGGATGTGGTGCCGGCGCTGGTCGAGACATTCACGTCGAGCTTTCCGAGCACCCATGCGGTCCTGTCGGCCGTCGTCTATCTCACGCTCGGCGCATTGCTCGCGCGGATCGAGGCGACGACGCCGGCGATCAAGCGCTATTTCCTGGGACTTGCCATCGGACTGACGATCGTCATCGGTCTCACGCGCATCTATCTCGGCGTGCATTATCCGACGGATGTGCTGGCCGGCTGGTGCGTCGGCGCGGCCTGGGCGATCGCGGCGTGGACGCTCGCGCTGCATCTGCAACGACGGCAACGGATCTAGCAGAACTCTGTCATGCCCACGTAGGCGGGCAGACGATATACAAGATGGCATCGTCGGTCTGGATTCCCGCCTTCGCGGGAATGACGAATCCAACAATCTTACGCTCTATTCCACAAGCTCCGGAAACGGAACGATCGTCGATTTCACCGTCTTCATCGCCATCGCATCCGCGACCGCGCGGCCGATGCCCTCTTCGGTCAGCGGATAGAGCGTCTGCATCTCGAGCCACGGATATTTGTTGCGCGTGCGGTAGAGCATATCGACGCCGAGCGGCAGGTCGTTGCCAGTGAAGGCCCATGAGCCGAGCACGTTGAGGTCCTTCGTGCAGATGCGATGCCACGAGGTCTCGATCTTTCCGGCGTCGGTGAACTGGCCCATTTCGACATAGGTACCGCCGTCGCGCAGCATCTCGATGCCTTCGGGTCCGGCGGTCGGATGGCCGGAGCAATCCATCACGAGATCCGCGCCGAAGCCGCCGACGATGTCGCGCACCGCTTTGATGCGTTCGTCGGCGGTTTTGTGTTTTTCGATATCGACGGTCGCCTCTGCTCCGAATTTTCTCGCGAGTTCGAGGCGCGGCTTTTCCGGCGCGCCGACGCAGATCACGCGCCCCGCGCCCATCTCCTGCGCCGCCGCGACAGCGAGAATGCCGATCGGGCCGGAGCCCTGGATGACGACAGTGTCGCCCCATTTGAAGCCGCCCGCCCGCACCGCACGGTTGAAGGCGCGGATGCCCGAAGTCAGCGGCTCGCTCAAAGCGCCGAGCCGCAGGCTCATGTCGTCGGGCAGCTTGTAGACTTTCGTGCCGGGCAGCATATCGAGATCGACATAGACATATTCGGCCCAGCCGCCCCACAGATGCGGCGCCTTGTCGAAGCCGAGATAGCGCCCGTAATAGACGGGCGTCAGGCACTTGTTCGCGCTCTCTGGATAATGAACGCAGTAGTAGCAGCGCCCGCAGGGCATCAGCGGCGGGATCATCACCTTCGAGCCGACGTCGAGCGGCTTGTCCATGAAGTCGGCGGTGAACCGCCTTCCCTTCTCGACGATGACGCCGCCGATCTCATGACCGAGCGTGAAGGGCCAGGGCAGCGGCTTTGGCCAGTGGCCTTTCAATATGTGCTGGTCGGTGCCGCACACGCCGCACGCGCCGATCTTGATCAGCGCGGCATTCTCGGGGATGTGCGGCCATGGCACGGTCTGCAGCACCGGCCGAGCGCCGGGGCCGGCGAAGGTCGCCACTTTGATGTCAGGCTTGCCCATGGTTCCTCCCGTTTGCAGGAAGGCTAAGGCAAGATGCCCTTCTTCGGAACCCGTCGTTGCGAGCGCAGCGAAGCAATCCCGGGGGCCGCGAGCACGATTCTGGATCGCCACGTCGCGCTATGCACGCCTCGCGATAACAACAATTTAACGTCGGTTGACTGCGTCCTTCGCGAAGCCGGCGACCTGCTTGTAGCGGGCGGAGACGGCCTCGAGTTCCTCGCGCGCGATGACGTCCTCGATGCGCGCGAAACCGTCGGGCGCGCGCTCCTCGGCCATCTGCATCACCTGCTCGGGGCCGTTGCCGCGATTGGCGAGCACGATCGCCGATGTCGGCGGGCGGCGCTGCGCCTCGTAGGCTTCGAGCGCCGCACCGGTTTCACCGAGGCGCGCGATTTCGGCCGCAAGACATTCGGCGTCGAGGATCGCCTGCGACGCGCCGTTCGAGCCGATCGGATACATCGGATGCGCGGCGTCGCCGGCGAGCGTCACGCGCCCAAAAGTCCAGCACGCGGCGGGATCGCGGTCGACGAGCGGATATTCGTAGATCGCGCTCGTGCTGGCGATGAGAGCGGGCACGTCGAGCCACGGGAATTTCCACGAGGCGAAGCGCGGCGCGAAATCCCGTGGGTCGCCGGCACGGTTCCAGTCCTCGCGCCGCCAGCCGCCGGCCTTGTCGAAGGCGAGTTCGGCGATCCAGTTGATGCGCGCGCGGCCCTGCGCGAGCGCGTCCGGGCAGATCGGATAGCAGACGAATTTCTGGTCCTGATGGCCGGCCATGATCATCGTGCGGCCGGTGAGGAACTGCGGCTGGTTCTCGCTGATCGCGCGCCACAGCACGCGGCCGTTCCAGATCGGCGCGCCCTCGTCCGGATAGAGCTGCGCGCGGATCGCCGAATGGATGCCGTCCGCCGCGATCAACAGATCGCCGGTCACCTGGCGGCCATCGGCCAGCGAGACCGTGACGGCGTCGTCGGTCTGGGTGAAGCCGGTGACGCGCGCCCCGCGAATGATCCTGTCCGCGCCCAGGCGTGCTTCCGCGGCGCGCAGCAGCCGCATCTGCAATTCGCCGCGATGAATCGAGAATTGCGGATGATCATAGCCTGCCACCCGTCCGCGCGGCTCGCGCCAGATCTCCTGGCCATGCTTGTTGAAATAGGCGAGTTCGCCGGTGTGGATGGCGGCGGCCGAGAGATCGTCGTGCAGGCCGAGCGCGGTGAGCACGCGCACCGCATGCGGCAACAGGTTGATGCCGACGCCAAGCGCCCTGATCTCGCCGACCTGCTCCAGAACCGTGGACCTGACGCCGATCGCGTCGGGCGCCAGCGCGGCGCACAGGCCGCCGATGCCGCCACCGGCGATGATGACCGCCATGTTCCCTCCCCCAAATTCCCTCGCCGATGCGCCTGTTTCGCGCTTATGTGCCGTTGGGCGTGCCCGCGAAGGATCGCGGGGCCGGGCTCAGCACGGTCGTCGTGCCGTTGCCGATCTGCAGGACCGAGAGGCCGCGATCGTTCGTGCCGTCCGGCTTGAAGCGGAACACGCCGTCCGCGCCGTTGAAGCCCGACGAATTGAGCAGCACGCCGTCCGAATAGCGCTGCGAGCCCTGGCTGCGCGACAGCGCCACCGCCAGCGACACGGCGTCATAGGACAAAGTCGCGATGCGCGTCGGATCGGAATTGTATTTCGCGCGATAGCGGCCGGCGAAGGCATTGAAACCGGCATTTTCGGGCGCGGAGAACCAGGCGCCCTGCAAGGCCGGCAGTTTCAGCACCCGCGCGTCATTCCAGATGCCGGTGCCGAGGATCTGCACTTTCTTCGGGTCGACGCTTTTGGCGACAAGCTGGGCGGACACCGCCGCCATACCCTCGGCTTGTTCCGGAATGAACAGCGAGTCGATCTGCGGCCCGAGCGCGGCGATGCGCTCGACGGCGGCCGGCAGGGTGGCCGACGTGTACCGCTCGATGCCCTGCACGCGCATATTATTGCGCGCCGCCGCCGACTGGAATTCGGCCAGCGCCAGCGTGCCGTATTCGTTCTCCGGCACGAGGGCGGCGACGGACGTCTTGCCCTTCGAGGCCGCGAAACTGACGATCCGGTCGACATAGCTCTCGACCAGGATGGACAGGAGATAGACGCCACGGCTCGCCGCCGACGTGTCGGTCGAGAAGGCGATCACCGGCTTGCCGGCGGCGCGGGCGATGCGGCCCGCCTCCTTCACGTTATTCGCGAACAGAGGGCCGATGATGAGGTCGGCGCCCTCGTCGATGGCGGCTTGGGTCGCGGCGCGCGCGCCCTCCGCGTTCGACCGGTCGTCCTTCACGAGAAGGGTAATGTCGGTCTGGCCGGTCTCGGCGATCGCGAGATCGGCGGCGTTGCGGAGCGACGTGCCGACGACGCTCGGTCCGCTCGCCTGCGTCAGCGGCAGGATCAGCCCGACGCGGACCGGACCGGACCCGATGGTCTCGCCCTGGGGCGCGACGGCGGGGGTCGTCGGTCCGGGCGGTGGCGCGGAGGACATCGGCGACGGACCGCGCGAAATCGTCGGACCGCAGGCGGCAAGGCCCAGCGCCGCGAACAGGACCGCAAGGCGCGAAACCGCCGGACGCGCCGGCAAGCGCCGAAGAGCAACGAACACCTGACCTCCCCTTGACGAGGCGTCCGAAAACGCCGGCCCGGGCCACGAATGCCGTGCAAAGACGGCGAAAGTGAAGTGCGCCACGATTTCGGACGCGCCAAGGCCGTTCTATACAAGGGCGACGCGGGCGGCAAAAGGAGTGGGTCCGATGGCGATGCACGCGAACCCCGAGCCGCTGCCCCACCCCTCCGGGCACAGCTTCACACTATCCGGCATGCGGGTGGACGCTGAGCCGATCGCGGCGGGCCTCCATATCGTGGCGACCCCGATCGGCAACCTGCGGGATATCACCCTGCGGGCGCTCGGCACGCTGGCCGCCGCCGACACCGTGGTCGCCGAGGATACGCGGGTCACGAAGACCCTGCTTGCCCATTACGGCATCGGCACGCCGCTGACCGCCTATCACGAGCACAACGCCCATCTCATGCGGCCGCAACTGATGGCGCGGCTGCGCAACGGCGCGCGGCTCGCGCTCGTCTCCGACGCCGGCACGCCGCTCATCTCCGACCCGGGCTTCCGGCTGGTCGGCGAGGCGGCGGCGGCGGGCGTGCGGATCGTGCCGGTGCCCGGCCCCTCGGCCCTGCTGGCCGGGCTGGTCGTCGCGGGCCTGCCGACCGACCGCTTCTTCTTCGAGGGTTTTTTGCCGACGAAGCCCGGCCCCCGTCGCGCCCGCCTCGCGGAACTGGCGGCGGTGCCCGGCACGCTGGTTTTCTATGAAGCGCCACAGCGGATCGCGGCCACGCTTGCCGATTGCGCCGACATTCTGGGGCCGGCGCGGCAGGGCGCGGTCGGCCGCGAACTGACCAAATATTTCGAGACCGTGCGGCGCGGCGCGCTGGCGGCCCTTGCCGACGAATTCACCCAGGGCGAACCGCCGCGTGGAGAAATCGTGCTGCTGGTCGGCGCGCCGGCGGACGGTGAGGCGGCCAGCGCCGGCGACACGCTCGACGAGCGGCTTCAGGCGGCGCTCGCCACACATTCGATCAAGGATGCGGCGGCGATCGTGTCGGGCGAGACCGGGATGCCGCGCCGGCGCGTCTACGCCCGGGCGTTGCAGATCGCCGGCTCCCGCGAGTGACGGAACGCATCCGGCGCGGCCATGTCGCGCGAAAACGCGGCATGCGCTCGGAGCGGCTTGCGGAACTGGCGCTGCGGCTGAAATTCTTCCGCATCCTCGACCGCAATTTTCGCGCTCAGGGTGGCGAAATCGATCTTGTCGCGCAACGCGGAAGCCTGATCGTGTTCGTCGAGGTCAAGACGCGCGCAAGACTTGTCGACGGTATGGAAGCAGTGGACCTTGGCAAGCAGCAGCGCGTGGGAAGGGTGGCGCGGCGGTGGCTCGCATCGCATCCGGCCTCGGCCGGCTGCAGTTTTCGCGCGGATGGGGTTTTCATCGTACCGGGGCGTTGGCCGCGCCATGTGCCGGGTCTGTTCGAACTGGCACTGGATTAAGCGCGCCCAGGGCTAGGCGATAGCCCGCGAGAATCGATGCAATGGTTATTGCGCGGGAAGCGGTTTCACGATCACCGATCCGGTCTCCCTGTTGTCGTAGACGGTATTATTGCCACGCGAATAGATCGCGCCGACCTTGTATCCCGACATAGCTTCGTAGGCGACGCGGTTATTGGTTATCGTTAAACCATCCATGACGATTTCGCTGCCCGTATCGGCTACGAGACCGTAACTGAAGCCATCGGTTATCGTGCAGTGTTCGAGCGTGACTTTGACCGCACTGCTTACATCGCGCGCAGTGCCTCTCACGCCATCGCTTGACGTTCCGACGATCTTGACATCGGAAACAATGCCAGAGACAGCGACATTTGGAGCTGCGGCCGCGATGACGATGCCCTCATTCGCGCCTCGAACGGCGCCTCCATGGACATGAAGCGTGGCATTCGACATGGCCGACAAGTAGATTCCGGTTCCAACCGCTCGAATGAGAGTATCTTCGACGACGAGCCGCCGAATATTCGTTGCTACGATGCCGAGATTGTGCCCATCGCCATCAATAACAAGACCACGAAGAGAAACCTCGGCATTCGGTGCATCGATCTCAACGGCGATTCCGGCGGTTACTTTCGGAACGGGCACAAACCCGCTCACACCCGGCGAAGCGTCAACAAACACACTCTTCGTGATTTTGACTGCCCCATATCCCGCCGTATCGAGAACAATGATCGAGCCGCCTTCCCCCACCGCATCGTGCGCCGCCTGAAAGGATCGCTTTGGCGAGGCGCGACTTCCGTCGTTGGAATCATTGCCGGTCGAGGCCACGAAAATCCGGGACGGTTCGTCGGCCAAAGCGGGCGTCGCCGCCACGCCCGCCAGCAGGCAAATCATGACGACCAGCGTCCGGACCATGAAGCCCTCCCCCTGCCGGGAAAGGCCTACCAGAGCGAACGAACAGAATCGTAAACGCCGGCGGCTCCGCGATGCCGTGACGATGCTGCTGTATCGTTTTGCGACAACTCCAACCGGTCCACATCTTGCTCGAAATCCGGTCGGCGCGGCGGCTGCGTCACCGGAGGCCCATATGCTTCAGAACGGCGTTCTCGCCCGGCAGTACCCTGTCGCGCTGACGACCGGCACGCTGGCATCGCGCTGGACTTTGACGTTGGTCGTTGTCATCGCCGTCGTCCTCGGCATCGGTCTTTCCGGGCTGAATCTCGGATACGGCAGTCACGGCGACTCCCGGGCGATCTTCGAGGCGAGCGTCGCCGCCATTTCGAACGGCCATTACGCGCCAAGCCGCAGCTATGGCGTGCCGCTGTACGAATATGCCGCCGCCTTGTTGCAGGCGCTCGGCGGGACGTGGCTCGTCAACCTCTATTCGCTCGTTCTGTCTCTCGCTTCGATCGCGATTTTCGCCCGCCTCCTCGCGCGGCCGGACGGCACCGCGACGCCTGCGGCCAATAGCTGGGCGCTCGCCGGCTTCGCGCTCAACCCGCTGTTGCTGATCAACGCATCGTCGCCGACCGAATGGGCGCAGGCGATGTTCTTTCTCGTCGGCGCACTGTCGGGCATCGTCGCGTGGCTGCGGACACGGCGTCTCGCGCCGCTCGCAAACTATTGCCTGTGCATCTGCGGACTCGTGCTGTCTCGTCCGGATTTCGCAGTCGTCTGTCTTGCGCTCGGGCTCGCCGTTCTCTGGGAGCTGAAGCTCGAGCGGCGCGCCAGCTTGGTCTTCATCGCCGTCACGGCCCTGGCCGGCGCTGTCACCGTAGCGATCTACATGCTGCTCAACGGCGGTCCGGCCTTCTTCCTGCGGGCCGGCGAGATGGTGGGGGACCAGATCGGCCTCCGGCGCGCCTTCGTCGCGGCGGCAGGGGTTGTCGATCTGTTCGGCCTTGCCGGATGCGTGGCGCTGGCGCTCGGCGTTGGCCTGGCGATCAGGCGCAATGGCCGGGTCGGCCTGCCGTTCTTCGAAAAGCTGGCCCTGCTGGCGTGGCCGATCCTGTTCGCGCGCGTCGCGATGCTGCCGGACAAGCTGGAATATCTGTTCCCGCTGATCCCGATAACGCTTCTGGCGCTCGCGTCGAAGCGACAGCCGGTCGCCATGATCGCGCTCGTCGCCGTTTCCCTGATGCTGAATTCGATTTTCACGATCAGCCTTTTCGACAGGGCGGGCGCCTCGGACAGGCTGGCCTTCTCCCTGCATCTCAACAAGAGCGCGGTTCTCCAAGACCGGGATGCGCGCATTGCTCAGACGCACGCGCTCGATTCCGGTTTCCAGACCCGCGTGGCCGCAGCGGCCTATGGCTCGGACGCGGACGTGCACCGTCTGTATTTCAAGAACTTCAATCCCGGTTACACCGACGATCTGGGCAACCTGATCCTGTCGAGGGACGAACTGTACAAGCTCGACAATCCGCGGTTCACCGACGCGCGCTATGCGCGGACGAGCTACAACCGGATTGTAATTTGCGATCGAACCTTCATCGCCGACAATGTTGGCTGGCGCGTCCTGCAGCCGCCGCCGGCCTACGCGAGCTTCGATGGTAACAACGCGCTTCACTGCCGCGCCGAATGAGTATTGCCGGCGCGTTCCGGAGGCAGTCGCAACTCGTCCCCGACAGGGCAATGCAGCGAACCGAATCCGTCAATTTGTCGCTTTCAATGCAACGGTCTCTCGAGGCCATTCCGCCATAATGACGCCCTCGTATCCGAGAGGCATCCCGTGTCGCCCTTTCCGACCTTCTACAATCCCAGGCTATATGCGCGGCTGCGCACCGCAGGCGTCATCATGCTGGGCTGCATCGCCACGATCGTCGTGTCCCTCAGCGCCCTGAACTTTTTGCTGCCGGAGGCGTAAGGCGGCTTCGGCGTCCGTAAGGCGCGACTGATTCAGCGCCGCTCGATGAGCCGCGCGAGTTCCCGCGCGTTCATCTGCATCCGGGCTGTCAGCCCCTCGAGTTCGCGCGAGAATCCGGCGACGGAGGCGACATTGTCGTCCGTGGCCGCAAGCGCCATGGCGATCTTCCCGATATGCGCGGAAACGTCCGCTGTGCCCGTCGCGGCGCCATGGGTCGCGCGGACGATTTCCTGCGTCGCGGCGCCCTGCTCGTGCGTCGCCGAGGCCACGATGGCGGAGATGCGCTCGACCGCCACGATGCGGTCCTTGATCGCATCGATCGCGCCGACCGATTGTTCCGTCGCCGCCAGCATTTCCGCGATCTGGTCGCCGATTTCCCTGGTTGCCGTCGCTGTCCGGGTCGCGAGCGTCTTCACCTCCTGCGCGACGACGGCGAAGCCGCGGCCGGCCTCGCCCGCGCGCGCGGCCTCGATCGTCGCGTTGAGCGCCAGAAGATTCGTCTGGGCTGCGATGCGTGAAATGAGCTGGACGACATCGCCGACCTTGCCGGCCGCCGACGACAGACGCGCGATGCCGGCCGAGGACGTCTGGGCCTGCGCAACAGCATCCCGGACAATGCCTGAGGCGTCCACGGCCCGGCGACTGATCTCGCCGATCGCGGACAGGAGCTGCTCGGCCGCCGTCGCGACGGCGGTGACATTGCCGACGGCTTCGGCGGTCGCGCCATTCGCCGCGTCGGTGTCGGCTTTCGCGCCATGGATCGCCGACGCCATGACGTCGGTCTGGTCCTTCATATGGAGAGCCAGTTCCTCGAACCGCATGCCGAGGCGGCCGAGTTCGGCCGAACAGGCCGCGACGTCTTCGCGCACGGCCGCCTCACGGAGCAATCGAGCCTCGCGCTGACCGCAGGACTCGATCTCGCCCGTCAGAAAGGCATTGCGGTCGATCTCGGCCTGCAGCCTGCCGAGCGCGCGCGCAACCACCCCGATCTCGTCCCGCCGCGTCGCGCCGCTGAATTCACGCGGCGCGGACCCGTCGGTCGTGCCGGCGATCTCCTGGGCCATGATCTCGAGCGGCCGCGTCACGCGTCGATGCATCAGCGGCAGAAGGACGACGAGCATCAGAAGGCACAACACGACGACGCCCCAGATCGTCGCCAGCGACAGCCATTCCGCCTGCGCCCCGGCGGCCGCCAGCGCCTCCTGGCCGATGGAGCCCGGAACGAGCGCCTGCCGCAGTACGTCGCGAAGCTGATTGATCAGGAGCCAGAGATAGGCCCCGAAGGCGGCGAGAACGGCCAGAAACAGCATCTGGCGGAGCACCAGACCGCCGCCGATCGACAATTTCCGCATTGGGCCGCCCCGATTCTCCGCGACAATGCCGGCAGGGTCGTTCAGAAACTGTTAAGCACGCGCCGGTCGCCTCCCCCGATCGACGCATTGACGGACCGCGCGGGGCGCGCAATCTGGGCCGGTGGCGCGGGCCGCGCGACCGCAGACCTTCGTCCGGAGGCGTCGCCACCGCCACGGCGGACACAAACCACCCTCAAGAAGGCGGAAGCCGGAGAACGAGATGCTGCGAGTCGCGGTCCAGATGGACCCCATCGAGAAGATCAATATCGCGGGCGATTCGACCTTCGCGCTGATGCTCGAAGCGCAAGCGCGCGGCCATGCCGTATTCCACTACACGCCCGAAACGCTGTCGCTGTCGGGCAACCGCGCCTTCGCGACCGTCACGCCGCTCGAACTCCGCGACGCCGCCGGCGACCATTTCACGAAGGGCGAGGCGAAATCCGCCGATCTCGCCGATTTCGATGTCGTGCTGCTGCGGCAGGACCCGCCCTTCGACCTCGCCTATATCGCAAGCACCCACATCCTCGAGCGCATCCAGAAGACCACGCTCGTCGTCAACGACCCCGCGTCGGTCCGCAACGCGCCGGAAAAGCTGTTCGTGATGGATTTCGGCGATCTCATGCCGCCGACGCTGATCACCCGCGACAAGGCCGCGATCGAGGCGTTCCGCGCCGAGCACGGCGAAGTGGTGATGAAACCCCTGTTCGGCGCCGGCGGCGCGGCGGTCTTCAAGGTCGGGCGCACCGACCCGAACTTCGGTTCGCTGTTCGACCTGTTCTCCGTGACCTTCAAGGAACAATGGGTCGTCCAGCGGTTCCTGCCGGAGGTCGTGAAAGGCGACAAGCGCATCGTTCTCGTCGACGGCGAGCCGCTCGGCGCCGTCAACCGCGTGCCGGCCGCCAACGACATCCGCTCCAACATGGTGCGCGGCGGCGCGGCGGCCGCGACGGACCTGTCCGCCCGCGAGAAGGAAATCTGCGCGCGCCTCGGCCCGGAGCTGAAGAAGCGCGGGCTCCTGTTCGTCGGCATCGACGTCATCGACGGCTGGCTGACCGAGATCAACGTCACCTCGCCGACCGGCCTGCGCGCGATCAAGCGTCTCGGCGGCCCCGATCTCGCCGCCGCGATCTGGGACGCCATCGAGCGGAAGCGCCGATGACCATGCCGGCCGGAGCCGCCATGAAGGCCAGCCCCGCGCGGCGCGGCAGCCGCAAGGCCGCTCCGCTCGTCGAGGTCTCCGTTCTCACGGACCGGATCGCCGCCCTCGTCGCCGGCCGCGCCGGGGACGATAGGGTGCGCGGCGACGTCCTCGCCTTGCTGAAGGACACGCTGGTCAACGGGCGCGAACAGGCGCGCGAGCGGCTGGAGCGGACGGGCCACGGCCTGGACTGCGCCCGCGACCTGTCCGATCTCATGGACGCAATCGTCCGCGCCATCCACTTCTACGTGACGCGATACGTCCATCCGCCGGCCAAGTCCGACGATCTCGGCGATCTCGCCATCGTCGCGGTCGGCGGCTACGGGCGCGCGACGCTCGCACCCGGCTCGGACATCGACCTGCTGTTCCTGTGTTCCCACCACCAGACGACCTGGGTCGAGAGCGTCGTCGAGGCGATGCTCTATCTGCTCTGGGATCTCCGGCTGAAGGTCGGCCATTCGACGCGGTCCGTGGACGAATGCCTGCGCCAGGCGCGCGCCGACATGACCATCCGCACGGCGCTGCTCGAATCGCGGCTGATTCTTGGGCCCCCCGCTTTGTTCGCCGATCTCAAGAACCGCTTCCGGTGGGAGATCGTCAACGGCACGGCGCGCGAATTCGTCGCCGCGAAACTCGCCGAGCGCGATGCCCGCATCACGCGCGAAGGCCGTTCGCGCTATCTCGTCGAACCCAATGTGAAAGAGGGCAAGGGCGGGTTGCGCGATCTCAACACGTTCTTCTGGATCGCCAAATACGTCTATCGCGTCGACACAGCGCCCGAACTCGTCAATGCCGGCCTGTTTACGCGGCGCGAGATCGAACTGTTCGACCGCTGCGAGGAATTTCTCTGGCGGGTGCGATGCCATCTGCATTTCCTCGCCGGCCGCGACCAGGAACGGCTGGGCTTCGAGCGGCAACCCGTGATCGCCGCGAAGCTCGGCTATCGCGCGCATGGCGGACTCTCCGCCGTCGAGCGCTTCATGAAGCACTACTTCCTGATCGCGAAGGACGTCGGCGATCTCTCGACCATCGTCTGCGCGGCGCTCGAGGCGCGCGCCGCGAAGCCGCCGGCGATGCTCGACCGGTTCGTGCGGCGCATCCGCCGGCGGCGCGATCTGAAATCCAAGGACTTCGTCGTCGAGCACGAACGCATCACAATCGCCCGCGCGGACGTGTTCGAGACGGATCCGCTCAACCTGATCCGGCTCTATCGCCTCTCGGAGGAGACCGGTCTCGCGATCCACCCGGACGCGACGCACCAGGTGACGCGATCGCTGCGGCGGATCGATGCGGCGCTACGGAAGAACCCGGACGCCAACAGGCTCTTCGTCGAAATCCTGATGTCGCGCAATTCGAGCGAGATCGTGCTGCGGCAGATGAACGAGAGCGGCGTGCTCGGCCGGTTCATTCCGGACTTCGGCCGCATCGTGTCGCTGATGCAGTTCAACATGTATCACCACTACACGGTGGACGAGCACCTCATCCGGGCGGTCGGCATCCTCTGCGATATCGAGGGCGGCCGGCTCGTCGAGGATCATCCGGTCGCCAGCGACCTCCTGCCGACGATCTCCAACCGCCGGGTGCTTTATGTCGCGCTGTTCCTGCACGACATCGCCAAAGGCCGCGAGGAGGATCATTCGATCGCCGGCGCGCGCGTGGCGCGGGAACTGTGTCCGCGTCTCGGTCTGTCGGAAGCGGAAACCGAGACTGTCTCGTGGCTCATCCTCGAACATCTGACGATGTCCAACACCGCGCAGAGTCGCGATCTCGGAGATCCGAAGACCATCGAGCGCTTCGCCGGCGTCGTCCAGACCCTCGAACGGCTGAAGCTGCTCCTCGTCCTGACCATCTGCGACATTCGCGCGGTGGGGCCGGGCGTATGGAACGGCTGGAAAGGCCAGCTGCTTCGCACGCTCTACTACGAGACCGAAGTCTATCTCGCCGGCGGCTATTCGGCGGTCGCCCGGAACCAGCGTGTCGCCCGCTCGAAGGAGGAACTGCGGGCCGCCCTGCCCGGCTGGTCGGATTCCGAGTTCGAAACCTATGCGGCGCGGCTCAACGACGCCTACTGGCTCAAGGTCGATCTCGCCCATCGCGTGCGGCATGCGCGCCTGCTGCATGCTGCGGCGGTCGAGATGCGCTCCCTGGTGACGGAAGTGGCGACCGACGTCTTCACCGGCGCGACGGAGCTGATCGTGTCCGCGCCGGACCATCCATTCCTGTTGTCGACGATCGCGGGGGCCTGCGCCGCCTCGGGCGCGAATATCGTCGATGCGAATGTCTTCACGACCAACGACGGCCTCGCGCTCGACACGATCTACATCCGGCGCGAATTCGACATGGACGAGGACGAGCTGCGACGCGGCGCGCGTATCGCCAAGACGATCGAGAAATCGCTGCGCGGCGAGGTCAAGCTCGCCACGCTGATGCCGCAGCGCACCGGCATGGACAAGGTCCGCGCCGACGCCTTCACGATCGCGCCCGAGATCGTGATCGATAACAGCCTGTCGAACCGCTATTCGGTCGTCGAAGTGTCCGGCCTCGACCGGCCCGGGCTCCTGTACGAGCTGACGCGCGCGATCTCGGGCCTCAACCTCAATATCGGCTCCGCCCATATTCTGACGTTCGGCGAGAAGGCCGTGGACGTCTTCTACGTCACGGACCTGACGGGCGCGAAGATCGCCAATCCCGCACGCCAGGCGGCGATCAAACGTCATCTCTCGGGGATTTTCGCGCACGGGGACCGCAAATCGGGCCGCGAGGCGCGCCCTGCCCCCGCACGGAGCGGCGCTTGATTTTTGCGCCTCCCGCACTGATATGCGGGCGGGGCATTTCCCTTTCGAAGCAGCAACACCAGGCCGATGAACGATCAGACCAAGCCGCACAGCGAGGCGGCCGACATCATGCGGGCGGAAGCGACCGCGACAAGCGCCGAGGGCGCCACGCCGACGGACGGTGCCGTGCAGACCGGCGAGGTCGAGACGCTGCAGGCGGAAGTCGCGAGCCTGAAGGACCGGCTTCTCCGCACCATGGCCGACATGGAGAACCTGCGGCGTCGCACCGATCGGGAGGTCGCGGATTCGCGGATCTACGGCGCGACCAATTTCGCGCGCGACATGCTGGGCGTCGTCGACAACCTGCATCGCGGAATCGAGAGTCTGTCGGACGATCTGAAGAACAGCGATGATCCCGCTCTCAAGAGCTTCATCGAAGGCGTGAAGCTGACCGAAGCGGATTTCATCTCCCGCCTCGCGCGGCACGGCGTGAAGAAGCTCGAGCCGCTGGGCCAGAAATTCGACCCCAACAAGGAAGAAGCGCTCTACGAAGTGCCGGACGAGAGCGTTCCGACCGGCACCGTCGTCCAGGTGGTCGAAGGCGGCTACACGATCGGCGACCGCGTGCTGCGGCCGGCCAAGGTCGGCGTATCGCGCGGCGGACCGAAGGGCTGATCTGCGCTCGTCTGAACTTTGGGTTTACTCGCGAAAGCGAGCATCCACGGCGCCGTCTGGATTCCCGCTTGCGCGGGAATGACGGCATTCGGCTGCATTAATCCTTTGTGTCCTCCTGCGCAGCCGCAATATTTCCCTCGCCGGGCCGGAAGGCGAAAGAGGCCGTGTTGGCCTGACGCGTCGCCATCACGGCTGCGGCGGCTTCCGCCCGTTCATTGCCCTTGACCTTGGCCATGATCGACGCGGTCCGGTCTTTCATCAACGCGACGTTGTGCGCGGCCAGATATTCGGCCGAGGCGGCCAGATTGCGCGTAAAGCCGTTCACCTCGGGCATGACGTAGCGGGCGAACAGCTCCCATGAGCGCCGCGTGGCTTCCGGCTGCGCCCAATCATGCGCGAAGCCGAGAACGACGCCAAAACCGCCGGTGATCTGTTGCAGTTCACGGATCTTCGCCACGAGTTCGTCCGGCGTTCCGACGACGGATGAACCGACCACGCCGGCGCCGCCCGCGACCTGATCCATCAGCGCCCACTTGTCCTCGACACGGACGGAACCGGGCCGGCCAAGCACACGCACGTTATATTCGTTGTGCCACCACCACAGGCCGTCGAGCGCCTGCCTGCGGGCCTCGTCTTTCGATTCCGCGAGGTGGAATGAGACGAGCACGCGCCAGTCGCGCCGATCCACGGTCTTGCCGTGCTTCCTTGCGGCTTCCTCCGCAAAACTCCATTGCAGCGGCAACGCGTCGAGCCCCTCCGACGACGTAGACGCGATGGATAGCGCGCCCATGCCGTATTTGCCGGCGAGCTGCATGCCGGACGGACTGATCGAGGAGGCCGCCGCCATCGGCAGCTTTTCCTGCAGTGGCAGGATCTGCAGCATGCCGTCGTTGATCTGGAACCAGTCGCTCTTGACCGTGAAGCGCTCGCCCGACAGGAGCCGCAGGATGACGCCGAGCGCCTCGTCCTGGCGGTCGCGCAACAGCATCTGGTCGATGCCGAACATCTTTGCATCCGACGGCAGCGCGCCGGGGCCGGTACCAAATATCACGCGCCCACCTGTCATGTGATCGAGCTGGACGATGCGCTGCGCGGTCGTGAACGGATGATGGTAGGGCAGCGAGACGACGCCCGTGCCGAGCCGGATGCGCTTCGTGCGCTCGCCCGCCGCTGCGAGAAACAGTTCCGGAGAAGCGATGGTTTCCCAGCCCGAAGAATGATGCTCCCCGCACCAGAATTCGTCGAAACCGAGCCGGTCGAGATGCGCGACGAGATCGAGATCGCGCTGAAACAGCAATGTCGGATTTTCGCCGACAGGATGATGCGGCGCGAGAAAGGCGCCGAATTTTATGCGGGAGAGGGTCATGGAGCCACGAATGCTGCGAAAGGATCGATCCTCCCCCGCTTGCGGGGGAGGTGGCGCCGAAGGCGAGGGAAGGGGCACCCCCTCCACCATGCTTCGCAGCGCAGCCAAGTGTACGCAGGCTGCGCAGGCTTGCC
>ERZ500994.177-NODE-177-length-20898-cov-5.187065_pt1 | contig 20898 bp, 20 predicted proteins | sample MGYA00248878_ERZ500994 | MGnify/ENA primary metagenome ERZ500994 (study PRJEB25958, sample SAMN03398533) | human skin metagenome | study: EMG produced TPA metagenomics assembly of the Human Skin Microbiome Metagenome (human skin metagenome) data set. | reverse complement strand
TGGCCGGCTTGCGGTCCGTTTGTCCAGATGGGCGGTGATGCCGTAGGACTCGGCGACCTCCCGCGCTCGCTGCGTGCGTTCGACGCGGGGCAGCTTGGCGGCCCGGAGGGGAAACTCGATGTTGCGCTGGGCCGACAGGTGCGGATAAAGCGCGTAGTTCTGGAAGACCATCGCGATGTTGCGAGACCTGCTGTCGCGATCAGTGACGTCGACGCCGTTGAGCAGCACCCGGCCGGAGTCAGGCGCCGCCAACCCGGAGACGATCTGCAGCAGCGTGGATTTCCCGCAGCCGGACGGGCCGAGGATGACGACGAACTCGCCATCCTGGACCTGCAGCGACAGGTCGCGCAGCACCGGACGTCCGTCGTACGACTTGGTGATGGCGGTCAGATCGATACTCACGGGTCCTCGCTCTCCTCGGCGAGCCAAGGGCACCAGCGGCCGCTGAACGCGAGGTGAATGCGACCTGTCGAGAGCAGCGAGACAGCTCGGTGAGGGCGCCGATGACCTGCGGCGATAGGAATCTGGGCTATCGCGATAGGTGAACCCGATGGGTGGCGCGCGGGCCGGTGTCATGCTTGAGCCATGGACCTTCGACTGCTCGAGTCGTTCGTCGCGCTCGCGCGGGTGCGGCACATGGGACGCGCGGCGCGCGAGCTGCACGTCTCGCAGCCGACGCTCACCTCGCACCTGAAGCGTCTTGAGTCCGAGGTCGGAGCCGAGCTGTTCCAGCGGCGACCAAGCGGGCTCGAGCTCACCGCCGCCGGAACGGCGCTCGTGCCGCACGCACTGGACATGCTGCGTCGGATGCGGCGCGCCCGCGACGACGTGGTCGCGGCCGCGCACGGCGCCCAGGGGTCGCTGCGGATCGGCTACAACCACGTCGCCGGTCGACGCGTGCTGCCGGGCCTGATCCGGCACCTCGCCCAGACCCATCCCGGGCTGGCGGTCACCACCTGGGAACGCCGCACCGGTCCGCAGATCGCCGGGATCGGCGCCGGCGAGCTCGACCTCGGCTTCAGCTACGGCTACCCCAACGACCGTCGCTTCGCACACCGCCGCGTGGACGTCCAGATCCCGATCGTCGGAATCATCGGGCGCGACCACCCGCTCGCCGGGAGGGTGAGCGTGCCGGTCGCCGAGCTCGACAGCCACTCCTGCGTGCTCTTTGACCGGCCGCGGAGCCCCCAGATGTACGACGCCATCATCGCGAGCGCCCGCGCGGCCGGTGTCACCCTCGACGTGGCCGCGGTCGCGGATGATCCCGGCGCCAGCGGTCAGCTGGCAGTCGCGCGGGGCCTCGTGGGGTTTGCGTCCGAGGTCAGGGCAGACGCGCTGGGCACCGAGCCCGATGCGCCGATCGCCGTGAGGCTCGTCGATCCGACCCCGACCGTCGACCTGTACGCGGTCTGGCTTGGCGAGCGAGCGGACGAGGCACCGTTGAGAGAATCCCTGCGGTGGCTGGAATCTGCGACCTTCCCGACGGCTGAGGCTGAGTCGGCGTAAGGTCGAGGAGTCAGCAAACCCAAAGGGGACTCCCAGTCATGTGTGGCGTTGTCGCCATCTTCGACCCGACCAACCGGCTAGGCGATGCCGAGCGAGACGCCACCGGACAACGCATGCTCGACCGCGTGCGGCATCGGGGACCAGACGGCATCGGACACCGCCAGGTAGGCGTGACGTGGCTCGGGCACACTCGGCTCGCCATCGTCGACCTCGCCGAAGGAGACCAGCCCATCGGCTCGGGCGAGGGTCACTGGCTGGTCGCCAACGGCGAGATCTACAACCACGAGGACATCCGCGCCGAGACGTCGTACCCGTTCGTCACCGACTCCGACAGCGAGGTCGCGCTGGCCGCGGTGTTGTCGGACAACCCCGCAGCGCTCGGTGATCTTCGCGGCATGTTCGCCTTCATCGTCGCCGATGAGGACGGAGGAGCGGTCGTCGTCCGCGACCCGGTGGGCGTGAAGCCGTTGTACTGGGCCCAGGTCGACGGTGTCGTCTACTTCGCGAGTGAGGTGGGTGCCTTCGACGCCGGGATCCGTGAGCGCATCCGGGAGTTCCCGCCGGGGTGCCGGTGGGACCAGACCGGCACGCTCACCCGGTTCCGCGACCTGCATGTGCCGGCCGACCTCATCGCCTCGCGCGACGACGCGATCACGCTGATCCGCGAGACCACGATCGACTGCGTACGACGCCGCATGATGGCCGACGTACCCGTCGGCGTCTTCCTGTCCGGCGGGCTTGACTCCAGCCTCGTGGCGGCGATCATGGCCGGCTCCGCGCCGCCGCGCACGATCCACTCGTTTGCCGCCGGCACCGCGTCGTCAAGTGACCTCGCCGCCGCGCGTGCCGTCGCCGAGCACGTCGGGACCATCCATCACGAGCTGGTCTATACCGCTGACGACGTCGTGCGAGCGCTCCCGGCCGTGGTCGGATGCATCGAGTCCTACGAGCCGTCCCTGGTGCGCAGCGCTGTGCCCAACTACCTCCTGTCGCAGATGACCGCGCAGACCGTGAAGGTGGTGCTGACCGGTGAGGGAGCCGACGAGCTGTTCGCCGGTTACGACCACTTCCGGGAGATCACCGACCCCGAGGCGCTTCGCGATGCGTTGGTCGAGGGGATCTTTGGGCTGCACAACCTGAACCTCCAGCGCGCTGACCGGGTCACGATGGCCCATGGTCTGGAGGCGCGGGTGCCGTTTCTGGACCGCGATCTGGTCAACCTCGCCGCCCGCATCGCGATCGAGTGGAAGCTGCCGGGCGAGCATGGACAGGAGAAGGCCCTGCTCCGGGAGGCGTTCGACGGCTGGCTTCCGCACGAGCTGCTGTGGCGACCGAAGGAGCAGTTTGGCGACGGCAGCGGGACCGCCGACGTCATGCGCGAGAAGGCGCTCTCGCTCGTGCCGGACTCCGGGTGGCGCGACGAGCGGGTCGCCGGGCTGCCGCAGCCGCGGTCGCGCGAAGAGCTTGCCTACCAGCGGATGTTTGCCGACCACCTAGCCGGAGTGAGCCCCGACCTGCTGGGCAGGTTCGCCACCGCGTAACCGGCGTGTGAGGTTGCTGTGAGGCGATTTCGGGTTCGTGGAACAATCGCCGACACCCGGTCGCTGTCTTGGGTATGAGCGGAAGCAAGCCCGCCATCTCGACCGGGGCCTGATGCCCACCGCAAGGAGTGATGAACGCATGTCGAAGCTGAACCGAATCCTGCAGAAGGCCCAGCAGTACGCGCAGAAGAACCCCGACAAGGTCGGCAAGTACGCCGACAAGGCGGCAAACTTCGCCGACAAGCGTACGAAGGGCAAGTACAGCGGCCAGATTGCCGGCGCCAAGCGCAAGCTCGACTCCTTCACCGGAAACGACCGCTCGCGCGACCCGCGCTAAAACGACCCCCGCTATGACGACCGTGGTCCGCAGGGCGGCAACCCGCAGGGCGGCAGCTGGTAACAGCACCGCCGGGGCCGATCGCCCGCCTCCGCTGGCAGCCCGTTAGCGCTGCTACGTTCGACGTACATTTCGTACTTCGAACTACCTGCGGAGGCGGGCGATGGACGTTTCAGGACGGATTGCGGTGGTCACCGGCGCGGGCAGCGGGATGGGCCGAGAGCTCACGCTCCAGCTCGCGGCCTCGGGAGTCCAGGTAGCGGCCGGCGACGTGTCACCCTCGGCGCTGGCGGAGACGCAGTCGCTGGCCGGTGACCTGGACGGACGGGTCACGACCCATCTGGTCGACGTCTCTGACGAGTCGCAGCAGCAGCGGTTCGCCGATGAGGTGCGCGCCGAGCATCGCACCGACCACATCCACCTGCTCTTCAACAACGCCGGCATCGGTGGTGTCGGCAGCATGATCACCGATCCGCGCGAGCTGTGGGAGCGCACCTTCGCGATCGACTGGGGCGGGGTGTACCTCGGCGTGCGCACGTTTCTGCCGCTGCTGATCGCCGCCGACGAGGCGCGGATCGTGAACACCTCGTCGGTCAACGGCTTCTGGGCGAGCATCGGCCCGCGCCGCGCGCATACGGCGTACTCGGCGGCGAAGTTCGCGGTCAAGGGCTTCACTGAGGCGCTGATCACCGACCTGCGTCTCAACGCGCCGCACGTGACGTGCGCGTTGGTTATGCCCGGGCACATCGGCACCGACATCATCGCGAACTCCCGCAAGGTCATCGCCGGCGTCGACTCCGACCGGCTGACCGAGCCAGAGCTCGTCGCGGCCCGCGCCCGGCTGATCGCTTCCGGGGTGGACGCCCAGCGCCTCAGCGACGAGGACGTGGAGCAGATCGTCGCCGACCGGGCGCGCGAGTTCACCGACAAGGCACCGATGACAGCCGCCGAGGCGGCCCGCATCATCTTGGACGGCGTACGCCGTGACCAGTGGCGGATCCTCGTCGGTGACGACGCGCATGAGCTGGATCGCCGCGTGCGCCGCGACCCGGAAGACGCCTATTCGGTGGAGTTCTACGACTCGTTCGCCAATGCCGCCGGCTGGAGCCTCGGCTCGCTCTAGTGCCGAACCTATCGGTATATCGACCCCGATAACCACGACGGTTACCATGCTGACTGTGAATATTCGCGCAGAACGGATGGCGGCTGGAATGAGCCAGGCGCAACTGGCGCGTGCCGCGGAGGTTTCTCAACCGAACCTGTCGGCGTATGAGAACGGCCGACGCCGCCCCACACCTGCTGTGCAGAATCGGATAAGGCGAGCCCTGGCCGGTAAACCGTCGATGCGGGTCGAGATGCACCGAACGGCAATTCGTGACCTGGTTGCCCAGCACAACGCCTCCGCTCCCCGCATCATCGGATCGGTCGCGCGCGGCGAAGACGAGCTCGGCTCCGACCTGGATCTGTTGGTCGAGTTCACCGACGAAGCAACCCTGCTGGATGAGATCGGATTACGCCTGGCATTGCGTGACCTGTTGCGGATCGAGGTCGACGTCGTTGCCGCCGATTCCGTGCGCGGCGAGATGCGCGATCGAATGCTTCGTGAATCGGTCCCGGTGTGACGGCGGCGGTAGACAGAGCCCGTGATGCGGCGCAGCGTGCTGTCGCGGTCTGCGACACGCTCATCGAGCTGACACAGCCCGGTTTCGACGATTTTGCCACCGACACGAAAGCCCAATGGGCAGTCGAAATGGGTCTTATCCGCATCGGTGAGGGAATCAACCGAATCCCGGCCCAGATACTTCAGCAATATCCCCAACAACCGTGGCGCGAGATTGTTGCGATGCGTAACTTCGCGGCGCATCAGTACGACGATCTCCAGCCGCGCCGGGTGTGGCGCACCGTTGTTCATGACGTCCCGGCGCTTCGCGATTACCTGGTAACCACCGTGATTCCTGGGCTGGACAGTGGTGGCGTGTCGGCGGCTGACTCGTAGGGCTGTAGATCTTGCGCGCATTGCGATTGCGCGAGGAAGATTGCTCGGGAGAGGAGCTCTGAGATGACAACCGACGACCTCGCGCAGAAGGACACCGGCTCGCCGCTGTCGATGCTGCGCAACCTGAACCGGACCGAACGCCGTACCCTCACCGCCGCCTTCCTGGGCTGGGCCATCGACGCCCTCGACTACATGGTGTTCACGTTCGTGCTCACCACCGTGATGGTGGTGATGGGCATCAGCCAAGGGCAGGCCGGCCTGCTTGCCACCGTCACGCTGCTGTTCTCCGCGGTTGGCGGCTGGCTGGCGGGGATCCTCGCCGACCGGTTCGGCCGGGTCCGCGTCCTGCAGATCACGATCCTGGCCTTCTCGGTCTGCACGGTGCTCATCGGGTTCACCCAGAGCTATCCGCAGATCTTCGTGCTGCGCGCGCTGCAGGGGCTCGGGTTCGGCGGCGAGTGGGCGGTCGGGTCGGTGCTGATCGGTGAGATGGTCCGCGCCCGGATGCGTGGCCGGGCGGTCGGCATCGTGCAAAGCGGCTGGGCGATCGGCTGGGGCGCCGCAGCCTTGCTCTACACGCTCAGCTTCTCGATCTTCGAGCCCGAGCTTGCGTGGCGGGTGATGTTCTGGTTTGGCGCGATCCCTGCTGTGCTGGTGTTTTTCATCCGGCGCTACGTTCCCGAGCCGGAGGTGTTTACCGCGAGCGTGCAGCGCAAGGGCCGCAAGGGCAGCGACTTCCTGCAGATCTTCGCGCCCGGCATCCTGCGCACGACGGTGCTCGCGAGCCTGATGTGCATCGGAATTCAGGGCGGCTACTACGCCATCACGACGTGGCTGCCTGCGTTCCTGACCAAGTCGCGAGGTCTCACCGTGATCGGGACTGGCGGCTACCTCGCGGTCATCATCGCCGGCTCGTTCGCCGGATACCTGGTTGGCTCATGGCTCACAGATCGCCTGGGACGTAAGGCGAACGTGCTCATCTTCGCCGTACTCGCCGGCATCATCGTCGTGCCTTATACGCAGTTCGACCTCAGCAACAGCCTCATGCTCGTGTTGGGTTTTCCGCTCGGCTTCGCAGCTTCCGGGGTGTTCAGCAGCCTCGGCTCGTTCTTGACCGAGCTCTTTCCCACGCGAATCCGTGGCTCGGCGCAAGGCTTCTGCTACAACTTCGGACGAGGCATCGGCGCGCTGTTTCCGGCGTTCGTCGGGTTCCTCGGCGACCGCATGGGCTTGGCCACGGCGATCCCGATCTTTGCCGGCGGTGCCTATCTCGTCGCCGTGCTGGCCGCACTGGCCCTGCCCGAGACCCGCGGACGTGAGCTCGCGCCCTGACGCGAGAAACCTGCTTGATCGACTCTGACACCATGGCGTGGGCGCAATGGAGGTGTTCAGCGAGATGGGTCGGTCGGACGGCCAGACGGCGAAGCTCGCTCAGGCGTTGCGCGCGTCGGACTCGTCGGCGCGGCAACGCGCCGCACTCGTCGCGGGCATGAATCCTCATGACAAGTACGTCGACGTCCTCGTTGAGCATTCGGCGCTCGAGCCGGACTTCTTCGTGCGCGACATGCTCACCTGGGCGCTCACCCGGCACGATCCGGCGATCACGGTGGACCGGCTGCTCGGTGAGCTGTCGTCGGCCGTGCCGCAAGCCCGCAGCCAGTCGCTGCATACGCTGTCGAAGATCGGCGACCAACGCGCCTGGTCGTCGATCACCGCCGATATGCTGCGCGACGCAGACGACGAGGTCGCCCGCGCCGCATGGCGTGCGGCGGTCGTGCTCGCTCCCGCCAGCGACGCGCCCGCTCTCGCTGCGACTCTGACGAGCCAGTTGGGCCGGGAGGGTCGCGACGTGCAGCGCAGCCTGAGCCGCGCGCTTGCGGCGCTCGGCCCAGGCGCGGCGTCGGCCCTGGACCGTGCCAAGCTCGATCAGGACCCAGCCGTGCGGGCGCACGCACTCGCCACCCAGCGGCTGATCGATCATCCGGATGAGGACTTCGACGCGGCGATCACCGAGGCGCGACGTGCTGCTGCATTGCACGACGCACCGATGACTCCGACGGAGCTGGATCGGTGAGGTCCGTTTCGCGGACCTCTCCGCCGCTGCGCGGCAGGCGATAGTCCGGCGGCACCAGACCGAGCTCTCTTGCCTGGATCTGTAGTGCAAGCGTGCGGGAGAAGATCCGGCACTGGGCGAGACTGCCGGCGATGAACCACAGGCCGAGCTGGCCGGTGGGAGACCACAGGTTGCGAAGCTCGCCCTCCTCGGAGAAACCCCACACCGGGCCGACCCGCTCTGCCACCTCGTCGCCAAACAGTCGACGCAGCAGGGCATCCTGGCCGTCGTAGCCGGTCGCCATCACGATGAGGTCCGTGTCAATCGCGCTCCCGTCACGAAGCTGAAGACCGTGCTCGGTCACGCGCTCGACGTCCTCCCACTGGGCGAGGGCGATCTCGCCGGAGGCGATGAGCTCCGAGCAGCCGACGTTGAGGTAGTAGCCACCGCCGCGCGACTGGTAGAGGATCTGCCAGCCAGTGTCGTCCTCGCCCAGCGTCGTGCGAAAACCGACGGCCTCCAGGGCATCGTGCAACGGCTTCTCGCGAGCCGCGACGTCGCGGGTGACCAGCCGCTGCGCGCGGCGCATCACCGGGTACGGCGTCGCGGCGGTGATGAGATCGCACGTATCGGTAGGGATCCCTTCGCCATAGAGACTGTAGATCTTGCCGGCGTAGTCAGGTCCGACGTTTGAGACCAGCGTGCGCCCGCGCTGCACCATCGTGATGCGAGCGCCCGCAGCGTGCAGCTCCTGGGCCACGTCGTGACCGCTGGTTCCGGTGCCGATTACCACCGCCGGACGCCCGGCGTACTTGGCGGCGTCGGCGAACCGACCCGAGTGGACAGAATCGCCGGAGAATGACGAGAGGCCAGGTATATCGGGGATGTACTCCGGTCCGCTCGTGCCGGTAGCCATCACGATGTGCCGTGGTCGCAGCGTGCGCTCGGTGTCGGAGCTGCGCACCGTCGCGGTCCAACTGGCCGAGTCATCGTCGCACTCGGCGCTGACCAGCTCGCTGTCGGTCCAGACACGCAGCTCCATCGCCTCGACGTACGCCGCAAGCCAGTCCGCCAGCTTGTCCTTGGGGATGTACGTCGGCCAGTTGTCCGGAAACGGCAGATAGGGCAGGTGGTTCACCCACGTCTCGTTGTGCAGCGTGAGCGAGTGGTAGCGACCGCGCCAGTTGTCGCCGATCGCCGGGTGGGCGTCGATGACGAGTGCGTCGATGCCGTAGGTCTGCAGCCGGGCTGCGGCCGACAGCCCGGCCTGCCCGCCACCGACGACGAGCACGGTTGGGTTGGCGCTCGTGTCGTCGAGCCGCGCACGGCGTTGGTCTCGCCAGTTCGGACCGCTGAACGAGCGTGACCACTCTGCGCCGTTGGGCCGGTGTGGGCCGACTCGTTCTTCGTGACCGGTGAGGTTTTCCAGCACTGTTCCCAGCGTCCATGCCGTGAGCCGGTCGTCGTCAGGCACGAGGCGGGCGACGGCGTGACCGGTGCCGACGGCCGTGCGGAGCTTGAATACCGCTTCGATGCACTCGACTCCGGCACGCGCCACCTGCCGAACCGGCGTGCGCCGGTCCAGCTCCAGTCGCATCGTGTCGGTCAACGGCGCGACGGCCAGCGCTGCCACCACCTGCGTGCGGCCACTGAACGTATGCGGAGCCCAGGTCAGCGCGACGAGATCGCGCCAGTACGACGGATCGGTGAAGAGCTCCGCGAGCTGCTCAGCGTCACGTGCCGCGGCAGCCCGCGAGAATCGCTGCGCCCACTCGCGTACCTGGACAGCGAGGTCAGGATGTGACGACATTCCTCCACTCGAACCCGGCCGGACCGGGCATGTCAAGTGTCCGGGACGGTTTGTGCGCGGCGGCTAGAATCGCAAGTCGAGCTCACCACTCGCCACGTCGAATTCGAGAGGAAAGTGCTGCCATGCCGAGGATTTCGTTGAACTCCGACCTCGGTGAAGGGTACGGCGCCTACCGCATGGGCGAGGATGACACGCTGTTGGGCCTGGTCACGGACGCGAATGTGGCCTGCGGGTTTCATGGCGGCGACCCGGACATCATGGATGCCACATGCCGGACCGCGGTGGCCAACGGAGTCGGGATCGGCGCACATCCAGGGTTCCGTGACCTGATCGGGTTCGGCCGGCGTTTTGTCGAGGTCTCGCGCACCACGCTCGCCAACGAGCTGTCGTACCAGCTCGCTGCGCTTGGCGCGTTCGCGCGCCGGGCCGGTGGTCGGGTGAGCTACGTGAAGGTACATGGCGCGCTTTACCACGCCGCGGTGCAAGACAACGAGTACGCCGATGCCGTCCTCGACGCGATCTTGGACTACGACGCGCAGCTGCCGTTTCTCTGCCAGCCGGGCACGTCCTTCGCCGCGCGTGCCGACCAACGCCGCGTGCGCCGGATCCGCGAGGGCTACATCGACCGCGGTTACCAGCGTGACGGTCTCCTGGTGCCGCGGTCGGACCCCAACGCGGTAATCAGCGACGTCGCGGCCGCCGCCGACCGCGCGGTCCAACTGGCGACCGAGGGCACGGTGGTGACGGCCGACGGCGAGACGATCGAGATGCCGGTTGACTCGCTGTGCATCCACTCCGACTCCCCGGGCGCACCGCAGATGGCGCGCGCGGTCCGCGACGCTCTCAAAGGCGCCGGGGTCGAGCTGGTGCGCATCGCCAATGTTGCTGCCGTTTCTCGATGACGACCCCCGAAACGCGCCGCGTCGGTGAGGACGCATTGCTCGTCGAGCTCGCGACGATCGGTGCGGTGCATGCGTTCGCCCGCGCGGTGCGAGCCCATCCACTGTCCAGTCAGCTCGTCGAGGTCGTCCCTGCCCAACGCACCGTGATGGTGTTGGGCCCGATCGGCACCGTGGAGCGTGTGGTCGCCGACGTGTCCGCCGCGGGTGTGACGACGCGGTCCAGTGAGCGGGCGGCGACGCGGACAGTCGAGCTCAGCGTGCGCTACGACGGCGAGGATCTCGACGACCTTGCGCGGCGGCTCGGCCGCAGTACGGGGGAGATCGTCGACGCGCACACCGGCGCGCCGTACACGGTCGACTTCTTCGGTTTCGCGCCCGGTCTCGCGTACTTCTCTGGGCTCCCGCCGATGCTGCGCGTCCCAAGAAGGGACAGTCCGCGGACGAGGGTGCCGGCCGGATCGGTCGCGATCGCCAACGAGTACACCGTCATCTATCCCGCCCCGACCCCGGGCGGATGGAGCCTGATCGGCACGCTGACCGGTGCCACGCTCTGGCAGACCGACCGCGAGCCGCCCCACCTCGTGGATGTCGGCGACACGGTCATCTTCCGGGCGGTTTGATGCTGGTCCAGCGGGTCGGGTTCGAAGCGCACATCCAGGACGAGGGCCGGTTCGGCTACGCGCACCTGGGCGTGCCCAGGGCGGGTGCGGCCGACCTCAACTCCTACCGCCTCGGCGCCCGACTCGTGGGCAACCGGCCCGGATCGGCGGCCATCGAGTATCTGCTGGGCGACCTCGAGGTGCAGGTTGACTCACCCACGACCCTCGCGGTCACCGGCGCCTCGGGTGTCGTGCGGATCGACGGCCGGGCCGTCGCGCGCAACGTCGCGCACTATGTCCCAGCCGGGGCTTTGATATCGATTTCGCCTGCAGAGTACGGGATGCGCGGCTACCTGAGTGGGCGCGGCGGAATCGATGTGCCGCCGGTGCTCGGCAGTCGCTCGTTAGACACGCTTGCCGGGCTCGGACCCGCGCCGCTGCGTCGCGGTGACCGGGTCCCGATCGGGTCGGCGGTCGAGGGCTGTCCGTCGTACGCCGATGCCGTCGCCGACGACATCCGCGATGGCGCCGTCGAGGTCGGCTATCTGCCCGGCCCGCGCGAGGACTGCTTCACGACTGGTGCGGTGGAGCTGCTGCGGACCGCGACCTGGCGGGTGAGTGCGGACGTCGACCGGGTCGGGGCGCGGCTGACCGGACCGAGGCTCGAGCACGCCGGAGAAGTCCAGATCCCCAGTGAGGCAATGCATCTCGGCTCAATCCAGGTCCCGCCGTCCGGTCAGCCGATCGTGTTTCTGGCCAACTATCCCTCGACCGGCGGATACCCCGTCATCGGGGTCGTGGCCGCGCGCGACATCCCGAAGCTGGCGCAGGCACGCCCGGGGAGCACAGTCCGTTTCTCCCGGCTGCCGTAGCTACGTCTGACGAAGCCGGGCTGTCGCGTCGTGGTCGATGCGGTACGACGACGGCGGCCGCACTCGCGCGTCCGGGTCGCCGACGTACTCGATGACCACGCCGTAGGCCGATCTGGCCTGGTCGAGCGAACAGTAGCCGTTAACCACGTCGTCGAGTACGTCGTCGATGTCGCGCTCGTGCGGCGGTCCGTAGCCGCCACCGCCCGGGAGCACGAACTGGAGTCGATCGGTCGGTTGCAAGACCGATCTTTGCTTCGATGGCAGGCGTTCTCCGCCATCGGTCGTGATCTGGCCGCGTCGCCCGGGCTCGCCGCCAGCCGTCCCTCGTGCTGGCGAGACGATGCGATCACCGTTGGCGACCGCCGACCATGGCTGGTCGGTCTGGCATTCGAACTCACTGTCCTGCCCGAGGCCACCGCGCCAGCGACCTGGCCCTCCGGAGTCGGTCGCCAGTTCGCGGCGCCGTTGGACCGGCGGCGTGAGGCTCTCGGTCACCTCCGTCGGGATGACCCGCAGGCCACCGGGGAACCCGGTGCTCGACAGGCCGTCCTTCACCGCCCGCGCGCCCATCCCGCCGGCCTGGAACATCGTGTAGGTAAACGGCACGCCGCTCTTCGGAAACACCCCGCCGGCGACGGTCAGCCAGACCCCGTCGCTGCTGTAGGCGAGCAGCTTGCCGTGCATCGCCGGCTGCAGTGCGGCGAAGATCAGGCTTGGCAGGAAGTGCCCGACGAGGTGACGCGCCGCGACCGGCGCGGGCTCGCGGCAGTTGAGCACGCAGCCGTCTGGCGCTGTCACGGTGACCGGTCGAAAAGACCCGGCGTTGTGGGGGACTTCCGGCGCGAACGCGGCTTTGATCGCGAAGGACGAGTACGCCCGGGTGTAGTTGTAGACGACGTTGATCCCGTAGGGGCTTTGCGGAGACGATCCGTCGTAGTCGAGCGTGATCGCATCGTCGTCGATGGTGACCGCGAGGCGCAGGGTGACCGGCTCGGCGCCGTACCCGTCAGCTGTCGACTCCGCTTCGTAGACACCGTCCGGCACGGCGCGGATCGCTTCGCGCAAAGCGGCCTCGGACCGGTCGATGATCGCGGTGGCGACGGTGTCGATTCCGGCGAGCCCGAACTCGTCGAGCAGCTCGACCAGACGGCGGGCACCCACATCGTTGCCGGCGACCTGGGCATACAGGTCTCCGATCGTCTCGTCCGGGGTGCGCACGTTTGCCCGGATGATGGCTTCCAGGACCGGGTTGATCGTCCCTTGTTCCAGCAGCAGCATGATCGGCAGGCGCAAGCCCTCCTCGAAGACCTCGGTGGCCTGCGCCGACAGCACCCGGCCACCGATGTCGGGGGAGTGACAGCACGAGGCGAACCAGCCGATCATCTGCTCGCGCTGGAAGACCGGCGTGGCGATCGTGATGTCGTTGATCTGCCCGGAGGTCATCCATGGGTCGTTCGTGATGACGACGTCGCCGGGACGCAGCCGGTGTCCGTTGTACTTCGCGACGATGTGGTGCATCCCCGTCGCCATCGCGTTGATGTGCCCCGGTGTGCCGCCGTCGGACTGACCGATCATCTCACCGCGTGAGTCAAACACGGCGCAGGCGAGGTCGAAGGACTCCCGCACGACAGGGGAGAACGCGGTGTTGATCAACGCCGCCTGCTGTTCGTTCAGGATCGAACGCAGCCGACTTCCGACGATGCCCACCACGACAGCGTCTGGTGACTGCCGCTCAGCCATCGTCCGCCTCCCCGGGAAGGTCGACGACGATGGAGAAGTCCTCGGCCACCTGCGCTGTCGCACCGGGCGTCACGACGATCGTCGACTCGCGCTCCTCGATGATCGCCGGACCGGCGATGCGCGCACCGACCGGCAACGCGTAGCGCTCGTACACCGGGGTCGACACGAAACCCGACTCGGGAAGGTAGGCGTCTCGGTAAGCCCGCGGCTCGGTACTGGGATCCGGCGAAGCAACGTCAAGCGCGAGGTTGACCTCGGGCAGCGGTCCGCTGCTGACGACGCGCCAGGTGATGACTTCTACTGGCACATCGGGGATCTGCGCTCCGTAGAGCTGGGTGTACGCCGAATGGTGGGCCTGCAGAAGGGCCTGCGGCCACCGGTCGGCGACGTCGTCAGGCACCCTCACCCGCACCTCGAACCCCTGGCCCTCGAACCGCAGGTCGGCAGACCGCGCGTGCGTGATGTCTGTGGTCTCGATGCCCGAGGCGGTCAGCAGCCGGTGTCCCTCGGCCTCCATCTGCTCGAAGATCCGTTGGAAGTCAGCGAAGTCCACGTCATCGATCCGCGCGCGAGCCGAGCGGGCAAAGTCAAAGGCGACGGGTGCGGTGAGAAAACCGACCGCACTCATCGCCCCGGCCGCGGGCGGCGCGATCATCTGCGCCGCTCCGAGCGCGGAGGCGACCCCAACCCCGTGCACCGGTCCCGCTCCACCGAAGGTGAAAAGCGGCAGGCCCGACGGGTCCTTGCCGCGTTCGACCGCGTGCACGCGTGCGGCGTTTGCCATGTCGCCGTTGACCATGGAATGCACTCCCCAGGCTGCCTCCTCGACCGAGATCCCCAGCGGGGTGGCGATCTTGGCCTCGATCACCGTACGCGCGGCCTCGACGTCGAGTGTCATCCGCCCGCCGAGGAAATAGTCCGGGTTCAGGTAGCCCAGCACCAGGTCGGCGTCGGTAACCGTGGGCTCGGCGCCGCCCAGGCCGTAGCACGCGGGGCCGGGCTTTGAGCCCGCCGACCGCGGACCGACCGACAGCAGTCCGAGCGCATCGATGCGCGCGATCGAGCCACCGCCGACGCCAATCTCGATCATGTCGATGACCGGCACCTTGACCGGCAGCCCGGACCCGGGGCTGAGGCGGTAGACGCGGTCGACCTCGAACTCGTGGTTCACCAGCGGTACGCCGTCCTCGATCATGCACAGCTTCGCCGTCGTACCCCCCATGTCGAAGGCCAGGACGTCGTCCCAGCCCGCGCGTGCGCCGTACCAGGCGGCGGCGAGGGCGCCGCCGGCCGGACCGGACTCGAGCATCCGGATCGGGAAGCGGGCCGCGGTCTGCAGGGTCGCAAGACCGCCGTTGGAGAGCATGATGTGCGGCTCACGGGGGATGCCGATGCGTGAGGATCGCCGGCCGAGGTCGGCGAGGTAGCGCTCGGTGATGTCCTGGACGTAGACGTTGGCGACCGTGGTGGAGGTTCGTTCGTACTCGCGGATCTCGGGCGCGACCTCCGACGATAGTGCGACCCGGATCCCCGGCGCCTCCTGTTCGATGGCTTCGCGGGCGGCGTGTTCGTTGGCATCGTTGGAGAAGCTGTGTAGGAACGCGACCGCGATGGCCTCGACGCCGTGCTCGTCGAGCTCGCGCGCCAGTGCGCGTACTTCGTCGGTATCAAGCGGTTTCTCAATGCGTCCGCCGGCGAGGGTGCGTTCGGTGACCCCGAAGCGCAGGTGCCGGGGCACGAGCGGCTTCGGCAGCTCGACCATGAGGTCGTGCAGCTCGTATCGATGCTCGCGCGCCATCTCCAGCACGTCGCGGAATCCCTGTGTGGCAAGCAATGCCGTGCGTGAACCGCGTCGTTCGATCAAGGCGTTGGTCACCAACGTCGTACCGTGCACGAAACCGGCGATGTTGCGAGCCGCGACGCCAGCCTCGGCCAGCGTTTCGACGATGACCTCCTCGACGGCGCGCGCCGGCTCGTCGGGCGTGGTCAGGGTCTTCCCGACCGCGAGGATCCCGTCGGGACCGATGATGCAGAGGTCGGTGAAGGTGCCTCCGATGTCGACGCCGATGCGGACGGTGGGGCGGTGCCGCTCAGCCATGCGTCGATGTGTCCAGCGGCTTGCCGGCGATGACGTCGTACCCAGTGCGGTTCGGTGCCGACTCGCGGGAGACGGCGATCGCGATGATCGTCAGGACGGCGGATACCGCGATGTAGATCCCGGCCATCTCTTTGATGCCGGTCGCTTCGGTCAGCAGGCCCACCACGAATGGTGCGGTCCCGCCAAACAGCGCCACGGAGATGTTGTAGCCGATGCCGAACCCGCCGAAGCGGACCTTGGTGTCGAACAGCTCGTTGATCGCGACCAGGATCGGGCCGAGGTAGATGGCCAGCATGATCCCGAGCAGCACGGCACTGACCACGGCCATCACCGGCCCCGCCGACATCAGCAGAAACAGCGGGTAAGGGAGCACCACGCCGAGGACGCAGCTGGCCATGAGCAGCGGCTTGCGTCCGATGCGGTCAGACAGCGATCCGAAGACGGGAATCAGGGCACACACCGTCGCGAGGGTCAACAACGATGCCACCGACGCCGTGGTCGTCGAGTAGCCCTGGGTGCCGCTGATGTAGGACGGAAGGAAGGTCAAGATGACATAGAGCGCGACGTTCTGAAAGAGGGCGAAGGCGCCGGCGAGCAGGATCGCCCGCCAGTGCTTGGTGATCGCCTCGCCCAGGGGGTTCTTGGCGACCTCGCCGATCTGCTGCAGCCGGCTGAACTCCGGGGTCTCCTCCAGCCGGTTGCGGATGTAGAGCCCGACGGCGCCGAGCGGGCCGGCGATCAGGAACGGGATTCGCCACCCCCAGCTGAGCATCGTTTCCTCCGACAGCGACAGCCGCAGGATCGTCACCAGCAGCGAGCCGCTCAAGAAACCCGCGATCGCGCCGAACTCGACCCAGCTCACGTAGAAGCCGCGGCGTCGTACCGGGGCGTACTCGGCGACGAACCCGCTTGCGCCGCCCATCTCACCGCCCGCTGAGAAACCCTGGATGAGCCGCAGGACGACCAACAGCAGTGGCGCGAGTACGCCGATCGATGCGTGGCCGGGCAGCAAGCCGATCAGGAACGTGGCGCCGGAGACCAGCAGGATGATCCGGCGAGCACCTTCTGCCGGCCGAGCTTGTCGGCGAGCGCACCGAAGAAGATGCCGCCCAGAGGACGGACGACGTACGCGAGACCGAAGACGGCGAAGGACTGCAGCAGCGAGACCGTCGGGTCGTCCGAGGCGAAGAACACCGCCCCGATCTCGACGGCCAGGTAGCCGTATACCGCGATGTCGAACCACTCGACGATGGCGCCGATCGTCGCGCCGGTCGTGACCTTCTTCAGCGTTGCCGCCGACCGCCGGTCATCGGGCGGGGGAGTGTGCTGGGACATCTTGCGAATCTACCGCGCCGGAGGCGCCAGATTCGTCCGAAGTTATCCGCAGGTCGTAGACGACTGGCGTGTCAAGTCTTTCCGCCGCGGCCCTGCGTGAAATAGGGTCAGGGAATGGCTGGCTCGATTCTTGGCAATGAAGTCCTGCGCGTCGAAGATCCGGAGATCGTGCTTGGGCGCGGCATCTATACCGGAGATCTGAAACCGGAAGGACTGCTGTACGTCGCGTTCGCGCGCTCCTCGATCGCCCACGGCGACATCCTGTCGATCGACACCAGTGAGGCCGAGGGCATGCCCGGCGTGGTGAAGGTCTACACGGCCGACAACCTCGACGTACCGCCCTTCCAGATGGTCTTTGCGGTCGCCGACCCGCTCGACCGGCACGCACTCGCGAAGGACCGCGTGCGGTTCGTCGGCGAGGCCGTCGCGGCCGTCGTCGCCGAGACCCCTGAGCAGGCGGTCGACGCCGCCGAGGCGATCTTCGCCGACATCGACTTCCGCGAGGCGGTCACCGACATCGAGGCCACGACCTCACCCGACGCGCCGGTGATCAACGAGACGCTCGGCAAGAACGTCGTCTTCGGCAACTACGACCCCACCGACCCGCTCGACGACGCGGATGTCGTGGTCAAGGCACGGTTGTCCAACCAGCGCGTCGCCGCGGCACCCATGGAGAACCAGGTGCTCATGGCGCTGCCGCCGCAGAACGGGCAGCCGCTGACGGTGTACGCCGCATCGCAGGGTGTGCACTGGGTGCAGGGCATGGTCAAGGGCATCTTCGGCCTGGAGTCCGACCAGGTGCGGGTGATCACCCCGCTGGTAGGCGGTGCGTTCGGCGCGAAGTTCAGCCTGCCGCACGAGGGCGCCGTCGCGATCAAGGCCGCGATGGACCTCGACCGACCCGTGCAGTGGGTGGAGACCCGCTCGGAGAACTTCACCGGCCTGCCGCACGGCCGCGCCCAGGTGCAGTGGGTCGAGATGGGTTTCCGCAAGGACGGCACCATCACCGGTCTGCGCTGTCACGTGCTCGGTGACGGCGGCGCGTACGGCGGGTTCGGCGGCACCCTGTTCAGCTCGACCAAGATGATGAGCTCAGGCGTCTACCAGATCCCGAAGATCAGCTTCTCGGCCGCCATGGTGCTCACCAACACGACGCCGACCGGCGCCTACCGTGGCGCCGGCCGCCCCGAGGCGACCGCGCTGCTGGAGCGCCTGCTCGCCCCGCAGCCCTCGCAGGCGCACGTGCCGCTGAACATCCACGCGGTGCTCGAGCGCGTGCTGCGGCTGGCCGAAAGCGAGGCCGGCTGGGCGGTGAAGCTGGTGCGCGACTACGACCCCAGCCTGCCCGAGGTCGAAGGCGACCCGGACCGGCTGACCCAGGCGCTGTGGAACCTGGTGCGCAACGCGATCGAGGCCGGCGCCGCCAGCGTGCACCTGCGCACCCGCGCCGAGCACGGGGTGCGCATCGGTGACGAGGCCCATGCGCTCGCGCTCCGGCTGGAGATCGCCGACGACGGCCGCGGCGTGCCGGACGACCTCACCGAACGCCTGTTCCTGCCGCTGGTCTCCGGGCGCGCGGAAGGCACCGGCCTGGGCCTGGCGCTGGCGCAGCAGGTCGCGCGCGAACACCGCGGCTCGCTCACCTACCGCTCCCGCGTGGGGCATACGGTCTTCACCGTGCTGCTGCCGGTGCGCCTGCCGGTCGCCGAGGCCGAGGCCCTCATGCGCACCTTCGATGAGCCCCGGCAGGTCGGCCAGCACGAATTCGCCGCCGTCGACCGCGACGACGCCGAGGCCCGGATGCAGCGTCGTGAACGGATAGTTCGCGATCTTCGGTTTTGCGGCCGAGACGACCGAGAGGAAGGTCGATTTGCCGGCATTGGGCAGGCCGATCAGGCCGGCGTCGGCGATCAGCTTCAGCCGCAGGATGATCGTGCGCTCCTCGCCGGGTTGGCCCGGATTGGCGCGGCGCGGCGCGCGGTTGGTCGAGGATTTGAAGTGCTCGTTGCCAAACCCGCCGTTGCCGCCTCTCGCGATCACCACGCGCTGGCCGATCTCCGTCAGGTCGGCGATCAGAGTCTCGTTGTCCTCCTCAAATATCTGCGTGCCAGCGGGCACTTTGAGGACGGCGTCCGCGCCGCGTCCGCCCGCGCGCTTCCTGCCCATGCCATGCCCGCCGGTCTTGGCCTTGAAATGCTGCTGGTAGCGGTAGTCTACGAGCGTGTTGAGGCCTTCGACGCAGAGCGCCACGACATCACCGCCGCGCCCGCCGTCGCCGCCGTCCGGGCCGCCGAACTCGATGAATTTCTCTCGCCGGAAGGAGACGCAGCCCGCGCCGCCGTCGCCGGAGCGGATGTAGATGCGAGCTTCGTCGAGGAATTTCATGGTTCTGTCTATCGCACAGAGGCGGCCCGCGCGAGCCGGTCCCGACGGCGGGGGCCGCCGGGATGCTCACGTGCGCTGCTCAGATGCCCTTGGGCAGCGCGTCCGGCCTGATGCCGGCACTTCTGTCGCGAAACGCGCGCGTCACGCCGTCCAAGCGCTGCCGCTCATAGAGCGCGCAGACATGCTCGCGTCCGCGCATCGGAAGATGCCGTGTCGCTTTGCCGGTCTGCGCGAAGCCGCACTTCTCCAGCACGCGGCGGGACGCGAGATTGTCCTCGCGCGCCGAGGCGTGGACGGTCTGGACCGTGGTGAGCTGGAAGGTCGTCTCGACCAGCGCCTCGACCGCTTCCGACATCAGGCCGCGCCCCCAGCACGGCGGCGCGACCCAGTAGCCGAGCGAAAGCAATCCCTCCTCGTTGCGCAGGGAGATGACGCCGATCGCCTCATGCGCGCGCGTGACCGGCGCGATCGCGAAGGTGAGCTGCGAGCCCTGCGCATTGCCGACACGCGACTGATAGATGAACGAGGCCGCACCGCCCTTCGGATAGGGATGCGGAATCATCGCCGTAAAGGCGGCGACCTCTTCCATCCCGGCGAACCGCTCGATGGCCGATTCGTCGCGGGCGGTCGGCCAGCGCAGCCACAGGCGTCTGGTCTCCAGGCGGAAAACGTCGTCTCTGAATATCTCGGGAAACATGGCCGGGACTCTCGCAAACGAAAAAGGGGAAGCTGTGGCGCTTCCCCTTTTGAGAGCCGGTCCAGAGTGACGGACCAGGAGTCCGTCTCGAGAGACCATCTTCACCGGAGGAAGCCGGTGGAGGTCTCTCGGCGAAACCTCCACCTATTCGGCTGCGGCCATCTGCGCAGCGAGCACGGATACGACCGATCGGCCTTTGCCGTGCGTTTTGAACGCAACCGTGCCGTCACAGAGCGCAAACAGCGTGTGATCGGTGCCGATGCCGACATTGGCGCCCGGATGCCACTTCGTGCCGCGCTGGCGAATGATGATGTTGCCGCCGCGAACGGACTCGCCGCCGAACTTCTTCACGCCGAGACGGCGGCCGTCGGAGTCGCGACCGTTGCGGGAGGAACCGCCTGCCTTTTTATGAGCCATGGGTCTCGTCCTTCCTTACGCGGTGATTTCTTTGATGCGCACGACCGTCAGATCCTGACGATGTCCGCGCTTGCGCTTCGAATTCTTGCGGCGGCGCTTCTTGAAGGAGATCGTCTTCGGGCTGCGCGTCTGGGAGACGATCTCGGCCTTGACCGAAACGCCGTCCGTCGCGCCGAACGAATGCGAGCCGTCCTTGCCGGCCATGAGGATGTCGTCGAACGTCACGGCGTCGCCCGGGTTGCCGGGCAGGCTCATGACGGTAATCGTTTCGTCGGCGGCGACGCGGTATTGCTTGCCGCCGGTTCTGATGACTGCGAACATCGTTTTCTCCGTGTTCGATCCGAACTGGCGGCGCAGGGCGCAGCCGATCGGCTTCTTGGCAGTGCGAGCCGGGTTGAAGGGATGCCGCGCCGGGCACCCCCGAAACGACAGAAGCCGCCGACGCAGGGCGTTGGCAAGCCTGCTCCTCTCTAGGGGCTCGGGCCGGCAAAGTCAACGAAAGAGCGCCGGGGCGTCAGATATCGCGCCCGTCGATGTCCTGGCTCATCTTGTCGATCATCTTCCGGATGTCCGGCTGCTGCGGATAGATGTCGATGACCTTGCGCAGCAC
>ERZ500994.176-NODE-176-length-21070-cov-6.635736_pt1 | contig 21070 bp, 13 predicted proteins | sample MGYA00248878_ERZ500994 | MGnify/ENA primary metagenome ERZ500994 (study PRJEB25958, sample SAMN03398533) | human skin metagenome | study: EMG produced TPA metagenomics assembly of the Human Skin Microbiome Metagenome (human skin metagenome) data set. | reverse complement strand
AACTGCGTGTGCGGGTCGGCGGCCAACTGACCTTCAACAACTCCTACGCCATGATCGACGCGGCGGTGAACAGCTACGGCATCGCCTATATCCCCGACGACATCGTCGAGCGGCAAATCGCATCAGGTGCGCTGGTCCCGGTACTGAACGACTGGTCGCCCTTCTTCGACGGCTATTTCCTCTACTATCCCAGCCGCCGCCAGAACCTTCCGGCATTCAAGGTGATTGTCGACGCGCTACGGTATCGTGAAAGGTCAGAGCCGTAAGCCTGTCGCTGCGGCGACAGCCTAGCAGGCTGTTGCAATTCGATTGCAGCGGAGCACTCAAACCTATTTCAACAGGACGACCGACGTCGATGGAGCAGATAACATAGAAAAAGGAACGAGCCGATCCTCCCGCGAAGAGCCAGCCCGTTCCTTTCTGTGTGGACGCCGACCGCTATTCGATTCCGCGTTTCTTGAAGGATTCGTCGATTTTCTTGTCGACGTTGCGTCGAATCTGATCGACGCTGAAGCTCGCCACGCGTTGACTAGGAGGATAGTCCACGAAGGTCTGGAGGAAATCCGATGACCTCATCTGCGCCAGAAAAGCGAGATATATATTTTCTACACGCCACTGATCATACCCCATGCCAGAAATTTCGGCATGCTCATAGGGATCCATACGCAAGTTAAACATTTTCGGAAGCCGCAGTGACGTGAACGGGTTTGCCCATATATCGAGCTGGCCGGGCTGGTGCTGCTGCTGGAACACCACTTTCCAGTCATTGAACCGTGTCCCCACGAGGTCACCGTCATCGTTGAAGTAATAAAAATCTTCGCGCGCACCTTTCTTCGACTTGCCAGTCAAATAGTCAAGCTGGTTGTAACCATCGAGGTGAACACGGAATTTCGTAGAATTTCCCGTTGGTTGCCATCCGGAAAGAAGTCGCTCTTTAACGTCGGCATCCCCCGCCGCAGCAAGCAAAGTCGGAAACCAGTCAAGGCCGGATACGATGTCATGTGAAACCGAATTTGGCTTAATGCGGCCGGGCCACCGAATCATTGCCGGAACCCGGAATGCACCTTCCCAGTTTGTGTCCTTCTCGGAGCGGAACGGCGTCGATGCTGCGTCAGGCCAACTGAATGCGTTCGGCCCGTTGTCGGTCGTAAAAATGACGATGGTATTGTCCGCGATCTTCAGATCGTCGAGCGCTTTCAGAAGCTTTCCGACATCGCCGTCCATTTCGACCATGCCGTCCGCATATTCGTTGCCTTTCATCCCGCTTTGCCCGCGCATGCTCTCTCTCACATGCGTAAACATGTGCATGCGCGTCGTGTTCATCCAGGTGAAGAAGGGTTTGTTCGCCTTCGCCTGCCGCTGCATGAAATCGATCGCCGCAGCGGTCGTTTCGTCATCTATCGTTTCCATCCGCTTTCGCGTCAGCGGACCTGTATCCTCGATCTTGCCGTCCGCCGACGCCTTTATGACGCCTCGGGGAGACATCGCCTTGACGAAAGCCTTGTTGTCGCTCGGCCAGTACGGCCGTTCTGGTTCTTCCTCCGCGTTAAGATGATAGAGATTTCCAAAAAACTCATCGAACCCATGTTTCGTTGGCAGATACTCATCCCGATCCCCAAGATGGTTCTTGCCAAACTGGCCCGTCTGATAACCGAGCGGCTTCAATGCCTCGGCGATCGTAATGTCGCCTTTTTGAAGTCCTACGGCGGCCCCTGGAACTCCGACTTTGCAAAGTCCAGTTCGAAGACATACCTGCCCGGTAATGAATGTGGAGCGGCCGGCCGTGCAGCTATTCTCCGCATAATAATCGGTGAAGAGCATCCCTTCATTCGCGATGCGATCAATGTTGGGCGTATCGTAACCCATCAGGCCGCGCGTGTAGGCGCTAATATTCGATTGGCCGACATCGTCCCCAAAGATAACAAGGATGTTCGGCTTGGCCGTATTCTGTTGGGCAAAAGCCGGCCCCTGAGATATTGGCGACAGACTCGTTGCAGAAAGAGCGGCGCATAGAAGGGCGCAGAACCTTCGTCTCCGGCGCAAACCCGGCGGCGGGGTTGCAACTTTACCCTCGTTTTTGCTCTTTCCATTCATTGGAATGCTCCTTCCGAGACTGCTGATCGAGCGATTGCGTAATTACTGTCGGTCTATAAACGTCGCTCTATTTACACACGCATTCTTCACACGAACGAAATATGTAAACGCCTGATGACGCTTACGCGTTCGTGTGGGATCGTAGTATCTTGTTTCCGCACCTTGCCCAGATGGTCTGCCAGGTTTCAGGTGGACGTGGTCGAGCCCGTTGATTGAATACCGCCGCGATGGATACTGAATGACGGCACTCCGTATGACGGTGCGTTCGATCATGCGTCATGATGTGTCAATCGCAATCGCGGCGCTACTCATTTTGCGCAAGAGATGACCGACCAGCGCACGGCTCGTGTCAGGTCACACAATTAGAACCACCCAAAGCGTCTACTATGTCGCTGATATTTCGTGAAAACCAGTCATCCCGATCGCACGAAGTTCATCTCTCGCCGAGAAGCGCTTGAAGAGATGATTGCTATCTGGAGCGTCGCAGCGTGCTGGATGGTCGTTCGCCAAACCGGGCGAAATAGTCGGCCGCAAAATGTCCGAGATTGCCGAAGCCGCACGCATGTCCGACACTCGTAACAGACGTGCTCGGCTCTGGCCGTAACAACATTTTACGCGCCTGATCCAACCGCGTTTGTTTGACCAGTGCCATTGGAGAATAGCCGCGAGCTTTTTTAAAGGAATGGAATAGACTTCTTGCGCTGACATTGGTTGCGGCGGACAACGCTTCTATCGTCAGTGGCCGATCCCAGTTTGCCGCAATATATTCCTCGGCACGGCGAACCTGCCATGGCGCGCTCATGCGGGAATCACTGCTTAAAACTGTCGTGTAATTATTTTCGTTGCTGCACAAATATGATACTAGCAGTGTTTGCTCAAACTCCTCTAACGCGAGGGGCGGCATTCCCGCCACGTCGGAGCTCAACTCCTCGGCCAAAAGCAAGACAAGCCGTCGTAGCGATTGCGCCGCCGGTCGTTCGTAATTGACCTCCGCGATGAATGTCAGGGGAGCTATCGCCGACATCCCGATCAACGATTCCAACTTCTTCAACAGCGGCGTCGACGAAAAAATAAGAACGAAGTGGTCGAATGCCGAACGAAAGCGAAGATTGACAGTGTCGCCCGGTGAGATGACCACGCCACTCGCCACAGACACTTGAGTGCAGGTGCTGCCAACGATGTGTTCACCATCCCCGGCCAGCGGAAACCCTTGCACGTATGAATTGTAGGGACCTATCTTCGCATCCAAAGGTCCGCCATAGCTTCCATATTGCAAGGCAACGTGCTGCAAAGACCTGTAGTTGAGCGTCGACCTGAACGGCGCTCTTCGAGATTCACGTGGCGCGTCGAGCGTGCAGTTATCGAAGAGTTTCGCTACGCCGGCTTCAAGCTCGCTCAACCCTGCGGAACGGACGAGGGGAAAGCGATCCAGGGTCGGCATAGCGGAGCACATTCGCGCCACTCGGGCCATCCTAAATCATTCGCGGCGAAGAATAACATGGGATCCCGTTCGTCACAAACCGGCCGAGTCTGAAGCGGAAGAATATTGGGTGGGAGGAAGAACCGGCGTGGCGCCTCAAACCGCAAACACGAGATATCCATATGCCGCTGACAGCCGAAATGACATTTAATTCCCGGAGCGTGCCGCCAAGGTGCCGTTGCCTGTTCCCGGGCAAGCGCGTACTGAACAGTCTCGACATTAACTCTGTCCAACTCTCGGCAGAGCTAGAGAATCACGGTTCCCCGGACGCCCATGATTTCCGTTTTGACATCTGGCCTGCTTTTACCTCCGTTGGCCCGCTTCAGCATCCTGTTGCTTGGCCTTCTTATGGTTCGCTGGATCGGTCCGCGCCTGCGGCTGCCGGATTGTGTCGGATATATCTTTCTGGGCGTTCTGGTTGGCCCGCACATGCTGGGTATCATTCCCCAGCACGCCGAAGTCGCAAATTTCTTCGCCGAACTCGGCAAGCTCCTTCTGATGTTTTTCGTCGGGCTTGAGGTCGATCTTGGTCAGTTTCGATCGGCGCGATGGCGCGCGGTTTCGTTTGGCATAATGACTTTCACGTTGCCCTTCGTTGGCGGCCTGGCGGTTGCGCATGCGTTTGGTTATCCGCCGGTCTCGGCGATGCTGGTAGGTTCGTTGATAGCATCGCATACGCTTATCGCGTTTCCGTTGGTGTCCGCGGCGGGACTTGCGAAGCGCCCCTCCGCGGTCGTGACGATCGGTGCGACCATGCTGACGGATATGCTGTCCTTGCTCGTGCTTGCAGCCTGTCTGACTACGCATCGGGTCGGCTTTTCCCCGTTAGCGATTGCGGAACAGGTTGGAGAGTTGATAATTTTCACGGCCATCTTGCTCGGCGTCGTCGGCCCGCTGGCCCGCAAGGTCATTACGATGCTCGGCAACGGGGAGGAAGCGTGCTTTGCTTTGCTGCTGATTGTTCTCTGCGTCGCCGCGACCGCAGCCGAGGCAATCCAGCTCGAAGGCATCATCGGGGCCTTTCTCGCCGGATTGGCTGTGAATGAGTCTGTGAGAGCGTCCAAGGTCAGGGAGAAGCTTGAGTTTCTTGGGGCCGGTCTGTTCATCCCGTCGTTCTTTATCGTCACGGGGTTTCTTATCGACTTGCGGCTACTTGCCGTTACACTGACCTCGGATCTGTCCCTCGTGCTCGCCATCGTAACGGTTCTTGTCGTCGCGAAAGGGGCTGCGGCGGAACTCAGCGGACGAGCGTTCGGATTCGGCTCTGCCGATCGTTTGCTGATGACGTCGCTGACACTTCCGCAGGTTGCTGCGACGCTGGCGACTGCGCTGGTCGGCTATCAGGCGATCAACGCGGCGGGCGAACGACTGATAGACGGCCGAATTTTGAATGCGACGCTCGTGCTGGTCGTCGTGACAGCCGTCCTTGGCCCCCTGCTGACGGCCCGCGCAGTTGCACAACTTCGCGAACGCGGGATTGGCGCGCCGCAAGCCGTTCCTCAGGAAACATGATCGAGCAGCTCCAGACGGTTGTGGGATCGCCGGTGAACTGAGGGCTTCGGTCCCGTTGGCCTTGCTCGATCAACCGGGATACGACAGTCACCGCTTCCAACCATCACAAATTGCTGAGGAGTTAATCACGACCCCTCTTTCTCAAGAACGATGTAATTTTCCCAACTCTTAATTCGCAAAAGAATGCGCCGAAGCAATGCAACAAGACGCCAATGCTGTGTCAAGATTGCGACTTCGGCTGTCGCACCAAGCGGAACTTGATAATCGCCAATATTGTCCGTGATTTTGATCTCGGCGAGAGCTCTATCATCTGCTCCACGTAGTTTGAGTTCCGCCAGTGTACCTGTGGCTTGAAATTGACCCGCCGGAATGGCATCCAAAACCTGCGTAACCTTGCCTTTGAATACCCGCCCAGGGACTGCCCTAAAAGAAACTTCGGCGTCGTCGCCGGAATGCACCCTTTGCAATGAATTTTGTTGGAAGGCAGCGATCAGCCCGTTCTCTCGACTGCCTGTATGAACGAAGACCATTACCGGCCGAAAAGGAGCAGGAACAACGTACATCCCGGGTCGTAGCAGCATTTGAGTCACGAAGCCCGCCGTTGGCGCGCGAACCGTCGTCTGATCGAGGTCGAACGCCGCCGCCTCGAGATCAGCTTGCAAGCGTGCCACCGTCGTGTTTACTCCACCGATCTCGGAGGTCATGGCAAGCCGGGCCCGCTCTTGCGTCGCGAGAGCAGCTATCATGGTCTCTTTCGCCGATTGAAGATTACGCCATGCAGTGTCAACCGTCGCCTGAGCGACAACACTTTTGCCTAGTAATTCAATCTGCCGATCATAGGTCTGTTGTGCCAAGTCGACCTGAGTTCTGGCTCTCTCCACGCCAGCGGTCTGCTGATCAAATGACGCTTTAAGTTGTTTAAGATTTTGTTTTGCCTCAGCCAACATGGCCTTTCGTTCGTTGACCTCGTATTCGTACGGTCGCGCGTCAATACGAAACAATACGTCTCCCTCCTTGAGGGGTGTGTTCGAAGCAACCGGAACGTCCTCCACGCGTCCCTTTACGCCGGGAATAATCGGCGTTGTTACGAAATAGATTCTGGCGTTTGATGTGAATGGGTGGTTGTAACTCATGGTCACAATCAGAAGCGAAAGTCCCACGATGCCGCCGAAGCCAGCCGTCACAAGCGACCACTGATTCACGGGAACTCGAAATACTTTGAACACCACAATGCAGATCGCGATATAGATCAATATTAGAAGCAGCTCCATTTTCGCGTTCCTCATGTATCGCAGATCAGTTTGCCGGAGTCGTCAGCTGCGCAGTTTTGACGGCTTCTCTAGCGCATCGACCCGCGAGCGCAGCGCGATAACTTCTTCTGCAAGGGATGGCTGACCGGTATCGATTTTTTGAGAGGGCGAAAATCCCCAGCCTCGATCAGGACGGTAGGCCATCGCCCAGATCCATAAAAACGGCCATAACGCATGCAGAGTAAAAAGGCTCACCCACCCCGCTGCATAAATGGCGTCTTGATGTGGATGATTTCTCGATTTGGCTATCGCATGAGGAATATCATGGATTGCGATGATACCGTAGAATAAAACCACGACGACAAAGCAGAGCACTCCCAACGCAAAATAGTTCAAATAAGGATCGTCCATGATTGATCTCCCTTTGGATCGACTCGTGGGCCAGCCGCTGTCCTTAGGTCTCACATGCCAGTCTACGATAGCGATGACTGACCGAATATAAGAAAACGACGTCACAATCCTCCAACCCGACGTTCAATCGGACGAACCCGGCGATACTCCCGTTCGGGAGGCGCGCTTGGCTGCGTTGCTGGTCGGAAAGTCAAGGGACTGTCAGCGGCGATATCCGTGCGGTCGATCGGAGCGGACGGCAAATCACGTCCGCGCGGCGGATACGCTGCTGTCCTTTGGCGTGGCGGCGCTCCATACCCGTCGGCCGCGGGGGCTGAGAGTAACGCGGGATGCGGTTAGGCAAGATCGCACAAACTACTTGATTTTACGACGACGTTAGACAGCTGGATGCCATGAAAAGTATTGGTTTGAAAGACCTTGCTGTCAGACTGAAAATCGCAGTGTCGGTGGTTCGATTCCGCCCCTAGCACCATTAATCCCCTTGTCGAACCGACAACTATTCGCGCTAGACAGCGGCTGCTGACATTCGGCTGAGCCAGGCTTCCGGTTCGCTGGCGTTGAAGATCGGTCCGAAAAACGTTGTCACCTCCGTGCTGGAGGACGTGGGCGAGCCAAAGGTTTCATCCCAGATCGTCGGCAAGAAGACCGCGCGGGCGGCTTCGAAAGCGGTATGCCGGTCGGCATATTGCCGCCGGCGCAACATCTGCGCCGCGAACCACAGTCCGTCGGCCACGCGGGGCCGATTGATGGAACCGGTCGCGCCCGTTCCGTGGAAGCGCAGGAAGCCGTCGATCCGCATCGGCGTCTCGCCAAGACCGACCGGGAGGAAGCCCTCCAGCGCGGCCTCAATGACCTGCGCGTCGACGCCGACGAATTCGGGGCGCGCGAGCAGCGCTGCGAGCGCCTTGCGGTTGGCGACGTCCTCGCACCATGCGGCCGCCTGGTCCACGGCGCGGAGGAGGGCTGTGAATTCGGCCGCGTGGCTCGCGGCGAAATCCTCGCGCACGGCGAGCACCTTTTCCGGCGCGGAAGGCCACAATGCGGCCGCGGGCATGAGCAGATGGCCGACGCCGGCCTCGACGGCGAGGCTCGTCCAGGGCGCGCCGACGCAGACCACGTCGACGCTGCCCGCCATCATCGCCTCGACGATATGCGGCGGCGGAACCACGACCAGGCGCACGTCGCGATCGGGATCGATGCCGGCGGCGTCGAGCCAGTGGCAGACCTGGTAGTGGTGGCAGGAGAATGGAAAGACGGTCGCGAGCGTGAGCGGCTCGCGGTTCGCGCGCGCGCGGCTGGCGACGATCCGCGCGAGCGTGCGGCCCGACGCGATCGGATCGCCGGGCGCGCCCCATTCGCCGCCTTCCGCCTTCAGGGCCGGGGTGATCGCAATGGAATTGCCGCCATGATTGAGCACCCATGTGGCGATCAGCGGCGCCTGCACATGGCCGATCCCCAGCCGTGTGGAGACAGCCATCGGCGCCAGCATATGAGCGGCGTCGAAATGGCCCAGGAACATGCGGTCGCGGATATTGGCCCAGGAGGTTTCGCGCACGAGTTCGAGATCGATGGCTTCGTCGGCGGCGAATCCCATTTCGCGCGCCACGATCAGCGGCGCGGCGTCGAGAAGCGGGATGAATCCCGCGCGGAGCCGCATAGTCCCCGTTTCGCCGGCGCCTCGCGCCCGTTGACTGCTGGTCATAATCGTCTGCGTCCCGTCATGTAAGCATCTGCGCCGCGGTGACCACGCTCTGCGCGACATCCGCAAGTTTCATCTTCGTGTTCATGGCCGTGCGGCGCATGAGCGCATAGGCCTCGGCCTCGGAAATGGTCTTCGACTTCATCAATATGCCCTTGGCGCGCTCGATGATCTTGCGCTCGGCGAGTTCGGTGCGCGCGCGATGAAGTTCGCGCTGCAGATGGTCGAAGGCATTGAAGCGCGAGACGGTCATATCGAGGATCGCCTTCACGCGCTCCTTCTTAAGCCCGTCGACGATATAGGCAGAGACGCCGGCATCCACGGAAGCCTCGATCGAGGCCGTGTCCGACTGATCGACGAACATGGCGACCGGCCGCTTCACCATGCGGGAGACTTGGAACATCTGTTCGAGCACGTCGCGCGAGGGGCTTTCCAGATCGATCAGGATCACGTCCGGGTCGATCTCGAAAACCCGGCGCAGCAGTTCGCGGGTCGTATCGAGGCGCACGACGGAAGCATGGCCTGCCTCGCGCAATCCGTCCTCCAGGATCGTCGCCCGCGTCGGATTCTCGTCGATCACCAGAATGGTGAGGGATTTATCCGCCACTGACGATCTCGTAGGCGCGGCCATCCATCGTCCGGCGTCGTCCACGGGACATCTGCTTCACCCGCAAGCGCAGCATGGGTTCACTCGGCTGCCTGCGCCGCGATGCCGGCCTCGATCTCGGCGAGAATTTGCGCGATCTCGGGGCGGCAGGAACCGCAATTGGTGCCCGCCGAAAGCGCATCGCCGATCGCGTCGACCGTCCGGTATCCGCCCTCCGCGGCGGCGCGAATCTGATTGACGCCCACGCCGAAGCAGGAACAGACGCGCCGCCCGGGATCGGCGCGGTCGCCGGCCGGCCGGCCGGCCATGAGGGCGATGGCCTCCCGGGCCGGAATTGCGCCTTCCGAAAAGAGGCCGCAGAGCCAGTCGCGCGCGACTTCGACAGGCCCGGACGCGATGAAGAGAAGGCCGGCGATTTCGCCGTCGTGGATCGCGGCGGCGCGCGTATGTCCTGCGCTGATGTCTTCGAACCGCGTGAGAGTAACGTCGGGTCCGAACAGATCGGAAGCCAGGGCATCGACGTCGGGAAGCTCGCGACCGGCGAGTTCGAAACGCATCGCGCCCTCGATGCGGGCGCGCGCCCAATAATCGGCGGCGGCCGATTCGACGGCTTCGCGCGTGATCGCAAACCCGTACCAGCGGGCAGGGAAGGGTGCGACCGCAACGGTCGTTGCCTTGGACTCCGGCTGGCCCGAGATCGGATCGACTTCGGGCGCGACCAGCGCATCGATGCGTCCCTTCGCGGTGAAGCGGTCTGTCCAATGGATCGGCACGAAGACCGCGCCGGGACTTTGCCGATCGGTGACGAGCGCGCGCACGATCACCTCGGCGCGGTCGTTCCAAACACGCACGAGACTTGCCGGCGCGATGCCCAGCCGCTCGGCGTCGGACGGCGCGATCTCCGCGAACGGTTCGGCGATATGGGCCGACAAGCGCGCCGAGACGCCGGTGCGGGTCATCGTATGCCATTGGTCGCGAATGCGGCCGGTATTGAGCCAGAAAGGCTGCCCGGCGCTGGGTCGCGAGCGCGGCGCGCGATAGGGCGTCGCGACGAAGCGGCCGCGCCCGTCGGGTGTGAAGAAGCGTCCGTCGGCAAAAAAGCGCGACGGCGTATTGCGCAAGGCGTCCCCGCTCCGGAGCGGCCACTGGAATGGCGTGAGCCCATCGAAGGCAATATCCGAGACTTCGGACAAGGCCGAGATATCGAAGTCGCGTGCGATCTCCGGACGATGGCCGGAGAGCGCGGCATGTTCACGGAAAATCGCCGCAGGGCCGTCGAAGGCGAAAGCCTCGCGCCAGCCCATGCGCTGGCCGACCTGCGCCAGCGCCCACCAGTCCGGCCTCGCCTCGCCTGGTGCGACGGCGAAGGCGCGCTGGCGCGAGATGCGCCGTTCCGAATTGGTGACGGTGCCGTCCTTCTCGCCCCAGGCGAGCGCGGGAAGAAGGACATCGGCGAGTTCGGTCGTGTCCGTGGAACGCATCACGTCGGAGACGACGACGAACGGACAGGATGCGATCGCGGCCTTGACGCGGTCGGCGTCCGGGAGGCTGTCGGCAGGATTGGTCGCCATAATCCAGAGCGCGCGGATCTTCCCTTGCTCAACGGCATGGAAAAGGTCGACCGCCTTATGACCAGCCGTTGCGGCGATGGTCGGCGAACGCCAGAAGTCCTGCACCAGTTCGCGATGCGCGGGGTCGCCGAGTTCGAGATGCGCGGCAAGCTGATTGGCCAGGCCGCCGACCTCGCGTCCGCCCATCGCATTGGGCTGGCCGGTGACCGAGAACGGGCCCATCCCCTCACGCCCGATACGGCCGGTGAGAAGATGGCAATTGATGATCGCATTCACCTTGTCGGTGCCGGCCGAGGACTGGTTCACCCCTTGCGAATAGACGGTCACCGTTTTTCGTGTCGCCGCGAAAAGCTCGTAGAACGCGCGAATATCCGCGACCGCGAGGCCGGTGGCCGCCGCGACGTCGCGCGGCTCGGAGAAAGCCGCCGCCGCATCGAGCGCCTCCTCCAGCCCCGACATATGGTCGCGCACGAAGGCGCTGTCGCGCATGCCGGTCTGCTCCAAATGAACGAGGAGTCCGGAAAACAGCGCGACATCGGAACCGGGTCGCAGACCCAGATGCAGATCGGCGAGTTCGCTCGTCGCCGTGCGACGCGGATCGATATTGACGACCCGCATCCACGGCCGCGCGGCCTTTGCCGCCGACAGCCGCTGGAACAGGATCGGATGGCACCATGCGAGATTGGAGCCGACGAGGATGACAAGGTCGGCGGTTTCGAGATCCTCGTACGCACCCGGCACGGTGTCGGTGCCGAAAGCCCGCTTGTGGCCTGCAACCGAAGAGGCCATGCAGAGCCGCGAATTGGTGTCGATGTTGGCGGAGCCGACAAAGCCTTTCATCAGCTTGTTGGCGACGTAATAATCCTCGGTCAGGATCTGGCCGGAGACATAGAGCGCCACCGAATCCGGCCCATGCTCGGCAATCGTCGATGAGAAACGCGCCGCGATTGTATCGAGCGCCTCGTTCCACGAAACCCTGCGGCCGGATATCTCGGGATGCGTGAGGCGTCCGTCCTGGATAAGTGTTTCCGCCAGCGCCGAGCCCTTGACGCAGAGCCGGCCGAAATTGGCCGGATGATCGGGATCGCCCGCCACGTTCACTGTTCCATCGCCGCGCAGGTCGGCTTTCACGCCGCATCCGGTGCCGCAATACGGGCATATGGTGAGCACGGAACTGACGATGTCGGACATGCGTCTTACCTTTGGCGCCTCGCGCGGTCGCTATGATCGTTCCTGATGGGGCCCCTCATATGCGTGGCGCTTCACTCGGCCGCGTCGGCGAATCTCGGCAGGCCGAGCCGGACCAGCCCGCCGACGATTTCGACGGGAAAGTCCTGCGCGCAGCCACGGTCGGCCCCGGTCGCGCTGCCGGTTTCGAGGTCGATGATCCAGTTGTGCAAGGGGCAGGCCACCTTGCGGCCATGCACGATCCCCTCCGAAAGGGGTCCGCCCCGATGCGGGCATTTGTTCTCCAGCGCGAAGACATGATCATCCGCCGTGCGGAAGACCGCGATCTCAAAGGCCCCATAGCGCACGGTGCGCGCGCCCCGCCTGGGAATTTCGCCGACAGCGCCGATCTCGTGCCACATGATGTCTGACATTGGATATGTTTCCTGCTGGAGCCTGACCGGATCATTCGGCCGCGAGAGGCGGGACGATATTGATGGGCGCGAATTCGTGGGCCTCGAGTCCCGCGACGCGTTCGGCCCACGGATCGATTTGCGAGAATGTCTGCGACAGCAGGAACCGCTCGTGCAGTGCCCTGCGCTCGGCGATATCGTCCATGATCGTGGCGCGTATCGTTTCGAGGCCGACGCGGTCGCTCCATTTGTAGATGCGCTCGAGATAATAGGCATCCTCGCGGTACATCTGGAGGATGGCGGCGCTGCATTCGAGCGCCTCTTCCCTCGTATCGACATGGCCGAGAAGATCGGTCGCGCGCACGTGGAGGCCCGCGGCGCCGGCGATATGGATGTCGTAACCTGAATCGACGCAGATGACGCCGATGTCCTTCACCGTCGCCTCCGCGCAATTGCGCGGACAACCGGAGACGGCGAGTTTGACCTTCGCCGGCGTCCACGAGCCCCACATGAGTTTCTCGAGCTCGATGCCGAGGCCCATGCTGTCCTGTGTGCCGAAGCGGCACCATTCCTGGCCCACGCAGGTCTTCACCGTGCGCAGGCCTTTGGAATAGGCGTGCCCGGAGACCATGCCGGCTGCATTGAGATCTTTCCAGACGCCCGGAAGGTCGCTCTTCCTGATGCCGAGCAGATCGACGCGCTGGCCGCCCGTGATCTTCACGGTCGGCACGTTCCACTTGTCGGCGATGTCGGCGATCGCGCGCAGTTCCGTGGCCGACGTGAGTCCGCCCCACATGCGCGGCACCACCGAATAGGTGCCGTCCTTCTGGATATTGGCGTGGACGCGTTCATTGATGAAACGCGACTGGCTGTCGTCCTGATATTCGCCGGGCCAGTCGCAGACCAGATAGTAATTGAGCGCCGGGCGGCATGTCGCGCAGCCGCACGACGTCTTCCAACCGAGTTCCTGCATGATCGCGGGGATCGACTTCAGGTGTTTCGCGCGAATGAAGGCGCGCACCTCGCCATGCGTGAGATCGCTGCATTTGCAGATCGTCTTGCGCGTCGGGCCCTTGAACGCATCGCCCAAGGTATAGGCGAGCACCTGCTCGACCTTGCCCGTGCACTGGCCGCACGAGGCCGAGGCCTTCGTCACGCTCTTCACTTCATCGAGGGCGGTCAGGCCCTGGTCCCTGATCGCCTTGACGATCGCGCCCTTGCACACGCCGTTGCAGCCGCAGATTTCCGCGTTATCGGGCAATGCTGCAACGGCCGCCATAGGGTCCAGAGGGGACCCTCCCTGATAGGCCTGGCCGAAAATCAGGGTGTCGCGCATGGCGGACACGTCGGTGCGGTCCCGGATCAGATCGAAGAACCAGCCGCCTTCGGCGGTATCGCCGTACATGACGGCTCCGACGACGCGGCCTTCTTCCAGAACAAGACGGCGATAGATGCCGCGGGAAGGATCGCGCAGAACGACGTCCTGGCGATTGTCGTTGCTCGCGAAATCGCCGGCGGAGAACAGGTCGCAGCCCGTGACCTTGAGCTTCGTGGAGAGTTCCTTCGGCGTGAACGTACTGTCTTGGCCGAGCAGGGTCGCCGCGACGATCCTGGCCTGGTCGTAGAGCGGCGCGACGAGGCCGAAAAGCTGGCCCTGGAATTCCACGCATTCGCCCAGCGCCAGAATATCCGGGTCGGACGTCTGCATCTGTGCCGACACGACGATGCCGCGGACGACTTCGATCCCGGCCTCTTTCGCGATGCGGGTTTCCGGACGGATGCCCACCGCCATGACGACGATGTCGGCGGGGATGATTGTGCCGTCGGTAAGTTCGACGGCTTCCGCCTTGCCCTCGCCGACGATCGCCTTTGTCGAGGCTTTGACGACCACGTCGATGCCGCGTCTCTCGAGATCCTTGCGCAGCAGATAACCGGCCGCCTCGTCGAGCTGGCGCTCCATCAGATGACCCATCAGATGGATGACCGTCACTTCCATGCCGCGCAGGCGAAGCCCGGCCGCAGCCTCGAGGCCCAGAAGTCCGCCGCCGATAACGACGGCGCGCGCGCCCGGCCGCGCGGCGTCGATCATCGCATTGGTATCGTCGAGATCGCGATAGGCGACGACGCCAGGCAGATCCTTGCCCGGAACGGGAATGATGAAAGGCGCCGAACCCGTCGCGATCAGCAGCTTGTCATAGGCAACCGCGCCGTTCTCGCCGACAACCTGCTTCGCGGCCGTATCGATCGCCGTGACGCGCTCGCCGAAACGGCAGGTTACCTTGTTCCGCGCATACCAATCGTCGTCGTGGGTGACGATTTCCTCGAAGCTCTTTTCGCCCGACAGCACGGGAGAGAGCATGATGCGGTTGTAGTTTCCGCGCGGCTCGGCGTTGAACAGCGTCACTTCATAGGCCGACGGATCGGCTTCGAAGAGATGCTCCAGCGCCCGACCCGACGCCATTCCGGCGCCGATGACGATGAGTTTCTTCATCCGTTCCTTCCTCAGCAATACCAGGCGACGACATGCGTCACGTCGGTTCCGTGATGGATCGGCAAGGCGACCATCGTGTCGTACCCGGCGGTCGCCGGCTTGCCCTCGACCACGGGAATGCCGGAGCCGAGCACGCGGCCCACGACGCCCGACCAGGCCGCGACACGACGCGGCTCGCTGCCTTCCTCGGCCCATAAACGACCTTCGCGGGCGCAGATGCCGTCGACGAGCACCGCCTCGTGCTTGCGCCCGACCACGGCTGGGCGCGCGTCCCAGATCTCGAAACGGCGGGCGATGGGCGTGCCGCGCGCCGAAAGCAGCGTGAGGACGAACGTCTTGTCGCCAGGCGCCGGCACCGGAAGGCCGAGACCGGTGGTAAGCCCCGCCTTGCCGGCGGCATCGGCACGGATGAAGCGATAGCCCGAGCCGAGATCGCGCAGCAGCATCGGCGTCATCGAGGCCCAGACGCCGCCCGGCAAGCCTTGCCCGCGCGGGAAATGGGTATGCTGCGACACCCATTCGAAATGCCTGGCCGCGCCATAATAGCCGTCGTCGAGCATGAGGAGGCCATTGTCCTCGTGCCAGACCTCGATCGCGCCGGTGCGCTTCTCGTCGTCGCCGCACAGCACGACGAGGACCGCCTTCAGCCTTTCGTCGGCAAAGATCGGAATGGCGATGGCCGTCGTGAGGCCGGCCGCCCGGGCGGCTTCGGTACGCTTGAAATAAGAGCCTTCGAAGCTCTTCAGAATGACCGGACGCGCAGTCGCCCAAGCCTTTCCGGGCAGACCCTCGCCAATGGCGAAAGATTCCTTGCCGGAGGCGGCCGCGAAATCCGCGAGTTCGCCATAGTCGCCCGTCGAGAAGACCAGCCTGTCTCCGTCCGGCACCCAGACTTCCGCAACCTGAACGAAGGTGGCCGCGGGTTTGTCGAGAGCAATATCCATCATGCAGCCTCCTTGCCGCCGATCCCCGTCTGCGTGTCCGCGACTGGCGCCTTCGGCGTTTCCGCGCCGTGATGGCCCTGCTCGTATTCCTCGAGGAAGCTCAGAACCTGTTCGCGATAGGCGTAGTAGTCGGGATGGGCGAGTAGCGCCTTGCGCGTGCGCGGACGCGGCAGATCGACGCCGAGCACGCGGCCGATCTTCGCGTTCGGTCCGTTCGTCATCATCACCACGCGATCGGCGAGCAGGATGGCCTCGTCGACATCGTGCGTGACGCAGATCGCCGTCACCTGCGTGCGGGTCCAGACCTCCATCAGCACTTCCTGCAATTGCCAGCGCGTGAGGCTGTCCAGCATGCCGAAAGGCTCGTCGAGGAGCAGAAGTTTCGGTGAAAGCGCGAAGGCGCGCGCGATGCCGACGCGCTGGCGCATACCGTTCGACATTTCCGCCGCCGACTTGTCCAGCGCGTCGCCAAGCCCGACACGGGCGAGATAATATTCGGCGATTTCCTCTTTCTCGGCGCGCGTCGCGGTCGGGTAGACTTCGTCGCAGCCGAGCAGCACGTTCTGCTTGGCTGACAGCCAGGGAAAGAGGCTCGGCGCCTGGAAGACCACGGCGCGGTCGGGGCCGGCCTGGTACACTTCACGGCCGTCAAGCACGATGCCGCCGACCGAGACATCGGTAAGGCCCGCGACCATCGTGAGCACGGTCGACTTGCCGCAACCCGAGTGGCCGATGAGCGATATGAATTCGCCGCGCTTCATGTTGAAGTCGAAGCCGTCGACAACGGTCAGCGGCCCTTTCGGCGTGGGATAGATCTTCTTGACCTCGTCGAACTCGACATAACGATCCTGGAAGCCCGTCTTCGGACGCGCGGCTTCGATCCAGGCCTTGGGCAGCGGCTCTCCGGCCTTTTCAGCGACGCGCGCGGCCTTCACCGCCGCCTTCACGCCGGCGATGTCCTCCCGGAAATGCACGGGAATGACATTCGGCAGGCGATGACCGTCGTCGTCGCCCGCGCCCTGCTCGATCCCCATATCCATGAGGCATTGCGTGATCTCGGCGCGCAACCGCTTGAACGCGACATCGTGATTGGCGGCGGTGCGCTCGCGCGGACGCGGCAGGTCGATCACGAATTCCTTCGCGAGGGTCGCGCCGGGCCCGACGGTCAGCGGAATGACCCGGTCGGCGAGCAGAAGCGCCTCGTCGACATCATTGGTGATGAGAACGACGGTCTTCCTGTCCTCCTGCCAGATCCGTTCGATCTCGTCGCCGAGCTTGGCGCGGGTCAGCGCGTCGAGCGCCGAAAGCGGTTCGTCGAGCAAAAGCACTTCCGGACTCATCGCGAGCGCGCGGGCGATGCCGACGCGCTGGCGCATGCCGCCCGACAGTTCCGCCGGACGGCGATCTGCGGCATGGGCGAGGCCGACCATCGCGATATACTTGCGGATGCGCGCGTCGCGTTCGGCCTTGCGCTCGTTAGGGAACACGGTTTCCACCGCGACCTCGATGTTGCCGTAGACGGTGAGCCACGGCATGAGCGAATAGGACTGGAAGACGATGCCGCGATCGGGACCCGGACCGGTGACCGGTTTGCCTTTCATCAGCACGTCGCCGGCGTCCGGCGTGACGAGACCGGCGATGGTCGAGATCAGCGTCGTCTTGCCCGAGCCAGAGAAGCCGAGAATTGCGACGAATTCGCCCTCGCGGATCGAAAGGTTGACGTCGGACAGGACATGCGTGACGCCGCCGCCCGATCTGTAGCTCTTCGAGACATTCTTGAGTTCGAGGATGGGGGTGGCTTTGTTCATCGCCTTCCCTCAACGCTTGCCGGAGAAGGTGAAGGCGGCCTGCAACGCGAACATGATGCGATCGAGCAGGAAACCGATGATGCCGATGGTGAACACCGCCACCATGATGCGCGCGAGCGAGGAGGACGAACCGTTCTGGAATTCGTCCCAGACGAATTTGCCGAGCCCGGGATTCTGCGCAAGCATTTCGGCGGCGATCAGCACCATCCAGCCTACGCCCAGCGACAGGCGCATCCCGGTGAAGATCAGCGGCAGCGACGAGGGGATGACAAGTTTGATTACCTTCTTGGCCCAGCCGAGGCGCAGGACCTTGGCGACATTCATCAGATCCTTGTCGATCGACGCTACGCCGAGCGACGTGTTGATGAGCGTTGGCCACAGCGAGCACAAAGTCACGGTGATCGCCGACACGAGGAAGGATTTCTCGAACATCGGATCGGTCGACGTATAGAGCGCCGAGACAATGATGGTGACGAGCGGCAGCCAGGCGAGCGGCGAAACAGGCTTGAAAATCTGCACGAAGGGATTGATCGCGGCGTTCACGGTCGGCGACAGGCCGGCGACGATGCCCAGCGGGATGGCGACCAGCGTGCCGAGGAGAAAGCCGGTGAAGACGGTCTTCAGCGACGTGAGGATCTTGTCGACATAGGTCGGCTTGCCGACGTAGGTCTTCGGCTTGATGTCCGCTTTCGGATCGGCGGCTTTCATCTCGGCGATGCGTTTGTCCTGGCGCTCGTAGAATGCCCTTTCCTTGGCGCGCTCGGCGGAATGGTCGGCCATGAGGACGCCGAACTGGTCCCATACCTGCGCAGGGCCCGGGATCGCGCCGAGCGAGGTCTGCACGCGCGGCGCGAGCGCCGCCCAGGCGCCGAGGAACAGCGCCATGGCCAAGATCGGCACGCCGGCGAGTCGCCAGAGTTCGCGCAACTGCACGTTGACGTTGTCGCCGCCGATCATCTTCAGGATCGGCACGACGAACCCGAGGCCGAGAACGCCGAGATAGCCTTCGATCCGGGTGATGCGTGAGAACCAGCGCTGTCGGCGCGCTTCGCGGGCGGCCTGGGCGTCGGTGTCGACGATGAGTGTGTCCGTGGCGAGCGTCATGTTCGCATGTCCTTCGGATCGGCCGTCGCGCGGCCCCTCGTATGATTTTCTGTTTGCAAGAAAAGCGCCGCCCCGGAGGAACGGGCTCAATTCGCGTCGGGGACGCACATCCGCATCCCCGTCATGCCGACGGGTCAGTCGACGACGGCGCTGCCGACGACCTTTTGGGATCCCTTGAGCCCGATCTTCAGCGAGGCGAGATAGGCATTCGGCTTCCGGCCGTCGTAGGGCACCTTGTCCATGAAGCCGTTGTCGACAGGCTTGTATCCGTCGGTGCCGATGGGGAAGTCCTCCTTCCTTGCCTTGCCTTCGGCGACAAGCATTTCGGCGGCCTTCATGTAGATGTCGGGCCGGTAGACCTTCTTGGCGGTCTCCGCATACCATTCGTCGGTCTGCGCGGCCGGGATCTGGCCCCAGCGGCGCATCTGCGTCAGGTACCAGACCGCGTCCGAATAGAAGGGATAGGTCGCGAAATATCGGAAGAAGACATTGAAGTCGGGGACCGGCCTCTTGTCGCCCTTCTCATATTCGAATGTGCCGGTCATCGAATTGGCGATGACCTTTGCGTCGGCGCCCACATAGTCGGACTTGGCGAGGATCGTCACCGCTTCCGCGCGGTTCGTGCCGTTGCCCTCGTCGAGCCACATGCAGGCGCGGATCATCGCCTTGGTGATGGCAAGAAGCGTGTTGGGATTGGCTTCCGCCCATTTTCTGGTCACGCCGAAGACCTTTTCCGGATTGTTCTTCCAGATCTCGTCATCGGTGATGACCGGCACGCCGATGCCCTTGAACACGGCAGCCTGATTCCAGGGCTCGCCGACGCAATAGCCCATGATCGTGCCGGCTTCCATGGTCGCGGGCATCTGCGGGGGCGGCGTCACCGAAAGAAGCGCTTCGGCGAGAATCTGACCCGTCACATTCTCCGGAGAATAAAAGCCCGGATGGACTCCGCCCGCCGCGAGCCAGTAGCGCAGCTCGTAATTATGCGTGGAGACCGGGAACACCATGCCCATGTTGAAGGCCTTGCCTTCCGACCTGAGCTTCTCGATCACCGGCTTGAGCGTCGCGGCCGAGATCGGATGTTCGGGCTTTCCGTCGGCGCCGGTCTTCACATTCTTCTTCATCTCCTCCCAGACGGCATTCGACATCGTGATGGCATTGCCGTTGAGGTCCATCGAGAGCGGCGCGACCATGTCGGCCTTCGTGCCGAAGCCGATGGTGGCGCCGAGCGGCTGGCCAGCGAGCAGATGCGAGCCGTCGAGTTCGCCAGTGATGACGCGGTCGAGATTGACCTTCCAGTTCGCCTGGGCTTCGAGCTGCACCTGCAGGCCTTCGTCTTCGAAGAATCCCTTTTCCAGCGCGATGGCCAGCGGCGCCATGTCGGTCAGCTTGATGAAGCCAAGTTTCACCACGTCCTTTTCCAGCTTCAGCGGCGCCGCCTGCGCTTTCATGCCGACGAACGCGGGAACGGTCGCGGACGTGCCGATCGCCGTGCCAGTAAGCAGGAATCCGCGACGTGTCAGGTGGCGGAAGGATGACTCGCGTGACATGGCTCTCCTCGGCAGGCCGGCACGGATTCGATCGACGGGAGAGGGGGCTCAAAAGGCGATGAGCTGACAACCCAGTTTCCTGCGGGAGACAGCGCGCCTTGGCGGCGTTGTTCAAACAGGACCCCAGACGATCGAACCCGACTTCGGGTTCAGGATTCTGGACTAAGGTCGTCGTTGACCGATCCGTCTTGTGCACGTGCCGTGCCAACCCAGGACGAAGTCTGTTATTATTATAAATCAACAAATTAAGGGATGCGCATCGATATCGTCGACCAATGTGCGCGCGCATTCGGCGCTCAAATCGAAAGCGTCGACCAAAATTTAGGCTGCGGCTAGGAAACCGCGCGCCAGTCCACCGTGTGCCGTCGAACGCGGCTCGGATGGGCTGTTCCGGCGCGGCGATGCGTCCGGCAGCGGCCCCGACACGAATGAAGACAATGCGACCCGCGGCGTGGCACCAGATTCCTGAGAGTTCCGCGAGATCGAGACGGTCAGACACGACCGCCTCTCCTGCAGGCGTCGATTTCAAGATATGGCGCCGCGCGAAATTCAGAAGAAACGTGCTGCGGCGGTAGTAGGCGTCCATCGCGTTCCGGCAAGAGCGTGACGATGAATGCATATCTTCCGGCTCGTAGGCGATGGTTTGGCGAGCCCGTCCTCTTCGCGTCCGCCTGACGCGCGATCAGGTTTTATCTTCTGACAAGCAGAAGAACTTCGTGGACTTTCATCTTCCGATGACAGCGCCAACCGGGTTGAGCCCTCTCCGCGAAAGAGGCCACCATCGATCAACGCAGTCGCCTGCATGATGCGGCGACCGATTGACACGATTTCGAGGGCCTCCCGATGTCTGCTGAAAATAGGCGAACGAGCATAACGGACGCGTCGCGTCGCGGCGTTCTTGCGGGGCTTACGGGAGCCGCGGCAGCGAGCGTCGCCGTGGCGGTGAGAGCCAATGCGCTTCCGTTTCTT
>ERZ500994.175-NODE-175-length-21171-cov-5.235840_pt1 | contig 21171 bp, 22 predicted proteins | sample MGYA00248878_ERZ500994 | MGnify/ENA primary metagenome ERZ500994 (study PRJEB25958, sample SAMN03398533) | human skin metagenome | study: EMG produced TPA metagenomics assembly of the Human Skin Microbiome Metagenome (human skin metagenome) data set. | reverse complement strand
CACGGAAGCCCTGCTGGAACAGCGAGCCTGACGCCGTGGTTAGCCGGCGTGTTTGTAACGCCGGATCGCCGAGGCGTCGGCGTCGCGTCCGAACTCGTCCGCGCGGTCGAGGCCGAGGCCCGGCACGCAGGCGTCGAAACTTTGTGGCTTCACACCAAAACGGCGGAAAAGCTCTACGCGCAACTCGGCTGGCAGACAGTGGAGCGCGTCAGGCTTGTCAATGGCCAGACCACACTCATGCGCAGACATCTCGTGGCGTGACTGTCGTTTGCGAGCGAAGTCGCAAATTTACGCGAACACCCGGTATTCCGGTTCCCACACCGTCGCCTCGATCATTCCCGCGACATCGCCCGCCGGCTCGGCAAGGCCTTCGCGGATCGCCGCCTCGTCCATGAATTCGCAGATGACGATCGCGCTCATGCCGGATCCGTCAGAACGTGATGGCGACGATCGGAATTGCTCCTCGCGACCATCATGCCCGCGGGCATCCACGCGCAAACGGCGTCAGCCGTTTGTCGCGCGCGGTGAATTCCCGCTTTCGCGGGAATGACAGGCCCGATGTTCATGCCCAAACGCATCATGCCTATTCGACCATGGTGTGCGGGACGGCCCGCGCGGTCTGCGCTAAGGTCCGCCCCCAAAGAACCGTCGGCGGTCCGTAACAGGCCGTACGGCGGCGATCCAGTCGGGAGGTATCGTGTGAACGCCGTCACAGGGTCCGTGGACGCGCGCCCGCTGCTCGAGGTCGCGGGCGTCACGCTGCAGTACAAGACGCCGGACCATCTGGTGACAGCGACCTATCGCGTCGATTTCAACGTCTATCCCGGCGACCGCTTCATCCTGCTCGGCCCTTCGGGCTGCGGAAAATCCACGCTCCTCAAGGCGGTGGGCGGCTATCTCACGCCGACCGAAGGCGCGATGCGCCTGAAGGGCCAGCTCATCCGCCAGCCCGGGCCGGACCGGATGATGGTGTTCCAGGAGTTCGACCAGCTCCTGCCGTGGAAGACGGTGCGGCAGAACGTGATCTTCGCGCTGGAGGCGTCGGGCCGGCTGACCGGCGCGGCCGCACGGGAGCGCGCCAACGACTACATTGATAAGGTCGGCCTCACCAAATTCGCCGATTCCTTTCCGCATACGCTGTCCGGCGGCATGAAGCAGCGTGTCGCCATCGCGCGCGGCATGGCGATGGAGCCGGACATCCTGTTGATGGACGAGCCCTTCGCGGCGCTCGACGCGCTCACCCGCCGCAAGATGCAGGACGAGCTGCTCGCGCTGTGGGACGAGGTGCGCTTCACCGTCCTGTTCGTCACCCATTCGATCCCCGAGGCGATCAAGATCGGCACGCGCATCCTGCTGCTGTCGCCGCATCCGGGCCAGGTGAAGGCCGAGCTGAACGGCGGCGCGCAGGGGGCCGATGGCGTCGCGCTGGAGCGGCGCATCCAGCAGATGCTCTTCGCCGACCAGATCGAGGAGACCGAGAATGTCTGACGCGCCGCTGCGGCCGCCGCAGCCTCTCGCACGGCCGGAGATCCTGCGCGACGATTCGGCCGGTCGCGCCGTGACCGTCGTCGAACGGCCGCTGACCACGCTCGAATGGATCGGCAACCAGGGCTGGCTGCGTAAGATCTTCATTCTCGTGCTGCTCGCCGTCATCTGGGAAATCTACGGCCGCATCCTCGACAACGACCTGCTGTTCCCGACCTTCTCCGCGACGATGCGCGCTTTCTTCGACGGCGTGCGGTCCGGCGTCATCCCGGCGCGCGCCTGGTCGTCGATCAAGGTGCTGATGATGGGCTATGCCTGCGGCGTCGTGCTCGCGGGGCTTCTCACCGCGCTCGCCATCGCCTCGCGGTTCGGCACCGATCTTCTGGAAACGCTGACCTCGATGTTCAACCCGCTGCCGGCCATCGCACTGCTGCCGCTGGCGCTCATCTGGTTCGGGCTCGGCAACGGCAGTCTCGTCTTCGTGCTGGTCCATTCGGTCACATGGGCGATCGCGCTCAACACCCATTCCGGCTTTCTGTCCGTCAGCAACACGCTGAAGATGGTCGGGCGCAACTACGGGCTGCGCGGGCTCAACTATGTGTGGAAGATCCTCATCCCGGCGGCCTTCCCGAGCATCCTCACGGGATTGAAGATCGGCTGGGCTTTCGCGTGGCGCACGCTCATCGCGGCGGAACTGGTGTTCGGCGTGAGTTCAGGTTCGGGCGGTCTCGGCTGGTTCATCTTCGAGAACAAGAACCAGCTCGACATTCCGAGCGTGTTCGCCGGTCTGCTCACGGTCATCATCATCGGACTCGTGGTGGAGAATCTCATCTTCCGCACCATCGAGCGCAACACGATCGCGCGCTGGGGTATGCAGTCGTGAGAGTCGAGGGTCTGACTCGAAATTCCACAACCCTCATGCTGAGGAGGTCCGCAGGACCGTCTCGAAGCATGATGTCCAGTGTACGCCTGCGGCCAGCCTTCGAGATGCTTGCTTCGCAAGCTCCTCAGGATGAAGTCTCGGAGGGTTCCGGGCGCTGTTTCCGGCACAGAGCGCGCGCGCTGTTTCGTCAAGGGAGAATTCGATGAAGGTTCTGGTTCGCGGCATCGGCGTCGCCGCTGCGCTTCTGTCCGCTTCGCTCGCATGGGCGGATGTCTCCACCGTCCGCATCGCAAAGCAGTTCGGCATTTCCTATCTGCCGCTGACGATCATGGAGAGCGAAAAGCTTCTCGAGAAACACGGGAAGGCGGAGGGGCTCGATCTCAAGACGGACTGGCTGCGCTTCACGGGCGGTTCCGGCATGAACGACGCGCTGCTCTCCGGCAATCTCGATTTCGCGTCCGGCGGCGTCGGCCCGCTGCTGACGATCTGGGGGAAGACGCGCAGCAATCTCGGCGTCAAGGCGGTCGGCACGCTCAACGCCATGCCGCTCTATCTGGTGACGACGCGGCCCGGCGCGAAGACGATCGCCGATCTCACGCCGCAGGACCGCATCGCCATGCCGGTGGCGAAGACCTCGATCCAGGGCATCACCTTGCAGATGGCGGCGGAGAAGATGTTCGGGCCGGGGCAGCGAACGAAGTTCGACGCACAGATGGTCTCGATGGGCCATCCCGACGCGATGGCGGCGATGATGGGCGGCAAGTCCGAGATCACCGCGCATTTCGGCTCCGCGCCGTTCCAGGACCAGGAACTGAAGGACCCGCGCGCGACGAAGATCCTCGACAGCTATGACGTGCTCGGCGGCCCGCACACGTTCAACCTTGTGTGGGCGACGAGCAAGTTCGCCGACGCCAATCCGAAGGTGATGAAGGCGTTTCTCGCGGCGCTCGAAGACGCGATCGCGCAGATCCGGAAGGATCCGAAAAAGGCCGCGGACATCTACATCAAGGCCGAGTCGCCGAAGATGACGGAAGCCGAGGTCGAGGCGATCATCCGAGATCCGAAGAACGAATGGACCACGACGCCGAAGAAGATTCTCGAATATCTCGACCATATGAACAAGGCCGGCCTCGTGCAGGCGAAGACCGGCGACTGGAAAGACATCTTCTTCCCCGGCGTGCACGCGGCGAAGGGCAGCTGAGGGATCGCTCGACGCCCGGGCCTGTCATTCCCGCGAAAGCGGGAATCCACTCAGACGACCCATGCTCCCGAGCGCGACGAATGGCCTTTGGCCATTCGCGCGTGGATGCCCGCCTTCGCGGGCAGTCACAGACGTCAGTGATTGGGTGAAAACCCCACCCGACCCGCTTCGCGGGCCACCCCTCCCCTTGGCAGGGGAGGGATGCGCTTCAATACGTCTGCGCCAGATAGTCGGCGATGGCTTTCGCGTCCTTCTCGTCGATCGGCGCCTTGTAGACCTTGATCATCTTGGTCACTTCCGCATCCCAGAAGGCCGCGCCCTTCTTCGGCGGCTGCGTCTCGACGTAGTCGACCGAATGGCAGGCCATGCAATTGTTCTTCGCGGCCTCGAAACCGGGCTCGGGCCCTTGACGCAGCACGGCCGTCTCGTCGGGCAGCGCATAGGTCAGCGGTTTCGCCTGCGCGAGGCTGGCAAGCGTCAGGGCGGCGAGCGATGCGGCGATCGCGAATGCTTTCATCGTTCCCTCCTCACGCCGCGCGGACATGCGTCGTCTCGACGACGTTGCGCATATAGCCGGCGGGATTCCACAAGGGCGTCATCGGTTGCGTCTGGCCTTTGACGTTGGTGGCGCGCACGCGCACGGTATGATCGCCGGCCGTAAATGTCGCCGGCAGCGTCCATTCGCGGAACGAATATTTGCCAAAATCCTTGCCGAGCGCCGCGTCCTTCCAGCTCTTGCCATCGTCGGTCGAGACCTCGACTTTCGAGATGCCGTAACCGCCGTCGAAGGCGATGCCTTTCAGCGTCACCGACGCGCCGGCCTTCACGGCGGCGCCGTCGGCGAGGCTCGTCAGGAACGAGCGGATCGTGAACCGGTTGATCGGCACGGTCGCGGTCGGCGCCTTGCCGGGCTCCGTGCAGGCGCAGTCGTTGGCGGGAATGCGATAGGCGCTCTTCATCCAGAAGCCGTCGAACTCGCCGTCGATGACATTGATGTCGCTGAGATGCTTGACCCAGTAGGTGCCGTAATAGCCGGGCACGACGAGCCGCACCGGGAAGCCGTTCAGCCATGGCAGATCCGCCCCGTTCATCGCGAAGGCCAGCATCACCTCGCCGTCGCGCGCGTGGTCGAGGTCGAGCGCCTTCACGAACGCGGGCGTCTCCGGCATCACCGGACCGTCGAGCCCGTGGAACGTCACCTGTTTCGCCCGCCTTCACGCCGGCTTTGTCGAGAACGGCCTTCAGCGGCACGCCGCGCCAGAGCGCATTGCCCATCGCGCCATTGGCGAGCTGCCCGCCGGCGACGCGCGGCTCGAAGAAGCCGCGGCTGTTGCCGGAACACTGGTTGACCGCGACATAGTCGATCGCCGGCATCGCCTTGAGATCGGCAAGCGAGAGGGACAGCACCTTCTCGACCGAGCCCTTTATCGCGATGCGATATGTCTCGGGATCGATGCTGAGCGGAATGTCGGCGAGATGGTAGCGGACGAAGAAGGCGTCGTTCGGCGTGATGACTTCGTTGAAGACGCTGAACGGCGTCTCGAGCTGCGGCGGCCGCGCAGTGAGGCCGATCAGCGGCCGCTTGCCGGGCACCTTCACCATCGGGCGCTCGCCGGCACCGAAGGGCAAGGTGATCGTCTCGGCCTTCGCCGATGTTAGCCCGACTGTGGAAAGAACGGCGGACATGGCTCCGCCTTTGAGAAGATCGCGTCTTCCGATCATCGCGTCGCTCCCGAGTGCGATTGTTCGTTGGGGTCCATATGACCCGGCCGGCAGCCTAGCAGGTGCGCGGGATTCGGGAAGGCCTCAGGATGCCGACGAGCCCGGGGCTTCGCCGTCAGCCTTCGCCGTCAGCTCCGCCGGCACGAACCGCAGCACGATCAAGATCGACGCATAGACCGCCGTGATCATCGCAACGCACAGCGTGAAATCCTGCGTGCGGTCGTAGATGAATGTCCCAAGCACGTCGCCGAACCGCGACGACACATAGTAGAGCCCGCTCATCGCCATCAGCGTCGTGCCTTCGAGGCCGGCCGGCGCGGCGCGGATGATGAGATCGGTGTAGGCGGCGGTCGAAACGCCGCCCATCAGGCCGATCGGCACGGCGGCCCACAAAGCGCTCGTCGTCGTCTGCGCGAAGAGCAGCGGCACGAATTGCGGCACCGCGACGATCGTGCCCCAGAACAGAAGCCTGTGCAGCGGCACGCGGCGGCAGAGCGCCGCATAGATCGCGAAGGTGGGGATGAAAGCGAGCGCGAAGATCGCGTTCCACAGGCCCCAGTCGGAATCGCCCGCATGCAGCGTGTTCTGAAGATAATATTGCAGCGGCGTCGTCGAGCCCGGCGCGAAATTCCACAACAGCCAGATGCCGAGCGCGGGATAAACGGGTTTGTGCGCGGCGAGGCGTCTGAGGTCGGCGAGCGGACGGAGACCGAGCGACGGCGCGAAGCGCAGATTGTCGAACACCGCCTTCGGCCGCCACAGACAGAACAGCGCGACGCCAAGGCTGAGCGCCGCACCCGCGAGATAGAGCGCGCGCGCAGCGTTATCGAAAGACACGCGCTCCAGCGCTTCGCTGAGATGCCCGCCGACGATCAGCGCCGCGACGCCCGGCAGCGAGGCAAAGATGTTCCAGACCGCTGAGACCTGCCCGGTCATCGCATGCTGGCGGCCGAGCGCGGCGGCGAGCCCGCTCTGCGCGCTTGCGACGCACAGCGATGCCGCCGTCGTTACGATCATCGCGGCGAGCAGCGTGCCGTAAGTCGCCGGCAGGAGCGCAAACAATCCGAACGCCGCCGCGCCCGCGATGCTGAACAGCGCCATGTGCCCACGGTCGCGCATGCCGAACGGATGCCAGGTGTCGCGCAGCAGGCCGAACAGGAACGCGCCGTAGAGCGGGATGCCGGCGAGCAGCCGGAACGTCGCGACTTCCGAAGCCGAAAGCGCCAGCCGGTTCTTCAGGAAGAACGAGACCGGAATATCCATCAGCCCGCCGACCGGGCTCGCGAAGGCGAGCAGGACGATGAGACTGCCGAGATAGAGGAAGATGCGCCGGCGCGTGGCCCCGGCAAGCGCGACGGGGTCGTCGAAGGCCGCATCCTCGACGGCGACAGGCGCGGGCGCGGCGGTCATCGAAGGGACGGATCCGGCCTCAACCCCTGAAACCGTCGGCGTCGAGATAGGCCTGCTCCTCGGGCGTCATCGCGCGGCCGAGAATGGGATTGCGGTGCGGGAAGCGTCCGAACCGCGCGATGATCTCGCGATGCATCACGGCCCATTTCAGGCCGTCCTCGTCGCCGTCGGCCGCATAGAGCGCCTCGCAGCGGCGCTGGTGCATGAGCTCTTCCGAATGCATGAAGGGCACGTAGAAGAAGCTCCGCAGCGGCGGCTCGTGGGCGCGGTCGAACCCGCGCGCGATGGCCCGGCTGGCAAGCGCGATCGCCCGCGCATCTGTGGCGAAGGCGCGCGGCGTGCCGCGGAACATGTTACGCGGAAACTGGTCGAGCAGGAGCAGCAGCGCCAGCGTGCCCACGGCGCTGTCGCCCCAGGGCAGGTCGCCGCGCGCTGCGGCCTCGTGGACGCTGAGAAACCGCTCGCGGATCAGGGCGTCGAAATCCGGATCGGCGGCATACCAGCGCTCGCGGCCGGCCTCCGTCCAGAAGGCGATGATCGTATGGGCTGTGACCGTCACGGGGCGATCTCCGGGCGTCCGAATGCGCGCAGCAGGCCGGGCCACAGATACCAGAGCGCCGCCAGAAAGAGGAACAGCACGATCCCGCCGGGCAGCGCCCATTCGGCAGCATCCCCGCCGACCGCGTGCAAGGCGACGGTGGCGTCGGTCGCGAGGCCAAACGCGAGAAAAAGCGGCGCCGCGGCGACGAGCGCCGACCCGAGCGCGAGGAACCGCGGATCGTCCTCGCCGCCGAAGGCGATGCGGTGCAGTGCGGCCGGCGTCATCAGCAGCGCCATCGCGACGGCATTGCAGGACAGGGCGACGAAATGCGTGACGCGGATCGGCTCCGGCAGATGCGGAAAGCTCTCCGCGAAGACCGCGATGAGCTGGAAGCCGAGCAGCGCCTGCACGCCCGGCAGGATAACCCGCGCCTCGGTCAGCATCTGCTCGATCCGCGCTTCGATACTCGCGGGCTTCCGGTCCATCGGGCGCTCCTTGAAACCGAAGATCGTTCCGACGATCAGGGGGAATACGAACCACAAGGTCAGACAAAGCACGACGAAGGCCGCACAGGCGATCCCGGCCCATCGAACATGGCCGTCTTTCAACAGCACGACGTAAAGATCGATGCTCAGGCCGGCCGTCAGGATCGACAGCGCCGCAACGGCATAGCGTCGCGCCGCGCGCAGCAGCCGAGCGCTGCCGTGACCCGCCTCGACGATCCGGTGCTGCATCGAGGGCGCGATGAGCAGTCCGACCGTGCAGGTCAGCGCGACGAGCGCGACGGCGCACAACGTCTTGCCGCGTTCCGGCAGCATCGCGAACCCTTCGCGGAAGATCGCCTGGAACTGGAAGCCGAGCAGCACCTGCGTGCCCAGCACGAGCATGCGCGTTTCATCGAGCGCGACCTTGAGCGCCTTGCTCAAGGGCAGCGCGTTCTCGCGCGACGCGGTCATCCCTTGCCGTTTCGCGCGGCCTCGAGAAGGCGGCGGGCGCGCTTCGGCCCGACGTGGCCGAGCACCCGGAATTCGACGCCCTTCAGCCGGTTGTAATGATGGAAGAAGGCCTCGAGCTCGGTCAGCTGCATCGGGTTGAGCGACCGGATCGTGGCGATCGTGCCGTGGGTGTGCGCATGGGTCGCCACCGCAAGCAGGCGGTCGTTGCGGACCCAGTCCTCGCCCTTCTTCCGCTGCTCGGCCTCGATCGCGCCGATGAGACGCACGGGAACCGTGCAGCCCGTCGGGACGGGTTCGTCCATCAGGATCATCACGTCGAGCGGATCGCCGTCAGCCGCCTTCGTGGAGGGGAAAAAGCCGAAATCGTAGGGAAAGACCGTGCCTTCCGGCAGGACAGCAGCCAGTTCGAAGATGCCGAGGTGGGAATTGTAGTCGAGCTTGTTGCGGCTGCCGCGCGGCGTTTCCACCACCGCGCGGAGGCAGTCGTTCTCCTTGTCCTGATAAGGAAGGCGATCGAGCTTCGTCATAAAACCGTAATGCGCCGCAAGCGGAGCCGTTCCAGGCCGCGGACGCCGACCCGTGACAGAGCCGCCCCCGGACCCCACATTGGGCCGTCCGATTCGAATCCTGTCCCGAGTTTCGCCCTTTGTCCTCCGATCCCGCTTTTCCGCACGTCCCCGCGCCCGGCGGCATTTCCGCCCGGGCGATGGCGGCCGTGGGCAAGGCGGATGCGCGCTATCTCGCGGCCCTGAACCCCGAGCAGCGAGCCGCCGTCGAGGCGATGGACGGCCCGGTGCTGGTGCTGGCCGGCGCGGGCACCGGCAAGACGCGCGTGCTGACCACCCGCATCGCCCATACGCTCGCGACGGGGCGCGCCCGCGCGCACGAAATCCTCGCCGTGACCTTCACCAACAAGGCGGCGCGCGAGATGCGCGAGCGCATCGGCGCGCTGGCCGGCCCGGCCGGCGAGGGCATGCCGTGGCTCGGCACGTTCCACTCGATCTCGACGAAGATACTGCGCCGGCATGCGGAACTGGTCGGGCTGAAATCGTCCTTCACGATCCTCGACACCGACGACCAGATCCGGCTTCTGAAACAGCTCATCCAGGCCGAGAACATCGACGAGAAGCGTTGGCCCGGCCGCATGCTCGCCTGGCAGATCGACGCCTGGAAGAATCGCGGCCTGACGCCCGCAAAGGTGCCCGCCGCGGAGGGCGAAGGTTTCGCGCATGGCAAGGGCATAAAACTCTATGCCGCCTATCAGGAGCGGCTGAAGACGCTCAACGCCGCCGACTTCGGCGACCTGATGCTGGAATGCCTGCGACTGTTCCAGGACAATCCGGACGTGCTGGCGGACTGGCAGCGGCGCTTCCGCTACATGCTGGTCGACGAGTACCAGGACACCAATACGGTGCAATATCTGTGGCTGCGCATTCTCGCGCAGCGCACGGAGGAGCGGCCGAAGCCGAACCTCTGCTGCGTCGGCGACGACGACCAGTCGATCTACGGCTGGCGCGGAGCGGAAGTCGACAACATCCTGCGCTTCGACAAGGATTTTCCCGGCGCGTTCGTCGTGCGGCTGGAGCGCAACTATCGCTCCACGGGGCACATTCTCGCGGCCGCCTCGGGCCTCATCGCGCACAACGCCGACCGGCTCGGCAAGACGCTGTTCACCGACGGCGAGGACGGCGGCAAGCCGACCGTCACCGGTGTGTGGGACTCGGAAGAGGAAGCCCGCGCCATCGGCGAGGATATCGAACAGGCGCAGCGGCGCGGGCATTCGCTCGACGAGATCGCGATCCTGGTGCGCGCGTCGTTCCAGATGCGCGAATTCGAGGAGCGGTTCATCACGCTCGGTCTGCCCTATCGCGTGATCGGCGGCCCGCGTTTCTACGAGCGCGCGGAAATCCGCGACGCGCTCGCCTATCTGCGTTGCGTCGCGCAGCCCGCCGACGATCTCGCCTTCGAGCGCATCGTCAACACGCCGCGCCGCGGGCTCGGCGACGCGACGATCCAGCAGATCCACGACGCCGCCCGCGCTGCGCGCCTGCCGATGATCCCCGCCGCGCAGATGCTGACCGAAACCGAAGAGCTGAAGCCGAAACCGCGTGCGGCCTTGCGCATGCTGCTCGACGATATCGCGCGCTGGGCGTGTCTGCTCGATGCGAAACCGCATGGCGAATTGGCCGAGATGATTCTGGAAGAATCCGGCTATGTCGCGATGTGGCAGAAGGACCGCACGGCCGAAGCCGCCGGCCGGCTCGACAACCTGAAAGAGCTTGTGCGCGCGATGGAGGAATTCCCCGACATGGGGAGCTTCCTCGAACATATTTCGCTTGTCATGGAGAAAGAGGAGGCGACGGGCGAGGCGCGCGTCTCCATCATGACATTGCATGGCGCGAAGGGCCTTGAATTCGAGACGGTCTATCTGCCGGGCTGGGAAGAAGGCCTGTTCCCCTCGCAGCGCACGATGGACGAGAACGGCCGCGCGGGGCTGGAAGAAGAGCGGCGGCTCGCCTATGTCGGCATCACGCGCGCGAAGCGGCGGGCGAAAATCTATTTCGCGACGAACCGGCGCATCCACGGCCTGTGGCAATCGACGATCCCGTCGCGCTTCCTCGACGAACTGCCCGCCGCCCATGTCGAAGTGACGGAAGCGCCGAACGCCTCGCAATACGGCGGCTATGCGCTCTCGCGCTTCGAGAACATGGACACGTTCTCGTCGAGCTACGGCTCGCCCGGCTGGAAGCGCGCGCAACAGCGTACAGCCGCGACGGGCGGCATGGGCACGCGAGGCGGATTCGGCGAGGGCCGCGCGCAGAACGCCACCGCGCGCAGAGGGCCGATGACGATCGAAGGCGAGCTTGTCGCGAAATCGTCGGTCGCGTCAGGCTTCCGCAAGGGCGCGCGGGTGTTTCATCTGAAATTTGGGCCGGGCGATGTGGCGGCGGTGGACGGCAACAAGATCACCGTGGATTTCGACAAGGCCGGGCGAAAGATGGTGCTGGAGAGTTTTTTGAAGGCGGGGTGAACTATTTGAGTTCGTGCCGGCAGGGGATCAGAAGTTTTCCACACGTGCGAAATCCATGCGGTTGCTTCACAGATCCTCGTTTGCAGCGTCTCCTTACGAGACGTATCTCCGCCTTCATCGTGTAAAGAGAACTCCCTTGCCAAGGGCGTACTCTTTATTGTGCCATTGTAGTTTTTCGCCGGACGTGCGCAACGTGACCCTTATATAAATAAAAGCCTTGGGTCCATGCTCACCGACAGTCGCGACATCATCCGTCGTCTTAAACGCGAAGGCTGGCATCTCGTGCGCGTCAAAGGCTCTCATCACCAGTTCCAGCACGCTGAAACGAAACGCCGCACAACGGTTGTCCATCCTCGCAGGGACATCCCGGTCGGCACCGTACGAGCAATCTACCGGGATGCGGGATGGGCAAAAGACTGACTACTCGGCAGCTTGTTGTCTAACGACAATCTCCGGAAGCTCGACAGCTATGATCAAGGCCGCATCAGACAGGCTTTCGGTCCAATCGGGATCGTTCGTGATGGCGTCGAGCCCGCGTGGTTCCTGAATAAACCGCCCGTCCTCGATCTCGCCCTCTGCCCAAAGCTCCAACGCCTCGCGCGCCATGGCGAACAGATCGTCGATCTCGTCGGCGGCCGAAAAGCAGCCGGGCGCATCGGGAAAGGTGATCCCGTAGGCGCTGCCTTCATCCTTGTGAACGATGCCGATATAGGGCTTCATATACTGAATATACGCTAGCTAACGGCCGTCGCCAACAGCAGCTTCATCGTGGAGAGAGAGAGCGATCGGCGAAGCCGATTTTGTACGGCGGCGCCGTGATCCAAGAATGACCCCTGCGGGCCCCTGAATTGCTTTTCGCGCTCCGCGCTTCTCGCAATGACGTTCCGGATCGTCAAACCGACTGACCAAGCGCGCGCCTACGCCCTCTTCCTTATAAACACATACGTCGGCGCCAGCCCCGCGAGCGTGACCGCCGCCATGATCCACCAGCCGCGATGGAAGGCGGCGGTGCGGGCGTCGATGTCCGCCGCGCTGCCGACGATCGCCACGAAGACCGCGACGCCGATGGCGAGCGCGGCCTGCCGGATCATGTTGACGACAGCGGAGCCCGTCGCGAAGGAGGAGGGCGGCAGGGACGCGGTCGCGACGCCCATCAACGTCGGGAATGTCAGTCCGACGCCGATGCCGGTCAGCGCCATTCCCGCTTCGGCCGCCAGCAGATTGGGAACCGGTCCGATAAACGTCGCCCAGATGATCAGGCCGCCGGCGAAGGAGAAGATGCCGAAGGTCACGACGATCGCAGGACCGAACCGCGCGATCAGACGTCCCGCGACGAGAAGCGCCGTCAACGGCACAAGGAACGGCCCGGGCGCGATCGCGAGACCCGTCTGCAGCGCGTTCCAGTTCCAGCCCGTCTGCAGGTAAAGCGCGATCGACAGGAGCATCGCGCCGAACGATACCGAATAGGGCGCAAGCACCAGATTGGCGCCCGTGAACGGCCGGATGCGGAACAGGCCGGGGTCGACGAACGGATTCCGTGATCGCAGACAATGCCGTGTGAAAAACCCGAGGCAGAGGACCGAGACCGCGAGACTGATGAGGATCGGCGCGGAGGCGATGCCCGTGTCGTTGACGGTCACGATCGCGTAGACGAGAGCGGCGATGCCGACCGTCACCAGCAGCGCGGCAAGGAAGTTTGGCCGCGGCGCATCGTGACCGGGCACGGGCGGCAATTTCCACAGGCCGATCAGAACGGCGACGACGCCGATCGGGACATTGACGAGAAAGATCCAGCGCCAGTTGAAGGCGAGCAACGCGCCTCCGACAACCGGGCCGAGCGCCGCCGCAAACCCGCCCAGCGCGGTCCAGATGCGCACCGCCCACGCGCGCCGTTCGGGCGGGAAGGACGCCAGAAGCAGGCCGATCGACGTCGGCGTCATGAGCGCGGCGCCGGCGGCCTGCGCCACGCGGAACAGATCGAGCGCGATCACGTTCTGCGCCGCCGCGCAGGCGGCCGAGGCCGCCGTGAACAGTCCGACGCCGACAAGGAAGCTGAGATCGCGGCGATGCCGCTCGGCCAGCCGCCCGAAGAACACGAGAAGCGCCGCGTAGGTTATCGCGTAGCCGTTCAGCACCCAGGACAGGTCTTCGAGCGTCGAATCCTGAAAATCCTTCGCGATGCTGGGCAGCGCGACGTTGACGATGAAGAGATCGAGATTGGCGAGACAGATGCCGACGCAGACGATGGCCAGCACGCCGTTGGGCGTCGCCGTGCGGCGGGTGGGACGGGTTTGCGCGGGTCCGGCGCTGGTTGCGGTGTCGGTCTGGGTCATCGTCCGGCTTTCATGAAACAAAACATGTTACGGTATGTTTTTGACTAGGATTATCGGATCGCCTCGACGAGACTTGCGAGGGTGACGCCGGAGAGCGTCCTGTCGACAGCCTGCGCCGCAGCCTCGAAGACGGGCGTCAAAAGGCCCGGCATGCGGATGCTGACCGGGCAGCGCCTGTTGATTCCCGCCCGCAAGACCAGAATGTCCCCATCATCGATCGCCCTGTGGATCTGGTCGAGCGTGATGGCGTGCGACGAACGCGCCAGCCTGACGCCGCCGTTCCGCCCGGGACGGATCGTCACTAATCCGGCCTGTTCCAGCGCCTTCAGCATCTTCCGCACCACGACCGGGTTGGTCTGCAGGCTCTTTGCGATCTGCGTGGCGTCCGTGCCGCCGTCGCCACGCCAGGCGATGACGCAGAGAATCTGTGCCGCGGTCGCGGTCCGGCTATTCGCACTCATAACATAACGATACTGATTATGTTTTGTCTGTCAAATTTCCGGCCCGGACGCCCTGCCGCAGGCGCGGCGATCCTAAGTCGCGGCGCGGCACTGGATTGCTTCGCTTCGCTCGCAATGACGAGGGGCGGCCTATGCGCCTTTCGACGGATCGTGCTTATGGATCGGGTCCACCCAATACACCGCCTCCGGCTTTTCGACTGGCTCGATGTCCGTGATGTTCACCACCACCGCCTCGTTGTCCGAGCGCACCAGCACGCATTCCAGCACATTGTCCGGGTCGGCGTTGATCTCCTGGTGCGGCACATAGGGCGGGATGAAGATGAAGTCGCCGGGCTCGGCCTCCGCCATGAACTCCAGCTTCTCGCCCCAGCGCATCCGCGCCTTGCCGCGCACGACATAGATCACGCTTTCCAGCGCGCCGTGATGATGCACGCCGGTCTTGGCGTTCGGCTGGATCGCCACCGTGCCCGCCCAGATTTTCTGCGCGCCTACGCGGGCGTGGTTGATCGCGGCCTGGCGGTACATGCCGGGCGTCTGCGCGGTATTGTCGTCGAGCTTGTCGCCCTTGATGACGCGCACGCCGTCATGCTTCCAGCGCGGCTCATCGTGATGATGATCGTGATCGTGGTGGTGATGATCGTGGTCGGTCATCCGTTCAGTTCCTCAATGCTCGCAAGGAGCCGCTTTGCGTTGCGCGGGCGCGAGAGAAGATATCTCGTTTCTTTGGCAGATGAATCTATTGCGGCAGCCCGGCGCGCGGCGGCGCGCACTACTGCTCGTGCGATGCGGGCAGCTGCCCTGATCGCGGTTGGACATCGCATCAGCTATCCATCTTGAGCGCGGCGATGAAGGCTTCCTGCGGGATCTCCACCTTGCCGAACTGGCGCATCTTCTTCTTGCCTTCCTTCTGCTTCTCCAGAAGCTTGCGCTTGCGGGTGGCGTCGCCGCCGTAGCATTTCGCCGTCACGTCCTTGCGCAAGGCCCGCACCGTCTCGCGCGCGATGATCTTTGCGCCCAGCGCCGCCTGGATCGGAATCTGGAACATGTGCGGGGGGATCAGCTCCTTCAGCTTCTCCACCATTGCGCGGCCGCGCGAATCCGCACGCGTGCGGTGAACCAGCATCGACAGGGCGTCCACCGGCTCGTTGTTGACGAGAATGTTCATCTTCACGAGGTCGCCCTCGCGATAGTCGGTGAGATTGTAGTCGAAGCTGGCATAGCCCTTCGAGATCGATTTCAACCGGTCGTAGAAATCGAACACCACTTCGTTGAGCGGCAGGTCGTAGGTCGCCATCGCGCGCTTGCCGACATAGCTCAGATCGACCTGCACGCCGCGCCGGTCCTGACAGAGTTTCAGCACGCCGCCGAGATAGTCGTCCGGCGTGAGGATCGTCGCGCGGATCCACGGCTCGTGGATTTCCGCGATCTTCACGACATCCGGCATGTCTGCCGGATTGTGCAGTTCGATCTCGGTGCCGTCGGTTAGCAGGGTCTTGTAGACGACCGAGGGCGCCGTCGCGATCAGGTCGAGATTGAATTCGCGCGCCAGCCGCTCCTGAATGATCTCCAGATGCAGAAGCCCTAGAAAACCGCAGCGGAAGCCGAAGCCGAGCGCGGCGGAACTTTCCATTTCGTAGGAGAAGCTCGCGTCGTTGAGCCTGAGTTTCCCCATAGCGGCGCGAAGATCTTCGAAGTCAGCGGCATCGACGGGGAACAGCCCGCAGAAGACCACCGGCTGCGCCGGCTTGAAGGCGGGCAGGGGGTTGTCGGTCGGCCGGCGGTCGTCGGTGATGGTGTCGCCGACGCGGGTGTCGGCCACCTGCTTGATCTGCGCGGTGATGAAACCGACCTCGCCGGGCCCGAGCTGCGCGGCTTCCTCCATCTTCGGGCGGAACGTGCCGATGCGGTCGATGTCGTAGCGCGCGTCGGTGCCGATCATGCGGATGCGCTGGCCCTTGCGCATCACGCCGTCGATGATCCGCACCAGCACGACGACGCCAAGGTAGGCGTCGTACCAGGAGTCGACGAGCAGCGCCTTCAGCGGGGCGGTCTCGTCGCCCTTGGGGGGCGGCAGGCGCGTGACGATCGCCTCCAGCACGAGATCGATGCCGAGGCCCGTCTTGGCCGAGATCGGCACGGCCTCGGAGGCGTCGAGACCGATGACGTCCTCGATCTGCTGCTTGATCCGGTCGGGCTCGGCGGCGGGCAGGTCGATCTTGTTCAGCACCGGCACGATCTCGTGGCCGGCGTCGAGCGCGTGATAGACGTTGGCGAGCGTTTGGGCCTCGACGCCCTGGCTTGCATCCACCACCAGCAGCGAGCCCTCGCAGGCGGCGAGCGACCGCGAGACCTCGTAGGCGAAGTCGACGTGGCCGGGCGTGTCCATCAGGTTGAGGATGTAATCCTTGCCGTCCTTCGCGCGGTAGTTCAGGCGCACGGTCTGCGCCTTGATGGTGATGCCGCGCTCGCGCTCGATATCCATGGAATCGAGCACCTGCTCCTTCATGTCGCGCTCGGCGAGCGCCCCGGTCTGCTGGATCAGCCGGTCGGCCAGCGTGGACTTGCCGTGGTCGATATGCGCGACGATCGAGAAGTTGCGAATGTTGTCGATGGGGTGGGCGGTCATGCGTCCGTAGGGGCAAAGGCGCGCCCTCGTCCCGTCTCGGGGGAGGGCCGCGGTGAAAGGCGGTGCCGGGGGCTCGCGTCAGCGATTCCGTCTTGGGCCGGCCGTTAACCCTTATCCCCTTCGCGCGGAAACGGGGAGAGGCCTGCAGCGTCCAAAGCCGCCGATATGCACCCTGCCTCTCCGTGGCTGCGGGCCGGCGGGGCCGGCGCTTTCCTTGAGGGCAAATATGGCATAGGGGGGTATCCTATGTCTCATGTTCGCGATAACAAGGATCGGCTGCTCGCAAGGGTACGCCGCATCGCAGGCCAGGTTGCCGCGATCGAAAAGGCGATCGCGGAGGAGGCCGGCTGTGCGGCTGTGCTCCATCAGGTCGCCGGCGTCCGCGGCGCGGTTCTCGGTCTCATGGACGAACTGATCGAGGATCATGTGCGCGAGCATGTCGCGCGCCCTGGCCTTGCCGATGAGGCCCGCGCAGAGGCCGCCGACGAGCTGATCGCGGTCGTGCGCCGTTACGCCAAATGAAGGTCTATGAGGACTTCCGCGATGCCGTTCGAACCTGAAATCGAGACGCTGACCCACGATCACGTCTTTCTTGCCGACGATCACGACAGGAATGCCCGGCGCACGCTGTGGGTCGCGATCCTGACGACGGTCATGATGGCCGGCGAAATCGTGGCCGGCGCCTTGTTCAACTCGATGGCGCTGCTTGCGGACGGGTTCCACATGGCGACGCATGCTGCGGCGCTCGGCGTCGCGACCGCGGCCTACGCCTATGCCAGAAAGCATGCGCGCAGCGGGCGCTACACGTTCGGGACAGGCAAGGTGGGCGATCTCGCGGGCTTTGCCTCCGCGCTGGTGCTTGGGGTCGTCGCGGTCGGCATCGCCGGCGAGTCGGTCGGACGTCTTCTCGACCCCCGGCCGATTGCGTTCGGCGAGGCCACGATCATCGCCGCCGTCGGACTGCTCGTGAACATCGTTAGCGCGGCGCTGCTCGGCGGCGGGCATCGCCACGGGCACGATCACGATCACGGCGATCATCATCATCATCACCACGACAACAACATGCGCTCCGCCTATGTCCATGTCTTGGCCGATGCGATGGTGTCGGTGCTGGCGATCGCGGCGCTTCTGGGAGGCCGCTATCTCGGCTGGGTCTGGCTCGATCCGGTTATGGGCATGGTCGGCGCGATCGTGATCGCAAGCTGGTCGTGGACGCTCGCGCGCGACACCGCCGCGGTGCTGCTCGATGCATCCGATCCGCATCTCGAGCGGGAAATCCGGCAGGAGGTGGAGGGGCCGGGCGATGCGCGCATCACCGACCTCCATGTCTGGCGCGTCGGCCCCGGCGCGCACGCCGCCATCGTCGCCGTGACGGGCGCCGGTCGCGAAGCCGTGCGCCGCCGGCTCGCGCCGTTGCATGAGATCGCACATCTGACCGTCGAGGCGCGATAGCGCGCCGAAGTCGCGCGGCGGCTCGAACCTGCCCGATTTTTGTGACGATCCTGCGCGCCGTGCCACAAGGGACAATGGCTCAAGCTTTCGTCATCCGGCCGGCGACCTCGGCCGACCTCCCCGCCATCGCCGCGATCCATAACCGCGCCATCGAGGACACGGCCATCTCCTGGTTATGGGAGCCGATCCCGCTCCCGGCGCGGCATGCGTGGTTCGCGGAGCAGCAGCGCGCGGACCATCCCGTACTGGTCGCGGGTGTGGATGGGGCGGTCGCCGGCTGGGCAAGCTACGGCCCGTTCCGCGCCTATCACGGCTATCGCGACACGATGGAACATTCCGTCTATCTCGCGTCGGCCGCGCATCGGCGGGGGATCGGCCGCGCGTTGATGGAGCGCTTGCTGGAGGAAGCGAGGGGGCGGGGCGTGCATGTGATGGTCGCCGCCATCGCGTTGCCGAACGAGGCGTCGGTGGGCCTGCATCGGGCTTTGGGCTTCGCCGAAGTGGGCGTGATGCCGGAAGTGGGGCTGAAGTTCGGGCAGTATCGGGATCTGTGCCTGATGCAGCGGATTCTCTAGCTTCCCCCCACTAGCCGCGCCACCATCTTCGCCGTGTAGTCCACCATCGGCACGATGCGCGCGTAATTCAGCCGCGTCGGGCCGATGATGCCGACGACGCCGACGACGCGCCGCTCGGCGTCGTGGAAGGGCGCCGCGATCATCGACGAGCCCGACAGCGAGAACAGCTTGTTCTCCGAGCCGATGAAGATGCGCACGCCTTCGCCGGTTTCGGCGCGGGCGAGCAGGTCAATGACGTCCTTCTTGGTCTCGAGATCGTCGAACAGATGCCGGATGCGCTCGAGGTCGGCGAGCGCGGTGAGATCCTCGAGCAGGTTTGCCTGCCCGCGCACGATGAGCTGTTGGCGGGGGCCGCCGATGCCGGCCCAGGTCGCGAGCCCCGCCTCGACGAGACGCGCGGTGAGCTGGTCGAGTTCGGCCTGCGCCGCGCGGCGCGCCGTCTCGATCGTTTCGCGCGCGACCGAAAGGGTACGGCCCCGGATATGGGCGTTGAGATAGTTCGCCGCCGAGATCAGCGCCGAGGCCGGCAGGTCGGCCGGGATGGAAAGGATGCGGTTCTCGACCGTGCCGTCCTCGGCGACGAGGATGCACAAGGCCCGGTCCGGCTCCAGCCGCACGAATTCGATCTGCTTGAGGCGCAGGTCGTCCTTGGTGGTGACGACCAGGCCCGCGCCGCGCGAAAGGCCCGACAGCAGGCTCGAGGCCTCGCCCAGCACATGGTCGAGCGAGGCATCGGGCATGCCGCGCATCTGCGTCTCGATGCGCGCGCGCTCGGCCGCGTCGAGGTCGCCGATCTGCAGAAAGCTGTCGACGAAGAAGCGCAGGCCCGACTCCGTCGGCAGCCGGCCGGCGCTGGTGTGCGGCGCGAAGATCAGGCCGAGCTCCTCGAGATCCTGCATGACGTTGCGGATCGAGGCGGGCGAGAGGTTGATCGGCAGGATGCGCGAGAGATGGCGCGAGCCGACCGGCTCGCCATGCGCGATATAGGTCTCGACGATCGAGCGGAAGATTTCGCGCGACCGCGCGTCGAGCCGCGCCAGGGCGCTCGCGTCGCTACGGCCGAAATCGCGGGTCGGATCGAAGGACATGGCCCGAAAATGGCCGCGCGGCGGAGCCGGCGCAAGGCCGAGGAGCGGTTGTATCCGGACTGTCACGCGCGACGGTTCGAAGAACCGGGCGGGCATCCACGCGCGAAGGGGCAAAGCCTGTTCGTCGCGCCGATCATGGATTCCCGCTCGCCTGCTTTGCAGGCGTCGGGAATGACAGGCTCTTCGGGAGGTGCGGCGCGCTAAAGGCCGAACCAGCCCGCAACCAGCGGCGCGAGCACGGCGGTCGCGAGCCCGTTGAGCCCCATCGCCACGCCGGCGAACGTGCCGGCCACCTCGTCCACCGCGAAGGCGCGCGCCGTGCCGATGCCATGCGAGGCCAGGCCCGCCGCGAATCCGCGCGCCGCGTAATCGCGGATGCGCAGCGCGTTCATCAGCGGCGTGACGATCACCGCGCCGATGATGCCGGTCGCGATCACGCAGACGGCGGTCAGCGCGGGCGCGCCGCCGATCGCCTCGCTGATCGCCATGGCGATGCCCGCCGTGGTCGATTTCGGCGCGAGCGACAGCAGGACATCGCGCGGCGCGCCGAGCCATTTTGCGATCAGCACCACCGAGGCGCTGGCCGTGACGGCGCCGGCGATGAGGGCGAGAAGCATCGGCACGACATTGCGCAGCACGAGGGCGCGATGGCGCACGAGCGGCACGGCGAGCGCGACGGTCGCGGGCCCGAGCAGGAAATGCACGAATTGCGCGCCCTCGAAATAGGTATGGTACGGCGTCCTCGTTGCGACGAGCAGCGCCCCCACGAGCAGAATGGCGATCAGCACAGGGTTGGCGAGCGGATGGCCGGCTTTGCGCGCGATCGTGCTGGCGATGAGCCACGCGACGAGGGTGATGGTCAGCCACAGCAGCGGCGAAGCGGCGAGATAGACCCAGAGCGATGACGGTCCGGCATTCACGGCGGCGACCGTCGCGGCGTGAATCGTTTGGCGAGAAGAAAGACGGCGGCGGTCACGACCAGCGTCAGCGCCGTCGATGCGACGAGCGCGACGACAATGGCGACCGCATTGCTGCCGAGGACGGGCAGTTGTTCGACGACGCCGACGCCGGCCGGCACGAAGAGCAGGCCGAGATTGGCGATCAGCGCGAGCGCGAGCCGTCCGAGCTGCGTGCGCTCGACGGCCTCCGGCAGCGCGCCGGTGCGATGCGCGTTCCACCACAGGCCCGCCGCGAGCAAGGCAAGGCCGAGTACCGGGCCGGGGACCGGAAGCCCGAGGCCTCGCGCAAAGATCTCGCCGGCGAGCTGGCAGCCGAGAAGAAGTGTCAGCGCGGCGATCATTGCGGGCTATCGTTACGAGGCAAGGATTTGTCTTGCGTGCAAGACATCTGGATCCCGGATCGCGCTTCGCGCGTCCGGGAAAGCGGACAACCGGCAGATACGATCCA
>ERZ500994.173-NODE-173-length-21313-cov-4.835074_pt1 | contig 21313 bp, 20 predicted proteins | sample MGYA00248878_ERZ500994 | MGnify/ENA primary metagenome ERZ500994 (study PRJEB25958, sample SAMN03398533) | human skin metagenome | study: EMG produced TPA metagenomics assembly of the Human Skin Microbiome Metagenome (human skin metagenome) data set. | reverse complement strand
GAGCACAAGTACCGCGCCGATCTGCTGCGTGACGTCCTCGCCGGGCGCGTCTCGGCGCCGACGGCGACCGCGCGTGCGGCCAACTTCGGTTGGGACCTGTCCGGGCCGCGCGTCGTTGTCGTGGCCGCCGACCCGCCGACCGCGAGCGCTGTCGAAGGCGGCCGGGCCGACCAGCGCGCCAAGGCGTGGACCAGCCGGGTCCGCGCGCTCGATCCCACCGCGGCGACGGCGACGTTTGCCGCCGAGTCGGGCGCGGTACTCGCCGCCCCGGAGGGCGTCGTACCCGAGGAGCGAGTCTTCGATGACCTCGCGACCGTGCTGTCACCCGCCGGCAAGCGGTTTGACGGGATCGTTGGGGTCTCGCGCGTGGTGGGCGATCTCGATGCGCTCCAGGCGGCGTACGCGCAGGCCTGGGAAGCGGTGCGGGTCGGGCGGATGCTGGAGACCGGACGCATCGTGAGCCGGTTCGACGACCTGGGGCTCTACCGGTTGCTGTCGTGGATCCCGGACTCCGGCGAGCTGCGGTCGTTTCTGACCGACACGCTCGGCGAGCTCGCGCAGCCCGAAGGAGATCCGGAGGTCGACGAGCTGCGCCGGACGCTGACCGTGCTGCTGGAGACCAACCTGAACGTCGCCCAGACGGCGCGCGAGCTGCACTTCCACTACAACACGCTGCGCTACCGGGTAAACAAGCTCGAGAAGCTGCTGGGTCCGTTCACCAGCGACGCGCGCCTGCGTGCCGACCTGCTGGTCGCCCTGCACGTCTGGCAGATGCGCGTCGCCCACTCCTAACCCCGATCCGAGCGTTATTTCCGCCGATCCGAGCGTTAATCCCGCCGATCCGAGCGTTACGGCGGCTCAGCGCACCGGGCGACGCCCATCGAGGAGTACGTCGGCACGTTCGCGGACCCGGTCGCGGGCGTAGAGCTCACGCTCCTGGGCGGCCCACCGGTCCCAGTGCGGCGCGTAGCTGTCGCCGTCCCGGGCGATCGCCCGCTCGTGGCGCACGGCGGGTGGGGCGTCGATCCATAGCAGGAAGTCGACGTACTCGGCGCAGGCGAGCCCACCGCTGCCGCATCCCTCCACGACGATCGTGGCCGCGGGCTTGATGGTCGTGGGCGGGCCGCTGCGGTCGCGGGTCCAGTCCCAGGTGTCGTACGTCGCCGATCTGCCCGCGCGCAGCTCGGCGAGTACGTCGGCCAGCCGATACGGCACGTTCAGCAGCGAGTCCCAGCCGGCGACGAGGTCATCGGCGTGCAGCACCGTGAACTGCCCGCCGATGGCCCGCGCGAGGCGACGCGCGAGGCGACTCTTGCCCGAGCCAGACGGCCCGTCAACCGCGACGACGAGCGTGCCGTCAGCGCGCCGACGCGCGTTGGCGTCCGCGGCGATGACTGAGAGCTGGTAGATCGGCACGCCACTACCGTAGGGCGCGCCGTACCCTGAAATAGTGAACAAGCGCGAACCCGATCTGCCGTACGACGCGCTGGCCGAGCCCGACCCCGGCGAGCTGGAGCTGGTCGCCAAGCCCAAGAAGCTCATTCGCCGAGCCATTTTCGCTGCGACGTTGATCGCGCTGACCTTCATCCTGATGGGTGTTTTCCTGCAGCAGTCGGAGGCCGGGATCGCATTCGGGCTGTTCGACCAGGTGGCGATCGGCGGCGTCGGGCTCATCCTGGCCGGGGCCTGTCTGCTCCTCACGCGGCCGCGGGTCTGGGCCAATGCGAGCTACATCCGCGTGCGCAATGTCTTCAGCACAAAGACCCTTCCGTGGGGCGTCATCCGCGACGTCGGCGTCACCGAAGGTTCGTCGTGGGGGCTGCTGGATCTGCATGACGACGACCAGCTGTCGATGCTCGGCCTGCAGGTCGGCGACGGGCAGTACGCCGTCAACGCCATGCGCCGGCTTCGGGTGCTGCACGCCGCGTCGAGTACGTCGAAGGGAACTGATGAGCAGTCCTGAGCCCGGCCGACCGCTTCCGCACAGCCTCGATGCGCCGGCCGATGACGGGCTGCCCGACCCCGCGCTGGAACGCGCGATTGGCGAGTGGGCGGCAGCGTCAGGCGACACGACCGCGCAGCAGTGCGCGGTGATCGAGGCCTTTCGGACCGCGCGCCTTTACGTCCCGGCCGTCTCACCCGAGCGCGACCGCATTGGGGTGGTCGCCCTGCGCCGCGATGACGGCATGACTGCGATCGCGCTGTTTACCAGCATCGACCGGCTGACCGCGTGGCGTGCGGACGCGCGCCCGCTGCCGCATCTCGGTTCAGTGGTCGCGGCGATGGCGCAGGAGGACGGGCACACCATGGCCGTGATCGACATCGACGGGCCGATCACGGCCACCTTGCCGATCGAGGCAATCCTCGCCGACTAACGCGGCGCGAACCCGTCAATAACGCTCGGATCGACGGGATTAACGCTCGGATCGACGGGATTAACGCTCGGATCGACGGAATTAACGCTCGGATCGACGGAATTAACGCTCGGATCGGCGGAAATAACGCTCGGATCGGTGTGATCGGGGCGACGGCGGCGGCGTACCGCCGGAGGTAGGCGCGGACGTGGGTGCGCTGTTAGAATTGAGTCACTACGACCACGCGGCGATGACTGCACTGCCGCGTCGCAAGTGGAGTCCACTCCCACCCGGCCGATCGTCCGCGATGGACACGTCCCGGGTCACCAGGTCGGGCGTACGCCGTGTCGGCGTCCGCCTCTCTTGTGGGATGCCTCCAGCTGCACGTCGTAACTGACAGAGCACTCTAGGAGGACACATCAGCGTCGAGCCGCGCATCAACGAGCGCATCCGCGTACCTGAGGTACGCCTCGTCGGCCCCGAAGGGGAGCAGGTCGGCATCGTCAAGATCGAAGATGCTCTCCGGCTGGCCCAGGAGGCCGACCTTGACCTGGTCGAGGTAGCCGCCAACAGTCGGCCGCCGGTGGCCAAGCTCATGGACTACGGCAAGTTCAAGTACGAAGCCGCGCAGAAGGCACGCGAAGCGCGCCGCCACCAGTCCATGACGGTCATCAAGGAGATGAAGCTTCGTCCCAAGATCGACCAGCACGACTACGAGACCAAGAAGGGCCACGTCGTCCGCTTCCTGAAAGCCGGCGACAAGGTCAAGATCACGATCATGTTCCGTGGTCGCGAGCAGTCGCGGCCCGAGCTCGGCTTCCGCTTGCTGCAGAAGCTGGCCGAGGATATCGATGAGTTCGGCTTCGTCGAGTCCCAGCCCAAGCTCGACGGGCGCAACATGATCATGGTCGTCGCTCCGCACCGCAACACCGGTCGCAAGACCGGCAAGGCACAGGAGCAGCAAGAGCAGGGCACCGCCTAACCGCCTCACCGCATCCAGGCGCGCCGTACGCCGAACGGTCCACACCGGTCCGCTCGGCTGGCCTGCAGCGCACCCGCTGTCGGGCACGCATCAACAAAGGAACGAAAGACCAAATGCCAAAGCAGAAGACCCACAAGGGCACCGCTAAGCGAGTTCGCGTCACCGGTTCGGGCAAGCTCGTGCGTGAGCGTTCCAACCGCCAGCACAAGTTCGAGTACAAGACCAGCAAGCGCAAGCGTCGCCTGGACGGCATCGAGGTGCTGAGCCCCGCGGATACCAAGCGCATCAAGAAGCTTCTGGCTAAGTAGCCGAACTCGAACACGGATTAAGGAACACATCTCATGGCACGTGTAAAGCGGGCGGTCAACGCCCAGAAGAAGCGCCGCAGCGTCCTCGAGCAGGCCAGCGGCTACCGCGGTCAGCGTTCGCGCCTCTACCGCAAGGCCAAGGAGCAGATCCTGCACTCGGCCACATACAGCTACCGTGACCGCAAGGCACGCAAGGGCGACTTCCGTCAGCTGTGGATCCAGCGCATCAACGCCGGCGCTCGCGCCAACGGCCTGACCTACAACCGGTTCATCCAGGGCCTGAAGGCCGCCGGCGTCGAGGTCGACCGCAAGATCCTGGCCGACCTGGCCGCGACCGACGAGACCGCGTTCGCCGCGCTCGTCGAGGTCGCCAAGGCCAACCTGCCGCAGAAGGACGACAAGGCCGCCTAGTTGGCCACGCCGTCTCCCACGCAACCCGGGCAGCCGCTCACCGAGCGCAGCGCCCGGGTTGCGTCGTCTCGTAAGCTGCTGCGCCGCTCGGCACGCACCAAGGCCGGCGAGTTCCTGGCCGAGGGTCCCCAGGCCGCCGGTGAAGCCGTGCGATTCGGGCAGGCGATCGAGGTGTACGTCGATCCGCAGGCGGCAGAGCGCCACGACACCATCATCGAGATCGCCCGCACCGCAGGCATTCCGGTGCGGATCGCTACGCCCAAAGCGCTCGCCTCGCTCAGCGATTCGGTGACCCCGCAGGGGATCGTCGCGCGCTGCCGCGTCCTCGACATGCCGTTCGACTCGCTGCTCGCCCAACAGCCGCGACTGATCGCGGTGCCGGTGGACGTCCGCGACCCGGGTAACGCCGGCACGATCGTGCGATGCGCGGATGCCGCAGGCGCGGGCGGCGTCGTACTCGCCGGGGACAGCGTCGATCTCTACAACCCCAAGACCGTGCGCGCCAGCGCCGGGAGCATCTTTCACCTCCCGGTGGCGCGATCTGACGACCCGGCAGCCGTCGTGCGCGCGATACAAGCTGCGGGCTTGCAGGTGATCGCGACCGAGGGCGAGGCCGTCGCCGACCTCGACGACGTGATCGACAGCGGGCGGCTGGCCGCGCCCACCGCGTGGTTGTTTGGCAACGAGGCGCACGGGCTGCCCGACGAGGTCGCCGAACTGGCCGACCTCCGAGTGCGCATCCCGATCAGGGGCCTTGCCGAGTCGCTCAACCTTTCGACCGCCGCGGCGATCTGCCTTTTCGCCTCGGCCCGCGCTCATCGCTGAAGCCGATCGCTGCGGCGAACTGGTCGATCGATGCCTCGGCTTCGCGGCGGGTGCATTGACCGAGCAGTAGAAGCGTGCCGATGCCGTGAGCCATCGCCATGGTCTGCAGTGCTAGCCGCCGCGCCAGTTCGGGGTCGATCTCAGGCGTTGCCCTGATGAGCGCCGCGACCAGCACGTCGGCGAGCGCCCTCAGGTGCTTCTGGTAGGCAGTGGCGATCGGTCCGTCGTCGGTCATCGCGAGCAGCTCGACCGATGTGCCCACGCGATGCAGGGTGCGCCCTTCTTTGTCGGTCGGAAGTGCGATCTGCAGAAATGTTCGTACGACGTCGGGCATCGAACGTCCGGTCGACCCTCGCGCGAGGCGAGACCGCCAGCGGTTGAGCGACGTCGTCGCATGGCTTTCGAGGACCGCCACGAGCAGTTCGTCCTTGCTGCGCCCGTAGTACTGGACCAGACGCAGCGACACTCCCGCTTCATGTGCGACGGCGCGCATGGTGATGGCCGCAACGCCTCCACGTTCGAAAAGTCGTGCTGCGGCGTTGACGATCTCGGTGTGACGGTCGGCGGCGTCCATGGCATTCCATCCCTTGATACAGTCGTACCATCTTGATACGAGCGTATCAACGAAAGGTGGTCATGCGCTTTCGGCTCGTCATCCTGCTAGCTTCCGCTGCGCAACTACTCGTCGTTCTCGACGTGTCGGTCGTCAACATCGCGCTCCCATCCATCCAGTCCGACCTGTCGATGAGTACGACGGCCGGCTCCTGGATAGCCCTTGCCTACGGTGTGACCTTCGCTGGTGCTCTGCTGGTGGGTGCACGCCTGGCGGACTCCATCGGGGTTGTGCGGGCACTGGCCGCCGGCGTTGTGGGCTTCGTGGCGGCCAGCGCCGTGGGCGGATTTGCCGACGCGGGCAGTTGGGTTATCGCCGCGCGTGCCGGTCAAGGGCTCGCCGCTGCGGTCGTCTCGCCGGCAACCCTGACGCTCATCACCACGTCATTTGCGCAAGGAAGCGCACGGACTCGAGCCCTTGCTATCTGGACGGCAGTCAGTGTGGCTGGCGGCGGGGTGGGCAACGTGGTGAGCGGGGCGCTCGTCGAGTTGGCTAGCTGGCGGGCGGTCTTCCTGATCAACCTCCCGATCGGTGCCGTGATCCTTCTTGCTGCCTGGCGGCTGTATCGGCGGAAACCCGATCGGGGCAGCGATGCCTTCATCGATCCCGTCGCGGCGGTCCTCGCGACGACCTCCGGTATCGCTGCGATCTACGGCCTCTCCACCGCTACAGATGAGGCGTCATCTTGGTCGAGCGGATCGTTGCTCGTGGCGGGCGGCCTACTCGTTGCGCTGGTCGCACAGCAGCGCCGTAGTCCGAGGCAACTCATCCCGGCGGCGATCCTGCACCGGCGAAACATCGTGATCGGCAACTTGGCTGTCCTGCTCAGCGCCGGCTGCTTTCAGATGACGATCTGGTATGTGCTGACCTATCGCCTGCAGGCCGGAATCGGCCTGTCGCCACTCGCCGCTGGCCTCGCCTTTCTGCCGCTGACGCTCGGCCTCATTCTGGTGAACCTCTTGCTAGTGCCGCTGCTGGTTCCGCGTCTTGGCGAGCGTGTGCTCGTCGCACTCGGCGCGAGTATTGCCGCCGGTGGCACGGGTTGGCTGGCTCTTGAATCTCGCAGCCTCGTGGAGGTGATCGGCCCCATGCTGATCATCGGGCTGGGCGGCGGTCTGATGAACACGCCGCTCGCCATGCTCGTCACCGCCGGAGTGAGGCCCGAGCATGCCGGAGCTGCCTCTGGTGCGATGAACACGGCAAAGCAGCTCGGGGGAGCGGCGGGGCTTGCGGCGGCGTCGGCACTGAGTACGGCGACCGGTGATGATCTCGCTTCCTACCTGCTGATGTCGACGTTGTTGCTTGCCGCGGCCGCCCTGATGCTGGTGATGCCGCAGACGCGTGAGAGCGACGCCTAACCAGGCTTCATTGGGCGCGGCGCGCGGATTCCAGCAGTCGCAGCCAGATCTCGCTAGCCGTCGGGTACGACGGCACGGCGTGCCACAGCACGTCGAGCGGCACCTTGCCGACGATCGCGACCGTGGCAGCGTGCACGAGCTCGGCCACTTCGTGTCCCGCGAACGTCGCACCAACGATCGTGTCGTCGTCGGTGTGGATCACGAGCCGCGCCTGGCCGACCACGTCATCACGCACGAGCGCCGCTCCGGCGACCGACGACAGCGGTACGTCGATCACCCGCACCTCCAGGTCGGCATCGCGAGCCTCCGAAGCCAGCATTCCGACGGCTGCAACCTGCGGATCGGTAAAGACCACCTGCGGCACAGGCACATCCGACGGTGGTGACGAGGGCGTGCGACCCTCGGCGCGAGCGGCGATCTCGTCACCGATGATGCGCGCTCGGTACTTGCCCCAATGTGTCAGCGGCGCTTCACCGCTGGCATCCCCGACGCGGTAGAGCCAGTCGGGATCCTCGGCGGTCGGCAGGTCGACGTTGTTACGCAGTCGGCGACCGACGGCGACGAGCACCTCGTCGTAGGTCTCGTCCGTGTCGTCCACCGTGATGGTCACCGGTCCGCCATGCACGCGGCCGATCCCGGTGTCCGCGGGCTGGTCACGGCGTACGCCGGTGACCTGCGCGTTCAGCCGTACGTCGACCCCGGCCTGGCGCAGCCCGTCGGCCACAAGCTCGCCGGCGAACTCCTCGGTGCGGCCGAGCAGCCGCGCGTCGCGCACCAGTATGGTCACCGACGATCCGAGCGCGGCCATCCAGCCGGCGGCCTCTGCGGCAACCACGCCGCCGCCGATAATCGCCAACCTGCCGGGGATCTCGCGCACCCCGGTCGCGTCCCGCGACGTCCAGGGTGCGATATCGGCGTACTCCGCGGGGATCACCGCTTCGCTGCCGGTCGCCTCGACCACCGCGAGTCGGGCGGTCAGTGTGCGGGTCTCGCCCTCGGCATCGGTGACGGTGACCTGCCGGTCCCCGGTCACTGCCCCGTGGCCGCGCACGACGTCGATGCCCAGGCCCTCGGTCCATTTCACCTGCGACGCGTCGTCGTAGTTGTGCACCCACTTGTCGCGGCGCGCGATGACACCGTCGACGTCGACCGCGGGATCGCCGGAGATCCCGCCGAGATGGTGTGCCGCGGCGACCGTGTCGATCGGGCGCAGCATCGCCTTGCTGGGCATGCACGCGTAGTAGGAGCACTCCCCGCCGACGAGTTCCCGCTCGACGATGGCCGCCGTGCGGTCCGAGCCGGCGGTGGAGTACTGCGCGGCGTTTTCGCCAGCGGGTCCTCCGCCCAGGACGATGACGTCGTACTCGTCAGCCATGATGCCTCCAGATCGCTTATATATCAGTATTCGAGAGCCGCCTAGGTCGGACACGAGCGGCTCGCGGCGGCCTCATCACGAGGCGCCCCGCTCAGCCTCGACCTGTTCGCGCACCGGGCGCGACCTCCTGTGCGAACCGACGGATCGTGTCCGGGTCGTCGGTGCCGAGGATGTAGCAGCTCATGCCGTGCTCGGCGGTCAGCCCGGCGAGATCGCGTGCCCAGTCCGCCGGCGTACCGCTCAAGAATCCCGATCGGGCACCGAACGTGCCGAAGATGTTGTAGGCGCGGAGGATCTCCGCCGGGTCACGCCCGGCCGCCTGCGCGGCATCGTCGATGCGTCTGCTGAGCGATCCAAGTGCCGGCGGATCGGCGTACCCCATGCTCGGCACCCAGCCGTCCGCGAGCTCACCGGTGACCCGCAACATCCGTTTGCCGTAGGAGCCGATCCAGATCGGGATGTCGTGCCGCGGTGGCGGTCCGCCGTGCAGCCCCGTGACTCGGTAGTGCTCGCCGTCAACGCGCACGGTCTGCCCGGCCCACATCGCGCGGATCACCTCGATCGCCTCGACGAGCGCGTCGACGGCTTGCTTGGGGGTCCGCCGCGGTCCGCCCGCGGCGACGATCGCGTCCCAGAACGCTCCGGCGCCGAGCGCGAGGTCGACCCGTCCGCCGCTGAGGATGTCGAGCGTGGCGGCGGCTTTGGCGAGTACGACGGGAGGACGCAGCGGAAGTGAGGCGACATTCGGCGCAACCCGGACGGTGTCGGTGCGGGCGGCGACGAAGCTCAGCAGGGTCCACGCGTCCAGATGGCGTGCCTGGTAGGGATGATCCTGGAACGTCACGAGGTCCAGGCCGAGTGCATCGGCCAGTTCGGCGTTGTCGATAACCTGCTCGGCGCCGGAGGCGTCGGGGGACAGGAACAGCCCGAACCGCAGCTGCTGGTCATAGTCGGTCACGTGGTGTTCCTCTCTCGGTGGTGGTCGCGCAAGGCCCGCACGACATCGGCGAGGGCCTGGTCGTCGCCGACGTTGCCGGGGAAGACCACGTACGCCGCTCCGGCGTACGGCCCGTCCACCGGCTGCCACAGCGAGACGAGGCCGCGCAGCATCGTGCCGCGCACCATCGCTCGGTTGATGCCGAGTCCGGCGGTGGCGACGTCGTTGGAGGTGATTCCGCCCTTGGCGACCACGAACGCCGGACGTCGCGCGTTGACCGTCGTCGCAACGGTCTGCGCGAGCGCAGCGGAGACCGACCGGGCGATCGCCAGGCTGTCATCCGGGTCCGTGCCGGTCACCAGTTCGCGGCTCGTTCCGATCACGACATCCCGATCCTGTAAGGCATCTGTTGCCTGTGCTGCGATCGCCGCGACGTGCGCGTCGCGGCGCTCAGGGGCAAGCAGCAGGGGTACGTCGAGCTCGAGCTCGGTCAGCCCGCCAATCTCGCGCAGCGCTGCGAGCTGGGCGGTGGTGAGCGCCACGTGCGAGCCCACGGCGATCAGCCCGTGCTCGCGCTCTGTCCCGAGCTCGCCAAGCTGCCCGGCGCTCAGCGGTGGCTGCGCCGGCTGTCCGGTCAACGCGCGCACGAACCCCGGCCCGATGCGTGTCAGGTAGCGCCCGCCGCTCTCGGTCGCGATCAGCACGCGGCGTCGACCACGACGACCTGGCGAGCATGCAGTCGAGACAGCAGCTCCGCGACGTGCTCCGGGCCCGCGCGCAGCTCGCGCAAGGTCAACGCGACGACGTCGGAGGCCACGACGGCGCCACCGGACTTCTCCGCGACCCACTCGCGCAGATCCGAGCTGGCATAGCCAAAAGCGGCATCTCGCGCGAACTCGGTCTGCGCGGCAGGCACCATTGCGTCCGGGCCGCGCACCCAGTGCACCGAGTCGACTGTGACCCGGCCCGCGTCGGGGAACGCCGGCACGATGAGTACGGCGTCGACCGGCCCGGAGCGCGCCTCGATCTCGGCGGCGATCACATCGGTCTCGAGCGGGAAGTGCCCGCGCAGCGTCGAGTCGCTGCGGCTTGCGACGGCGTACTCGACCCCCTGCGCTGCGGCGACCTCGGCGAGGGCCGCCACGACCTGCCGCGTGCGGGCCGCCGCTTCGTCGGGGGCGAGGCTGCGGGAGTTGGTGAGCACGAAAAACGCATTACCGGGCTGGCTCAGCGCCCACCGTAGGTCATCGGGCTGCCATCGGGTCAGCACCGGGACGCCGCTGACGGTCTGCGTGCCGGTCGGGTCGTCGTCCAGGATCGCGGTGACCGGACCGTGAGCGGCACGCTCGGCGATCTGCCGAGGTTCGACGGCGTACGGCGCAGGGAATCCCGCGACCAGTCGGTCGAGGGTCGGTGGCTCCGCAAACCGGCTCACCCGGCCCATCCTAGGGACTTTGTCACCGCCGGCGACAGGTTAGGTTGAGACGGAGACGAGGCTAGGTAGAGGAGCGCTTATGTCCGAGCTGACGTACCTGTCCGGGCGCGAGCTCGCCGCGCTGATCCGCAGCGGCGAGGTGTCCTCACGCGAGGCGACCGAGGCCGCAATCGCGCGCATCGAGGAGCTCAACCCGAAGATCAACGCGGTCGTCACGCTGGTGGCTGAGCAGGCGCTTGCCCGGGCCGACGAGGCAGACCGGCAACGCACCGCCGGCGCGGAGCTGGGGCCGCTGCACGGCGTGCCGGTGCTGCACAAGGACACCCACGCGACCGCCGGGATCCGCACGACCAGCGGGTCACCGCTGCTGGCCGACAACGTGCCGACCTCCGACGATCTCGTCGTCGCCCGGATGCGTGAGGCCGGGGCGGTGTCACTCGGCAAGACCAACGTGCCGGAGTTCGCCGCCGGCTCTCACACGTTCAACCCGCTCTTCGGCTACACCCACAATCCTTACGCGCTCGACCGCTCGGCTGGCGGCAGCTCCGGCGGCGCGGCGGCCGCGCTCGCGACGGGCATGGTTGCGCTTGCCGACGGCAGTGACATGGGCGGCTCGCTGCGCAACCCCGCCGCGTTCTGCAACGTGGTCGGCCTGCGTCCGTCGCCGGGACGGGTGCCCAATGCGCCAGACCCGTTCGGCGCCTACCCCCTCGCGACGTCCGGGCCGATGGCACGCACGGTCGACGACGCCGCACTGCTGCTGTCGGTGTTGGCCGGGCCGGACCTGCGGGCACCAGCATCGCTGGATCGACCGGGTTCGGCGTACGCCGAGATCGCCCCGCTCGACCCGGCGCTGCTGCGGATCGCGGTCGCCGCCGACTTTGGCGGGACCATGCCGATCGAGGCGCCGATCGTGGCGGCGGTCGAGGCCGCGGGCGAGACGTTCGAATCGCTCGGGGCGAGCGTCGAGCGCGCGATGCCGGACCTGAGCCTGGCCGACGACGCCTTCAACATCCGCCGCGCCTGGCAGTTCGCCGCGAAGTTCACCCCCGTGCTCGAGCGGTTCCCGGACGGGCTCAAGGACACGATCAAGTGGAACACCGAGCTGGGGCAGCGGCTGTCCGGCGCCGACATCGCCCGGGCGGTCACCGCCAGCGAACAGCTCTACCAGAACGTGCGCGCGTTCTTCACCGAGTACGACGCCCTCCTACTGCCGGCCACGCAGGTGCTGCCGTTTGACGAGCGACAGGACTATCCGACCGAGATCAACGGCCAGCCGATGACGACATACCTGGAGTGGATGCGCGCCTGCAGCGACATCACCCCGACCGGTGCGCCGGCGATCAGCGTGCCCGCCGGGTTCAGCGAGCCCTCGGGCGACGCGCCGAGCCTGCCGATCGGGCTACAGATCGTGACCCAGCACCGTGCCGAGGACAAGCTGCTTTCGATCGCGCGGATCTTCGAGCAGGCCACCGGCTTCACCTCGCGCCGCCCCGCTCTCGAGTAGGCCAGCAGCTAGCGGTCGAGTGGGCGGCGCCACCGCAGGCCGGGAAACCGGGCGTAATCAGTATCGGTCGTCACCCAGGTGGCGCCGCGCTCGATCGCCAGAGCCGCGAAGTATGCGTCTGGCACGACCTTGCCTCGCGCGCCGGTTTCCGCGCACAGCTCACGGAAGATCTGCCAATGGCGGGAGCCGGGAAGCACCGGCGTAGCAGCGTCGGCGCCTATCACCTCATCGCAGAACTTCAACGCGACGTCTGGGGGAGAGGGATCGGCGAAGACATGATGCGGTCGAGTCGCGAAGGGCGGTCCGCTCGTTGACCGGGCGCGGCGGGCGACCATAGTCTCGGCGCATCGTCAGTCGACCCGAGGAGTCCCGATGTCCGTGCTCAGAGACCTGCTCGCCGGCATCGACACCGGCACGATCGAGGTCATCGACCTCACCGCGCCGCTGACGAGTACGACGCCGGTGATCGCGCTGCCGCCGGAGTTCGGGCAGACCGCGCGGTTTGAGCTGGAGGAGATCAGCGCGTACGACGACCGCGGACCGGCGTGGTACTGGAACAACTTCCGCACCGGCGAGCACACCGGCACGCATTTCGACGCGCCGAACCACTGGGTCACCGGCCGAGGCAAGGCCGACATCGCCTCGGTTCCGGTGTCGCACCTGATCGCCCCGGCCGCCGTACTCGACGTCACCCAGCGGGTCGCCGCAGACCCGGACTTCTTGGTCGAGCGCTCGGACATCGAGGCTTGGGAGGCCGAGCACGGACCGCTGCCGGACGGCGGCTGGCTGATCGTGCGCACCGGCTGGGACGCCCGCTCGGACTCACAAGACGATTTCCTCAACGCCGACGACGCCGGCCCGCACACCCCGGGCCTGTCCGCCGACTGCGCAAGGTGGGTCGCCGAGGAGTCCTCGCTGATCGGACTCGGTGTCGAGACGGTCGGGACCGATGCCGGGCAGGCGCCCACGTTTGACCCGATGTTCCCGTGCCACTCCTACCTGATGGGCAACGACAAGTACGGGCTCACCCAGCTGCAGAACGTCGCGGCGCTGCCGCCGACCGGCGCGGTGATCCTCGCTGGGCCGCTGCCGATCGTGACCGGTTCCGGATCGCCGGCGCGCGTGCTCGCGCTCGTCGAACGCGCGTGAACGCCGCCGAGCTCGTCGGCCAGACCGTAGTGCGCCTCGGCCCCACGCACGTCTTCGGTGTCGTGGGCTCGGGCAACTTCGCGCTGACCAACGCGATGGTCGCCGCTGGAGCGCGGTACGTCGCGGCCCGGCACGAGGGCGGGGCGGCGAGCATGGCCGACGCCTTTGCCCGGATGAGCGGTGAGCTCGGTGTGCTGTCGGTGCACCAGGGCTGCGGGCTGACCAACGCGATGACCGGCATCGCCGAGGCGGCAAAGAGCGGTACGCCGCTGCTGGTGCTCGCGGCCGAGGCGACCGAGCCACGCTCGAACTTCTACGTCGACCAGCCCGCGCTCGCACACGCCGTCGGTGCTGTCTCGATGCGCATTGAGAACGTCGCGAGCATCATCGAGACCGTCAGCGGCGCGATCCGCACGGCGATCGTCGGGCGGCGCGCGGTGCTGCTCAACCTCCCGCTGTCGGTGGCGGTGCAGCCGGTCACCGAGCAGCAGGAGGCCGCCGACACCGGGCTGCGACCGCAGCCCGAGCCGCGCGAGCCGGATCCGGAGGGCATCGAGCGGCTGACCCAGGCTCTCGAGAACGCGCAGCGGCCGGTGTTCGTCGCCGGCCGTGGGGCGCGCGGGGCCGCCGCCCGCGATGCGCTCTCGGGTCTGGCCGACGACTGCGGGGCGCTGCTGGCGACCTCGGCGGTCGCCAAGGGACTGTTTGCCGGGCACCGGTACTCCCTCGATGTCTCGGGCGGTTTCTCGTCACCGCTGGCGGCGGAGCTGATCGGCGGTGCCGACCTCATCGTCGGGTGGGGCTGCGCGCTCAACATGTGGACGATGCGCCACGGCCGGCTCATCGCCGACGACGCGACCGTCGTACAGGTCGACGACAACGCCGACGCACTCGGCGCTCATCGCGAGCTGAGCTTCGGCGTAGTCGGCGACGTCACGCTCACCGCCCGCGCGGTGCGCGACGCGTTGGCGCGCCAGGTCGAGGGCTACCGCACGCCCGAGCTGGCCGACCGGATCCGCGACGGCGTGCGCTGGCGCGACGTCGAGTACGCCGACTCGTCCCGAGACGATCAGATCGACCCGCGGACACTCAGCATCGCGATCGACGACCTGCTGCCGGCCGAGCGGGTCGTCGCGGTCGACTCGGGCAACTTCATGGGTTACCCGAGCATGTTCTGGTCGGTGCCGGACGAATACGGGTTCTGCTTCACCCAGGCGTTTCAGTCCGTCGGGCTCGGGCTCGCGAGCGCGATCGGCGCGGCGCTCGCTCGTCCGGACCGCCTGCCGGTGGCGGCTCTTGGCGACGGCGGTGCGCTGATGAGTGCCAGCGAGCTGGAGACCGTCGCCCGGCTCGGGCTGCCGCTGGTGGTCGTGGTGTACGACGACGCGGCGTACGGCGCCGAGGTCCACCATTTCGGGCCGCACGGTGCCGACCTGCAGACGGTGCGGTTTCCGGACACCGACCTGGCCATGATCGCGCGCGGCTACGGCTTCGAGGCCGCCGTCGTACGCCGGGTGGACGACCTCGCGCCGCTGGGCGAGTGGCTCGCCGGGCCCCGGGACGTGCCGTTCCTCGTCGATGCCAAGGTGACCCGCGAGCGCGGCTCGTGGTGGCTCGAGGAGGCCTTCCGCGGGCACTGAGCCCACCGGGAAAACGCCTGCGCGCCGCCGCATAGACTCGTAGGGCTGTCGATCAACACGCCACCACCGCGAGGACTCATCTCGATGTCGGGACCCAACGACCCCTACGACCCCAAGCAGGTCGCCGCGCTCTCGCCCGAGTCGCTGCAGGCTGCCGTCGACGCGGCCGTCGCCGCGTTCGCCGAAGCCGCGGACATCGACGCCCTGCAGGCCGTGCGCTCTGCGCACCTTGGCGACCGCGCGCCCATCCTGCTCGCCCGGCGTGAGATCGGCGCACTGCCGCCGCAGGCCAAAGCCGACGCCGGCAAGCGGGTCAACGAGGCGCGCACCGCAGTCCAAGACGCCTTCGACGAGCGCAAGGAAGTGCTGCAGCGTCAGCGCGACGAGCAGGTGCTGCGCGACGAGACCGTCGACGTCACCCTGCCAACCCGCCGGCGCCGCGTCGGCGCGCGCCACCCGGTCACGACCGTCGCCGAGCGGATCGCTGACGTGTTCATCGGCATGGGCTACGAGGTTGCCGAGGGCCCGGAGGCCGACACCGAGTGGCACGTCTTCGACGCCCTCAACACGCCACGCGACCATCCGGCCCGCGGCCTGCAGGACACCATCTTCCTCGACCCGCCGGAGGCGGGCGTCGTACTGCGCACGCATACCTCGTCGGGACAGATCCGCTCGCTGCTGACCCGCGAGCTGCCGGTGTACGTCGTCGTCCCGGGCCGGGTATATCGAGATGATCCGATGGATGCCACGCACCTTCCGGTCTTCCACCAGGCCGAGGGCCTGGCGGTCGACAAGGGCCTGACGATGGCGCACCTGCGCGGCACGCTGGACCGTTACGCGCAGGCGATGTTCGGACCCGAGGCGCGCACTCGGCTGCGGCCGCACTTCTTCCCGTTCACCGAGCCCAGCGCCGAGGTCGACCTGTGGTTCCCGCAGGCCAAGGGCGGCCCGCGGTGGATCGAGTGGGGCGGCTGCGGGATAGTCGATCCCAACGTGCTGCGCGCCTGCGATATCGATCCCGACGAATATTCGGGTTTTGCTTTTGGAATGGGGATCGACCGCACGGTGATGTTCCGCAACGGCATCGCAGACCTGCGGCAGTTCGTCGACGGCGACGTTCGGTTCACCCGGCACTTCGGAATGGAGCAGTAGAGCATGCGAGTACCGCTGTCCTGGCTGACCGAGCTGGTCCCCGAGGTCGCGGCGAAGACCCCCCAGCAGGTCGCCGACCTGCTCGACGACCTTGGTATCGAGGTCGACGAGGTCGGCGGGATGGGCCCGAGCGACATCGACGGACTGCGCGTCGGTGAGGTCACCGAGATCGAGGAGCTCACCGGCTTCAAGAAGCCGATCCGCTTCACCCAGGTGCGCTTCGGCGACGGCCCGGACGACACCCGCGGCATCGTGTGCGGCGCGACGAACTTCGCCGTCGGCGACCGCGTCGTCGCGGCACTGCCGGGCGCCGTACTTCCCGGCGACTTCCACATCTCCGCGCGTAAGACTTACGGCCGGGTCTCCGACGGGATGATCTGCTCGGCCCGCGAGATGGGGCTCGGCGACGAGCACGACGGGATCCTCGTGCTGCCCGAGGACGCGCCGGTCGGCGCCGACGCGGTCGACTATCTAGGCTTGCACCAGACCGTCTTCGTTACCGAACCCACCCCCGATCGCGGCTACCAGCTCTCCATGCGCGGCATCGGCCGGGAGATCGCCGCAGGTCTTCGCGTGCCGTACGTCGACCCGCTGGACGCAGCGGGCGAGCCGGAGCTGGCCGAGGGATTCCCGGTCGAGCTCGAGAGCGCGGCGTGTGACCGGTTCTCGACCCGGATCATCCGCGGTTTCGACCCGCAGGCACCCAGCCCGGACTGGATGCAGCAGCGGCTCACCGCCGCCGGGATGCGTCCGATCAGCCTCGCCGTCGACGTCACTAACTACGTCATGCTGCTGACCGGCCAGCCGCTGCACGCCTACGACCTGGACAAGCTGTCCGGGCGCATCGTCGTACGGATGGCACGCGAGGGCGAGAGCATCGTGACCCTCGACGACGTACGCCGCCCGCTCGCGGCGGGAGAAGACCTGCTGATCACCGACGACGCCGCGATCCAGGGCCTCGCGGGCGTGATGGGCGCGGAGTGGGCCGAGATCTCCCACACCACCAGCAACATCCTGCTCGAGGCCGCCCATTTCGAGCCCCGCACGATCAGCCGCACGGCACGCCGTCACGGGCTGATCACCGAGGCCGGGAAGCGGTTTGAACGCGGCGTCGACCCGCTCGCGGGCCCGGCGGCGATCGAGCTGTCGAGCCGGCTGCTGGTCGAGTTCGGCGGCGGCACGCCCGAGCCGACCTCATCGGTCGGGGAGCCCGCGCTGCCGCAGGCGCACGAGGTCGACGTCCCGGCGATCAGCGCGCTCATCGGCGTCGAGTACGCCGATGAGACGGTGGTCGACGCGCTGCGCGCGGTCGGCTGCACCGTCGCGGGCAGCACGCCGACGCTGACCGTGACCCCGCCGTCCTGGCGTCCGGACTTCGTCGAGCCCAACCGGTTTGCCGAGGAGGTCGCGCGCATCGACGGCTACGACAACATCCCGTCGGTGCTGCCGAAGGCGCAGGCCGGCCGCGGCCTCACCCCGGCACAGCGGGCCCGCCGGTGGGCGTCCCGCGCGCTGGGCTACGCCGGGTTCGTCGAGACGCCGTCGATGTCCTTCCAGGATGACGCCGACCTCGACCGGATGAAGCTGCCCGCCGACGACGGGCGGCGCCGCACCGTCGCGCTGGCCAACCCGATCTCGGCCGAGCAGCGCACCCTGCGCAGCACCTTGCTGCCGGGGCTGCTCGCCGCCGTACGCCGCAATGTCAGCCGCGGCGCCCGAGACGTCGCGGTCTTCGAGACCGGCACGGTCTTCTTCGAGAAGGACGACCCACGTCCGTCGGCACCGCAGATCGACGTCGGCGTGCACCCCAGCGACACCGAGCTTGTCGCGCTGGAGGCGGCGCTGCCGATCGAACGGCTGCATGCCGCGGTCGCGCTGACCGGCGACGTCACGCCCACGACCTGGTTCGCCGGCGCGCAACCGGCGTCCTGGCGCGATGCGGTCGAGGCCGCGCGCGAGGTCGCCGATTCGGTGGGCGCCACGGTCACCGTCGAGGCCGCGAGCCGCGCGCCGTGGCACCCCGGCCGGTGCGCCGAGATCCAGATCCCCGACGGAGCCGTCGTCGGCTATGCCGGCGAGCTGCACCCGGCGGTGTGCGATGCGCTGGAGGTGCCGCGCCGTACGGCGGTCGCCGAGCTCAACCTCGGTGCGTTGATCGCCGCGGGCGAGCCAGTCACCGGCCCGCCGGACGTCTCGCCCTACCCGCGCGCGGTCCAGGACCTCGCCGTACTCGCCGACGCCGACCTCCCCGCGGCGGCGCTGCTGGCGACGATCCGCCAGGCTGGAGGAGAGCTGCTGGAGGACGTCGACGTCTTCGACGTCTACACCGGCGAGCAGGTCGGCGAAGGAAAGCGCAGCGTCGCGTTTGCGCTGTCGCTGCGCGCGCCGGACCGCACCCTCTCGCACGAGGAGACGACCGCGGTGCGCCAAGCGATCATCGACGCGCTCGCGGCAGAGCACAACGCCGTACTGCGCTAGGTCGTAGGTCGAGCCGCTCCCACCGCACGTGGCGCTCTAGAAGAAGTAGTAGGGGAATGCCGCGGCGACGAGCGCGCCGACCAGCACGTACGACGCGATCGTGAAGGCCCACCAGAAGCGACCGAGCACCCGACCGACCGCACTGTCGGCGACGGCCTCGCCGAACTGGCCGCTGGAGACCGTGTAGCCGAGCGTTCGCCAGAACATCGGGATCATCGCGGCCCAGACCACCATGCAGTAGGGACACAGCGCGCGAATCTCGTACAGACTCTGGCTGATCAGCCAGCCGATGAACGTGATGCCGTACAGCATCCCCACCATCATGCAGCGCCAGAACCAGGCCGGGAGGTTGACCCGCGCTAGGACGAGTACGCCGGTGAGGATGACGATCGGGAACGCGATGATGCCGATGAGCGGGTTCGGGAAGCCGAAGGCCTCTGCCTGGTTCGAGGTCATCACCGCACTGCACTGCAACACCGAGTCGATGCTGCAGGTCGGCATGTAGTTGGGGTCTTTGAGCAGCTCAAGACGCTCGATCGTCAGGATGAACGCGCCCAGGAACCCGAAGATGCCGCCGATCGTGAGGATCCAGCCGAGGCTGCGCGGCGCGGGGTCACGATCGAGGTAGGACTCGTCTTCGTCGTCGTACTGAGCCTCGTCGTCGACGAACTCCTCGTCGGAGAGGTCGTCTTGGTAGTCGTCTTCGTCGACGCGATCGTCCGTGGCTAGGCGTTCCATGCCATCTAGTGTGCGCGCAGGTGGGGCAGCCAAACGAGCCGGGGCGGGAACTTTACGATTGTCAGGTGGATTGGTCCCAATACCAAGCAGTCCTATTCGACCTCGACGGCGTGCTGACGCCAACCGCGGACGTGCACATGCGCGCCTGGGAGCGGATGTTCAACGAGTTCCTGCGTACTCACGATACCCAGAGTGCGCCGTACACCGCCGACGACTACTTCCAGTACGTCGACGGCAAGCCGCGCCTGGACGGAGTGCGCTCCTTCCTCGCCTCGCGCGGCATCGTCCTGCCCGAAGGCGCGCCGGACGACCCGCCGGAGAGTGACACGGTCGCCGGGCTGGGGCACCGTAAGAACGCCTACTTCACAGGCGTTCTGCGCGACGAAGGGGTCGAGGCGTACCCTGGCTCGGTCGCTCTGCTTGACGCACTCGCCGACACCGGACTGGTCCTGGGAGTCGTCTCGTCCTCGCGAAACGCGCCTGCCGTGCTGGAGGCAGCAGGGCTGGCCGACCGGTTCGCGTTCGTGGTCGACGGCAATGTGGCCGCCGCGGAACACCTGAGCGGAAAGCCGGCACCGGACACCTTCGTCTACGGCGCCGAACTGGCCGGTACGACGCCGGCGAAGTCGGTCGTCGTCGAAGACGCGGTCAGCGGCGTGGCCGCCGGTCGCGCAGGCGACTTCGGCCTCGTCATCGGCGTCGACCGCGGAGCGGGCGCGCAGAATCTGATCGACAACGGCGCCGACATCGCGGTCGCCGACCTCAAGGAGCTCATCTCGTGACCAACCAGACCGAGGCGCCGCCGGTCCTGGCGACCGACCCGATGGACCGGTGCCGATTCCCGGTCGACCCGTGGGCGTTGCGGGAGGACAGCTACTCGGCCGAGGACCTCGGCACGACCGAGTCGCTGTTTGCCGTCGGCAACGGCTATCTCGGCATGCGCGGCAACCCCGAAGAGGGCCGCGACGCCCACTCGCATGGCACCTTCATCAACGGATTCCACGAGACGTGGCGGATCCGGCATGCCGAGGAGGCGTTCGGCTTCGCGCGCACCGGACAGACGATCGTCAACGTCCCGGATGCCAAGGTGATGAAGCTGTACGTCGACGACGAGCCGCTGCTGCTCGCCACCGCGGACCTGCAGGAGTACGACCGGACGCTGGACTTCCGCACCGGCGTACTCACCCGGGACCTGATCTGGCGTACGCCGGCCGGCAAGCGGGTGCGCGTCACGTCGCGGCGCATGGTCTCCTTCACCCAGCGCCACCTCGCGCTGCTGAGCCTGGAGATCGAGATGCTCGACGGCGACGCGCCGATCGTGGTGTCGTCGCAGATCCTCAACCGCCAGGACGGCAAGGACGAGTACCACGTCAAGGACGCCGCGATGGGCGAGGGATTCGACCCGCGGCGCGCGAGCCGCTTCGACTCGCGGGTGCTCGAGCCGGTGATGAACTGGCACAGCGAGCGGCGGATGATCCTCGGCTACCGCGCGATCAACTCCGGCATGACGCTGGCGGTCGGCGCGGACCACCAGATGATCACCGACAACGCCTACGAGGAGCTCAACTCCACCGAAGATGACCTGGGGCGCAAGGTTTATCGCATCCAGGCCAAAGAAGGCCAGAAGATCACGATCCTCAAGTCGGTGGCCTACCACACCTCGCGCGGCGTACCGGTGCGCGAGCTCGTCGACCGCGTCCGCCGTACGCTCGATCGAGTTCGCGACGACGGTTACGAGCACTACTTCCGCGAGCAGGAGGAGTGGCTGGCCGACTTCTGGGCGCGCTCGGACGTCGAGATCGCCGACCAGCCGGAGATCGAGCAGGCCGTGCGGTGGAACCTCTTCCAGCTCGCCCAGGCCAGCGCGCGCGCCGACACGCTTGGCGTCTCGGCCAAGGGCGTCACGGGGTCGGGTTACGAAGGACACTACTTCTGGGACACCGAGATCTACGTCATGCCGTTCCTGACGTATACCTCGCCGGACTTCGCGCGCAACCTCATTCGCGCGCGCCGCAACATGCTGCCCGCTGCACGTGAGCGGGCCCGTGAGC
>ERZ500994.172-NODE-172-length-21374-cov-12.598058_pt1 | contig 21374 bp, 17 predicted proteins | sample MGYA00248878_ERZ500994 | MGnify/ENA primary metagenome ERZ500994 (study PRJEB25958, sample SAMN03398533) | human skin metagenome | study: EMG produced TPA metagenomics assembly of the Human Skin Microbiome Metagenome (human skin metagenome) data set. | reverse complement strand
GCCCCGGACACGCGCGTGCTCGTCAACGACCGCGCCGACGTCGCCCACGCAGCCCGCCGACGGGGCGCCCCGGTCCACGGGGTGCACCTCGGCCAGGCCGACCTGCCCGTCGGCGAGGCGCGCGCCCTCCTCGGCGCCGACGCGCTCGTCGGACTGACCGCCGGCACCCTCGACCACGTCCGTGAGGCCGACGCGCGCACCGGTGCGCACCGTCCGGACTACCTGGGCAGCGGGCCCTTCCGTCCCACGCCGACGAAGGACGTGGGCCGTCCGCCGATCGGGCTGGCGGGCTACCCCCTTCTGATCGCGGCGACGCAGCTGCCCGTCGTCGCCATCGGGGACGTCACGCTCGCCGACGTCGCGCCCCTCTCCCGCACGGGTGTCGCCGGGGTCGCGGTCGTGCGCGAGGTCATGGGCGCGGCCGACCCGGGGGCCGTTGCCGCCGAGTGCCTCAGGGCGTGGGGGCGCTGACGCCGATCTCGTCGTCGACGAGCACCGGGCGAGCGACGCGCAGGCCGGCGAGGGTGACTCCGACACCGGTCGTCATGAGCAGCAGGAGCACGACGGTCCAGCCGCCGGTCAGCTCGTGCAGGAGACCGACGGCGAAGGGGCCGATGCCCGCGAGCAGGTAGCCGACCGGCTGGACGAAGCCCGAGAGCTGGGCCGTCACGTGGGGATTGTGCGTGCGGGCCGCGATGAGGGCGATGGCGGTGGGGAAGGCGAAGCCCGACAGACCGAGCAGCACCGCCCACAACCACGGCACGGTCGCCGGCGCGAGGAGCAGACCGAGGTAGCCGGCGACGGCGAGCGTCCCGAAGCCGATCATCCACGCGGACAGGTCGCGGCTGCGGGCGATGACGGTCGGCATGAGCAACCCGCCGAAGATGCCGAGCGCGGCGAGCACCGAGGTGAGCAGGCCGGCGGTCGCGGCCGACAGTCCCGCGTCGCGGTAGATCTGCGGCAGCCAGCCGAACTGCACGTAGGCATTGGTCGACTGCACGCCGAAGAGCACGGTGAGCGCGATCGCGGTGGGGGAGTGCCAGATCCGCGACGTCGGGGTCTCGCCCGCGGCGCGGCGGTGGACCCGGTCGCGCAGGGCGATGACGACCCAGGGGACGAGAGCGAGCAGGGCGACGAGCCCCCACATGCCGAGCGCGCCGCGCCACTGGCCGGGGGCGACGGCGGCGACCGGGGCGGCGAGCATCGGCCCGAGGGTGCCGCCGACGGTCAGCCCCATCGAGTAGATCGTCATGAGCCGCACCCCGCCGTCGGTGGAGTGCGCCTTGATCCACGCGGGGACGAGCACATTGCCCAGCCCCATGCCGGCGAGCCCGATCGCGGTGAGCAGGAGGAAGACGCCGGAGGAGTCGGTGAGCACGCGGGCCAGCAGCGTGACGACGACCGCGGCGACACCGAGCGCGATCCCCGCGGAGACCCCGACGCGTCGCGCCAGGGCGACGGCACCACCACCGGCGACGGCGAAGGCGAAGCCCGGCAGCGCGGTCAGGACGCCGGCGAGCGTCGGGCCGATCTCCAGGGCGGCGCGCACCTCCGCCAGGAGCGGGCCGATCGAGGTCGCCCCCGGGCGCAGGTTGATCGAGATGAGTGCCACGCCGAGGAGCGCGAGCCCGGGTCCGAAGGGCGGAGTCCCTCGCGTCGTCTCGTGGCTCGTCACCCCAGCGGTCTATCACGCGCGCCCGGTCTGCCTAGGATCGGTCCGTGCCCGACGAGACCCCCACCACGAGCGTGCCGAGCTGGGACGACTACTTCCTCGGCATCGCCACGGCCGTCGCCGCCCGCGCCAAGTGCACCCGCCGCCGCGTCGGTGCCGTGCTGACGATCGACCACCGGATCATCGCGACGGGCTACAACGGCGCGGCCCCCGGCGAGCCCGACTGCCTCGAGGGCGCCTGTCCCCGTGGGCGGCTCGGCTACGACGCCGTTCCCGGTCTGGGTGACTACGACCGGCCGGGCACCGAGGGCTTCTGCATCGCGATCCACGCGGAGGTCAACGCGCTGCTCTTCGCGACCCGGGACACCAAGGGCGCGACGGCCTACATCACCGATCCTCCGTGCCCGGGGTGCCGCAAGGCGCTCGCTGCGGCCGGCATCGTGCGGGCCGTGTGGCCGGGGGGCTCCCACGACCGTCAGGGTCTGACGAACTGGGGGTGACTTCCCCCTCCCGCTGAGGCGTCTCCATGGGGACAATGGGGCATGAGCATCGACGCCAGCACCCACGACACCCCGACACCCTCCGGCGCCGTGGTGGCTGCCCTCGACGGGAGCCACCGCGACGACGCCGTCACCGCCTGGGCGGTCGCCGAGGCCGCGGCGCTGTCCGCGCCCCTGCACCTCGTGCACGCCGTCGACCTCGGCACCCCGCTGTCCGCCTACGGCGAGCTGCTCACGAGCCCCGAGATCGTCGAGCGGGTCGAGCAGGAGTCGACGAAGGTCGTCGTCGCCGCCGCCGCGCGGGTGCGGTCGGAGAGTCCCGACCTCGCCGTGACCACCGCGCTGCCGACGGGCTCGCCCACCGGCGCCCTCCTCGCCGCTGCCGAGGGGGCCCGGGTCCTCGTCGTCGGCTCCGCCCGCAAGAACCGCGCCGAGCGGATCGTCCTCGGCACGACCTCGCTGAGTGTCGTCGCGCACGCCCCGTGCGCCGTCGTCCTGGTCCCGGAGGACGTCGGGACGAAGGGGGACGGTCGCGTCGTCGTCGGCATCGACGGCAGCCAGCACAGCCGCCTCGCCTTCGACTACGCCCTCGACGCCTCGCTCGTGCGTGGTCGCGCGGTCACGACCGTCACCTCGTGGAACGTCGAGGTCGAGAACGGCGTCGTCGTCACCGAGCCCGGCTCGCCGGAGTGGGAGCGGGTCGACTCCCGCTACCGCGAGATGGCCGAGCGCACCATCACCGAGGGCCGTGCGGCCCACCCCGAGGTCGACGTCACCGTCGAGGTCCGGCACGGCCGGGCCGCCGACGCCCTCGTCGAGGTCGCTGCGGGCGCCGACCTGCTCGTCGTCGGCTCGCGCGGGCGCGGCGGCTTCCGCGGGCTGCTCCTCGGCTCCGTCTCGCAGCGGGTGCTCGTCCTGGCGACCTGCCCGGTCGCGGTGCTCCACCACCGGGGCTGATCGCCCGGCCGCCTCAGCGGGCGTGGGCCGCCTGGAAGTCGCGCATGGCGGCCCACCCCTCCGGGTGGTCCTGCGGGCGGTGGTCCGCACCCGGCAGGACGAGGTGCGTCGCCCCCTTCGCCTCGAGTGCGGCGGCGACCTCCGTGTACATCGGCCGGTCGTCGCCGGTGATGACGAGCGTCGGCACCAGGCGCGGGGTGTCGGTGCGCAGCGCGACCTCCCAGGGGGCCGGGGTGGCCCGGATCCGCGCGGCGAGGGCATCGCAGGTGACGGTGTCGATGTCGAGCGGGGCGTGGCTCATGCCGGCGGCGAAGCGGTCGAGGAAGTCCCGTCCGTCGACCTCCGGGTCGTCGGCGACGGCGTAGACCGGCGCCATCGCGGCGATGTGGGCCTCGACATGGCGGCCACCGCGGGCGACGTCGTAGCACGCGGGCTCGATGAGCACGAGGCTGCGCAGCAGGTCGGGCCGCCGCTGCGCGGCGAGCATCGCGGTGACGGCGCCGTAGGAGTGGCCGACGACGTGCCCGCGCCCGCCGAGTGCCTCGACGACGCGGTCGGCGTCGCGTTCGGGCTGGTCGGCGGCGCAGGTGCGCTCGAGGAAGACGTGGTCGGGGTCGGCCTCCTCCGCCTGGAGGGGCCAGGCCTGCGCGCCGCTGCGGCCGCGGCCGTGGATGAAGACCGTGCGCACGGTCGGGGTGTGCCAGCCCATGTCAGCCCCTCGCCCGCAGCCGTCCGCCGGGCAGCGCCGGGGCGGGAAGGGCGGCGGGCTGCCCCTCGGGGAAGGGACCGAAGCGCTCCTCGCCCTCCGGCGGCTGCTCGCCGATCTCGGCCATCCAGCGGTCGCGGGCGGCGACGACGTCCTCGTGGCTGCGGCCGACGAAGTTCCACCACATGACGATCTGCTCGCCGAGCGGCTCACCGCCGATGAGCACGAGGCGGGCGCCGGTGCGGGAGGTGAGGGTGAAGCGCTCGCGGCCGGTGCCGACGTAGCCCAGCTCGCCCCGCTCGAGGGCGGTGCCGTCGATGCTCACGTCGCCGTCGTCGAGCAGCACGGCGTGCTCGTGGCCGGCCGGGACCTCGACGACGGTCTCGGCGTCGGCGTCGAGCAGCAGCTCGGCCCCGGTGAGGGCGCCGTGGGTGACGACGGGGGAGCGCTCGCCGAAGAGCTCGCCGAGGAAGACGCGGGCGATGCCGCCGGGGACGTAGGCCGGCTCGGGCACGTGGTGGTCGAAGGTCGGCTCGGTGTCGACGGCGTCGCCCGGCAGCGCGAACCACAGCTGCACCCCGTGCAGCACGCTCGTGTCCGGCGTGGAGAACTCGGAGTGGCTGACGCCGCGCCCGGCCGTCATGAGGTTGAGCTCGCCGGGGCGGACCATCGCGTGCGCACCCGTCGAGTCGCGGTGCTCGATCTCGCCGGTGAAGAGCCACGAGACGGTCGCCAGCGCGGTGTGCGGGTGCCGCGGCACGACCATGCCGCCGGTGGCCGCGACGTCGTCGGGCCCGTAGTGGTCGAGGAAGCACCAGCCGCCCACGAGGGAGCGGGCTCTGGAGGGGAGGGTGCGTCGCACCGTCATCGCCCGGGGGCCGCCGAGGGGGACCTCCCGGGGCGCCAGGATCTGCACGTCGTCCACCACTCCCACGCTACCCCCGCGTCGTGGTGGACAGGGATCCGTCCGCTCGGAGAGGCTGTCGCCGTGACGGAGTCGACGGACCACTTGCACGCCCTGGCTGCCGCGAAGGGGGTCGAGACCCAGTGGTGGGACTGGCGCGGCGAGCACCGCGAGGTGCCGCCGGAGTCGCTGCGCGCGGTCCTCGCGGCGATGGGGGAGGAGGTCGGCGACGACGCCTCGGTCCTCGCCTCGCTCGAGCGCACCCGCACGGCGCCGTGGCGCCGTACGTTGCCCCCGACCGTCGTCCAGCGCGAGGGGGACCCCCTTCGCCTCCTCGTGCACGTGCCGCACGGCAGTGGTGTGGCCGTGCACATCACGCTCGAAGGGGGGTCCCGCCGTGACCTGCAGCAGCTCGAGCACGTCGTCGAGCCGCACGACGTCGACGGTGGGCTCGTCGGCGAGGCCGCCCTCGAGGTCCCGGGCGACCTGCCGCTCGGCTGGCACGAGATCGTCGCCGAGCCCGAGGCCGGTCCGCTGTCGCCGGGCACCGACCGGGCCGTGCTCGTCACCGTGCCGCAGCGTCTCGAGCTGCCCGCGGTGGTGCAGGAGGCGCCGCGCACCGGCCTGCTGACGCAGCTGTACCAGGTGCGCGGCTCCGGCAGCCAGGGCATCGGCGACCTCGGCGACCTCGCCACGCTCGGCGAGTGGGCGGCCCGCGAGCACGACGCGCACTTCGTCCTGGTCAACCCGCTGCACGCGGCCGAGCCGGTGCCACCGATGGAGCCCTCGCCCTACCTGCCGACCTCGCGCCGCTTCCTCAACCCCGTCTACATCGACCTGCGACAGCTGCCCGGGGCCGAGATGCTGCCGCCGCAGGCGCGCGCGGAGATCGAGGCCCTCGCCGAGCAGGCCAGGGTCCTCGACGCCCACGACACCATTGACCGCGACGCGGTCTGGGCGCTCAAGGAGCCGGCCCTGCGCACCGCCTTCCGCCACCTCGGCGCGGGGCAGGCGCGCGAGGTCGGCGCGCTGCACGCGACCGAGGGGCAGGCGCTCGTCGACTTCGCGACGTGGTGCTCGCTGGCGGCCACCCACGGGGCGCTGTGGGAGAGCGAGTGGCCGACCGACCTGCACGACCCCGCAGGGCCCGCCGTCCGCGCGCACCGCGAGGCCCACCGCGAGGAGATCTCCTTCCACGTGTGGCTGCAGTGGGTCGTGCGCACCCAGCTGACGCGGGCCCAGCAGCGCCTGCGCCAGGCGGGCATGGGCATCGGTGTCGTCACCGACCTCGCCGTCGGCATCCACCCCGAGGGTGCCGACGCGTGGGCGCTCGGCGATGCCCTCGCCCGCGGTGTGGACGTCGGCGCACCCCCCGACCAGTTCAACCAGCTCGGGCAGAACTGGTCGCAGCCGCCGTGGCGGCCCGACCGGCTCGCCGAGCTCGGCTACGCCCCCTTCCGCGACATGTTGCGGGCCGTGCTCGCCGGCGCAGGTGGCGTGCGCGTCGACCACGTCATCGGGCTCTTCCGCCTCTGGTGGGTGCCCGAGGACTGCTCGCCGGGGGAGGGGGCCTACGTGCGCTACGACCACGAGGCGCTCGTCGGGATCCTCGCCCTCGAGGCCCACCGGGCCGGTGCCCTCGTCGTCGGCGAGGACCTCGGCGTCGTCGAGCCGTGGGTGCGCGAGCACCTGCGCGAGCGGGGCGTCCTCGGCACGAGCGTCGCGTGGTTCGAGTGGGGCGACGACGGTCGGCCGCTGCCGCCCGAGGCCTACCGCGAGCTGTGCCTGGCGACCGTGACCACCCATGACCTGCCGCCGACCGCGGGCTACCTCGCCCTCGAGCACGTCGCCATCCGCGAGCGGCTCGGCCTGCTCACCCGTCCCGTCGACGAGGAGCGGGCCGCCGAGGAGACGAGCGTGCGGGCGGTGCGGGAGGCCCTGCACGAGCGGGGGCTGCTCGCCGACGTCGACGCCGGCCCCGACGAGGTGGTGGCCGCACTGCACCACTGGCTCGGGCTGACCCCTTCGCGTCTGCGGGGCATCGCCCTGACCGACCTGGTCGGCGACGTGCGGGCGATCAACCAGCCGGGCACCGACGAGGAGTACCCCAACTGGCGGCTGCCGCTCGCCGGCCCCGACGGCCGGCAGGTCAGCCTCGACGACGTCGTCGCGGGGGTCGTGCGGGACCGCTCGTAGGAGTCGCCGCGATCCTGACCCGCGCCGCGATATCGGCGGTGTCACGGCCGGATCACCGCAAGGTTTCCGGGGCGTGAGGGTTAACCCTGCATCTCCTTTGACCGGTGCCGGGGCGGTCACCGAAGAGTCACAGTTGTGTCTCAGGGCACACCGGGTCATGGTGCGAATCGACCTCGTGGTTTTTGATGTCACGAGCAGTCGCGGACCGCGCTGCGACCCCAGGGGTGGACCCGCATCGAGCCGGGAAAGCCGATAGACCCGCCTTCCCGGCGGCATGACGTAGGAGGACCCATGCGAGTGAAGTCTCGCGCGATGGCAGTTGCCAGCATCTCCGCGATCGCACTTCTCGCGACCGCGTGCGGCGGCGGCAGCGACAGCGACAGCACCTCGGGCGGCGGCGGCGCCGGCGGCGAGATCAAGGCCGGTGGCTGCAACCCCGAGAACCCGCTCGTCGCGGGCAACACCGCAGAGACCTGTGGCGGTGACGTCCTCGACGTCCTGACCGCCAAGCTGGTCCACTACAACCCCGAGACGGCCGAGCCCGAGAACGACATCGCCGAGTCGATCGACACCGATGACAACCAGAACTTCACGGTGAAGATCAAGAAGGGCTACAAGTTCCACGACGGGACCGAGGTCAAGGCGAAGAACTTCGTCGACGCCTGGAACTACACCGCCTTCGGCCCCAACGGCCAGCAGGGTGGCTACTTCTTCGAGCCCGTCGAGGGCTACGACAAGGTCTCGGACCCCAAGTCCAAGGTCAAGGAGCTGTCCGGCCTGAAGGTCGTCGACGACTACACCTTCACGATCAAGACCTCCGAGAAGGTCTCGAACCTCCCGCTGCGCCTCGGCTACACCGCCTTCGCCCCGCAGCCCGACTCCTTCTTCGACGACCCGGAGGCCTTCGGCAAGAAGCCCGTCGCCGCCGGTCCGTACAAGTTCGACTCGTGGGACGAGAACTCCTCGATCGTCCTCAGCAAGTTCGACGACTACGCGGGTGACTTCGGTGGCCAGGCCGACAAGATCACCTTCCAGATCTTCCAGGACGCCGACGCCGAGTACACCGCTCTCCAGGCCGGCGAGATCGACGTCGTCCGCCAGATCCCGGCGAGCGCGCTCATCGACGACAAGTTCAAGAGCGACCTCGGTGAGGGCCGTTACCTGGAGAAGGAGAACTCCACCCTCCAGTTCATCGGCATGAACTACCACGTCACGCCGGAGCTGAAGAACGTCAAGGTCCGCCAGGCGATCTCGATGGCCATCGACCGGCCGACCATCGTCAAGCAGATCTTCAACGGCGCGATGACGCCGGCCACCGGCTGGGTCTCCCCGATCGTCGACGGCTACAAGGAAGGCGCCTGCGGCGAGTACTGCACGTACAACCCGGAGAAGGCCAAGCAGCTGCTCAAGGAGGGTGGCGGCTTCAAGGGCAAGCTGACCCTGACCTACAACGGTGACGGCGGCCACAAGGAGTGGACCGAGGCGGTCTGCAACTCGGTCAACAAGGCCATCGGCATCGACTGCGTCGCCACCCCGGCGGTCGACTTCAAGACCATGCTGACGAAGCTGGGCGAGGACGAGCTCAAGGGCATGTTCCGCATGGGCTGGGTCATGGACTACCCGTCGATCGAGAACTACCTCGCGCCGATCTACGGCAAGGGTGCCGGCTCGAACTACTACGGCTACGACAACGCCGACTTCCAGGCCAAGATGAAGGAGGCCGGCGCTGCCGAGACCCCCGAGGAGGCCAACAAGCTGTACCAGGAGGCCGAGGGCATGATCGCCAAGGAGTTCACGACCATCCCGACGTGGTACGGCAAGACCATCATCGGTTGGTCGGAGCGCGTGGGCGACGTCCAGGCGACCCCCTTCGGCGTCCCCGACCTGGCGGCGATGACCGTCAAGGAGTGACCCTGATCCAGGGCTGACTTCGCACTGCACCGGCCGGCCATCGCTCGATGGCCGGCCGGTGGCGTGCCGACCTCCCGCCGATCGCGGATACCGGTCACACCCAATGAGTTACCCTCTCCCGGCACCCCGGGACTGAGGTGCGCTACCAGCTCCATAGGAGGTGCACGTGGGCAAGTACATCGTTCGCCGATTGCTCCAGATGATCCCGGTGATCATCCTCTCCACGTTCCTGATCTACGCCATGGTCTTCGCCCTGCCCGGCGACCCCACGGCAGGCAAGTGTGGCGAGCGGCCGTGTCCCGCCGCCTACGTCGAGAAGTTCAACGAGAAGTACCACCTGGACGAGCCGCTGCCGGTCCAGTACGGCTACTACGCCAAGAACGTCCTGCAGGGCGACTTCGGCGAGAACCAGTACGGCAACTCCGTGGCCGAGGAGCTCGGTGAGCGCTTCACGGTCACCGGCAAGCTCGCCGTCATGGCCCTGGTCTTCGAGGGCGTCATCGGCATCATCGCCGGTGTCCTCGCGGGTCTGCGCAAGGGCGGGTTCATCGACAACCTCGTGCTCATCAGCACGCTCTTCGTCATCTCCGTGCCGATCTTCGTCGTCGGCTTCGCGGCCCGCTACTTCCTGGGCCTCAAGTGGGGCATCTTCCCGGCGCTGGCGTCCGGCAAGGACCCGAGCTTCTACAGCCTGATCATGCCGGCGATGGTGCTCGGCTCGACCTCCTTGGCCTACATCGCGCGCCTCATGCGCACCAACATCGCCGAGAACATCAAGTCCGACTACGTGCGCACCGCGAAGGCCAAGGGCCTCTCGCCCAAGCGCATCATCGGCATCCACACCCTGCGCAACTCGATGATCCCCGTCATCACCTTCATGGGCTACGACTTCGGTGCCCTGCTCGGTGGCGCCATCGTCACGGAGGGCATCTTCAACATCATGGGCGTCGGTGGCTACATCTTCACCGGTATCCGCAACCGTGACGGCATCGCCGTCGTCGGGGCGGTCACGGCGCTGGTCATCGTCTACCTGGTGATGAACCTCATCGTCGACCTCCTCTACGGCGCCCTCGACCCGAGGATCAGCAATGACTGACAAGAGCACCGCGCAGGACGCCGCACAGGACCCCGGTCAGGACGAGGCCACGGCGACGACGACGCGTGAGGCGGCCATCGCGGTCGGCGCCGCGCCCGAAGGGGGCGAGGCCCGCTCCCTCACCGCGGACGCCTTCGCCTCCCTTCGTCGCAACCCGCTCTTCTGGATCTCGGGGGTGCTGATCATCATCCTCCTGCTGATGGCGATCTGGCCCTCGCTCTTCACGACCTACGACCTGAAGTTCAACGACCTCAGCAAGGCCCGGCAGACCCCGAGCGGCGAGCACTGGTTCGGCACGGACACCCAGGGTCAGGACATCTACACCCGCACGATCTACGGCGCCCGCGCGTCGATCATCGTCGGCGTGCTCTCGGCCCTCGGCGTGCTCCTGCTCGGGTCCTTGCTGGGTCTGCTCGCCGGGTACATCGGCGGCTGGGTCGACGCCCTCATCAGCCGTGCCGGCGACATCTTCTTCGCCATCCCGCTGCTGCTGTCGGGCATCATCTTCCTGTCCTCGATCCGGGAGCGGGAGGAGATCTTCGGCATCCCGATCCAGGGCTACTTCGGCGTCGTGATGCAGGTCGTGCTCGTCTTCGTCCTCTTCGGCTGGCCGAGCCTCATGCGCCTCATGCGCAGCTCGGTCATCCAGGTCAAGCCCAACGACTACGTCCAGGCGGCCCGCGCCCTCGGCGCCTCGCCGATGCGGATCATCCGCCGGCACGTCCTGCCCAATGCGATGGCACCGGCGATCGTCGTCACGACGATCAACCTCGGCAGCTACATCGCCGCGGAGGCGACGCTGTCCTTCCTCGGCATCGGTCTGCGTCCGCCGACCGTGTCATGGGGTGTGATGATCAACGACGCCCTCGTGCCGCTGCAGACCTACCCGCACATCCTCTTCTTCCCGGCGCTCTTCCTGAGCATCACGGTCCTGGCCTTCATCATGCTCGGCGACGCCGTGCGTGACGCCTTCGACCCGAAGGGGCGCTGAGAGACAGGTGAGTGACCACATGACCACACCGACGACCCCGTCGTCCGGCGAGCACCTGCTCGAGGTCAACGACCTCCACGTCGAGTTCCACACCCGCGAGGGCATCGCCAAGGCGATCAACGGCGTCAACTTCACCCTCGACGAGGGCGAGACGCTGGCGATCCTCGGCGAGTCCGGGTCGGGCAAGTCCGTGACCGCACAGGCGATCATGGGCATCCTCGACATGCCCCCGGCCGTCATCCCGGGCGGGCGGATCCTCTACAAGGGTCAGGACCTGCTGACCATGCCGGAGGACCAGCGGCGAGCGACCCGTGGCCCGGAGATCTCGATGATCTTCCAGGACGCGCTCAGCTCGCTCAACCCCGTCTTCCCGGTCGGCTGGCAGATCGCCGAGATGTTCCGCGTGCACCGCGGGTCCAACCGCGCGGACGCCTACGCCGAGGCCGTGCGCCTCATGGAGCGCGTCAACATCCCGGCGGCCAAGGACCGCGTCAAGGCCTACCCGCACCAGTTCTCGGGCGGTATGCGCCAGCGCATCATGATCGCCATGGCGATCGCGCTCGACCCCAAGGTGCTCATCGCCGACGAGCCGACGACGGCGCTCGACGTGACGGTCCAGGCCCAGATCATGTCCCTCCTGCAGGAGCTGCAGGAGGAGTTCAAGATGGGCCTGATCCTCATCACGCACGACCTGGGTGTCGTCGCCGACGTCGCCGACCGCATCGCGGTCATGTACGCCGGTCGGATCGTCGAGCGGGCCGACGTCGACGAGATCTACGCGCGGCCGGGTCACCCCTACACCCGGGGTCTGCTCGAGTCGATCCCGCGCCTGGACCAGAAGGGCCAGTCGCTCTCGGCCATCGGTGGCCTGCCGCCGAACCTCACCCGCATCCCCGAGGGGTGCGCCTTCAACCCGCGCTGCGTCATGGCGCAGGACATCTGCCGGACCGAGCGCCCCGAGCTGCTCGACATCGGCCCGCGTCGCCAGTCCGCCTGCCACTTCAGCCAGGAGGTGCTCGATGCCTGAGGCGATCCTCACGGCCAAGGGCCTGAAGAAGCACTACCCGATCAAGGGCGGTGTGCTCCGCACGACCGTCGGCCACGTCAAGGCCGTCGACGGTGTCGACTTCGAGCTCTACAAGGGCGAGACGCTCGGCATCGTCGGTGAGTCCGGCTGCGGCAAGTCGACCCTGGGTCGACTGCTCATGCGGCTCGAGGAGCCGACCGAGGGCACCGTCGACTTCGACGGGGTCGACATGTACAGCCAGTCGGGGTCCGCGATGCGCAAGCTGCGTCGTGACATCCAGATCGTCTTCCAGGACCCCTACACCTCGCTCAACCCCCGTCGCACCGTCGGCGAGATCGTGGCCGAGCCGTTGGAGATCCATTCCGACGTCGTGCCGCGTGGTGGACGCAAGCGCCGGGTCCAGGAGCTGCTGGAGCTCGTCGGCCTCAACCCCGAGCACATCAACCGCTACCCGCACCAGTTCTCCGGCGGCCAGCGCCAGCGCATCGGCATCGCCCGTGGCATCGCGCTCAACCCCAAGGTGCTCATCTGCGACGAGCCGGTCTCCGCGCTCGATGTGTCGGTCCAGGCGCAGGTCATCAACCTGATGGAAAAGCTGCAGGACGAGCTCGGCCTGTCCTACATCTTCATCGCCCACGACCTGTCCGTGGTGCGGCACATCTCCGACCGGGTCGGGGTCATGTACCTCGGCCGCATGGTGGAGATCGGCGACGAGGACGACATCTACTCGCGCCCGACGCACCCCTACACCCAGGCGCTGCTCTCCGCCGTGCCGGTGCCGGACCCGACCCTGCGCGGCAAGCGTGACCAGATCGTCCTCAGCGGCGACGTCCCGTCCCCGGCCAACCCGCCGCAGGGCTGCCACTTCCACACCCGCTGCTGGAAGGCGCAGGACATCTGCCGCACGGAGACCCCCGTGCTCGAGCTGCGCAGCGACGGTGCCGGCGAGCACCCCTCGCGCTGCCACTTCGCCGAGCCGCGGGTCATCGTCGAGACGCAGGACGTGACCGACGTCGACTCCGGCCTCTTCGCCGGCCAGGGCCTCGCCGACGTCGACGACGCGGTGGCCGCGGGCCAGGCCGGTGGCGCTGCCGCCGGTGGGGCCACGACCGACACCTCGACGGCCGGGGCGTAGTCGGGTCACCGACCGCACCACGACGAAGGGGGTGTCCCACCCATCGGTGGGACACCCCCTTCGTCGTGGTGGCAGCCGCTAGGCGAAGGGGATCTCGCCGACGATCCGCTCCGCCTCCGCCTCGGCCGCGAGGCCCGCGCCCGTCTCGTCGACCGTCGCCGTGATGGCGTGCGGCCGGATCTCGCCGGAGGCGATCTGCTCGGCCCAGTGGCAGGCGACCTTGTGCTCGGCCGCGTCGGAGACGACCCGCAGCTGCGGACGCTCGGTGTCGCAGCGGGTCTCCTGCCGCCAGGGGCAGCGGGTGTGGAAGCGGCAGCCCGACGGCGGGTTGGCGGGGGAGGGCAGGTCGCCGCTCAGCAGGATCTGCTCACGGGTGTCCTCGACGACCGGGTCCGGCACCGGCACGGCGGACAGCAGGGCCCGCGTGTAGGGGTGCAGGGGAGTGGCGTAGAGGTCGTCGGCCGGGGCCTCCTCGACGATGCCGCCGAGGTACATGACCCCGACGCGGTCGCTGATGTGCCGCACCACCGCGAGGTCGTGGGCGATGACGAGATAGGTCAGGCCGTACTCGTCCTGCAGGTCGGACATGAGGTTGATGACCTGCGCCTGCACCGACACGTCGAGAGCGGAGACCGGCTCGTCGGCGACGATGAGCTCGGGGTCGACGCTCAGGGCCCGGGCGATGCCGATGCGCTGGCGCTGGCCGCCGGAGAACTCGTGGGGGTACTTCTTCAGCGCGGCGGGCGGCAGACCGACGTCGGCGAGCAGCTGGCGCAGGCGGGGCTCGGCCTCCTTGGCGTCCTTGGCGATCCCGTGGGCCTTCATCCCCTCGACGAGCAGCGCCTCGACGCTCTGGCGCGGGTCGAGGCTGCCCATCGGGTCCTGGAAGACCATCTGCAGGTCCTTGCGCCGGCTCCGCAGTGCCTCGCCCGTCAGCGTGGAGATCGGCTCGCCGTCGAAGGTGACCGTGCCGTCGGTCGCCGGCTCGAGGTGGAGGATCGCGCGGCCGAGGGTGGACTTGCCGCAGCCGGACTCGCCGACGAGTCCGTAGGTCTCGCCGCGACGGATCTGCAGGTCGACACCGTCGACGGCGTAGACGTGGCCGACGACCTTGTCGACGACGACGCCCTTGGTGATCGGGTAGTGGACCTTGAGGCCGCGGACGTCGACGAGGACGTCGGTGTCGCTCGCCGTGGCGGTCGGCTCGGGGGTCGTGGTGGTCATCGGACCTCCTCGGTCGTCGCGGCCTCGGCGGGCGAGGGGTCGCCGGCGAGGGGGTTGAAGCAGCGCAGCGCACGCGAGCCCCCGACGGCGAGGTCGGGGGTGGCCTCACGGCAGTGGTCGGTCGCGCTGGCGCACCGTGGGGCGAAGGCGCACGAGCTCGTCCACGGGAGGTTGTCGGCGACCGACCCGGGCACGGGGTCGAGCCGCGCGCCGCGCTCGCCGTCGAGGCTCGGGACGCTCGAGAGCAGCCCGCCGGTGTACGGGTGGCGCGGCTGGGCGAAGAGGTCGTGGCGCTCCGCCCGCTCGACGATGCGGCCGCCGTAGAGGACGTTGATCTCGTCGCACAGCCCGGCGACCACACCGAGGTCGTGGGTGATCATGATCAGGGCCGTGCCCGTCTCCTCGACGAGCTCGCGCAGCAGCGCGAGGATCTGGGCCTGGATCGTCACGTCGAGCGCCGTCGTCGGCTCGTCGGCGATGAGCAGCCGGGGTTCGCAGGCCAGGGCCATGGCGATGAGCGCGCGCTGGCGCATGCCGCCGGAGAGCTGGTGCGGGTAGTCCTTGAGCCGGCGGTCGGGGTCGGGGATGCCGACCTTCGTGAGCATGTCGCGCGCGTGGGGCCAGGCCTCCTTGCGCGACATGCCCTTGTGCCGCTCGAGCACCTCGGTGACCTGTCGGCCGATGGGGACGACGGGGTTGAGGGAGGAGAGCGGGTCCTGGAAGATCATGCTGACGTCGCGGCCACGCCGCGCGCGCATCTGCTTGTCGGAGAGGCCGAGCAGGTCGGTGCCGTCGAAGGTCACCGAACCGCTGACCTCGTTGCCGCGGCCGGGCAGCAGGCCCATGATCGCGAGCGACGTGACCGACTTGCCGCAGCCGGACTCGCCGACGAGGCCGACGGTCTGACCGGGCTGGACGTCGAAGCTGACCCCGTCGACGGCGGCGAAGGGGGCCTGCCCCTGCCGCGTGAAGGTCACCGACAGGTCGCGCACGGACAGCAGGGGAGTGCCGGCGCCCGGACGGGCACCGCGGGGCGTGGGGGCGGTCGTCATGCCGCTCACCTCCGGCTCTTGGGGTCGAGCGCCTCGCGCAGCGACTCGCCCATGAGGGTGAAGCCGAGGGCGACGACGATGATGCAGATGGCCGGGTAGAAGGCCAGGTGCGGGTGGTCCTGGAAGTAGACCTCCGAGGTGCCGAGCATCTGGCCCCACTCGGGGACGCGGTCGTCGGGCAGCCCGAGACCGAGGTAGGAGAGCGCCGCGGCGTCGATGATCGCCGTCGCGAGCACGAGGGTCGCCTGGACGATGACCGGGCCGAGCGAGTTGGGCAGCATGTGCCGCAGGACGATGGCCGAGCGCTTGACGCCGAGTGCCCGGGCGGCGAGGACGTGGTCCTTGCTGCGCTGCGCGAGCATCGAGCCACGCAGCAGCCGGGCGAAGATCGGCACCTGGACGACGGCGATGGCGATGATGACCGTCCACTGGCTCGGTCGGGCGGCGATGGCCGCGATGGAGAAGGCGAGCAGCAGGCTCGGGATCGAGAGCATGACGTCGACGACGCGCATGATGACCGCGTCGACCACCCCGCCGAAGGCGCCCGCGAGGGTGCCGAGCGCCAGCCCCCCGCCCAGCCCGCCGAGCGTCGCGGCCACGCCGACGACGAGGGTCTGGCGCGAGCCGACGAGCAGCCGGGAGAAGAAGTCCCGTCCCGAGCTGTCGGCCCCGAGGGGGAAGCCCGGCTCCGCGCCGGGGATCGGGTTGGACTGCGGGCTCACCTTGTCGATGAGGGGGTTGTCGGCCGGGTCGTGCGGTGCGATCCACGGCGCGATGATCGCGAGCACGACGAAGGCGATGGTGATGGCCAGGCCGAGCAGGAAGATCGGGTTGCGGCGCAGCCGGCGCCACGCGGAGGCGACGAGGCCGACCCCGGCTCCGTCGTCGATCGTGCCGGCCTCGATGACGGTCGCGCCGCCCGTGGCGCCGCTGGCCGCGGCGAGGTCGTCGATGCGCTGCTTGCGCCGGGCGCCGAGGCCGCGGCGGGGCCGGTCGGGCTGCTCGTCCGGGTGCTGGGAGTCCTGGCTCATCGGGTCCTCACTCGGGGGTCGACGACGGCGTAGAGGACGTCGACGACCAGGTTGACGATGACGTAGGTGACCGCGGCCGCGAGGATGAGCACCTGCAGCACCGGGTAGTCGCGCAGGGTGAAGGCCTGGCGCAGGGCGTCTCCGATGCCGGCGATGTTGAAGACCGACTCGGTGAGCACGGCCCCGGCGAGCAGGCCGCCCATCTGCAGACCGATCGCGGTGAGCACGGGCAGCAGGGCATTGCGCATGACGTGCCGACCGCGCACGACCCGCTGGGTCAGGCCCTTGGCCTGGGCGGTGCGCACGTAGTCCTCGTCGAGGACCTCGAGCACGCTCGCGCGGGTGATGCGGAAGATCATCGAGAAGGGGATGGAGGCCAGGGCGATGCCCGGCAGGATGAGGTGCTTGAAGGCATCCCACGACGCATCCCACTCGCGGGTGAGCAGGCCGTCGAGGATGAAGAAGCCCGTCACGCGGGTGGCGTCGACCTCCTGGCGCCCGGAGACCGGCAGCCAGTGCAGCTCCTGGGCGAAGACGTAGCGCAGGAGGAAGGCGAGGAAGAAGACGGGGACGGCCACGCCGACGAGCGAGCCGACGATGCTGAGGTTGTCGAGCAGGCCCCCACGGCGCTTGGCGGCGAGGTAGCCGAGCGGCAGGGCGAGGCCGATGGCGATGACCAGGGCCACCGCGCTGAGCTCGATCGTCGCTGGGAAGCGCTCGAGGAGGAGGTCCATCGCCGGCTTGCCGGGCTGGACGCCGTTGGAGACACCGAAGTCGCCGGTGACCGCGCGCCCCAGGAAGGTCCAGTACTGCACCCAGATCGGCTCGTCGAGGCCGAGCTCGTGGGTCAGCCGGGCGCGGGTCTCGGGGGTGGCGCGCTCACCGAGCATCGCCGAGACGATGCCGCCCGGCAGCGCGCGCAGCCACAGGAAGAGCAGCAGCGAGAGCACGAAGACGACGAGCACCAGCTGCATGAGCCGGCGGATGATGAATCTCAGCACGTGGGGACTCCTGACGTGGACCGCGGACCGGGGCCGCCCCGACCGGTCGGTCGAGGCGGCCCCGTCACGAGGTCACCTGCGGGTGTGGGTCACTTGCCGCCGACCGTGACCGACGAGAAGCGCTCGGCGGTCAGCGGGCTGGCGACGAGGCCCTTGACGTCCTCGTTGACGACGATCGCCGGCGGCGAGTGCGAGATCGGCAGGCCGGGCACGTACTCGTCGTGGATCTTCTTGTTCAGCTCCTCGTACTTGGCGGCACGCTCCGACTCGTCGACCGTCTGGTCGGCGTCCTTGAGCTCCTTGCTCAGGTCGGAGCCGAAGTCCGTCGCGGAGGTGTGGAAGTCGTTGGACTTGAGGTTGCCGAAGAAGGTGCCGATGAAGTTGTCGGCCGAGTTGTAGTCACCCGTCCAGCCGAGCAGCCAGGCGTCGAACTGGCCGTTGTCGACGCCGTCGAGGTAGCCGCCGTTCCACGGCTTGGTGACGACCTCGACCTTGACGCCGGCCTTCTCGAAGTCCTTGCGGATGGCCTCGTGGATCTTCTGCGGGTTGGGCATGTAGGGCCGGGTGACCTCGCTCGGGTAGGCGAAGGTCAGCTTGAGGTTCTCCTGGCCCGCCTCCTTGAGCAGCTTCTTGGCGCCCTCGGGGTCGTACTTCGTGACCGCGAGGTCCTTGTTGTAGCCCTCGACGGTGTCGGGGTAGAACTGCGAGGCCGCGGTGGCGCCCTCCGGCAGCTGGGACGTGACCAGCTGCTCGCGGTTGACCGCCATGTCGAGCGCCTGGCGGACCTTGAGGTCCTTCAGCGCCGGGTTCTTCTCCGGGTTGAAGGCGACGTAGAGGACGTTGAAGGGGTCGCGGACCTCGACCTGGTTGCCGGCGTCCTCCAGCCCCTTCCAGTCGACGGGGTTGGGCAGGTCGTAGCCGTTGATGCTGTCGGCCTCGAGCTCCTGCCGGCGCGTCGACTCGTTGGGGATGATGTCGAAGACGATCTCGGCGTTCTTCGCCTTGTCGCCCCAGTAGTCGTCGTTGCGCTTGAGCGTGACCGTCTTGTTGGCCTCGTCGTAGCTGTCGAAGGTGTACGGGCCGGTGCCGACGGGGTTCTCGGAGTTCTTCGGGTAGGCGAAGCCCTCGCCCTGCTTCTTGACGTCGTTGGCCTTGCCCTCCTCCAGCGCCTTGGGGGACTGGATGCCGAAGGCCGACAGCGAGAGCATCGCCGGGAACTTCGAGGTGGCCCGGGCGATCTTGAGCACGACGGTCTGGTCGTCGCTCGCCTCGCAGCTGCGGTAGAGCGAGTCCTTGCCGAAGCCCTCCATCGAGTAGGCCCAGTACTCGGCGGGGCCGGCCTGGGCGGTCTCGTTCTGGTCGGCCATGCGCTCGAAGTTGTCGCAGACCGCCTGCGCGTCGAGCGTCTCGCCGTCGCTGAACTTCACGCCCTTGCGCAGGGTGAAGGTCCACGTCTTGCCGTCCTTCGACGGTTCCCACTTCTCGGCCAGGCCGGGCCCGATCTCGGAGCTGCCCTCCTCGACCTCGACCAGGCCCTCGAAGATCTGGCGGGTGACGCGGAAGGTCTCGCCGTCACTCGCGTAGAAGGGATCGAAGACCTCGGGGGCGCCGGCCGCGCCGAAGGTGAAGGTGCCGTCGGTGTCGCCACCGCCGGAGCCGGAGTCGTCGCGGTCGCTCTGGGCGCACGCGCTGAGCGTCAGTGCGGTGGCGGCGAGAGCGGCCAGGGGCGCTGCTTTCCTCATCGACATGTGTTCCTCGCTTGTCAGATCCGGCCCAGCGGGGTCGACCGGGCCGCGACCGGGGCGCCAGTGACCCAGCGCACACGGTTGCGGCAATCTAGCCCGATCCTGCGGTCGGGGCGCGGCGAGGCGGCGACCTTTATCGGAGCGAGACCCGACCGGCCGCAGGATGTCCGGCGAAGGGGGAAAACCCTCACCTGCCCCGTGCGAAGGGAGCGGGTCCCCCCTTCGTCCATTTGGGGCAGGGGCCCACGGGCTGAGATGATCGCGAGCATGCCCCTGATCTCTCGCAGCGACATCCGCAATGTCGCCATCGTCGCCCACGTCGACCACGGCAAGACCACCCTCGTCGACAAGATGCTCTGGCAGGGGGGTGCCTTCGGCGAGCACGACCACGTCGACGAGCGGGCGATGGACTCCGGTGACCTCGAGCGGGAGAAGGGCATCACCATCCTCGCCAAGAACACGGCGATCCACTACAACGGCCCGTCGGCCGCGGCGCACGACGCCCCCGACGGCGTGACGATCAACATCATCGACACCCCCGGCCACGCCGACTTCGGTGGCGAGGTCGAGCGCGGCCTGTCGATGGTCGACGGCGTCGTCCTGCTCGTCGACGCCTCCGAGGGCCCGCTGCCGCAGACCCGCTTCGTCCTGCGCAAGGCGCTCGCCGCCAAGATGCCGGTCATCCTGTGCATCAACAAGGTCGACCGGCCCGACAGCCGGATCAGCGAGGTCGTCGACGAGGTCTACGAGCTCTTCATGGACCTCGACGCCGACGAGGAGCAGATCGAGTTCCCCATCGTCTACGCCTCGGGCAAGGCCGGCGCCGCGAGCCTGGAGCGCCCCGCGGACGGCACCCTGCCGGACAACGAGGACCTCGAGCCGCTCTTCAAGACGATCATGGAGACGATCCCGGCTCCCTCCTACGAGTCCGACGCCCCGCTCCAGGCGCACGTCACCAACCTCGACTCGAGCAACTTCCTCGGCCGTCTCGCGCTGCTGCGCGTCTTCAACGGCGAGCTGCGCAAGGGCCAGCAGGTCACCTGGTGCCGCCACGACGGCACGACCGAGCGGGTCAAGATCACCGAGCTGCTCATCACCGAGGGTCTGGAGCGCAAGCCGCTCGACACCGGTGCGGCGCGCCCCGGCGACATCATCGCCATCGCGGGCATCCCCGACATCATGATCGGCGACACCATCGCCGACGCCGACAACCCGATCCCGCTGCCGGTCATCACCGTCGACGAGCCGGCCATCTCGCTGACCCTGGGCACCAACACCTCGCCCCTCGTGGGCCGCGGCCCGACGAAGGGCACGAAGGTCACCGCCCGCATGGTCAAGGACCGCCTCGACAAGGAGCTCATCGGCAACGTCTCGCTGCGCGTGCTCCCGACCGAGCGCCCCGACGCGTGGGAGGTCCAGGGCCGAGGCGAGCTCGCGCTGGCGATCCTCGTCGAGCAGATGCGCCGCGAGGGCTTCGAGATGACCGTCGGCAAGCCGCAGGTCGTCACCCGTGAGGTCGACGGCAAGGTCCACGAGCCGGTCGAGCGCCTGACGATCGACACCCCCGAGGAGTACCTCGGCTCGATCACCCAGGTCCTCGCCGCCCGCAAGGGCCGCATGGAGCAGATGACCAACCACGGCACCGGCTGGATCCGCATGGAGTTCCTCGTGCCCTCGCGCGGTCTCATCGGCTTCCGCACCGAGTTCCTCACCGAGACCCGGGGCGCGGGCATCGCGCACCACGTCTTCGAGGGCTACGAGCCGTGGTTCGGCACGATCACCACCCGCGTCTCCGGGTCGCTCGTCGCCGATCGCTCCGGGCCGGTCACCGCCTACGCGATGGTCAACCTCCAGGAGCGCGGCGCGCTCTTCGTCGAGCCGGGCACCGAGGTCTACGAGGGCATGATCGTCGGCGAGAACTCGCGGGCCGACGACATGGACGTCAACATCACCAAGGAGAAGAAGCTCACCAACGTGCGCGCCTCCTCCGCGGACAACTTCGAGAAGGTCGTCCCGCCGCGCAGGCTGAGCCTCGAGCAGTCGCTCGAGTTCTGCCGCGAGGACGAGTGCGTCGAGGTCACCCCCGACGCGGTCCGCATCCGCAAGGTCGAGCTGACCGCTTCTCTGCGGGCCCGGGCGGCAGCGCGCGCCCGCAACTCCTGAGGTCGGGGCGCCGATGAGGCGCAGCACCGCCGCCCTGGTCGCCACCGCGACCGCGCTCGCCCT
>ERZ500994.171-NODE-171-length-21466-cov-6.279483_pt1 | contig 21466 bp, 23 predicted proteins | sample MGYA00248878_ERZ500994 | MGnify/ENA primary metagenome ERZ500994 (study PRJEB25958, sample SAMN03398533) | human skin metagenome | study: EMG produced TPA metagenomics assembly of the Human Skin Microbiome Metagenome (human skin metagenome) data set. | reverse complement strand
CGCGCGACCTCGGCGTCGTCACCCGACTTCTTCGCCTTGTTGAGCGCGCCCATCGCGGCACCGACGCTCTTGGAGACCTGCTTCTGCTCGGCACGCAGCGACTCGAACGCCGAGACGGCCGAGCGTCGCGACTGGTCGGCAGCCGCGAGGTTGTCGGCGGTCTGCGGGTCAAGGCCCCGGGCCTGCTGGCTGGCGCGCACCTGGTCAAGGTGTTCGCGGACGTAACGAAGGTCGATCACGACAAGAAGGTTACCGGCGCTGATCGGGGCGCCGGTCGGCGCGCGGGGCGGTGGGCAGCGGGCACGCGTATCCTGAGTGACCGTGAAGTTCCTCGGCGACATGCAGCCTACGCATGACCTGACCTATTCAGACGTCTTCATGGTGCCGTCCCGCTCGTCGGTGACGTCCCGCCTCGACGTCGATCTCGCGACGCCAGATGGCATTGGTACGACGATCCCGCTGGTCGTGGCCAACATGACCGCGATCTCCGGGCGGCGGATGGCCGAGACTGTCGCCCGCCGCGGCGGGATGGCGATCCTGCCGCAGGACATCACCACCGAGGCCGTGCACGACATGATCGCCGAGGTCAAGCGCGCCCACCCGGTGTTCGAGACCCCGGTCACCGTCACGTGCGGCGATTCAGTCACGACGGTGATGTCGCTGCTCGGCAAGCGGGCGCACGGCACCGCCGTGGTCGTCGAGGACGGCCGGCCGGTCGGCGTACTGACCGAGTCTGACTGCCGCGGCGTCGACCGTTTCGCGCGCGTCGCCGACGTCATGACGACCGACATCGTGACGGTGCCGCACGACGCGGACCTGCGGGGCGCGTTCGACACGCTCTCTGAGCGGCACCTGAACTTTGCTCCCGTCGTCGACGGCGACCAGCTGATCGGCGTACTCACCCGCAAGGGGGTGCTGCGATCGGCGATCTACCGGCCCGCACTCGACCCCGACGGTCGGCTGATGGTCGGTGGGGCGATCGGGATCAACGGCGATGTGCAAGGCAAGGCAGCCGCGCTGCTGGAGACCGGTGCCGACGTACTTGTCGTGGACACCGCGCACGGCCACCAGGACAAGATGATCGAGATCCTTCCGCTCGTCGCCGCCGAGCGCGACAACCACGAAGCCCGCACCGGCCGGCGAATTCCCATCGCCGCAGGCAATGTCGTGTCGGCTGAGGGAGCCAGCGACCTGACCGAGGCCGGCGCCGACATCATCAAGGTCGGTGTCGGACCGGGCGCGATGTGCACGACCCGGATGATGACCGGCGTGGGCCGCCCGCAGTTCTCCGCGGTCCTCGAGTGCGCGCGCGCCGCCCGCGACGCGGGCGCCGAGGTGTGGGCCGACGGCGGCGTGAAGTATCCGCGCGACGTCGCGCTCGCCCTCGCCGCCGGGGCCGCCAACGTGATGATCGGCTCGTGGTTCGCCGGCACCTACGAGTCGGCCGGCGACCTCATGCAGGACGCCAACGGCCGGCAGTACAAGGAGAGCTTCGGCATGGCCTCGGCCCGCGCCGTACGCAACCGCACGAAGGACCAGTCGGCCTTCGACCGGGCACGCTCGGGACTGTTCGAGGAGGGCATCTCGGAGTCGAAGATGTATCTCGACCCGCAGCGCCCCGGCGTCGAAGACCTGATCGACTCGATCATCTCCGGCGTCCGTTCGTCGTTCACCTACGCCGGCGCGCGCAGCATCGACGAGTTCCGCGAACGCGCGGTCGTCGGGCTGCAGAGCACCGCGGGGTACGACGAGGGCCGCCCCCGCGAAACCTCCTGGTAGCCGTGAGCGGCGAGCGGCTGCAGATCTCGCGCCGCAAGTTCGAACGGCTCGTCGGCGACGCCCTCGATGCGATCCCACCCGAGCTCACCGCGCGCATGGACAACGTGGTCGTCCAGGTCGCCGACCGCAACGACGAGGAGCCGAGCCTGCTCGGGCTCTACGACGGGATCGCGCTCACCAACCGTGACGACGGCTACGCCGGCGCGCTGCCGGACACCATCTGGATCTACCGCGAGGCGATCCTGGACATCAGCTCGACCGAGGACGACGTGCGTGAAGAGGTCCTGATCACCGTCGTGCACGAGATCGCCCACCATTTCGGGATCAGCGACGAGCGCCTGCACGACCTCGGCTGGGCCTAACCGCGATCCGAGCGTTGTTTCCGCCGATCCGAGCGTTAATCCCCGCGATCCGAGCGTTAATTCGTAGCGCGAACTTGGTCACGTGACCCACACCATGGCGCAGGTGTAGTTCGCGTAACGAAACTCCGCCGAATATACCGACCGTATAGGCCACGTGTTTCTATGGTCTGTGGCCGCGATCCGCGTGGCCCCAGTCGATTTCGGACGCACGTTCAGGCGCGCATGGCCCCTTGGGTTCGGCGTACGCCGCCTCGCCTTGCTGGCGTTGATACGTAGCCCTATGGCCGATCGACTGTCCGTGAGCACGGCGTAGACCTGGCTACCGGCCGACGGTCCGCAGCGTGCGCAAGACACGAAGGGTTCGTTTGTGGCGAAGGTAAGCGTTGACCACGTTTACAAGATCTTCGGCCGTCGGGAATCCGAGGCACTCGTCCGACTCAAAGAGGGAGCGAGCGCAGAGGACGTGCGCAAGCTCGGGACTCCGGCGGTGATCGATGCGAGTTTCGACGTCGACGAGGGCGAGATCTTCGTCGTCATGGGCCTGTCAGGCTCTGGTAAATCGACGCTCATCCGCATGCTCAACGGGCTGTGGAAGCCGACCGACGGCACTGTCCTCGTCGAGGGCACCGATATCACCAACGCCTCGGATGCCACCCTTCGCAAGATCCGCCAGGACAACGTCTCGATGGTGTTCCAGCACTTCGCGCTGATGCCGCACCGCACGGTGCGCGACAACGCGGCGTACGCGCTTGAGGTGAAGGGTGTTCCGCTCAGCCAGCGGCTGGCCTCGGCCGACCACTGGCTGAGCGTGGTCGGCTTGGAGGGCTGGGGCGATCGCTACCCGAGCCAGCTCTCTGGCGGCATGCAGCAGCGCGTCGGCCTGGCCCGCGCGCTCGCCGCGGAGACCGACATCCTGCTGATGGACGAGGCCTTTTCCGCGCTCGACCCACTGATCCGCCGCGAGATGCAGGATCAGCTGATCGAGCTGCAGAACAATCTCGGCAAGACGATCGTCTTCATCACCCACGATCTCAACGAGGCGATGTATATCGGCGATCGCATCGCGGTGATGCGCGACGGGCGCATCGTGCAGGTGGGTACGGCGGAGGAGATTCTCACCGATCCGGCCAACGACTACGTCGCGCAGTTCGTGCAGGACGTCGACCGCACCCGCGTGCTCACCGCGCGGTCGGTCATGGAGAAACCGGTCAGCATCGTGTCGTCGTCGGCGGGCCCGCGGACGGCGCTCGACCAGATGCGCAAAGTGCTCAACGCCGGCGCGTTGGTCGTCGCTCGCGACCGCACACTTCTGGGATATGTCAGCGATGCCGACATGGTGGAGGCGACCCGAAAGGGTGACACCGACCTCGCGCCGTACCTGCGCCAGGAAGAGCTGCGGACCGTGGCGCCGGACGCTCCCTTGGTCGACCTCTTCGCGCCATCGGCCGGTTCGCCGATCCCGTTGGCCGTTGTCGACGACAAGAACCGGCTGCTCGGCGTCATCCCGCGCATCGCTTTGCTGACCTCGATCGCCAATATGACTGAGAAATCATCGGACTTTGACGCTGTCAACGAGGACGGTACGCCGTTCCAGAGCGACCAGGGGCCGTTGACAACGGGGTCAATCCCAGTCGCTGCCGGAGCGAGCGGAGAGGAGCGCACCGATGGACCTGCTTAACCCGCGCATCCCGCTCGGCGACTGGATTGAAGACGGGATCGACTGGCTCACCACGAATGTGGCCTGGCTGTTCGACTTCATCAAGGTCGTGCTGACCGGCATCTACGACGGTCTCTACTGGGTGCTCAGTACGCCGCCGTACTACGTCATCATCCTGATCTTCGCGGCGATCGCGTTTTGGATTCGTGGCTGGAAGTTCGCGCTGTTTACCTTCCTCGGCTTCTACCTGATCCGCGCGTTCAACCAGTGGAACAACGCGATGAGCACGATCTCGCTGGTGCTTGTCGCGGTGCTCATCGCATTGATCATCGCCATCCCGCTGGGAATCCTGGCGGCACGCTCGGATGCGCTGTCGCGAGTGCTCAAGCCGATCCTCGACCTCATGCAGACGATGCCCGCGCTCGTCTACCTGGTCCCGGCGATCACCATCTTCAGCGTCGGTGTCACGCCCGGTGCGATTGCGACCGTCATCTTCGCGCTGCCCCCGGGCGTCCGGCTGACCGAGCTGGCGATCCGCCAGGTCGACCCGGAGGTCGTCGAGGCCGGCTACGCGTTTGGCTCAAGTCCGGGCAAGATCCTGCGCCAGATCCAGCTTCCGCTGGCCCTGCCGACGATCATGGCCGGCGTCAACCAGGTCATCATGCTGTCGCTGTCGATGGTCGTGCTCGCCGGAATGGCCGGATCCGGCGGCCTCGGCGGGCAGGTGATCGCCTCGATCAGCCAGCTCAACGTGTCGCTCGGGATGGAGGCCGGCCTCGCGGTCGTGATCATTGCGATCTTCCTCGACCGCGTGAGCAACGCCATCGGCACCCGGTCATCAGCGCTCGAGATGGTCAAACACGGCTAGTACGTAACGGAAGTAGAGATACAGGACGCACCGGCGTCCACCGAGAGGAGTTCGATGTTTACCAAGAAGAGGTCGCTCGCAGCGATGTTTACCGCTGCGGCCCTGGTGCTCGCCGGGTGCGGCGCGTCCAACACGACCGAGTCCAAGGACGGGTCGGGCGGCGACACTGGTGAGAGCAAGTGGGCCGACTGCGACATGACCGAAGGCGTCCAGCCGGTCGCCGATGTCGAGGGCGAAGACGCCGACAAGAACATCACCATCGGTGCGTTCAACGGCTGGGATGAGTCCTACGCGACCGCCCACCTGATGAAGGCAGTGCTGGAGCAGGACGGTTACACCGTCGACATCCAGTCGTTCGATGCAGGACCCGGCTACACGGCGGTGGCCCAGGGCGACGTCGACTTGCTCACCGACGGGTGGCTGCCGCTGACGCACGCCAAGTACCTCGACCAGTACGGCGATGACCTGGAGAGCCTGGGCTGCTGGTACGACAACGCCAAGCTGACGATTGCGGTCAACGAGGACTCGCCGGCGAAGACCATCGAAGACCTCGCGACGATGGGCGACGAGTACAACAACACGCTCGTCGGGATCGAGGCCGGCGCCGGTCTCACCCAGCAGACTCAGGAGAAGGCAATCCCGGAGTACGGCTTGGAGAACCTGAACTTCACCATCTCCTCGACCCCGGCGATGCTCGCTGCGATCAAGTCGTCGCAGCAGCAGGGCACCAACGTGGCCGTCACACTGTGGCGTCCGCACTGGGCGTACGCCGCGTTCCCGATGCGCGACCTGGAAGACCCGAAGGGTGCCATGGGCGGCAAGGAGTTCATCTACTCCTTCGCCACGAAGGGCTTCTCGGACGAGAACCCGAAGGCCGCCCAGCTGGTCAAGAACCTCATCCTCGACGACGAGACGCTGGCCTCGCTGGAGAACGTGATGTTCGGTGAGGAGAACTTCGCCGGCAGCGACAACGATGCCGCGGTCGCGCAGTGGCTGTCGGAGAACCCGGAGTTCGCCGACCAGCTGCGCAACGGTGAGCTCGGCTAGCACCTCGTAACACAACGCGGGGCGTGGGTCGTCGGACCCACGCCCCGCGTCGTCTGTCTTGCGGGTACGGCGTACTACAGATAGAGCCCGGTAGAGACCTCGACCCGCTCGGCGGCGACGGCGTGCACGTCACGCTCGCGCATGATCGTGTAGCTCTCGGCGTTGATCTCCACCTCAGCGTCCTCGTCCTCGCCGAAGAGCACCTGGTCGCCAACCTTGACGTTGCGCACCGAAGGGCCCGCCCCGAGCACCTCGCCCCAGCGCAGCCGCCGGGCGACCTTCGCGGTCGCTGGGATCAGGATGCCACCGGACGACTTCCGGTCACCGTCCTCGCTGCTGAGCTTCACCAGCAGACGGTCGTGCAACATCATGATCGGCAGGCCAGAATCCTTGTTTGCCACCCGACCACGGTACGTCATCGCCTGCCCGCGGCTGTGCGCTACGTCAGGTGCACATGCTGCGGACCGAGGTCCTTGACGTCTGAGACGCCGAGCAGCTGCATCGTGCGCCGCATCTCGGTGCGCAGGATGTCGATCGCCCGGCGTACGCCGAGGTAGCCCCCGGCCATCAGCCCGTAGAGGTAGGCGCGACCGATGAAAGCCGCATCGGCGCCCAGCGCCAGGCACGCGATCACGTCCTCACCGCCCATGATCCCGCCGTCGATGAAGATCTCGACGTCGTCACCGAGTTTGCGCCGCGCCTCCGGAAGCAGCCGAAGAGGCGGTCGCGCGCGGCCGAGCTGACGGCCTCCGTGGTTGGACAGCAACAGCGCGTCGGCGCCGACATCCAGCGCCCGTTGCGAGTCTTCCAGCGACTGGATCCCTTTGACCACAAGCTTTCCAGGCCAGATCGAGCGCAACCACGCGACGTCCTCGAAGGACACCGTCGGGTCGAACATCTTGTTGATCATCTCCGCGACAGTGCCCTCCCAGTTCTTCAGCGAGGCGAACTCCAGCGGAGCGGTCGTGAGCAGGTTGGCCCACCATGAGGGGTGCAGCGCCATGTCGGCGAAGGTCGAGGGGGTGAGCCGCGGCGGGATGGTCAGCCCGTTACGCACGTCGCGGCGACGGTTGCCGGCGACTGCCGTATCGACGGTGAGAATCAGCGCCTGGTAGCCGGCATCGCGGGCGCGTTCGACGAGTGCCGTACTCGCGTCGCGATCATTCCAGACATAGAGCTGGAAGTAGCGCTGGGTGTCCGGCGTCAGCTTGGCCACGTCCTCGATGGACGTCGTGCCCATCGTCGACAGCGAGTACGGGATGCGCGCGTTGTTGGCTTCGTGGGCGACCGCGGTCTCGCCCTGGTAGTGCATCATGCGCGTGAAGCCGGTGGGCGCGAGCGCGACCGGCAGGCTCGACGGCCCGCCGAGGATCGTCGTCTCGAGGTTGATCTTCGAGATGTCGCGCAGCACGTTGGCTTCGAACTCGACCTGCGTGAAGAGCTCGCGCGAGCGGACCAGCGACGACTCGTCCTCCGCTGCGCCGTCGGTGTAGTCGAAGACCGATCGCGGCGTACGCCGCTTGGCGATCTTGCGTAGGTCAGCGATGGTGACGGCGCGCGAGAGCCGGCGCTGCGTCGGGTTCAGCGTCGGCGCCGCGAACCCGAGCAACGGCTTGAGCTCGCTGAGCTTGGGCAGCTGGCGGCTGATCTTCGGCATCGGCGCATACGGCTGGGACATGTCCTGACCCTATGACACGGAGCCGCCGGAGGTCTCGACGACGCTCAGGCCCTTGGGGGCCTTCGCTGCTCGACCACCAAGGGTTGGCTGGCTCGCCCGGCACGACCACCAAGGGGCCGCCTTAGAGGATGCCGCCTTCGTCCTCGGGGGTGGCAGTGGGATCGAGGCCGGCCCAGTCGCGGATCACCGGACGGGTGCCCGGATCGTCGGGGACGTCGACCTCGATGATCGACGCGTTGGGCAGCAGGTTGCGGAAGGCAAACTCCAGGCTCACCCCGTCGGCCCAGCGCTGCGCCGACGTACGCAGGCACAACCCGTGCGCCACCGCCAGCACCGCCGCGTCTCGGCCCGCGTGCCGCGAGCGGATCTCGTCGAAGTGCCCCGTCATGCGGCGTACGACGTCAGCTCCGGTCTCACCGCCGGGCCGCGCGATGTCGAGCTGCTCGTCGATGTTCCACTCTTCGGCGAGCTTGTCGAGCAGCTCGTATGCCTCGGTGTCGCTGCGACCTGCCAGGTCACCGAGCTGCACCTCGTGCAGCCCCGACAGCTCGAGCATGTCCAACCCGAGCCGTTCGGCGAGCGGAGCCGCGGTCTGCTGCGTCCGCAGCATCCGACTGTGATAGATCGCAGCTATATCAGCGTTCTCCAGACGATCGGCCAGGGACTCCGCCTGCTGTCGTCCGAGCTCCGATAGTGCCGGGCCGGGAATCTCACTGGCGATCACGTGCTCGACATTGGCCAGGCTCTCGGCATGCCTCGCCAGATACAGCTTCACTCGGCGCTCTCCCCGGTCCGCATCTGCGCCAGCCACCGGCTCGCTTCGTCGAAGACCTCGTCGGTGGCGTACGCCGGCAATGGTTCATTGGCGCGATCGGCGCGCGGGTAGGAACCGAGAAACAGCACGTCGGCGCACACCCGGTGCAGCGCGGCGAGCGCCTCCCCCACACGCGGGTCGGCAATGTGGCCCTCGCACTCAAGGATGAAGTGGTATTCGCCGATCCGTTCCCGCCAGGGTCGCGACTCGATGCGGGTCAGGTTGATCGAGCGCCCCGCGAGCTCGGTGAGTACGCCGCTCAGTGCGCCAGACTGCTCCTGACGGATGTGGACGACAAAACTGGTCCGGTCGTTGCCGGTTGCCTGCGGCGGGCGACCCGGCCTGGCGAGTACGGCGAACCGAGTCACCGCGCCCGCGCTGTCCTCGATCCGGTCGGCGAGTACGTCGAGGCCGTTGTTGCGTGCCGCGATCGAGGCGCACACGGCCGCGTCGTACTCGCCGGCGCCGACGCGTGACGCGGCTTCGGCGGTCGAGCTCACCGCGGTGTACTGCGAGTCCGGCAGGTGGGCGCTCAGCCACCCGCGCACCTGCGCCTCGGCGTGCGGATGGGTGGCAACGGTGCTCACGTCGCTCAGTGCGACACCCGGACGTGCGGCGAGCACGAACGTGACGTCGAGGAAGACCTCGCGGACGATCTGCAGTCCCTGCCCGACGACGAGCTCGTCGGTCGTGGTCGGGACCGGGCCCTCGACCGAGTTTTCCAGCGGCACCAGCCCAAAATCGACGGATCCGTCGCGCACGGCCGCGCACACCGCGGGTACGCCGGACATGGGCACGAGCTCGGTGTCTGGGCCGACCGTCGACAGCAGAGCCTGCTGGGTGAAGGTCCCCGGTGGGCCGAGGTAGGCGTAGCGGTCCGGCACGTCGTGAGCCTATCGCGGGGCGGCTCAGTAGCCCGATGCGATGTCCACCACGTTGCGGAGGTCGCCGCCATCGAGATACCGCCGCAGGTTGTCGGTGAACAGCTCGACGCACCGACGCTCCTCGCCGACATCAAGCGCCGCATCGTGCGGGCTGATGATGACCTGGGCGAAGTCCCACAGCGGGCTGTCGGCCGGGAGCGGCTCGCGCTCGAAGACATCCAGCGCCGCCGCGGCAACCTGCCCGCTGCGCAACGCATCCACGAGTGCCGCCTCGTCGATCACCGATCCGCGGCCGACGTTGACGATCGTCACGCCGGACTTCATCGCGCCGATCAGCTCGGCGTCAACGAGGTGCTGTGTGTGCTCGGTCCCCGGGAGGGTGATCACGACGTGGTCGGCCTCAGCCACCATTGTGCTCAGATCGTCGAGGCCGCCGACCCGCTCGACGTGCTCCATCGCCTCGGGACGTCGCTTGATCCCGAGCACCCGCATCCCCATCGCGGCGGCGCGCGAGGCGATGGCCTTGCCGATCTCACCCATCCCGACGATGAGGCAGGTCGCACCGTCCAGCCGGACCTTGGGTGTGCGCTCGGCGACCCACTCGTGCGCGCGCTGCTGCCGCTGGAGCCGGGCGAGCTCCTGCGATCCGGCGAGCATGCCGAAGATCGCGAACTCGGCAAGCGGTATCGCGTGTACGCCGGCCGCGGTGGTCACGGTGACCCGCTCACTCTGGTCGGTGTCGAGCTTGGCCGCGACCACGAAGGCGCCCGCGCCTGCCTGCGTCGCTTGCACCCACCGAAGGTCCGGACCCTGCTCGATCGCTCGACGCAGCCCGCTCGGCCGAAGCTCCGGGATGCCATACAGCACGTCACCGGAAGAAACGTAGTCATAGAAGCGATCTCGCTCTGACTCGCTGCGCTCTCCGGCCGGGGTGCCGTGATGGTCGCCGACGTAGCGCGGCCACGGAAACAGCGACTCGTCATACACCACCTCGACGCGCGGGTCGACCTCAGCGATCTGCTGGCGCAGGTCCTCGCCCATCGGTACGCCGATCACGACGCGCACCGTGTCCATGCTCATCAGCCCTCGCCTTCGGTCCGCTTGCGCACAGTCGCGATATAGATCTCGTCGGCCTCCGGCAGCCGCACAAAGATCATCCCGCCGGCATCCAGATCTCCGGCGTACTCCAGCCGCCCGCCGCGCTTGAGCTTGTGCAGGGCGTCGCGGTCGATTCCGGTCGCGGTGAGCTGGTTGCGGTGTCCGCGCACCTCGAGCAAGCTCCGGCCTTTGCGCCCGGAAGGTTCGACGAGTACGCCGACCTCCACCGCGCGCCACGGGTGCGCCGCGAGAGTGCGCCGGGCCGAGCGCCGGTAGTAGAAACCGATGATGCTGGCGAAAGCAAACGACCCGCCCAGCATGAACAGCAGGACGCCGAGCAGGATCCACAGCCCGCCTTGGAACGCGATGACGGCGCCCGCCACGATCAGGACCAGGCCAAAGACGATCGCGAGGGTGAAGGCGCGGTCCTTGGCCCGCTCGTGCTCGCGAGTACGCCGGTCGTCGGCGGCAGCCCCGCTCATCGCGCCAGACCCGGGCGCTCACCGAGCTCCTGGCGAGACCGCGCGTAGCCGAGATACTCAGCCGACTCCACGCCGACCGGGCGGACGACGATCGGCTTCTTGTGCCGGATCTCGCCGATGTACTCGATGCGACCGTCGCGTTCGAGGCGATCGCGAAGCTCGAGCGGATACTCGATGAGCGCGATGCGCCACTGACCGTCGACGGTGTCCAGCAGGGTCTTCTTCTGCTCCCCGCTCGCCACGTCGATCACCACTCGCGCCTCCAGCGGACGCCAGCCCGCGCGCCGTTGCCTGTTCCAGCGCGAGATCGCGACGTACGCAATGATCGCCAGCGTCAGCACCATCAGCCCGAGCACCGCGAGCACCCACCCGAGGACCGTGAGGCCTGCTCCGTTGTCACCGAGCACCCACACCGCTCCGGCCACCAGCAGGACGGCGCCCGCGCCGAACATGATGAGCACACCACGGGCAGACGAGTTCATCGCCGGTCGCACTACTTCTTCTCCTCCGGTCCCGCGATCGCGGTCGCCACAGCGGTCGCGACGCCCGAGTCAAACACGCTCGGAATGATGTAGTTGGGGTTCAGCTGCTCGTCGGTGACGACACCGGCGATCGCGTTCGCCGCCCGCAGCAGCATGTCGATCGTGACCTGCTTGGCGCGCGCATCGAGCAGTCCGCGAAAGACGCCCGGGAAGGCGAGCACGTTGTTGATCTGGTTCGGATAGTCGCTGCGACCGGAGGCGACGACGGCCGCCCGGCGACTTGCCTCCGCGACGTCGACCTCCGGGTCGGGGTTCGCGAGGGCAAAGACGATCTGCTTCTTAGCCATCTCGTCGATCCAGTCAGGATCGAGTACGCCGCCCGCGCTCACCCCGATGAAGACGTCGGCCCCCTGCAGCCCGTCGCGCAGCGAGCCGGTCACCTTTCGCGGATTCGTCTTCTGCGCCAGGGAAAGTTTGGCTGGCGGGAGGCTCGTGTCGTCGCCGCTCAACAGTCCTTCCTTGTCCCATACGACGATGTCGTGGGCTCCTGCGGCAAGCAGCAGCGTGACGATCGCGGTGCCGGCCGCTCCCGCGCCGGCGACCACGATCCGAGCATCCGGAAGTGCCTTGCCGACACAGCGCAATGCGTTGGTCAACGCCGCGAGTACGACGATCGCCGTGCCGTGCTGGTCGTCGTGAAAGACCGGTATATCAAGACTCTTACGCAGTCGCGCTTCGATCTCGAAGCATTGCGGTGCGGCGATGTCCTCCAGGTTGATGCCGCCGAAGCCCGGGGCGATGAGCTCCACGGCCCGCACGATCTCGTCGGTGTCGTGGGTGTCGAGGCAGATCGGCCACGCGTCGATGTCGGCGAACCGCTTGAAGAGCGCCGCTTTTCCTTCCATCACAGGCAAAGCAGCGCCGGGACCGATGTTGCCGAGGCCGAGTACGGCGGACCCGTCGGTCACCACCGCGACCGAGTTGCCCTTGATGGTGAGCCGTGGCACGTCCTCCGGGTGCTCGGCGAGCGCGAGGCTGACCCGACCCACGCCCGGCGTGTAGGCCATCGACAGATCGTCGCGCGTGCGCAGCGGGACGGTGGGCTCGACGCCGATCTTGCCGCCGATATGCAGCAGAAAGGTGCGGTCGGAGACCTTGTGGACGCTGACGCCGGGGACTTCCTTGAGCGCGTCGACGAGCTGCTCGGCATGCTCGCCGTCGACCGCGGAGCAGGTCAGGTCGACCACGAGCCGGTCGTGCCTCGACTCGGCGATGTCGAGGGCGGTGGTGATGCCGCCGGCTTCGGACACGGCGGTGGCGAGCTGTCCGATCACTGCCGGATCGGTGCCCGTGTGCAGCCGGACCGTGATCGAGTAGGACCCGGTCGTCGCCTTGCTGCGGGCCTGGTTGGCATTGGCCTTCGACATGCGTCCATCCTGTCACGCCGCGCCAGGACAGCGGCGCGCTCAGCCGCACCCCGACGACACCGTGACGGGGGCCACGGGCGCAGTATTGCGTGGTGAGCGTTCAGTCGATTCGGCGTACTGCCCTGCCGCTGTGGGTCGCGGCGGTGGCGGTGCTCCTTCTCGCTGCGAATCTTCGCGTCGCGGTCAATGCCGTGGGTGCGACGCTGCCCGAGATGCGCACCACCTTGGGGATGTCGGGCGCCGCAGCGGGTCTGCTCACTGCGCTGCCACCGTTCTGCTTCGGATTGATGGGCCTCGCCGGTCCGGCGCTGGCCCGCCGCATCGGGCTGGAGCGCACAGCGCTGCTGTCGGCCCTGGTGCTGACCGCCGGCCAGCTCGTGCGCGCAGCTGTTCCCGGGCAGGTGTGGGTGCTCGCGGGCTCCAGCGTCGCGCTCGCCGCGATCGCCCTGGCAAACGTGGTGATGCCGAGCCTGATTCGCAAGCTGTTCCCGCAGCGGATGGCCGCCATGACGACGGCGTACACCGCGATCATGACGCTGTTTGCCGCGCTGACCTCGTTTGTCACGCTGCCGATCCAGGCGGCGTTTGGCGCCGACTATCGCCTGGGCCTTGGCATGTGGGCGATCCTGTCACTGCTCGCGGTGCTGCCGTGGCTGTCGGCGATCCGCTCCCACCCGTTTGCCGCAGAGCCCGGCGCCACACCAGCCGACGGCGTCGAGACTGCACCGACGCCGGCTCGCCGGATCCGGCTCGCGGAGCTCGCCCGCGTGCCCAAGGCGTGGATCCTCGCGGCGCTGTTTGGCACCCAGTCGCTGCAGGCCTACATCGTGTTCGGCTGGCTGACGACCTTGCTGCACGACGAAGGACTGTCGACCGAGGCGGCGTCAGCGCAGGTCGGGGTCGTGAGTCTCGCGGCCACGGTCGCGACGCTCTTTGCGCCCACCATGATCGGTCGGATGCGCCGGCCCGCGACGTTGACCTGGGTCCTCACCGCGGCGTACGCCGGCGGCTATCTCGGACTGCTCCTCGCCCCGACGACGCTCACCGTGCTGTGGTCGGCGCTCATCGGGATCGGTCAGGCGTTCTTCCCGATCGCGATGTATCTGGTCAACCTGCGCGCCAAGACCCACGAGGGCGTGCTCTCGCTGTCGGCATTCATGCAGTGCGTCGGCTACGCGTACGCCGGGACGGCACTGTTTGTCCTCGGCACCGTCCACGGCTCGTCGACGAGCTGGACGGGCGTCCTCATCTTCGTGCTCGCGCTATGCGTGATCCAGCAGGCGTGTGCGTTGGTCGGCATCCGCCGTTGGGTGATCGAGGACGAGCTCGCGGCTCGCGATCAGCGACCGAGCTGACGCGCGCTCGCGTCGCTGCCGAGTGACTTCTTCGCGGCACCCCACAGCGCGACGCCGACAAACGCCGCAGCCGCGATAACGCCGACCCAGAAGAGGGTCTTGACGACGAAACCGACGACCGAGATCGCCACGAGCACGCCAAGGATGATCAGCAGAACCTTCATGCCACCTCAACGCCCGGCGTGCGCTAGAAAGTTCCGCGGCACGATCACGGCTGGACGGCCTTGGCGACGGTGATGCAGGTCGTCATCCAGTCGCGCTCCGTGGCGCTCAGCGGGCGGCTGAGCCGATCGGCGTCCTCGATCATCCAGTGCGCGTTGAGCACCATCCGCACGATCACCCAGTCACGGGCGCGGTCCTCATCCAGGCCGCCGTGATCCACGAGCCTGAAGAACCGGCCCCGGATCTCCTCGCGCAACCCGGCCTGCGGGATGTCGCCGAGGCGGTTCCACAGCATCGGCGCGGGTTCGTAGTGCGGGTCGCCGGACATCGGCTTGGGGTCGATCACGAGCCACGGCTCGCGGTCAGCGGCGAGCACGTTGTGGTAATGCAGGTCACCGTGGACGAGTACACCGGTGCTCGCCGGGTCACTCACCAGATCGCGCCCGAGCGACAGCGCCTGTTCGACCAGTCGATGCGGGATCGGCGCGTCGCGCGGTAGCTCGGCGAGCGCGGCCAGCCACCGGTCGACGTACGACGTCAGCGTCGCCAGCTGCGGCATCGCAGGAAGGTGCAGCCGTGAGTACAGCCCCGCGACGACAGCCGTCGCTTCGCGATCGGGCACTGAGAGCAGGTTGCGGTGCTGCGCCCGCTCCATCAGCAGCGCGGCGGCGGGGGTCTGCGCGCAGCAGGCGGACCGCTCCCGCGCCGGCCCAGTGCTGCAGGGCCAGCGCCTCGTGCGCACTCTCGTCATCGCCGTCGAAGGTGAGCTTGAGGGCGGCCGGCGTACCGTCCTCGGCGACGACCGACAGCACGAGCGAGGTGAAGCCGTGCCACGCCTCGTCGTCGTCGCGGCGCAGATCCCAGTCGGCGAGTACGTCGGAGGCGAGGCGCGGCAGCCGATCGAGCCAGTCGGCCCAGTCGGGCCCGAGATACGCCTGAGCCCGTAGGCCCGGGGGAATGTCCGAGACCGCGATCATGCGGCGCCGGCGTCAGCCGTCCTCGGGCCGCGGATCGTCGGGCAGGATCTCCTCGTCACGCGTCTCGTCGGTGAGGTCGACCTCGCGCTCGTCGTCGGAGGCGGGAGGCTGGCCGGTCTCCACATCGTGCGGATCGATATCGGCGTCGTTGATCTCCGGTGTCGACATCGCGGTCGCTCCCTTCGCGGTAGGCGGCTGTGCCAAAACGCTACCGGCTCAGCGCGCGAGGTGCATGTCCACGATGCGCGCCGCCACCTCGATCGCCTGGTCGCGGTGCTGCGTCAGGCCGATGCGAGTACGCCGGTCGACCAGGTCGTCCGCGGTGATGGCGAGCTCATGCTGCATCGCGAAGGCCAGCTCCGCGCGCACCGTCGGCAGCTGCGGCACGACCCGCTCGCCGAGCTCGGGGCGCTCGGTGATGAGGTCGGTGATGCGCGCTGCCTCGGCACCGTAGCGGCGAACGAGCCGCACCGGTTCGGACATGGCCGCGAGCCGCTCAGGCGCGGCGGCACCGACCAGCGGCAGCGTCGCGGTCTGGCACTCGGCTGCCCATAGCATCTGGGAGGAGATGACCTTGTCGACGACGTCCTGCGCCATCTTGCGGTAGGTCGTCAGCTTGCCGCCGACGATCGTGATGACGCCGTTCTCGCCGACGACCATGGCCTCGCGCCGGGACAGGTCGGAGTCCTCGTCGTCGGGCAGCACCGGTCGCACACCGGCGAACCGGCCCACTACGTCCTCGTGCCGCAGCGCCGTGCCCAGCGCGGGATTGAGCACGTCGAGCAGGAAGTTGGCTTCGTCGAGAGACCAGCCTCCGTCGTCGGGCGAGTGCGCCTCGACGTCGGTCGTGCCGATCAGGGTCAGTCCGTCGCTTTGCGGGATGGCGAAAACCACGTTTGCCGGGTCGCCGTCAACCGAGACGGCGAGCGCGCAGCGCGGGTCACCGAGCGCGTCGGACCGCACGAGCAGGTGCGTGCCGCGACGGGTGCCCAGTCGGAGGGAAGGCTCGAGCTCGCTCGCCCACGCCCCGGTCGCGTTGACGACCGAGCCGGCCGCGATCCGGGTCCGTTCACCGCTGATCTCGCACACCACGTCGGCGCCGTCGCCGTCGACCCGCAGCGCGCGGACCCGCGGGAGAATCGTCGCGCCGTACGCCGCCGCGGTGCGGGCGACGGTGATGACGAGCCGGGCATCATCCTCAAGCTGCGCGTCGAAGGACAGCAGGCCGCCGTTGAGGTTGTCTCGCGCGATCGCCGGGAACAGCGCACTGGCCTCGGCGTTCGAGACTTTGCGCGTCCCGGGCAGGGTCTGGCGACCGGTCCCGGTGCCCAACCGCACGAGATCGCCGGCAAACAGCCCCAGCCGCGACAGCGTGCGAGTACGCCGGGGGGTATCGGCGTACTCCGGCAGCAGCATCGGGAAGGTGCGCACGAGGTGCGGCGCGATCCGCTTCATCAGGTGCGCCCGTTCGGTCGCGGACTCGACGGCGAGCCCGAGGCCGCGGGCAGCGAGGTAGCGGGTACCGCCGTGGACGACGCGGCTGCTGTAGGCGCTGGTGCCGGAGGCGAGGTCGGCACGTTCGACGAGCGCCACCGACAGGCCGCGGCTGGCTGCATCGAGCGCGATGCCGGCGCCGGTGATGCCGCCGCCGACGACGAGCAGGTCGACGCGCTCCCCGGAGGCCAGAGCCTCAAGGTCACGCACGCGCCGCTCGGCGCTCAGCGAAGGCCAGTGCACGGACACAGGACGACGCGCCCCTTTCGATGTCGGCCGCGAGCGGGTGCTCGGGAAGTACGGCTGATCCGCTAACTCTACCGCTAACTTCTGCAAGCAGCAGGCAGGCGCGGCCAAATGTGACGACAACGACCGGCCACTACGCTGAGCAGTATGAGCGATCGACGGGTTCGCGAGCATCGCAGCCACCCCCACCCCAGTGCGACGCCACCACCGCGTGACGAGGAGCGCAGCGGTTCCGGAGAGAGCCGAGTAGCATGACTGGACCTGTGCTCACGCCGTACGCCGACAGCGAGGTCGCCACGCTGCGGACCGTGATCTTGCATCGACCAGGTCCCGAGCTCGCCCGGCTCACCCCACGCAACAACGACGAGCTGCTCTTCGATGGCGTGCCGTGGGTGGCCCGCGCGCAGGAGGAGCACGATGCGTTTGCCGAGACCCTGCGCGGGCGCGGGGTCGAGGTGCTGCTGCTGGCCGACCTGCTCACCGAGGCGATGGACATCGCCGATGCGCGAGGGGACGCGATCGGCGCCGTACTCGCCGATCCGCGCCTCGGCGACGACCTCGGCGACATGGTCGGCTCGTACCTGGAGTCGCTGTCGCCGGCCGAGCTGACCGCAGCGCTCATCGGCGGAGTCTCCAAGCTCGAGCTACCACGCGGACGCGGGATCTCCTGGTCGCTGATGGGCGAGCACGACTTCGTGGTCGCGCCGCTGCCCAACACCCTCTTCACCCGCGACTCGTCGGTGTGGATCGGACCGCAGGTCGCGGTCACGTCGCTGGCGATGACGGCCCGGCGCCGGGAGTCTTCGCTGACCGCGGCGATCTACACCTACCACCCGCGGTTCGCCGGCGCGCAGGAGTTCTTCACGCCGGGCTTCGAACCGCTCGAAGGCGGCGACGTACTGCTGCTTGCCCCCGGCACGATCGCCGTCGGCGTGGGCGAGCGTACGACGCCCGCCGGGGCAGAACGCCTTGCCCGGCAGGCGTTTTCGCGGGGGCTCGCCGAGACGGTGCTCGTCGTGCCCATCGCCCAGGATCGCGCCCAGATGCACCTCGACACGGTGTGCACGATGGTCGACCGGGACGCGATGATCATCTATCCCAACATCGCTGGGTCGATGGTTGCCTATGCACTCACCGCGCCCGACGGACCGGACGCAGCGCTACAGGTCACCGGACCGACACCGTTCCTGAGAGCGGCCGCCGACGCGATGGGGGTCGAGCGGATCCGGGTCATCGAGACCGACCTCGACCCGATCAGCGCCGAGCGGGAGCAGTGGGACGACGGCAACAACACCTTGTGCCTCGCACCGCAGGTCGCGGTCGCCTACGAACGCAACCACGTCACCAACGCCGCGCTGGACGCCGCCGGCATCGAGGTCATCGAGATCGCCGGCTCCGAGCTGGGCTCCGGGCGCGGCGGCCCACGCTGCATGTCCTGCCCCGTCGTCCGTGACCCGCTGTAGGCCTGTCGCTATGTTGGGCCGGTGACTGACACCACTGCCGACACCCAGGCCCCCGCCCGTCCCGAAAGCGCGATCGACAAGGTCGCCAACGCCTACTTCGACGCGGTGATCGAGCTCAGCCCGATCGAGGCGACATTCCTCGGCGCGCCTGGCGAGCACGACACCTACGACGATCTGTCGCCTGCCGGCCTCGAGCGTCGCCACCAGCTCGACGTCGACACGCTGGCGAAGCTCGACGGGCTGGAGCCGGCCGACGACGTCGACAAGGTCACCCTGCACGCCATGCGCGAGCGGCTCGGCCTGGAGATCCAGCGGTACGACGCCGGGCTGGTGCACCAGAACATGAACAACATCGCCTCGCCGATTCAGGTGATCCGCCAGGTCTACGACCTCATGCCGACCGAGACGTCCGCCGACTGGGCGGTCATCGCCCGGCGCCTGCAGGCCGTGCCCACCGCACTCGACGGATACTTCGCGTCGCTGCAGTACGCCGCCGACGAGAAGGGCCGGCGCGCTGCTCGTCGCCAGGTCCAGGCGTGCATCGACGAGTGCGCGCAGTTCATCGCCGACGACGGCTTCTTCGCCGGACTGCTCGCCCGGGCGGACGCCGCCGACGCAGCCACGACCGACGCGCTCAAGAAGGGCGTCGAGGTGGCATCGGCGGCGTACGCGAAAGCCGCCGAGCGGCTGCGCACCGACTTCCTGGACCAGGCGCCCGAGGCGGACGCGGTCGGACGCGAGGTCTACGCCCTGGAGTCCCAGGTCTTCCTCGGCTCGAAGATCGACCTCGAGGCGACGTACCAATGGGGTCAGCAGGAGCTCGCCCGCATCACCGAGATGATGCAGCAGACGGCCGAGCAGATTAAGCCCGGCGCGAGCGTGCAGGAGGCGATCGCCGCGCTGGACGAGGATCCGGCCTACCGCCTCGATGGCACCGATGCCCTGCAGAAGTGGATGCAGGGCAAGGCCGATGAGGTCATCCGCGAGTTCAACGGCACGCACTTCGACATCCCCGAGCAGATCACCACGATCGAGTGCATGATCGCCCCGACGACCAGCGGCGGCATCTACTACACCGGCCCGTCGGAGGACTTCACCCGCCCCGGTCGCATGTGGTGGTCGGTGCCCAAAGGGGTGACCGAGTTCGGCACGTGGCGTGAGCTGACGACCGTCTACCACGAGGGCGTGCCCGGGCATCACCTGCAGGTCGGGCAGACCACCGTGCGCAGCGAGCTGCTGAACAAGTGGCGCCGGATGCTCTGCTGGGTCTCCGGACACGGCGAAGGCTGGGCGCTCTACTCCGAGTGGCTGATGTCAGATCTGGGATATATGGACGATCCCGGCAACCGGATGGGGCTGCTCGACGCACAGTCGATGCGCGCGGCGCGCGTCGTACTCGACATCGGGTTCCACTGCGGCTTCGAGGCGCCGGCTGAGGTCGGCGGCGGCGAGTGGACCTACGACAAGGCCTGGAAGTTCCTCACCAGCCACGTCAACATGGACGACGGGTTCCTGAAGTTCGAACTCGATCGATACTTGGGCTGGCCGGGCCAGGCTCCGTCGTACAAGATCGGCGAGCGGCTGTGGCTGGAGCTGCGCGATGAGAGCAAGCGCCGCGAGGGCGATGACTTCGACCTCAAGGCGTTCCACCGCCGGGCCTTGGACATCGGTTCGGTCGGGCTCGACACGCTGCGCGCCGCCGTACTCGACGAGCTCTAGCGCAGCGTGACCTGACGGCCGATGATGCCGGCGCGGGCGCGGCGACCGGCCTCGTCCAGCGGCTCATCGGCCGCCAGCGCGTCATCGATCTTGCGCTGCATCGCCGCGACCGGCTCCTCGAACTCGTCGGGATGCGCCTCGATCGAGACGTCCCACACCGGCACCAACAGTCCGTGCGCGCGGAACTGGCCGGCGAAGCGGGTGTCAGGCCCGAGATTGAGCTCACCGGCTGCGGAGAGCCGCGCGAGGGCGTCGAGCAGCTGGTCCTCGTCGTGGGGCATCGGCCAGCGCACATGTGCCTTCGGGCCGGGGGCGCACCAGTACGCCGCGTCGACCGAGCTCAGGCGCTTGGTGGGAAAGACGGTCTCGTTGGCGCGCTCGAGCGAGGCGCGTACGTCGGCCGGCTGGTTGTCTGCATCCTCGACCCAGAAGGCAAAGTCGTCGTGCACGGTGACCTCGAGCGGGTCATCGGTCAGGATGTCGGCCAGCGTGGGGCCGTCGACGGGCGCGGTCTCGATCGGCAGCAGCGCGCCCTCGTCGGCTTCGAGGGCACGCAGGATCGCGTGCGCGATATCGCGGCCCGGATCGTTGGACGGGACGGTCGTCTGAGCGGCGACGTACACCTCGCCGCCCTCGCGCACCATCGCCGGCACAGCCATCGGGAGCACGGTCGCGAGGGTGACGTTGCGGTCGGCCCGATCGCGCAGGTGCAACGGAGCCGTCGCCGAGGGCACGAGCTCGCGCAGCGCGATCCAGTCGGTCTCGCTGGGCACGCCGTCGAACGGGCGCGGCACGATCGGCCGCGTCTCGCGCTTGACTCGCTCACGGGTCGGCGCGCCCTGCGCCGCGTGCCGCTCAGCGTTCTTCTTGCGCCGCTGGGACTTCTTGCTCAACGTCTACATCCTTCTTCGGGCCGTGCTCATTCGGGCCGCGGGTTGTCCGGGCCGTGCCAGATCCGCCGCCAACCTACACGAGCCGGCTTCGGCGTACCCGGGGCTCGCGCTGGTCGGTTAGGTTGGGCCATAGCGGAGACCGGAACTTCGAGGGAGGCTCCGCGTGACGAACAAGAACGAGCGCGAACAGCAGATCGAAGAGGAAGAGAAGCGCCGCCAGCAAGAACGCGAGCGTCTGGAGCGCGAGGAGCAGGAGAGGTTGAAGTAGCGATGAGCGAGAACAGCGAGCGACGCAACGAGGAGATCGACAAGGAGGTCGCCGAGCTGTCGGAGACGCCCGAACAGGCCGAGGCCGAAGCCCGCGCCACTGACCGCGACGCGAAAGACGACGTCGGCTACGACATCGTGCAAGACGTCCCCGGCGTCGTCCTCGACCAGGAGATCGACCAGGGCATCGACAAGTAGCCCGCGCGGCTTTCGGCGTACTCGCCACCTCGATCTGCGGTGCACTTTGTAGCGATAAACGCCGGCTGGCTCAACCCGTGGATGCAAAAGTGGGTGGTTCCCACTCGCCTGAGA
>ERZ500994.169-NODE-169-length-22013-cov-11.947536_pt1 | contig 22013 bp, 21 predicted proteins | sample MGYA00248878_ERZ500994 | MGnify/ENA primary metagenome ERZ500994 (study PRJEB25958, sample SAMN03398533) | human skin metagenome | study: EMG produced TPA metagenomics assembly of the Human Skin Microbiome Metagenome (human skin metagenome) data set. | reverse complement strand
CAACCAGGCGAGCAGCTGCTGGCGCCTCTGATCAGCGCCGGGTGCGGCGAAGGGGGTGGGACCGGTCGACCGGTCCCACCCCCTTCGTCATGCCGTCAGGTGAGCGAGGCCCCGGTGATGCCGTCCTCGGCGCCGAAGGAGACACGTGACGGGTCGAGGGTGAGCACGAGCGTGCCGCCCTCGCGGTCGGTGTAGGTGGCGCTCGTCGCGGTGCTCGAGCTCCGCGACCAACGGGGGCCGCCGGAGGGATGGGCTGCGCCGAAGCCGGACTCGACGCCGTCGGTGGCATAGGTCCAGGCGCTCGAGTCGCCCTTGCCCCAGGCGCGCACGAAGGCATCGGCGTAGGCAGTGGTCGACGTCGGCAGCCCGGCGCCGGAGGTGTCGTCGCCGCCCTCGCCTCCGTCGGTCACGTCGAGGGAGGCGCTGGTGACGGCGTGCTCCTGCCCGGAGGCGGCGGAGCCGGCGTCGAGCCGGACGGTGAGCACGTCGGAGCCGTCGCCATAGGTGACGACCATGGAGCCCCCATCACCGGAGATGCCTCGACGCTGCCAGCTGCCCCCGCCCGAGGAGCGCTGACCGAAGAGCGAGCTCACCGCGGTGGGGGTGCCGTAGGTCGAGGCGACGGCCCGGTCACCTCGGCCCCACGCCCGCACGAAGGTGTCGGCATAGGCGCCGATGTCCTTGGGCGGGGAGGATGGGGCATCGGTGCTCGTCGGCCCGCCGGGCTGCGCGTCGGGCCCGCCGGTGCTCGTGCCCGACGAGTTGCCGGGCGGGCCGTTCGTGCTCGCGGCGTCGGGCGAGGTGCCCCGGCCCCCGTCGGGGGAGGGCGAGCTGGTCACCGTCTGGGTCGTCGGTGCATTGCTCGTCGAGCTGGAGTAGGTCACCGTCACGGTGCTGGACGCCTCGCGCTCGTCGGGTCCCGACGAGCAGGCGGTGAGCAGCGCCGCGGCGGCGACGACGGACACGGTCCCCCTGATGTGCTTCACGCGAAGCATGGTAGGCCCACCGCGCGGGCTCGTGGATGGGTAGCCGTGCTCAGCGCAGGACGGCAGCGCGCAGGGTGTCGAGGCCGACGCCGCCGATGTCGAGGGCGCGGCGGTGGAAGGCGCGCAGGTCGAAGTCGGCGCCCTCGCGCCGGGCGGTCTCCTCCCGCAGCTGCAGCCACAGCCGCTCGCCGATCTTGTAGCTCGGCGCCTGACCGGGCCAGCCGAGATAACGGTCGAGCTCGAAGCGCAGGAAGCCCTTGTCCATGTTGGCGTGCGCCGAGAGGAAGTCCCACGCCTTGTCGTAGGTCCACGCGCCACCACCGACCTCGGCGGGCGCCTCGAAGCCGCAGTGGACACCGATGTCGAGGACGACGCGGGCCGCGCGCAGCGACTGCCCGTCAAGCAGGCCCATGCGGTTGCCCGGGTCGTCCATGTGCCCGAGCTCGGCCATGAGCCACTCCGCATAGAGGGCCCAGCCCTCGCCGTGCCCGGAGGTCCACGACGCGAGGCGGCGCCACCGGTTGAGCAGCTCCTTGCGGTGGACGGTCTGGCCGATCTGGAGGTGGTGGCCGGGGACGCCCTCGTGGTAGACGGTCGTCAGCTCGCGCCAGGTGCCGAAGTCGGTGACCCCCCTGGGCACCGACCACCACATGCGGCCGGGCCGGGAGAAGTCGTCGCTCGGTCCGGTGTAGTAGATGCCGCCGGTCTCGGTCGGCGCGATGCGGCACTCGATGGTGCGCACCGGATCGGGGATGTCGAGGTGGCCGTCGAGCAGCTCGATGGCCTCGTCGGCCTTGCCCTGCATCCACTCGCGCAGCGCGTCGGTGCCGTGCAGCTGGTAGCGCGGGTCGGCGTCGAGGGCCTCGACCGCCTCGGGGACGGTCGCGCCGGGACGCACCTGCTCGGCGACGGCGGCCATCTCGGCGGTGATCCGGGCGAGCTCCTCCTGCCCCCACGCATAGGTCTCCTCGAGGTCGATCGTCGCGCCGAGGAAGGAGCGCGAGTACAGCTGGTAGTGCTCGCGGCCGCACGCGTCGGCCTCGGGTGCCCGTTCCCGCAGGGGAGCCAGCTGCGTGGCCAGGTCGCGGTAGGCACCGGCGGCGGCCTCGACGGAGCGGCGCAGGTCGGTGGCGAGGGTCTCGGGCAGCGGGGCGCCGTCGACGCTCGCGCCGGCGAGCACCCCGGCGAAGTAGCCGTCGGGTGCGGTGAGGTCGGCGCACTGCTCGATGCACCGGTCGTACTGACGAAGGGGGGAGACCTGCCCCCGGTCGGCGGCGACGGTGAGCGACTGCACCCACTGCCCGAGGGCGGCGGGCACCTTGGCCATCCGGCTGGCGAAGGTCGCCCAGTCGTCGGTCGTCGCCGTCGGCATGATGTCGAAGACGTCGCGCACGCCCTGCAGCGGCGAGGCGATGACGTTGAGCTCCCCGAGGTCGAGGCCGGCGTCGTGGATCTCCTCGGCGAGGCCGAGGCGCTCGTGCATCGCCTCGACGGTCACCCGGTCGACGTCGTCGACGGGTGTGGCGTCGGCGAGGGCGGCGAGGGTCTGCCGGCGCAGGCGCGAGTGCGCGGCGTAGCCGTCGGGGGACAGGTCGTCGAGGTCGGCGTCGTGGCCGGGCAGCCCGAGGTGGGTCGCGGAGATGGGGGAGAGGGCCACCTCCGCGTCGAGGTGGGCCTCGGCGATGCGGTCGACGTCGGTCTGCGGGCGGTGCGTCTCGGCGGTCACACCGCGACGCTACCTCCCTTCGCCCGGGGTGGGCTCACTGCACGAGGGTCTCGTCGACGAAGCACCACCGCCACGCCTCGCCCGGCTCGAGCGAGCGCATGACCGGGTGGCCGCTCTCCTCGAAGTGGGCGCTCGCGTGCCCACGAGACGAGTCGCAGCAGCCGACGTGGCCGCAGGTCAGACACACCCGCAGGTGCAGCCAGGTCGTGCCAGCGCGCAGGCACTCCTCGCAGCCCTCGGCATCGCGCGGCGCGATGGACTCGGGCAGGCGGGCCTGGTGCTCGCACTCGCCGGCGATCCGCTCGGGCGCGCGCAGGGGGGCTTCCCGCACCGCGTCGGCCCGGTCGCCGATCGACTCGAGCGTCGACTCCTCGACGTCGAGCGCCGTCATGACCTCTTCGAGGACCTCGTGGTCGACGAGGCCGGCGGCTCGGATGCGCAGCAGCTCGCGCCGCTCGGCCTCGAGCATCGGCAGGCGCAGGCGGCGGTAGGCGTCGCTCGGCGACTCCGTGTCGCCCCGGCCGAGCCGCTCCCAGACCCGGTTGACCCGCATCCGGGCCTGCTGCTGGAGGCGCTCGACGGCATCCTCGTCCGGGTCGGGAAGCTCCTCGAGGCGGCGCAGCCCGGCGCCGACGGCGGCCTGGATGACCGTCGCCTCCTGCAGTGCGTCTTCGCGGGGGTCGGGCCCGCGGACGCCGAGGGCGCGGGAGAGCGCCGGCAGTGTCGTGCCCTGGAGCAGCAGCGACCCGATCATCACGACCATGGCGATGAGCACGAGCGAGGGACGGTGTGGTGTCTCCGGCGGCAGCAGCAGCGCAGCAGCCAGCGTGACGACCCCGCGCATCCCCGCCCAGCTGAGGATGACACCTTCGCTGCGCGGGGCGAGGATCTTGCGCTCGCGGGCCGAGACGAGCGAGCGCAGGACCCGGAACGGGAAGATCCACAGCGGTCGCAGGACGAGCACCGTGACGAGCACCGCGAGGCCGACGAGCAGCGTCCGGCCCAGCCCGATGCCGGATCCTTGGACGTCGTCGACGAGGTCGCCCAGTTGCAGGCCGATGACGAGGAAGATGGCGTTTTCGAGGATGAACTGGATGCTCGTCCAGTTCGACCGCTCCGACAGACGCGAGCGCGCGTCCTGCAGGACGGGGGAGCGGTGGCCGAGCAGGAGACCCGTCGTGACGACGGCGATGACTCCGGACGAATGCAGCAGCTCGGCAGGCAGGTAGGCGATGAAGGGGGCGGCGAAGCTCACCGTCGTGTCCACGACCGGCTCGTCGATCCGACGTCGCGCGAGCGCGATGAGCTTGTAGGCCGCGAAGCCGATGAACGCTCCGCCGACCGCCGCGCGCAGGAAGTCGATCGCCACCGACCCCACCGAGACGTTGTCCGATTGGCCGCTGTGCGCCGCGGCCAGTCCGGCCGCGGCGAGCGCCGTGCGCAGCGAGACCAGGGCAGTGGCGTCGTTGAGCAGGGACTCGCCCTCGAGGAGGGTGACGACCCGGCGGGGGAGCCCGATGCTGCGGGCGACCGCGGTGGCCGCCACGGCGTCCGGCGGGGCGACGATCGCGCCGAGCGCGAAGGCGAGAGCGAAGTTGATCGGGAGCAACGCGCTGGCGACGACGGCGACCCCGAGCGCCGTGAAGAGCACGAGACCCACCGAGAGGCCGGCGATGGCGACCCGTTGCGCCTTGAGGTCGATGAGCGAGGTGGAGATCGCCGTCGCGTAGAGCAGTGGCGGGAGCAGCCCGATGAGCACGACGTCCGGCGAGAGGTTGACGTCGGGGACGGCGGGCACGAAGGAAGCGGCTGCGCCGACGGCCAGGAGTAGGAGGGGGGCGAGAGCGCCCAGCCTCGACGCGATGCCGTGGACGAGAAGCGAGCCGATGGTCACGGCGAGGAGGGTGAGGGCGAGGTCCACGCGGTCATTGTCACCCCACGTGGGCCGTCTCAGGATGCGACGGCGTCTCGGGTCGCCGAAGGACCGGTGCCACGATCGGCGGGTGATCCGCTACCTCCACGGCCATGCCGCTCCGGTCGTGTCCTCGCACGCGGCCCGCACCGCTGAGACCTCCGCCGGCTACCTTCTGCCGCACCTGCGGCCGGGGCAGCGGGTCCTCGACGTCGGGTGCGGCCCCGGCTCGATCACCCTCGACCTCGCGCAGCGGGTCGCACCGGGGGAGGTCGTCGGCGTCGACGCGTCGGCCGAGGTCGTCGAGACTGCCCGGGCCGCCGCCCGCGAGGCCGGGGACGAGCGCACGAGCTTCGAGGTGGCGGACGCGATGGCGCTGCCCTGGGCGGACGATTCCTTCGACGTCGTGCACGCCCATCAGGTGCTCCAGCACGCCGCAGACCCCGTGGGGCTGCTGCGCGAGATGGCCCGGGTGACGCGCCCGGGTGGTCTCGTCGCCGCACGCGACGCGGACTACGAGGCGATGACCTGGGCGCCGGCGCACCCCGGCCTCACGCGCTGGCTCGAGCTCTACCGGGCGGCAGCGCGGGGGACCGGGGCCGAGCCCGACGCCGGCCGCCACCTGCTCGGGTGGGCGCACGCCGCCGGCCTCACCGACGTCACGGCGACGGCCTCGGTGTGGTGCTACGCCGACGACGAGGCGCGTGAGTGGTGGGGCGGCCAGTGGCAGCGCCGGGCGGTCGAGTCCGGGTTCCACGACGAGGTCCTGCGCCAGGGCCTGTCCGACGCAGCGGGCATCGCCGACGTCGTCGAGGGGTGGCGGGCGTGGACGCACTCGCCCGACGGGTGGTTCGTCGTCGTGCACGGCGAGGTGCTCGCCCGGGTGTCTGCCGCCGACTGACGACCCCGGTGCGATACTCGGGGCCGCCCGTGACCCCCCTTCGTCCTCCTGGAGTGCCTGCATGACGATCACCGCCGCCGCTGACGGCTCCGCCCTCGGCAACCCCGGCCCCGCCGGCTGGGGCTGGTACATCGACGAGGACCGGTGGGCCCGCGGGGGGTGGCCGCACGGCACCAACAACATGGGCGAGCTGACCGCCGTCCTCGACCTGCTCCAGCAGACGGCGCACCTCGACGAGGAGCTGCACGTCATCTGCGACAGCAAGTACGTCATCAACTCGATCACCCAGTGGATGCCCGGCTGGAAGCGCAAGGGCTGGCGCAAGAAGGACGGCAAGCCGGTCCTCAACGTCGAGATCATGCAGGCGCTCGACGCGGCGATGCAGGGCCGGCGGGTGAGCTTCGAGTGGGTCAAGGGGCACGCCGGCCACGAGCTCAACGAGCACGCCGACCGGCTGGCCACGAGCGCCGCCGCTGCCTGGTCGAAGGGGGCTGCCCCCGAGCCCGGCCCCGGCATCCCGGGCGCGGGGTCGGGTCCCGCGACGCCGGCTCCGGCACCCCAGCCCGCCAGCAGCCCCGCCGAGGAGCCGGACGAACCGCTGTCGCTCTTCTGAGGGTCCGGGGTCAGAGCCGGCCGAGCAGCTCCTCGCGGCGGTGCTCGGCGAGGGCTCCCGAGTCGAGTGCGGTGCGGACGGCGTCGCGGTCGCCGAGGAAGGCGCGCAGCAGGGTCGGCACGTCGAGGCCCGAGCTCGACGGCGTGACGGTGATGGGGTCGCCCGGTCGGATCTCACCGGGCTGCACGACCTGCAGGTAGGCGCCGCTGCGGCCGTGGGCGGCGAAGCGCTTGACCCACCCGCGCTCGCCCATCCGCTCGGCAAAGGTCGCGCAGGGGACGCGCGGCCCGCGCACCTCGAGCACGACGCTCCCGACGTGCCACCGGTCGCCGACCTCGCTCGCGTCGACCTCGAGGCCGCTCGTCGTGAGGTTTTCGCCGAAGATCCCGCTCGGCAGCTCGCGCCCCAAGGCTGCCGCCCACGCGTCCAGCTCCTCGCGGGCGAAGGCGTAGACGGCCTGGTCGCTCCCGCCGTGATGGCGCCCGTCGCCGATGTGGTCACCCGCGACGCCGGAGACCCCCGCGCCGTCCTCGACGCGCTTGGGTCCGGGGTCGGCGACGGTGATGACGTCGACCGGCTGCTTGCCGATGCCGGTGGGCCTCCCCTTCGGCACGCGCTGGAGCAGGGGTCGACCGACGTTGACGCTCAGGACGCGGGGGAGGGGCACCCGTGGAGCCTACGTCTCGGGCGCTCGCCGTCCCGGCCCGACCTCGCCTCCGGGTCGAAGAAGGAACGCTCGCTCGAGCGAGCGTTCCTTCTTCGAAAGGGGGATCCACAGCCCGGATCGAGGGCCGGGCGACATCCACAGGTTGGTCCCCGTGGAGGACTCGGTGCGTGCCGGGGCGCCATCGTGGCGGCTGTGGGAGACAAGCCAGCGAGCCGGACGGAGACCGCGGCCGCGCTGCGGGCGGCCGCCTGCGATGCTGCCCTCGCCAGCGACGGGCTGCTCTCGCGTGCGCAGCTGCGCGAGCTCGGGATCGACCGCAACCGAGTGGCGCGCGAGGTGTCCGCCGGGCGGTGGCGCCTGCACGGGCGGCAGTCGGTGGCCGTGCACACGGGCGAGCTCTCCACGACGGCGCGAGCGTGGTCGGCCGTGCACGAGAGCGGAGGAGATGCACTCGTCGACGGGGTCACCAGCTTGCAGCTTGCCGGTGTGCGGGGACTGACCGATGAGGCCGTCCACATCTCGCTCCACCACCTGTGCCAGACGCGGCAGATCGCGGGCGTCGTCCAGCACAAGGTGTCCCGACGGGTCGAGGGCGAAGGGGTGAGCGCCGGTGTCCCTCGGACGCCACCGGCCCTGGCGGCCGTTCGTGCTGCGAGCTGGGCTGCCTCGGACCGGCAGGCGGCTCTCTTCCTCGTGATGCCCGTGCAGCAGCGCATCATCACGGGTGGCCACCTCGTCGCCGCCGCGGAGCACTACCGGGGCAGGCGCCGGTGCGCGGTGATCCGTGGCCTCGTCGCAGACATCGTCGACGGTGCCCACTCCCTGGGGGAGCTCGACATCGGGCCCTGGCTGCGCGCGCGGGGTCTGCCGATGCCCAGCAGGCAGTCCCTGCGTGCGGTCGGGGGTCGCACCAGGTACCTCGACGTGTGCTGGGACGACGTGGGGTTGGCGCTCGAGATCGACGGCGCGGCCCACACCGAGGGCCTGGAGGTGGCGCACGACCATCTGCGGCAGAACTCGCTGGTCATGGATGACCACCTCGTCCTGCGGATGAGTCTGATCGGGCTGCGCGTCGTCCGCGAGGAGTTCCTCGACCAGGTGGTCGAGGCCTACCGGATGCTCAGGGAGCGGTCGCGCAGGAGTGCCTGAATCGAAGAAGGAACGCCCGCTCGAGCGGGCGTTCCTTCTTCGAATGCGCGGCCCCTGGGCAGCAGCGGCCCGGGGGGAATCGGGCGTCAGGTCAGCGGGGGAGGGCGGAGGCCGCCCAGCCGCCTCGCGAGGGGTGCACCGCCGGGCGGGCCAGCCGCTCGGGCGAGGACCAGCGCGAAGGGGGACCCGCCGGGGCCTCCTCCTCGCCACCACCCAGCCCGGACAGGACCGCGACGAGCGCCGCGACCTGCTCCGGCGAGGCGTCGCCGAGGACCTCGATGCGCGGGCCCGCGGGCACCGCTGCCTCGGGCTGCTCGCCCTGCTGAGCCTGCTCGCCCTGATCGGAGACCTGCTCCTGCGAGGCCGTCACAGCGGAATGTTCCCGTGCTTCTTGGGCGGCAGCGTCTCCCGCTTGGTGCGCAGGGCCCGCAGCGCCTTGGAGACGTTCATCCGCGTGTTGCTCGGCGTGATGACGGTGTCGATGTAGCCACGCTCGGCGGCGACGTAGGGGTTGGCGAGGGCGTCCTCGTAAGCGGTGATGAACTCCTGCCGGGCCGCCTCGACGTCGCGGCCCTCGGACTCGGCCGCGGCGATCTGCTTGCGGTAGAGGATGTTGACCGCGCCCTGCGCGCCCATGACGGCGATCTGGGCGGTCGGCCACGCGAGGTTGATGTCGGCGCCGAGGTGCTTGGAGCCCATGACGTCGTAGGCGCCGCCGTAGGCCTTGCGGGTGATGACCGTGACGAGCGGGACGGTCGCCTCGGCGTAGGCGTAGATGAGCTTCGCGCCGCGGCGGATGATGCCGTTCCACTCCTGGTCGGTGCCGGGAAGGAAGCCGGGGACGTCGACGAAGGTGAGGACCGGGACGTTGAAGGCGTCGCAGGTGCGCACGAAGCGTGCGGCCTTCTCCGAGGCGTCGATGTCGAGGGTGCCGGCGAGCTGCATCGGGTTGTTGGCGACGACGCCGACCGACTGACCCTCGACGCGGGCGAAGCCGCAGATGATGTTGGGCGCGAAGAGCGGGTGCACCTCGAGGAACTCGCCGTCGTCGACGACGGTCTCGATGACGGCCTTCATGTCGTAGGGCATGTTCGCCGAGTCGGGGATGATCGTGTCGAGCGCCAGGTCGGTGTCGTTGACCGCGAGGTCGAGCTCGCCGCCGAAGACGGGCGCCGTCTCGAGGTTGTTGCTCGGCAGGTACGACAGGAGCGCCTTGACGTAGTCGATGGCGTCCTCCTCGTCGGTGCCCATGTAGTGCGCGACACCGGACTTGGTGTTGTGCGAGCGGGCGCCGCCGAGGTCCTCGAACTCGACGTCCTCACCGGTGACGGTCTTGATGACGTCGGGGCCGGTGATGAACATGTGCGAGGTCTGGTCGACCATGACGGTGAAGTCGGTGACGGCGGGGGAGTAGACGGCGCCGCCGGCGCAGGGGCCCATGATGAGCGAGATCTGCGGGATGACGCCCGACGCGTGCACGTTGCGCTTGAAGATCTCGCCGTAGAGACCGAGGGAGACGACACCCTCCTGGATGCGCGCGCCGCCGGAGTCGTTGAGCCCGACGACCGGGCAGCCGATCTTCATCGCGAAGTCCATGACCTTGGTGATCTTCTCGCCGAAGACCTCACCGAGGGACCCGCCGAAGACCGTGAAGTCCTGCGCGAAGACCGCGACCTGACGACCGTCCACCGTGCCGTAGCCGGTGACGACACCGTCGCCGTAGGGGCGGTTGGCCTCCTGGCCGAAGGCGGTCGAGCGGTGGCGCGCGTACTTGTCCATCTCGACGAAGCTGTCCTCGTCGAGGAGGAGCGCGATCCGCTCTCGGGCGGTCTTCTTGCCGCGGGCGTGCTGCTTCTCGATGGCACGCTCGGATCCGGCATGCGCGACCTCGGCCACCCGACGCTTCAGGTCGGCGAGCTTGCCGGCCGTCGTGTGGATGTCGATGCCGTCGGGGACGTCGGTGCCACCGATCGCCTGAGCGTCAGTGGTCTCGGTGCTCTGGGACATGACGCGCAGCCTAGCCTTGCGCGCATGCTCCCTCCGATCGACGTCCAGCGTCTGACCACGGCGTTACCCACCTCACAGGGGTGGGGTGCGGTCGTGCACCGCGAGGTCACCGGTTCGACCAATGCCGACGTCCTCGAGCGCGCGGTGCCGTGGTCCCCAGTGCTCGCCGACCTCCAGACCGCCGGCCGCGGCCGTCTCGGTCGCGCCTGGCAGGAGGTCCCCGGCGCGGGGCTGGCGATGTCGGTGCTCGTCCCGACCGTCCCTGCACCCGGCTGGCTGCCCCTGGCCGCCGGGCTCGCCGTGCGTTCCGCGCTGACCGAGGTCGGCGTGGCCGTCGAGCTCAAGTGGCCCAACGACGTCCTTGTGCCCGCCGACGGTGACCGCAAGGTCTGCGGCGTCCTGTGCCAGATGCTCCCGTCCGGCACCGGCGTGGTCGTCGGCATCGGGATCAACGTGCACCACGAGCGCGACCAGCTGCCCGTGGCGACGGCGACCTCCCTTCGCCTCGGCGGTGCGCAGGTCGACCGCACCGACCTCGCCGCCTCCGTCCTCCGCGGGCTCCGCGGGCTGCATGCCGACCTCGCGGCAGGCGACGAGCGGGCGAAGGGGGTCCACCTCGCCTATCGCGAGGCCTGCGGCACCATCGGTCGCCTCGTCGACGTCCACCGGCCCGACGGCTCCGTGGTCACCGCGACGGCCACCGGTGTCGACGACGACGGGAGGCTGGTCGTCAGCACCGACGGGCGCTCGGATACGGTGGCGGCAGGTGACGTGCAGCACATCCGCCCCGCGGGCACGCCGCCTCGTCCGTGACCGGGGGCCGGTCACACGTCCCCCGGAGCGAGGAGGTGGCAGTGTCGAGCGATCCCACTGACGACCCCACCGCCGCGGCCGAGGCTCTCGACGACCGACACGACCCCGGGCACGACCCGGCGCTCGAGGCCTTCGAGCGGGCGATGCTCGGTCGGCCCGCGAGCATGGGGCGACGCGAGGTCTCCCGCGAGGCGGGCGTCTCGATCCGCTCGGCTCGCAAGTTCTGGCACGCCATGGGCTTTCCGGTCGTCCAGGAGGGCGACACGATGTTCACCGAGGCCGATCTCGAGGCGCTCACCCGGGTCGCCACGATGGTCCGCGAGGACGACATCCCCGAGGAGTTCGCGCTCGCCATGACCCGGGCGATCGCGCGCACCATGGACCGGCTCGCCGCCTGGCAGGGGCAGCTCGTCAGCGAGGAGGTCGCCCGCCAGCGGCACGGTGACGGCGAGTCGACCGGTGACGACTCCGGCCACGCCCCGTCGGACGCCGAGGACGACGCGACCCCGCTCGGTGCGGCCGCCGCGTCGACCCGCGATGCCGAGGCCGCCGCCACCTGGCTCGCCGACCTGTCCGACCAGCTCGAGCCGCTCGTCGTCTACGTGTGGCGCCGCCAGCTCACGGCGACGATCCAGCGCCTGCTGACCGTCGAGGAGGACGGCAGCCGTGCCTCGGTCATCGGCTTCGCCGACCTGGTCAACTTCACGTCCGTCGTGCGTCGACTCACCGAGCGCGACCTCGCCCGCATGGTCCAGCGCTTCGAGGACCTGTGCACCGACGTCGTCACCGCCCACGGTGGCCGCGTCGTCAAGACCGTGGGCGACGAGGTGCTCTTCCAGACCTTCGAGGTCGCGCCCGCCGCGGCCATCTCGCTCGACCTCGTCGAGGCGCTGAGCGAGGACGACCTGCTCCCGTCGGCGCGCGTCGGGATGGCCCACGGGCCGGTCGTGCGGCGCCTGGGTGACGTCTTCGGCACGACGGTCAACCGCGCCAGCCGGCTCACCGCTGTCGCGCCGCCCGGCGGTGTCTTCGTCGACGATGCGCTCGCCCGCCTGCTGGAGCCGCTCAGCGGATTTTCGACCCTGCCGACCCGCCCGCGCTCGCTGCGTGGCATCGGCGAGGTCGCCCCGAGTCGGCTCGTGCGGGTCACCGGTGTGCGCGGCCCTGCGCATGTCACCGCGCACGTCTGAGCTGCAGTTCCTATGATCCGACCCATGACACGAGTGCTGCTGGCCGAGGACGACGCTGCCATCTCCGACCCCCTGGCCCGGGCCCTCGTCCGCGAGGGCTACGAGGTGACGGTCCACGAGGACGGGCGCGATGCGCTCGACGCGGCGGTCGGCACCCCGCCCGACCTGCTGGTCCTCGACCTCGGGCTGCCCACGCTCGACGGCCTCGAGGTGTGCCGTCGGATGCGCGCCACCGGCTCCGACGTGCCGGTGCTCATCCTCACCGCGCGCGCCGACGAGGTCGACACCGTCGTGGGTCTGGACGCCGGCGCCGACGACTACGTCACCAAGCCCTTCCGCCTCGCCGAGCTCATGGCGCGGGTGCGTGCGCTGCTGCGCCGTCGCTCCGACGACACCGTCGAGCCGACCGGTCCGCTGCGCATCGACGTCGACAGCCGACGCGTGTGGTTCCACGGCGAGGAGCTGGCCCTGACGGCCAAGGAGTTCGCGGTCCTCAGCGTCCTCGTCCGCGAGGCCGGCCGGGTCGTCACCCGTGAGCAGCTCATGGGCGAGGTCTGGGAGACCGAGTGGTACGGCTCGACGAAGGCGCTCGACATGCACATCTCCGTCCTGCGCCGGAAGCTCGGTGACGACGTCGCCGACCCGCGCCACATCGCGACGGTGCGTGGCGTCGGCTTCCGCTTCGACTCGTGACCTTCGCGGGGCAGGCCCGCCGGCTCCTTCTCGCGGCGGTCATCGGGGTCGCTGTCGTCACGGCTCTCGTGCTCGGGAGCGTGGCGCTGGTCTCCGGTGACTGGGGAGAGCACGTCCTCGGGCTCGACCTCGTCGGCTGGACGGTCGTCGCCCCCTTCGTCGGGGTCGTCACCGTCGGTGGCGGCGCCTTCCTCATCCTGCGGGTCCTCGAGCGGCGCCGGGCGGACGGCATGGCCTTCATCGAGCGCCAGGTGGCGGCGATCCGCGACGGTGACGGAGCGCTGCCGCGCTCGGTCGTCGGGCTGCGCGACATCGACCAGGTCACCGGCGACCTCGCCCGGCTCGCCGGCGAGCTGGCGCGGCAGCGGGCCCTCGACCGCGACTTCGCCGCCGACGCCTCGCACCAGCTGCGCACGCCGCTGACGGCACTGCTCATGCGGCTGGAGGAGATCGGCCAGACCGACGACCTCGCCGCGATCCGCGACGAGGCGGCCGTCGCCGTCACCCAGGTCGAGCGCCTCACCGGCGTCGTCGACACGATGCGCACGAGGTCGAAGGGGGAGGAGGCCCAGCTGCCCGAGATCTCCCTCGACTCCGTTCTCGCCGGCCTGCAGCGCGAGTACCAGCCGGCCTTCACCGCCGCTCGTCGCACCATGCGCGTCGACGGTCCGCCCGGGCTCGCCGTGCGCGCCTCGCCGGTCGACCTGTCGCAGATCCTGCAGACCCTGATCGAAAACGCGCTGGCCCACGGCGCCGGTCGGGTCGAGATCGAGATCCGCAGCTCGGGGACCTCGGTGGTCATCGAGGTGAGCGACGAGGGAGAAGGTATCCCTGCGGCGATCGCGCCGCACATCTTCGAGCGCTCGGTGACCTCGCACGGCTCGGGCCTCGGGCTCGGCCTCGCGCGCCAGCTCGCCGAGCGCAACGGCGGTCGTCTCGAGCTCGTCCAGGCCCAGCCGGCGGTCTTCTGCGTCTTCCTCTCCGGCCCCGGCAGCCGCTGACAGGCCCGAAGCCGTAAGACTCCGCAAAACCCTAGGGTCTTGCGGAGTTGGGCCCGGTGAACTCTGCAAAACCCTAGGGTCTTGCAGAGTTGTCAGGTGGGGGAGTCGTCGCTCTCGAGGGGCGAGGTGTCGACGTCCATCGGCTCGTTGGCGAAGACGAAGCGCCGGTAGGTCCAGAAGCGGAAGAGCGTGCCCAGGCCGATGCCGATGACCGTCGCGATGTTGTCCGCGAGCCGGGTCTCGAAGCCCAGGACGTAGTGCGAGATGACGAGGCAGGCCGTCGAGATGACCAGGGCCAGGCCGTTGACGACGAAGAAGAGCGTCACCTCGTGGTGGACCGGGCGGGAGCGCCGGTGCGCGAAGGTCCAGCTGCGGTTGCCGAACCACGCGAAGAGAGTCGCCGCGACGCCGCTGAGGATGCGGGCGGTCGTCGGCTTGCCCTCGAGGACGGTGTGGGTCAGCAGGTTCATCCCACCGAGGTCGATGACGAAGGAGATCGCGCCGACGAGACCGAACTTCGCGACCTCGTGCCAGATCGTGTCGACGAGGCGCCCGAGGCCGCCGCGGCGGCGTGCCGGGGTCACGTCGTCCGCGGTCTCGGGGGCCGCCTGGGTGGAGTCGGGCATCTCGTGCAGGGTAATCCGCGACGGTGACAATTGGCGGCACCGTATCCTCGGCACGTGTCGATCCCCCCACGTGCCCCCGGAGGTTTCCCCGTCGTCGGTGTGATCGGTGGTGGTCAGCTGGCGCGGATGTGCGCCGGCCCCGCGGCCGAGCTCGGCGTGACGCTGGCGGTCCTCGCCGAGGCGAGCGATGCGTCGGCGGCGCTCGTCACCCCCTTCGCCCCGGTCGGGGACCACACCGACGTCGAGACGGTCCGCGACTTCGCCCGCCACTGCGACGTGGTCACCTTCGACCACGAGCACGTGCCCGCGCCGGTGCTGCAGGCCCTCGTCGCCGACGGCGTCGCCGTCCACCCGACCCCCGAGGCCCTCGTGCACGCGCAGGACAAGCTCGTCATGCGGCGGGCTCTCACCGACGCCGGCGTCCCCTGCCCGCGGTGGGCCCCGGCGGAGAGCGAAGGGGAGGTCCTCGCCTTCGCGGAGGACGTCGGCTGGCCGGTCGTCGTCAAGACCCCCCGCGGCGGCTACGACGGCAAGGGCGTGCTCGTCGCCGACGGCATCGACGACGTGCGCGGGTGGCTCGCCGCCGCGGCCGAGCGCGGCGAGCAGCTGCTGCTCGAGGAGGCCGTCCCCTTCGTCCGTGAGCTCGCGGTGCTCCTCGCCCGCAGCCCCTCCGGCCAGGCCGCCGCCTGGCCCGTCGTCGAGACCGTGCAGACCGACGGGATCTGCACCGAGGTCATCGCCCCGGCGCCGGACCTGCCGGCCGAGGCCGCCGAGGCGGCCACCCTCGTCGGGCTCGACATCGCCGCGTCCTTGGGCGTCACCGGGGTCATGGCCGTCGAGCTCTTCGAGCTCGCCGACGGCTCGGTCGTCGTCAACGAGCTCGCGATGCGTCCGCACAACTCCGGCCACTGGAGCATGGACGGGGCGGTGACCGGGCAGTTCGAGCAGCACCTGCGGGCCGTGCTCGACCTTCCGCTCGGCTCGCCGCGTGCCCGCGAGCCATGGACCGTCATGGGCAATGTCCTCGGCGGCGAGCCCACCGACCTCTACCCGACCTACCGGCACCTCATGGCCCGCGACCCGGAGCTCAAGATGCACCTCTACGGCAAGTCCGTGCGCCCCGGCCGCAAGATCGGCCACGTCAACGTCAGCGGCACCGACCTGGCGGACCTGCGCGAGCGGGCCCGTCACGCGGCGGACTACATCCAGGGAGTGATCACCGAATGACCAGTGACAGCAGCAGCCCGCGCGTCGGCCTCGTCATGGGCAGCGACAGCGACTGGCCGACGATGGAGGCGGCCGCCGAGGTGCTCGAGGAGTTCGGCATCGCCTTCGAGGCCGACGTCGTCTCCGCGCACCGCATGCCCACCGAGATGGTCGAGTACGGGCAGCAGGCCGAAGGGAGGGGCCTGCGGGTGATCATCGCCGGCGCCGGCGGCGCCGCGCACCTGCCCGGCATGCTCGCGTCGGTGACGACCCTGCCGGTCGTCGGCGTGCCCGTGCCCCTCAAGCACCTCGACGGCATGGACTCGCTGCTGTCGATCGTGCAGATGCCGGCCGGCATCCCCGTGGCGACGATGGCCGTCGGGGGAGCCCGGAACGCGGGGCTGATGGCCGTGCGCATCCTCGCCGCCGGCGAGGGCGAGGAGGCGCAGCGGCTGCGGGCGGCCCTGGCGAACTTCGCCGCGGACCTGTCGGCCCAGGCCCATGCGAAGGGGGAGCGCCTGCGTCAGCGGGTGGCCGGCGCCTGAGCTCAGCGCGCGGCGCCCTCGTTGCGCAGCTGGCGCCACTCGATCTTGGGGCAGGTGTTCATGACGACCTGCAGGCCGGCCTCCTTGGCGCGGTCGGCCGCTGCCGGGTCCTCGACGCCGAGCTGCATCCAGATGGCGTCGATCTGGAGACGGTCCTTGTTGGCGATCGCCTCGTCGACGAGGGCGCCGACCTCGCCGCTGTTGACGAAGAGGTCGATGACCTTGACGTCGCCGTCGGGGATGTCGGAGATCGAGGCATATCCCTGGTCGCCGTCGACCGTCTCGGCCGAGTGGTGCACGGGGATGATCGCCTTGTGCATCTCGTACTTCAGCCAGCGGGCCACGCGGTAGGCATCGCGGTCGGTGTTGCTGCTCAGGCCCACGACCACCCAGGTGCCCGGGTCCGCGATGAGGCGCCGCATGATCTCCGTGTCGTTCTTGTGCGTCAGGCTCATGTGACTCATCCAACGCCCCCGCGCCGGGGGAATCAACGGCCCACGCCACGCCGGGACGCGGAATGTCATGCCGGTCGGACATAATGCGCCCGGGAGCACACCCCAGACCCGAGCGCAGTGAGGAATCACGTGACTACCAAGATCGCCGTCGTCGGGACCGGTTATGTCGGCCTGTCCATGGCCGTCCTGCTGGCCCAGCACAACGAGGTGGTCGGTTTCGACATCGACGCCCGCCGCGTGGAGATGCTCAATGCCGGCACCAGCCCGATCCAGGACGAGAAGATCATCGACTTCCTCGCCCACCGTGAGCTCGACCTGACCTTCACCCTCGACAAGGAGCAGGCCTACACGGGCGCCGACTTCGTCGTCATCGCGACGCCGACGGACTACGACCCGGACACCAACTACTTCAACACCGGCTCCGTCGAGGGCGTCGTGCGCGACGTCATGGACATCAACCCCGACGCCGTCATGGTCGTCAAGTCGACGATCCCCGTCGGCTTCACCGCCGGCCTGCGCGAGCGGCTCGGGACCGACAACCTGATCTTCAGCCCGGAGTTCCTGCGCGAGGGCAAGGCCCTGGAGGACAACCTCCACCCCAGCCGCATCGTCGTCGGCGAGGTGAGCGACCGCGCGCAGCGCTTCGCCGACCTGCTCGTCGAGGGCGCCGAGGACACCGACACCCCGGTGCTGCTCACCGACTCCACTGAGGCCGAGGCGATCAAGCTCTTCGCCAACACCTACCTCGCGATGCGCGTCGCCTACTTCAACGAGCTCGACACCTTCGCCGCGACGCACGGACTCAACACCCGCCAGATCATCGACGGCGTCGGCCACGACCCGCGCATCGGCACGCACTACAACAACCCGTCCTTCGGCTACGGCGGCTACTGCCTGCCCAAGGACACCAAGCAGCTGCTGGCCAACTACCAGGACGTCCCGCAGAACCTCATGCAGGCGGTCGTCGACTCCAACCGCACCCGCAAGGACTTCGTCGCCGAGGACATCCTGCGTCGCCAGCCCAGGGTCGTCGGTGTCCACCGCCTGATCATGAAGTCCGGCTCGGACAACTTCCGCGCCTCCTCGATCCAGGGGATCATGAAGCGCCTCAAGGGCAAGGGCGTGCAGGTCGTCATCTTCGAGCCCGCCCTGCAGGAGGACGAGTTCTTCGGGTCGAAGGTCTACCGCGACCTCGAGGACTTCACGTCCGTGTCCGACGTCATCATCGCCAACCGCCGCACCGCGGACCTCGAGGACGTCGCCGACAAGGTCTACACCCGCGACCTCTTCGGCACCGACAGCTGAGCCGTTTCGCCGTCCCCCCTTCGCTCCGGTTGCTCCGGTCGAAGGGGGACGGCTGCGCCCGCCGAAGTCCTGCGTTGCGTACATGCCTCACGGTGGCGTGACCGACTTCGGCTTGATGTGCGCAGCCATCCCCCTTCGACCTGCGCCTGATCATGACTGGCGTCGGCGTGTTGTGGGTAGGCGACACGACGTCGTCGTGCGTCTTGTCGTTGAACACCTGTGCAAGGCTGATCGGGCGGCCGGTAGCATCACGGCCGTGAGCGCGAATCCCGACTTCGACATGTTCCGTACCTCCGAGGACCACGAGGCGATCCGTGAGGCCGTCAGGGCCGTCGCGGAGGCGAAGATCAAGCCCTTCGCAGCCGAGGTCGACGAGGAGTCCCGCTTCCCGAAGGAGGCCAACGAGGCCCTCATCGCGAGCGACTTCCACGCCGCCCACGTGGCGGAGGAGCACGGCGGCGTCGGTGCCGACGCCCTCGCCGTGTGCATCATCATCGAGGAGGTCGCCCGCGTCTGTGCGTCGTCCTCGCTCATCCCCGCGGTCAACAAGCTCGGCTCGATGCCGGTGATCCTCGGCGGGTCCGAGGAGATCAACGCCCGCTACATGCCGCGCCTGGCGAAGGGGGAGGGCTTCAGCTACGGCCTCTCCGAGCGTGAGGCCGGCTCCGACACCGCGGGCATGAAGTGCAAGGCCACCAAGGACGGCGACGACTGGATCCTCAACGGCCAGAAGGCATGGATCACCAATGCCGGCGAGTCCGAGCTCTACACGGTCCTCGCGGTCACCGACCCCGACGGCCCGCGCGGCAACAACATCTCGGCCTTCGTCGTCGAGAAGTCCGACGAGGGCTTCGGCTTCTCGGAGAAGGAGCGCAAGCTCGGCATCAAGGGCAGCCCGACGCGTGAGCTGCACTTCGACAACTGCCGCATCCCCGGCGACCGCATCGTCGGCGCCGAGGGCGAGGGCCTCAAGATCGCCCTGCGCACCCTCGACCACACCCGCGTGACGATCGGCGCCCAGGCCGTCGGCATCGCCCAGGGCGCGCTCGACGAGGCGCTGGCCTACGTCAAGGAGCGTCAGCAGTTCGGCAAGCACATCGCCGACTTCCAGGGCATCCAGTTCATGCTCGCCGACATGGCGATGGAGCTCGAGGCCGCCCGCCAGATGGTCTACGTCGCGGCGGCGAAGTCCGAGCGCCACGACGCCGACCTGTCCTTCTTCGGTGCCGCGGCGAAGTGCTTCGCCTCGGACGTCGCCATGAAGGTCACGACCGACGCCGTCCAGCTGCTCGGCGGGGCGGGCTACACCCGCGACTTCCCGCTCGAGCGGATGATGCGCGACGCCAAGATCACCCAGATCTACGAGGGCACCAACCAGGTCCAGCGGGTCGTCATGGCCCGGCAGCTGCTCAAGGGCCTGCCGACGGCGCGCTGACCTTCGTCTGGCCGCCCCTGCATCGCCGTCGAGAAGACGGGGGCGGCGCACGGAAAAGTCCGGACCGCTCTGCGCGTACGTCACGTCTCGGAGAGCGTCCGGACTTTTCTTTGATGTGCGCCACCCCGTCCTCCCGACGGCTCTCGTGGCGTCCGGTACTCCGGGTCTACTGGTCGTAGGTGTAGAAGCCGCGGCCGACCTTGCGGCCGAGGAGGTTGGCGTCGACCATGCGCTGCAGGAGCGGCGGGGGAGCGTAGAGCGGCTCCTTGAACTCCTCGTAGAGCGACTGGGCGACGGCCATCGTCGTGTCGAGACCGATGAGGTCGGCGAGGGCGAGCGGGCCCTGCGGGTGCGCGGCACCGAGCACGAAGCCCTGGTCGATGTCCTCGGCGGTGGCGAAGCCCGACTCGTACATGCGGATCGCGCTGAGGATGAAGGGGATGAGCAGGCTGTTGACGACGAAGCCGGCGCGGTCCTGGCAGGTGATGGCGTGCTTGCCGAGGTCACCGTCGACGTAGGCCCGGGCGCGCTCGACCGTCTCGTCGGACGTCATGAGCGAGGGCACGAGCTCGACGAGCTTGAGGACCGGCACGGGGTTGAAGAAGTGGACGCCGAGCACGTTGGCCGGGCGCTTGGTGACCGTCGCGAGCTTCATGATCGGGATCGAGCTGGTGTTGGATGCGAGGATCGCCTCGGGGGAGGAGACGATTTCATCGAGCTGCTTGAAGAGCTCGACCTTGGCCGCCTCGTCCTCGAGGATCGCCTCGACGACCATCTCGCGGTCGGCGAGCTCGGTGAGCTCGGTGACGACCCGGATCCGGCCGAGCACCTCGTCGGCCGACTCGATGCGGCCGCGCTCCTGCGCGCGTCGCAGCGACTTCTCCAGACGGCCGCGCCCGGCGTCCGCCCGCTCCTGGTCCGACTCGACGACGACGACGTCGGAGCCGGCTCGGGCGCACACCTCGGCGATGCCGGCACCCATGAGGCCGCACCCGACGACCCCGACCTTCTGCAGCGTGTTGTCCATGCGCTCACGGTATCCGGTGTGTGACACCCCTCACCCACCGGGATGTAGGCATAGTCTGCAGGGGGAACCCACCACCGTCGAGGAGGTCAGATGAGAGTCGCCCTCATGGCCACGTGCATCGGGGACACGATGTTCCCGGACGTCGCGAAGGCCACCGTCCGACTGCTCGAAAGGCTGGGGGTGGAGGTCGACGTGCCACCGGCGCAGACCTGCTGCGGCCAGCCGATGATCAACACCGGGTACTTCGACGAGGCCGAGCCGGTCGTGCGCTCCTACGCGAGCACCTTCGCCGACTACGACGCCGTCGTCCTCCCTTCGGGCTCCTGCGCCGGCAGCGTCCGCCACCAGCACGAGATCATCGCGCGGCGCTCCGGCGACGCGGAGCTCGTCGCCGCGGTGGAGCGCCACGGACCCCGCGCACACGAGCTGTCGGAGTTCATCGTCGACGTCCTCGGCGTCACCGACGTCGGAGCCTCCTTCCCGCACTCCGTCGCCTACCACCCGACCTGCCACTCCCTGCGGATGCTCGGGGTCGGGGACCGGCCACGACGGCTCCTCGAGGCGGTCCGCGGCCTCGAGCTGCGCGAGCTGCCGCAGGAGCGGGAGTGCTGCGGCTTCGGCGGCACCTTCGCCGTGAAGAATGCCGACGTCTCCGCCGCCATGGGCCAGGACAAGGCGGCCCACACCGTCGCGTCCGGCGCCGAGGTGCTCGTGGCCGGGGACTCCTCCTGCCTCATGCAGATCGGCGGGATCCTCTCCCGCCAGGGGTCGCCGGTGCGCACGATGCACCTCGCCGAGGTGCTCGCCGCGACCGAGGAGGTGCCGGCATGAGCGCCACCTTCCTCGGGATGCCGCCCTTCCCGCAGGCGGCCATCGACGCGCTGGCGGACGACCAGCTGCGGCGCAACCTGCACAACGCCACCCACACGATCCGTGACAAGCGCGCCGATGTCATCGGCGAGCTCGACGACTGGGAGGGCCTGCGCACCCGCGCCGCGAGCCTCAAGGACCGTGCCCTGCACGACCTCGACACCCACCTCGTGCGGCTCGAGGAGCGGCTCACCGAGCGCGGGGTGACCGTGCACTGGGCCCGCGACGCCGAGGAGGCCTGCCGGATCGTCGGCGACATCGCCGAGGGCCACGGCGTCGACGAGGTCGTCAAGGTCAAGTCGATGGCCACCCAGGAGATCCAGCTCAACGAAGCCCTCGAGGCCCGCGGGATCTCCGCCTGGGAGACCGACCTGGCCGAGCTCATCGTCCAGCTCGGGCACGACCTGCCGAGCCACATCCTCGTGCCCGCGATCCACCGCAACCGCACCGAGATCCGCGACATCTTCTCCCGCGAGATGGGCCAGGTCGGCCGGCCGGCACCCGACGACCTCACCGACGACCCCGCGGCGCTCGCCGAGGCCAGCCGGCTGCACCTGAGGGAGAAGTTCCTGCGGGCCAAGGTCGCCGTCTCCGGCGCCAACTTCGCTGTCGCGGAGACCGGCTCGCTCGTCGTCGTCGAGTCGGAGGGCAACGGGCGGATGTGCCTCACCCTGCCCGAGGTCCTCGTCAGCGTCGTGGGGATCGAAAAGGTCGTTCCCACCTGGGACGACCTCGACGTCTTCCTCCAGCTGCTGCCGCGCTCGAGCACGGGTGAGCGGATGAACCCCTACACCTCGACCTGGTCGGGGGTCACCGAGGGCGACGGCCCGCAGGAGTGTCACGTCGTGCTGCTCGACAACGGCCGCACCCGGGCGCTCGCCGACGA